>ERZ809407.125-NODE-125-length-83045-cov-9.504784_pt1 | contig 83045 bp, 67 predicted proteins | sample MGYA00520792_ERZ809407 | MGnify/ENA primary metagenome ERZ809407 (study PRJEB31576, sample SAMEA3212665) | Homo sapiens | biome: human-gut; feature: human gut; material: fecal | place: Sweden | collected 2012 ...
TGGTATCCAAAGCGGAAAAGGTCGATGGCGAATACGTCCAGAAAATCCAGATTTTTTACCGCTTTATCGGCCCATTGGATGCCATCGAGTAACAATGTCAGAAAAGTCACCTCCGAGAACTATCCTACAGACGCAGGGCGCGAAGGAGAACTGATTTTCCGGCTTGTCTACCAGCAGACTGGGTGCAAAAAGCCCTTTTCTCGCCTGTGGCTTTCCAGCATGGAGGACAGTGCAATCCGGGATGGCTTTGCAAACCTGAAACCGTCAACTGAATATGATGCCTTGTATCAGGCTGCACTCTGCCGGGAACGTGCCGATTGGATGGTCGGTATCAACGCTTCCCGGCTTTTTTCGTGTCTGTACGGTCAGCCTTTAGCAGTCGGGCGTGTTATGACCCCTGTGTTGGCTATGACAGTGGTTCGGGAAGCTGCAATCGCCGCCTTTGTGCCGCAGAAGTTCTACACCGTAGAACTGGAACTGACCAGCGGATGCACGGCATCCAGCCGCCGCATTTCTGAAAAAGATGCGGCTGAGAATCTGCTTGCGGAGTGCCGAAAGGAGATGATTTCCACGATCCAGAAAGTGACCCGCAAGGAAAAGTCCGAGAATCCACCTTTGCTCTACGACCTGACCACACTCCAGCGTGACGCAAACCGTCTGCTGGGGTACAGCGCACAGCAGACGCTGAATTATGTGCAGAGCCTTTATGAGAAGAAACTTACCACTTATCCGCGAACTGATAGCTGCTATATCACCGATGACGATGAGGAAATGCTGGCAGAACTTGCGGATGAGCTGGAAGAATTTCTCGACATTGCCGAAAATACAGCGGATTCCGCTGTTCCCCGGACACGGCGCACAGTCAACCGGGATAAGGTCACAGACCATCACGCTATCCTGCCTACCCGAAGTATGCTGCAAGCTGATTTGGATGCCCTTCCTAAAGGCGAGCGGAACATTCTGAAGCTCATCATTGCCCGGACACTGATGGCGGTCAGCAAACCCTACCGCTATCTGGAAACAATGCTCACCACCGAATGCGCTGGCGAGGAATTTACTGCCAAGGGCAAAGAGATTCTGGACGAAGGCTGGAAAGCTGTGGAGCGTAAAGTGCTGGCAGATATTCTGAACCGAAAACAGGAACTTGCCACACTGCCGGCTATGGAAGAAAGCGAGTGCGCCATCCTCAATGCCAAGTTGAAGGAAGGCCACACCTCACCGCCGAAACATTTCACCGAGGACACCCTGCTGCACTCGATGGAAACCGCCAGTGCGGACAGTATGCCGGAGGGCGTAGAACGTCAAGGAATCGGCACCCCGGCAACCCGCGCCGCCACTATTGAAAAGTTGGTGGCGAAGGGCTTTCTGGAACGCAAGGGTGACAAAAAGACGAAAGTGCTGCTGCCCACCGATAAGGGCAAAGCCCTTATCACCGTGATGCCCGAAGAAATCCAGTCTGCCGAGATGACCGCCGACTGGGAGACGAAACTGCTGCGCATCGAGCGCGGCGAGATGGAGCCGGAAGAATTTATGACTGAAATCAAAGATATGATCTCCTCGCTGGTCAATACCACCGAGGCTATGAAGGGAGCAAATGTGCTTATGAAGAACAAGATCGTTGGTGTCTGCCCGAACTGTGGTACAAATGTTGTCGAGCGTGAGAAGGGCTGGTTCTGCGACAACAAGCCCTGCCGCTTCGTGCTGTGGAAAGATAACGCATTCTTCAAACGGTTAGGAAAGCGGCTGGATTCCCATGTTGCGGACAAGCTGCTGCGGGATGGCCGCGTCCGCCTGAAGGACTGCAAGAGTGTCAAGGGCAAGACCTACAACGCCACTGTCCTGCTGGCCACCGAAGCCGATGGTCGCAGCAAGTTCTCTCTGGAATTTGAGGGTGGCCGCTGATGGAACAGAAAATGGAAGCCCTCTATCTTATCAATGGGGACAAATTTCTGCATCTGCGGGAAAACGGTGCCGGTGTTGGTTTTGCCACCTACGATTGCGCCACCGGTGAGCCGCAGGAGTTCGGGCAGATTTCCAAGCAAAATCTTCCGCCCGATGACCGCAATGCCATTCCTGCCGCCCGGAATTGGTATCTGTTTGAGCTTTCCAGCGATGACCGCAAAGCGATTCAGGAGGTCAGCTTGCAGCACCTCGATACCATTCCGCAGTCTGGTGTCCGCAGGCGGCGCATCTGGGATGACCCCGCGATTCCCAGAGATGATGTCCGGCTCATCAACAGCCATTACGATGACCTCTATCGTGTGCCGAATCATGGCGTAGTGCAGGTTGACCGCCTGGACGGCAGCAGTTACACGGCACGGGTCGAGCATCTGGACGACTACCATTTTGATTTGGGCGAATACGGCAATGTCTATCACATCTGCCAGTTTGGTGAAATGATGGAGCGCAGCGGTTCGACCGCCTATCCTGAAATCCAGACACAGGACGAGCAAGGCGCATGGGAGCTGGGCGGCAAGGGTTATCTTGCCATCCAGAGTTGCGAGGATGGCTGGGATTATACCCTTTATCACAGCGATTATTCTGTGATGGATGGTGGGCAGATCGACGCACCCGAATTGACGGTTCAGGAAGTCCGGGAGGAGATTCTGGAAGCGCACCACATGGAAAAAGGTCGGCGTGTGCTGAAAGACTATGACCTCATCGTAGACAAGGTTGCGGAAGCCGAGGAACTGGGGCTGGACAGCCGCCCTTCCACGCTGGAAAAGCTGGCGAAACTGACAATCGTAAAAGAAAAGTGCGATGCCCCGGAGTGCAATCCTACCGTCTGCCGGAAAGTGAGGGATGCCCATGAACTTTGACCATGAAGAACTCATGCTGATGATGCTCTACAACACCGGCACCCGGCTTGGGCTTATCCACGAACTGCAGCTCATGCAGTGCTACCTGATGCCCGATGAGATTGCTCTCCGGGAGCTTTCCGAGGGCGTGGTCGAGAAGTTAAAACTTATGACCGATGCCCAGTTTGCCGAGGTTGAATTTCCCCTTGACTAATTTTTGCCGCCTATGGGCGGCGTACATAGTAGGTTTCAGTTTGTTATGCAATGTGGTATAATTAGTCGAATCCCCGACGGAAGGAGCAAGACGATGTCAAAAGCACTCTATATTATAGGAAACGGTTTTGATAAGGCACATGGCCTAAAAACAAGCTATTGGGATTTTAGAACTTACTTGGAAAGCACCCATTGGGAATTTCTTCAGGCATTTGAAAAACTTTACGGCTTTGAGCCGCTCGATGATCTTGACCCTTATGTTCCAGAGGGCGCAAAACTTCGGTGGGAAAAAATGTTACAAGGTGAGCTGTGGAGCCGCCTTGAAGATAACATGGGACATCCTAACATCGCTCAGATGGAGAATTTTTCTGACTGTATTGTTGATGATCTTGATTTGGACAGCGGAAATGTTGGAATCCGTGATACCTTAGATGAATATTGGAGAAGAGAATATGGTTTTATAAAAAAGCTACAAAGCTATATAAAGGAATGGATTGAATCATTTGATACCACAAAAATCAAACCCAGAAAGAAGGTTCTAATTAAAAGTACTGATTACTTTTTTTCATTCAATTATACTGACACATTGGAATCAGTGTATAAGATCACAGATGTTTTTCATGTTCATGGTGGAATAGATTCTATCTGCGATAGAGAACCGATTATGGGGCATTGTAATCGAGAGCAAATTAAAGAATATCGAGAAAAAGCTGTAGAGGCAGGCAATCTGTGGGATGAAGGAGCCGCCAGTATAGATGATGCAATTGCCGATTATCTGGAAGAAACCTACAAGGACACAGCTCAGATAATTTGGTTTTCTGATTATTTCTGGCATAGATTATCTGACATCAATCATGTCACAATTATTGGATGGTCAGCCGGTTCTGTTGATATGCCCTATTTGAAAAAAATAGTTGCGTGTATCCCAAAACATACCAAGTGGACGGTCTATTTCTATAATCCGAATGAAAAAGGCGCACTTGAAAAGGCATTAAAACTATGCGGAGTAAACGTTAAAGACATTGAGCTTCTTCAATCTGATACATATTGGGACTGTTGATTTCAAATCTTGAAACCATCAAAAATACAGTCTTGATACCACCGTCGGATTCATGCTATACTAAGGCTACTTTATCGTTTCAGATTCAAAAACAGAAAGCGAGGAAAGCCAATGGACAACGAACGCCGCTCCCCCATCGACCGACTGCTTTTTGCCACCTTCTTGAAGGGGCGTACATCTTCCCGTGACTTTTGGGATGAAAAAGGTGAGATGTCCCCTGAAGACAACCAGAAGATTGTGAACGAGACCAACGAGATCATCAATGATGATTCTACCTACCCGTTCATCAGCTATCTGACCGATCTTCTCGCAAAATCCAAGCCTTCCGATGCCGCTGTCAAAAAGCTGCATGACCTCATCGACCAGATTGCCGCTGCGACAGGGCATGACAGCACCGATATTTTCCGGGTGCTTCTGGCAAAGCTGATTGAAAAGCCTGAAGAACAACAGACGTTCGACAAGCTACTGGAAATGGCTGAAAAGATTGTTGCAAAGCATTGACCTTATAGTTTCCTACACATAATATTGGGATTTTCAAACTACGATAAGGAGAAATGTATCTGATGAGTCCTATCTCAAGATCTGGATTCTGCCCCCTGTGCGGCACCGGTTTAACTATATTGGAAGACCTGTCAAACTATCGGCGAGTGTACAGTTGCCCCGTATGCGGTCGGTTTGAAGATTATTCCATGGTGGCCTCCTTCGAGAAATACAATCTAAATCACTTGGCATCCTACTTAACATATAACGGCTATCCCATCGATGATGCCCGTTATTATTCCAATCGTTCGGAAGAATATTGTTCAAAGATGAAGCATGAATTTGAGACTCAAGGTTCGGATTTCGGATTCCCTGTTCAGCTCAAATCAATCGATGTGGAGAACTGGTATCCAAAACGATTCTTTGACAAAGTTGATTTCATTTTACAGTGGATTGAAACGCAAACCCCTTTTTGGGGCAGTGAAGTTTTCTTGGAAAACGAGAAAGTATATGCTCCATTTTTTGTAAATCAGTTTGAACTCAGAAATGATGGTTGGGTAAAGCGTCCTGTCGAAATCTGTAACCAACAGCTGAATTATGTTGTTTCCTGCTTGGCAAATCAAGGATATATTGATAGCCCAATCACATATTCAGGTGGCAAACGGCCTATCCAATTAACTCCCAAAGGCTATTCGAGACTCGATGACATTAAAACAGAACTAACTTCCCAGAAACAAGCATTCATTGCTATGAAGTTTGGCAATGATACCATCAATCTGCGAAGCGCCATAAAAAAAGGTATTAGTGATGCAGGGTATATTCCTATCTTAATTGACGAAACAGATTATAATGGTCTTATAACTCCTGAAATATTAAAGCGTATTCAAAACAGCAAATTTGTTGTCGTCGATTTGACGCATCAAAACAATGGTGCATATTTTGAAGAGGGATATGCGATGGGTCTTGGAAAACCTGTGATCCAACTTTGCAGCGAAAACACTAAGCTTCATTTTGATCTTGCGCAGAAGAACACAATCATGTGGGCGAATGAAGAAGATATACCTGAACGGCTTTGCAAAAGAATATTAGCAACGATCGAATAAAGAATAGAATGCAGAGAAATTAGTCAACACATAAATCAAGAAAATCCCTATATAGCTTTATTGGCGAGTGACCTGAAAAGGCCGCTCGCTTTTTTGTTTACCATGAACTTGAAGGGAGGAACGCTATGCCAAGCAAAACCGAAGAATATCTCGCCCTTGCCCAGCGCACGGCCAACGGATTGACCCGATACTGGGAAAGCTGGACGGACTACCTGACCACCGCATCCCGGCTGTACAAGTACAGTTTTGGGGACCAGTTGATGATCTACGCCCAGCGCCCGGATGCCACCGCCTGCGCCGACTTTGACATCTGGAACAACCGGATGAACCGCTATGTGCGCCGGGGTGCCAAGGGCATCGCTCTGCTGGACGAATCCAGCGGATTCCCGCGGCTGCACTACGTCTTTGATGTGTCGGACACCGGGGTGCGCCGCAATTTCCGTGACCCGGAGGTGTGGCAGCTCGGTCCCGATTTGGTGCAGCCGGTTTCGGAAATGTTGAGCAAGACCTACGGCATCAGCGGAGAGCGTGTCAGCCAGCAGCTTGCCGATGTTGCCGGGAAACTGGTGGCAGATTACTGGGACAACAACGGCGGGGACATCCGCGCCATCGTTGACGGTTCGCTGCTGATGGATTATGATGAAGCCGGGGTGGAGATGCAGTTCAAAAGCGCCGCCGCCATCAGCGTCACCTACACGCTGCTGGAACGCTGCGGCTTTGAGCCTGCTGGGTGGTTCGACAAGGACGATTTCCAAGCCATCCACGATTTTTCCACCCCGGATAGTGTCTACGCCCTCGGCGCAGCCGTCAGCGACATGAGCCGGGAGGTGCTGCGGAACATCGAGCGCACCGTAAAAACAACCATTCGCCGCCGCAATGCAGAAAGGAGCCAATATGAATACGAACAGCAGGAACGTGACCTACTCGACCGTCGGGGACTACCAGCTCCCGAACCTGATTCTGAACCAGCCCCGGAAGCCGCTGGGCAAGTACGGCAGGCTGCGCCGGACCTACCTGAAGGAGCAGCGCCCGGTACTGTACCACACGATGCTGATGAACGGGAGCCTGTACCCGCACCTGATGGAGGTGGAGCAGACGGCAGAGAGCCGGATGCGGCAGAGCATGGAGCAACTTCTGAAGCAGAACCCGGCCCCGGACAAAGCGCAGAACCAACTGATGTGGGTGCAGCACATGAACAGTCTGAAAGCGCAGGCAGAGGAACTGGTGATGACGGAGCTGATCTACAGCTAAGTTTCTTCGATGCCCACATCCCTACCGAAGCTGAACAAATTGGAAAAATCGACCAAGCGGAGAGCGAAAAATTGCCCTCCGCTTTTGTTTTGTCGCAGGCTGAAATTGAAAACGAACTGCGTAAGCACGGTTCGGGATTTACGGGCGGCAAGCAACGCATTATGGCGCTGTACCAGACCCAGCCTGACCGCAAACTCCGTGCCAAAGCACTGGCAAAGGAGTACGGCATTGGTGGGCACTCCCACGATTTTCTGGACGGAAGCCGAGGCTTGGTCAACCACGACTGGAAGGGATTGGAATTTGACCATTATCCTGACCACCAGAAAATCACCCTGAAATGGGCGCAGGTGGAAAAGTATATCGACCTGATGATCCAGTCCGACCGCTACCTGACGGATGAAGAAAAGGAGCAGTGTACCACTGTACAGGAAGAAAACGGCTACAAAGTCGGTGACGATGTAATGGTTGATTTGCCCACTGGAACCATCGAGGGCACCATTGGCTATATCGGCGAAACGGATGTTCGCATCGACACCAGCGCACACGGACAGTCGTGGGATAACGAAGTTATCAACAAACGACAATTCGAGGACGGTCTGCGGCAGAATGAACCTAGCCAGCGTGTGGATGAAATGCTGGCGCAGGCAGAAACCATCTACAAGGAATCCGAGGTGCCGGAATATGAGCGTTTTTCTGTCCGCGAAGTGGTCGGAGGTACGTCCCCGCTTTTTGCTATCTGGGATGATCTCAATGAGGGCTACTATGCAAATGACAACGGAATGGCGCAATTTCCAGACAAGGAGCAGGCCGAATCCTATTGCACCGCTTTGAAAAAAGAGACGGATGAACGAACCGCCGCCGATTGGCTTGCAGTGGAAAAGGCAAAGTTTTTGGCGGAAAATGAACCTGTTCTCGCTCTCCCAAAAGAGCGTGATTACCGTGTGGGCGATACAATCCGTCTGGACGGTAAGGATTTTACGGTCGAAACTGTCGGAACTCTGAACATCCAGCTTCGTGACCCGGATGAGGTCTATCCGGTTGCCCGCTCGGAAAGCAAGGAAAATCTGGAACGGCTGCTGCGCCAGCCGGGCAACATCCATCTGCACAACCTGACTGTCAATCTCACTCCTGCGCCGGAGCCTGCCGGGAACTTCCACATCACGGACGATCATTTGGGCGAGGGCGGTGCAAAGCAGAAGTACGCCCGGAACATTGAAGCCATCCGCACCCTGTTCAAACTGGAACAGGAGCATCGGGGTGCCACCGCCGAGGAGCAGCAGGTGCTTTCGCAATATGTGGGCTGGGGCGGTCTGGCAGACGCTTTTGACCCCAACAAGGAAAATTGGTCTGCCGAGTACACCCAGCTGAAAGAACTGCTCTCTGAGGATGAGTACGCCGCCGCCCGTTCCAGCACCCTGAACGCCCACTATACCAGCCCTACCGTCATTCGTAGTATCTACGATGCAGTGGTGCGCATGGGTTTCCACAGCGGTAACATTCTGGAACCTAGTATGGGCGTGGGCAACTTCTTTGGAATGCTGCCGGACAGCATGGCAGACAGTCGGCTGTACGGCGTGGAGCTGGACAGCATCACCGGGCGCATTGCGAAAAAACTGTACCCGCAGGCTGACATTACCGTGGCTGGCTTTGAAACCACCGACAGGCGTGACTTTTATGATCTTGCCGTGGGAAACGTACCTTTCGGTCAGTACAAGGTCAACGATAAGGCGTACAACAAGTTGGGATTTAGTATCCACAACTACTTTTTCGCCAAGGCCATCGACCAAGTGCGTCCGGGCGGCATTGTGGCGTTTGTGACTTCTCGTTATACCATGGACAGCAAGGACAGCACCGCCCGCAAACACATGGCAGAGCGTGCCGATTTGCTGGGTGCCATCCGTCTGCCGAATAATGCGTTTAAGGCGAACGCAGGCACCGATGTCGTTTCGGACATCATCTTCCTGCAAAAGCGTGACCGCCCCATCGACCATGAGCCGGATTGGGTGCAGCTGGGCAAGACCGAAGATGGTTTTGCCATCAACCAGTATTTCGTAGACCACCCGGAGATGGTGCTGGGCGAACTGACCACCGAAAGCACCCAGTATGGACGAGAGGAATTGACCGTTGCTCCCATCGAGGGTGCAAACCTTGCAGACCAGCTTACCGAGGCGGTGCAGCATATTGAGGGTCAGTACACCGAAGTCGAGGTGGAAACACCAGATATTGCGGATGCCGAGGCAGAGCGCAAGACGCTCCCTGCTGACCCGGAGGTCAAGAACTTCTCCTACACCGTGGTGAACGGCGACGTGTTCTACCGGGAAAATTCGGTCATGACGCAGGTGGAACTGTCCGACACCGCCAAGGGGCGTGTCACCGGCATGGTGGAACTGCGGCAGATCGTCAATGACCTGATTGACCAACAGTTGAACGACTACCCGGACGAGGACATCAAGGCAACGCAGGAGCGTTTGAACGCCGCCTACGATGCCTTTACCGCCAAATATGGCTTGCTGAACGACCGCAAAAACGGGCGGCTGTTTGAGCAGGATTCCTCTTACTATCTGCTGTGTTCGCTGGAAAGTCTGGACGAGCAGGGGCAGCTTAAATCCAAGGTGGCAATGTTTACGAAACGCACCATTCGCCCGGAGCGCACCGTCACCAACGTAGACACCCCCAGCGAAGCGTTGGCGGTATCTATTGGTGAGCATGGCAAAGTGGACTTGCCCTATATGGCAGAACTGCTGGGCACTCCCGGTGAGTACGGGCGCATTACCACCGAACTTTCCGGTGTGATCTTCAAAGACCCTGCCGCCGACCCCACCGACCCCGAAGCGGGCTGGCAGATGGCAGACGAGTACCTGTCCGGCGATGTCCGGGCAAAGCTGCGGATGGCGCAGTTTGCCGCCGAGACCAACCCGGAATTTGCGGTCAATGTGGATGCACTGATTAAGGCACAGCCCAGAGAACTGGAAGCATCTGAAATTGATGTGCGGCTGGGTGCAACATGGCTGGACCCGGACATTATCCAGAAATTTATGACCGAGACGTTCCAGATTCCCTATTATCTGCGCTATGCAGTCAAGGTGAGATATTCTCCTTATACCGCAGAGTGGCGTGTGGAGGGCAAAACTGCCACCGGGCGGAGTGACATCATCTCCTCCGAGACCTACGGCACCAGTCGTGCCAATGCCTACAAGATTCTGGAAGAAACTCTGAACCTGAAAGATGTCCGCATCTACGACACCATCGAAGATGCCGAGGGCAAGCCGAAACGTGTGCTGAACAAGCGGGAGACCATGCTGGCGCAGCAAAAACAGCAGGTCATCAAGGATGCTTTCGCCAACTGGGTCTGGCAAGATCCCCAGCGGCGCATTGCGCTGGTGAAGCAGTACAACGAGCTGTTCAACAGCACCAGACCCCGTGAATACGATGGAAGCCACATCAAATTCGTAGGCATGAACCCGGAGATCACCCTCCGGGAACACCAGCGCAACGCCATTGCCCATGTGCTTTATGGCGGTAATACGCTGCTTGCACACGAAGTTGGTGCGGGCAAGACCTACGAAATGGCGGCGTCTGCTATGGAAGCAAAACGGCTGGGACTGTGCCAGAAAAGCCTTTTTGTGGTGCCCAACCATTTGACGGAGCAGTGGGCTTCGGAGTTTCTGAACCTCTACCCCAATGCCAAACTTTTGGTGGCACGGCGCAAGGACTTTGAGACCGCCAACCGCAAAAAATTCTGCGCCCGCATCGCCACCGGCGACTACGACGCCGTTATCATCGGGCACAGTCAGTTTGAGCGCATTCCGCTGTCCTTTGAGCGGCAGGAGCGTATCATTCAGGAGCAAATTTATGAAACGCTTGCCGCCATCAACGAGCTGAAAGTCCATGCAGGCGAGAATTTCTCCATCAAGCAGATGGAAAAGACCCGGAAAACTCTGGAAACCAAGCTGGAAAAACTGCGCTCCGATGAGCGCAAGGATGATGTGATCACCTTTGAGCAACTGGGCGTTGACAGGCTTTTTGTGGACGAAAGCCATTTCTACAAGAACCTCTTTTTGACCACAAAAATGCGGAATGTCGTAGGATTATCCACCAGCGAAGCGCAAAAATCCAGCGATATGTTCGGCAAGTGCCGCTATCTGGACGAGATCACAGGTGGGCGCGGCGTGGTGTTCGCCACGGGTACGCCCGTGAGCAACAGTATGACCGAGCTTTACACGGTCATGCGGTATTTGCAGTACAGTACCCTCCAGCAGAAAAAGCTGACCCACTTCGACTGCTGGGCATCCACCTTTGGCGAGACCACCACAGCCATCGAGCTTGCGCCCGAAGGCACAGGGTATCGGGCGAGGACGAGATTTGCCAAGTTCTTTAACCTGCCGGAGCTGATGTCCATGTTCAAGGAGGTTGCGGACATTAAAACCAGTGACCAACTTCATCTGCCTGTGCCGGAGGCAAAGTTTGAGACCGTGGTGGCAAAGCCGTCCGACCTCCAAAAGGAGATGGTGCAGGAGCTGAGCAAACGTGCTGCGGAAATCCACTCCGGCACGGTGGATGCGTCTGTGGACAATATGCTGTGTGTCACCAACGATGGGCGCAAGATCGGCTTGGACGTTCGCCTAATGAACCCCATGCTGCCGGATGACCCCAACAGCAAGCTGAATGTCTGCGTGCGGAACGTGCTGAAGATCTGGGAGGAGGGCAAAGACCAGAAGCTGACCCAGCTTTTGTTCTGCGACCTCTCGACACCAAAGAACGATGGCAATTTCAACGTCTACGATGACATTCGCAAAAAGCTGATCGCCGCCGGTGTGCCGGAAAACGAGATCGAGTTCATCCACAACGCCGACACCGAGGCGAAAAAAGCGGCTCTGTTCTCCAAAGTGCGCTCCGGCGATGTGCGCGTCCTGCTTGGCAGCACCGCAAAAATGGGCGCAGGCACAAATGTGCAGCAGCGTCTTGTGGCAGTGCATCACTTGGACGTTGGCTGGAAACCCAGCGACATGACCCAGCGCAACGGACGCATCATCCGGCAGGGCAATCAGAACCCGGAAGTCAAGGTGTTCAATTACGTCACGGAAGGGACATTTGACAGTTATTTGTTTCAAACTTTGGAGAATAAACAGCGATTCATCAGCCAAATCATGACTTCCAAATCCCCCGTGCGCTCCTGCGAGGATGTGGACGAACAGGCACTTTCTTACGCCGAAATCAAGGCGCTGTGTGCCGGAAATCCGCTCATCAAGGAGAAGATGGACTTGGATGTGCAGGTGGCGAAGCTGAAGGTGCTGAAAGCCGACCACCAGAGCCAGAAATTCCGTCTGCAAGACAAATTGCTGACAAAATTCCCGGCAGATATTCAGGAAACGAACGCCCACATCGCCGGGCTGAAAGCGGACGCACAGCTTGCCGCCGCCCATCCGCAGGGCAAGGAGGAGTTCTGCGGTATGACCATCAAGGGCGTTGCCTACGACGAGAAAAAGACCGCCGGTGAACGGCTGGTGCTTGCCTGTTCGGAACTGCCCAACGCCGAGGAAAAAGTGATCGGCAGTTACCGGGGCTTTGAACTTTCCCTGCGGTTCGATGCTTTCCGCACGGAGTATCAGGCACTCTTGAAAGGGCGGAGGAAGTACACGGTTCCCTTGGGCACTGACCCACTGGGCAATATCATCCGTCTGGATAATTCCCTGAACAGCTTCCCGGAGCGCATCACCGCCGCCGAGAACGAGCTGACCACCCTGCATCAGCAGCAGGCGGCGGCGCAGATCGAGGTAGAAAAGCCCTTCCCGCAGGAGGAAGAACTGGCGGAGAAGTCCGCACGGCTTGCAGAGCTGAACGCCCAGTTGGATGTGGACGAAAAGAGCCACGACCCGGAACAGGATGAGGAAGAACAGGAGGATGCACCTCGCCGCCCCTCGGTGCTGGCGGCACTGGAGGAAAAATCGGATAAGCCGGAGCCTGTCAAACCGTTCCGTAGCTATTATGATAAGGACGGTGATGCACGATGAAAGAAAAGCGGGATGAGGTCATCATCCTGAGAACCACAAAAGCTGAGAAGAACCGCATCTATGAGAAAATGCTGGGCATGGGTATCCGCAGTCTGAGTGCCTATATCCGCAAGATGGCTCTGGATGGTTACTGCCTGCATCTGGACTTGAAAGAACTGCGCCGCATGGCGTATCTGCTCCAGATGTGCAGCAACAACCTCAACCAGTATGCCAAATGTGCCAACGAAAGCGGTCAGGTCTACGCCGCTGATCTGGAGGACTTGCGCACTCGGCTCGATGAGCTGATCTCTATGGGCAAGCAGATTCTTTCCCGGCTGGCTGACCTTTGACCCTGCCCCACGGCTCCGGCTGTGGGGTACATATTGCTCGGCATCGTTGACGGTGCGCGGAATCTTCTATATACTGAACCTAGAAAGGCGGTGTCAACAATGAGGTTCATGGTAAAGATTCTTCTACTCCCTCTGGTTCTGGCGAGTGCGTTTCTGGCTTTGATGCTGCGGTGGACGCTGAATCTGTCGGCTTTCATCCTTGCACTGCCGATGATGTATATTTTCGGCTGTGGACTTTATACGCTGTACTGCCGTGAGTGGACGCAGTTCCTGATTCTGCTGGTGGCAGAGTTCGGCTGCTTCCTGCTCATCACTGCCGGAACGGTCATTGTGGAGGCCGTGGAATGGTTCAGCGGCTGGATTGCCGAATTATAAAATCTATATGCCGCCATTGTGCGGTATTTTCTTTTTACCGGGAGGTGGTAGAACTGGCAGCAACCCGATTGATTGCACTGCACAAAAACAAGGGAAAATCCGTTGCCACCTGCTTGAAAAGCCGCACGGATTACGCCCAGAACCCGGACAAGACACAGCAGGGCGAATTGGTCAGCAGTTACGAATGCAGTCCTTTGACGGTCGATGAAGAATTTATGCTCTCCAAACGCCAGTATGAATTGATGACCGGGCGCAGGCAGAAAAATGATGTGATTGCCTATCAGATTCGGCAATCGTTCAAGCCCGGAGAGATCACCGCCGAGGAAGCCAACAAGGTCGGTTATGAACTTGCCATGCGGTTTACCAAGGGCAAGTATGCTTTTATCGTTGCGACCCATACCGACCGAGAACACATTCACAATCACATCATCTACAATTCTACTGCACTGGATAGCACCCGGAAATTCCGGGATTTTTTGTTGTCTGGGCTTGCGGTGCAGCGACTGAGTGATTTGATTTGTCTGGAACATCAGTTGTCCGTTATTGAAATCAAGCCGTACCGGGAGCGGCAGAAGCGCACTCTTTATCCACCCAGAGAAAGTAATCGGGATAAGCTGTGCGCCGTAATCGACAACATCCTGCTGAACGAGAAGCCCGCAGACTTTGAAGCCTTTCTTCAAAAGTTGGAACAGCAAGGCTATGAAATCAAGCGAGGAAAGCATACCTCCGTCAAAGGCAGCCGGCAGAAACGCTTTATCCGTTTTCGGACACTGGGGGCAGGGTACAGCGAAGATGAAATCAAGGCGGTCATTGTCGGAGAAGCCGAACACCGCCCGCATCAGAAGCAGCCGCCGAAAGAGCAGCCGTTCCACCTGTTAGTGGACATTCAGGCAAAACTCTCCGAGGGCAAAAGCGAAGGCTATGCACGGTGGGCAAAACGCTACAATCTGAAAGAGATGTCCAAGACCCTGATCTTCCTGCAGGAAAACAAGATCGGCAGCATCGAAGAAATGCAGGAGAGAGTGGATGCGGCAACTGCTCGATACCATGAGTTAGGCGATTCCATCAAGGCCGCAGAGCAGCGCATGGCGGAGATTGCCGTCCTGCGGGCACACATCGTCAACTACGCCAAAACAAGACCTGTGTATGATGCCTACCGTAAGGCTGGGTACAGCAAGAAGTTTCTGGAAGAACATCGGGAGCAGATTACCCTGCACCGGGCAGCAAAAGCCGCTTTTGACGAAGCCGGACTGAAAAAGCTGCCAAAGGTAAAAGAGCTGAATGCAGAATACTCCACACTGCTCTCTCAGAAGAAAGCAGCTTATCCGGCCTACCGCAAGGAACGGGATGAGATGCAGGAATTGATGAAAGCACAGAAGAATGTGGAAATGTTTTTCGCAGAAGAAAAGACTACCAAGGAAAACATGCTGGCTCGATAAACAGAGAACGCCGAGGATTCTTCCCATCTTGAGGAGAGTCCTCGGCGTTCTTTTTCGTTATAGAAGCATTTGGCACAAATGCGCAGCCTGCATCCAGCGGATGCAGTACACAAAGGGCTCGGGACTATCCCAACAAGCATTTTGCAACGCAAAAATGGCGTTTGTATATACGAACGCCCTGCTTGCACACGCTACGCACCCTTTTAGAGTGCTTCCTTTATACACAGACCGTATCGTGTCAACACGCACTGCCACAAAGGTGGTGCTAAAGATTTGTGGCAGTAGCACATTGATTTTATATATGGAAAAGTGTACAATAACAATTGATTAACAGAACACATCTGACGAAATAAATTATAAATTCACAAGCAAACATTACTTTTCATGGGCAGAATGGTATGTGTCTGATCGGATTGCCGCAGATTTCAGGTATAGTGCTGCTCGTTTACGGAATGTTGGATTGGATAACACAATGAGCAGAGATACCGCACTTTCCAATTTAATAGCTCTGGCACAGAGGCAAGGATATGTTTTGACCGATGACATCCTTGATGAGGGTGACGATCTTTCGCTAATGGACATCGACTGGCTTTCCTCGGCGTTGGTGTCAAAGGGTGTCTTGGTATATGATGAGGCTCCCGCTATAAAAGACACGGTCAGCACAAGCGCAGCAGAAACTTATGATTACGCTCAAAGCGATTATGAAGAAACATACAAGAAAGCAATCGCTTTATCCCCGGAATCTCAAGGCATTATTGACTCAATAAAATCCATACTTCCGCCGCAACGAGGAGAATTTGACACACTAAAATATCAGGTCGTAGATGGAAATTCGTATGCGCGCCAACGTGTTATTGAAATGCACCTTCGTTTCGCTGTGCGCGTTGCAGTGTCGTTTGTCGAAAGATATGGCATACAATTCGAGGACGCGTTTTCTCTCGCCTGCATTGGGCTAGTGACTGCGGTTGATAAATATGATCCAGATACAGACGGCTCCATCGGTTCGTTCATCTCATACTACATGATGCAGGTCATCAATCGTGAGATGCCCTTGCCATGTAAGGAAGTGTACTATCCCGTCCATGTCAAAGAGCGGTGGACACCTGTCTATTTGCAGTTGAAAAAAGATGGTTGTGTCAGGTGCAATGATCTCCCGTGCTGCAAATACGAAAAGGAAAAGATAAAGGAAATATTTCCAGACATATCGTTTCCAGATATTCAGGAGATGATTCGGATGTCCATGAGCGAAATTTCTCTTTCAGAATTAGCCGAGAACGAGGAAGAACCGACTACAACCTCTGCCCTAGAGCAAATTTCCGCTGATTTGAAACAGCATGAGCAGACTAAAGCCTTAAATAAAGCGTTGGAAACGCTAACACCACGCGAAAAGGATGTTATGATTTTACGGTATGGTCTACTTGATGGTAACCCTTTTACTCTCGAAGAAGTAGGTCAGAAGTATTCAGTTACCCGTGAGAGAATCCGGCAAATCGAAGCGAAAGCTCTGCGCAAACTCAACACAAAAAAGACTCTTAGGATACTTGAAGAAAACCTGTAATCTTTTGCGGATTTAAAATGAAAGTGAGAATTTAGATGTGGTGCAAGAACTGCAACATCGAAACGAATGACCCAATCTGCCCGATCTGCGGTAGCAAGACGGTTGAAGATATTCCTGTTGAGGTGTACTGGTGCCCAGAATGTAAAGTGCCAGTTATCAATACAACCACGCAAGCGGATAAGGGACTTTGCCCGCTTTGCGGCCATAAGACGAAGTATTTGTCTGCCGATCTGCGTCCTGTATTCCCGGAGGAACGTCTGTTGCTGGAGCTTTTGCTGGGAAAAAAGCCCTATGAGTATATGCAGAAGTCTGTCTGGGCAGCGAACAGCAGCTATTATATTAATGGTAAGCGCGTGGCACTTCCCGCAAAGTTCTTTGAAAAAGCAGACACAGACGAGCTTTCAAAGCAGTTGGAAGAATATAAAGGCGAAAACAGCTACGAATACTTCAATGTTTACGCAGAACGGTTCTGTGAAGCAAACAGAAACCGCTTGAATTATCTTGTTGATGAAGCATCTGAGTTCGTGCGAAATGCTGCTTCCAAATTTGATGAGGAACGGCTGGTCGTGTCCTTTTCTGGAGGAAAGGATTCCACTGTCACGGCAGATTTGGCAATCAACGCACTGGGAACATCCAGTATTGTTCATATTTTCGGCAACACGACGTTGGAATTTCCTACGACTGGCGAATATGCTGAACGCTATCGCCATAATCATCCTCATGCCATTTTTATGGTGGCAAAAAATGAGGAGCAAAACTTTATAGATGTCTGCGAGGACATTGGGCCACCCGCCCGGATGATGCGCTGGTGCTGCTCAATGTTCAAAACAGGGCCTATTACGCGGACACTAAACAGTCTGTTCCGTAATGAGCAGATTTTGACTTTTTATGGTATCCGCAAAGCAGAATCTGTCAGCCGCAGCAAGTATAATCGTATCGAGGATGATGCGGAGTCTGTTAAAATCCAAAAACAGACGGTTGCATCTCCCATCTTCTTCTGGAAAGATATTGATATTTGGCTGTACATTTTGAGCAAAAAGATAGATTTCAATTACGCATACCGCTTGGGCTATGACCGTGTGGGATGCTGGTGCTGCCCGAACAACAATCAACGCGCACAGTTCTTGTCCAGAATCTATATGCCGGAGAAATCAAAGGCATGGCGAGAATTTTTGGTTCGCTTTGCAAAGAAAATTGGAAAGCCGGATGCCGAGGAATACGTTGACTCTGGCAAGTGGAAGGCGCGTCAGGGCGGCAACGGTCTGGCAACTGCCGGTGATGTGAAGATTAAATTCACGAATTGCACAGCAGAGGATCATGCGAAGATTTATCGACTTGTTCGCCCCTATGATGACGAACTGATTGGGATGTTCGTTCCTTTCGGTCGGGTGGCACCTGAACTCGGTCAAAAACTTCTGAATGAAACTATCGTTCTGGATGTGCGAACGAATGTCCCCATCCTTTCGATTCAACCCTTTACGCATGATGGATATGAGTATGCGGTAAAAGTGCGTACAATGAATGTTGCAGACCACGATGACCTGCAACGGATGGTTGGTTATCAGATTCGCAAGTTTAATGCTTGCCGAAAATGCCTGAAATGCGAATCGCTTTGCAGAGCCGGAGCGATTTCAATCATCGGAGATTACTATTACATCAATCCTGCCAAATGCGTTCATTGCAAAATGTGCGTAACCCCTAAATACCTAGATGGCGGATGTATGATGAACAAATATTTGAAAACAAAATGATAAGGCGGGAATTTTAGCCATGAAATTTAGAGCACATGATACCTTTTTCATCCGAAAAGGATGGTTGAGCAAAGGAATGAAAGCTGTCCAGACGAAACCAGATGTCTTTGTTGCAAAAGATGAGAATCCGATGGATGTTCTTGGCATCGGCTCTAACATGGTAAAGGCTCTCCGCTACTGGCTTGTAGCAACAAATCTTACGGAAGAAGCGATTCAAAACAAAAAAAGAATTCAGAAGTTCACGGATTTTGGAACACAGGTTTACAAGAACGACCGTTACATGGAAGAATACGGTACGCTGTATCTTTTGCACTATATGCTTTCCAAAAATCAAGAGGACGCAACTGCATGGTATTTCTTCTTCAACGAATTCAATATGTCTGAATTTACAAAGGAGGATTTCGTTTCTGCTTTGCAGAATTATGTGTCCATGAATGGCGAATCTGTTGCCATTCGCTCTATGTCAGATGATTTTGCCTGCATCCTCAACACCTATCTTCCGCGCTATAAGACAAGCCCGACACGAGTTAATCCTGAAAACAATATCGACTGTCCGCTGGGTGAACTTGGACTTGTGGATATTTTGGATAAAAGCAAGAAAACCTATCGGAAGTCTATTTCAATGCCAGAAACCCTCCATCCGTGGGTCTTGATGGCCGTTATGTGCGATCAAGCAGAGGGACGAACTGAAATTGGTCTGAATGAGCTGCTTACCGCAAAAAGCAACATTGGTAAAACATTCAATCTGGATGCGATTACTATGTTGGATGCACTTCATCGGGTCGAAAAAATGAGATTGGTCAAGATCATTCGCACCGCAGGTCTTGATGTTATCCGTCTTGAGCAGTGTTACTCTTTTACAGAATGTGTAGATAAATACTACGAGTGCATTTCCAAAATTGATTAAGGGGAAAGTTTAATGAGTGAAATGATTTCGGTAGCGGAAGGTTTTCAGTATTCCGTAAATATTGCCTATGACCTTCACGCAGACGATAAATTAAAAAGCTATATTCCTACACAGTCTGCACTCCAGCTGATGGAGGATATTTTACAGAGTACTCTGCCAACATCTACAGATCGGTCGCGCGTTCTGATCGGCGCGTATGGCAAGGGAAAATCTCATATTGTTTTGACGATTCTCGCCCTTCTGATGAAGCGAAATCTGCGCCTCTTTGAAAAGCTGATGCCGGCAGTCCAGAAGCGTGACAAGCTGAATCGACTCATCCAGAACTATTATGAGAGCAACAACAAGCTGCTGCCCGTTATCATTACTGGCAGCAACACAAGCCTCACGCAGGCTTTTCTTCTGGCACTTCAGCAGACATTAAAGGAAAATGATCTGCTGGACATCATGCCGGAAACGAATTATAAGGCGGCTATTTCTGTTATTGAACGCTGGAAAAAAGATTTTCCTGATACCTATCAGCAGTTCAAGGATAAAATTTCTGATACCCTGCCTTCGTTTATCTCTCGCTTGGAAGATTATGACATCAAAGCGTATGAGGCGTTTGAACGCATTTATCCTAGCTTGACAGCAGGCAGCACATTTAATCCTTTTGTTGGATTTGATGTTGTACAACTGTATGAGAGCGTGGTTCAGGCACTGAAGCCTCTCGGTTATACGGGTGTATATGTCATATATGATGAGTTCAGCAAGTACCTTGAAGCCAATATCTCGGAGGCATCTGTCAGCGACACAAAGATGCTTCAGGATTTCGCAGAAAAGTGTAATCGTAGTGGCACAAGTCAGATGCACCTTATGCTGATTTCCCACAAGGAAATTGCCAATTATATTGACCGACTGCCAAAGCAAAAAGTCGATGGCTGGCGCGGTGTTTCTGAGCGGTTCACTCATGTTCATCTAAACAACAACTTTACGCAGACATACGAAATTATCGCAACGGTCATTCAGAAAAAAGCTGATTTATGGAATCAGTTCAAAGAGAACCATCAGAAAGAGTTCGCTGAATTAGCAAAACGATATGCAACGCATCGAATTTTTGCAGATATGCAGGCTGAAGATATTGAACGTACAGTTCAAGCCTGCTATCCGCTTCATCCGGTGTCTACGTTTGTTCTGCCGAGATTGTCTGAGCGTGTAGCCCAGAATGAGCGTACCCTCTTTACCTTTTTGTCCTCGAATGGGCCGGCAACGCTGCCTTCGTTCTTAAAGCAGTACGATGATACTTCGTTTGAAGTAGTTACGCCGGATCAGATTTATGATTACTTTGAGCCACTGTTCAAGAAGGAAATCGCAAACGGAACCCTGCATGATATTTACTTCCTGACCAGCGTTATCCTGAATCAACTCGACGATGGCTCGCTAGAGGAAAAAATTGTAAAGACCCTATCCCTGATTTATATGCTGGAGCAGTTTGAAAAGCTCACTCCGACAAAAAATGAATTGATTGGAATTTACTCCATCCAGTATCCTGTTCCTGAAATCGAGCGGGCATTAAATAATTTGATCGATGACGAGTATGTTATCTACCTCAAGCGCAGCAATGACTATCTTCAGCTGAAGGAAAGCTCCGGCGTTGATATTGAAGCAAAAATCAAGGACACGATTGCGTCTCAGCAGAGCAGCACGGTTGTCAAAAAGGTTCTGAACGCATCGAATTTTGACAGCTGCATTTATCCGCTTCGCTACAACGATGAAAAAGAAGTCACCCGATACTTTGACTTTACATTCATTGATGAATCGGAGGTCACGGAAGATGTTAACTGGCAGGCAAAGCAGCTGAATACTGAAGCAGATGGCATCGTATATGCGGTTATCCCCCACAGCAAAGAAGCAATCGGTCGAATCGCAGACATTATCAAGCAAACCAGCAGATATTGCTCGAATTGTGTATTTATTGTTCCTCGCAAATTTGTTCCGATTGACTTTACTGTTCGGGAATACAAAGCAGTGGAAACGCTGAAGGAACTAGCGGCATCTGACAAGGTTCTTTTTGATGAATATGAGGTAATTTACGAAGATCTCCGTGAAATCATCAACCACTATATCAGCGATTATACTCACCCGGAGAAAAGAGCAGCTACCTATATTTACAAGGGTGAGGAAAAGCAGATTGTCCGTAAGGCTGCATTGACCGATTTGCTGTCTACGATTTGTGGCAGTCTTTACTTCAATACCCCTGTTATCATCAACGAGGCAGTAAACAAGAATCATCTGACCGCGAATTCTCTGAATAGCCGCAGTAAAATTGTCATCGGTCTGCTGCGCTCGGAATTGGAGCCTAATCTCGGCTTGGCTGGTTCCGGTCAGGAAGTGTCGATTCTTCGGAGTACGCTGATCCGAACTGGTGTGTTAGAAACCGAGAATGGCGTACCCAGAATCAACCTGCACCCTAAAGATTATCTCATGTCGAAGCTGATGGGTGAGATCGAAGGCTTCGTACAGGAAGCACGAACTCAAAAAATGAGTTTTTCAGACCTGTATGAACGGTTGACTACTGCTAAGTGCTATATCGGATTGAGGAAGGGACTTGTCCCCATTTATGTCGCGGCGGTATTCCACGAATACAAGAAAGAAATTATAATCTATGATCGCTTCTCGCAGGTTCCATTGAATAATGATACCCTACTCCAGATTGAAGCGGCTCCGCAGGATTTCACATTGCAGTGTCTGGATTGGAATGGCGAAAAAGACAAGTATGTCGAAGCACTGGCAAATGTGTTCAAGGATTATGTTATCGAAGCGGAAAAAACGGCAGCGGGTTATGGATATGTCGTATCGGCGATGCACAGATGGTATATGGAACTGCCCAAATATGCAAAGGAGTCCAAGCATTCGCCGGATGGACAGCAAATCGACAAGGTAAAGCGTCAATTCCTCCGTATGCTGAAGCAGAACATCGGTACACACACGCTCTTGTTTGAACGGCTCCCCATTCTCATCACGGGACAAGCCGACTGCAATGTAGAAATCGCAGATGCCGTTGCTGAAATCAAGTTCTTCTACGATCAGATTCTTGGGCAGTTGGAGTCCACATTCTGCAAAGAGGTGAAGAAACTCTTTGGCTCTGAACAGGATGATGCGATGATGGAGAAAAAATCTCTGCCGAGTGTGGTTTCCGAATGGGCAGGACAGCTTGATTCGACGATTCGCAATCAGCTTTTTGCAGATGGAACGGACAGAATGCTCCAGCTCTTCTTTGCAGATGAAAGTTTAAGCGAACACGCCCTTACACTGAGATTGGCAAAACTGGCAACAGACCTGAATCTAAGCGATTGGGATGCAGATACGCAGGCGGAAGCACTGGAAAATGTCAAACGCTATAAGGCAACGGCTGAAGGGTTCCATGCCGAAGCCGAAACGGATGCAGCGGAGGCAGTTAATGGCTACCAGCTGACCTATGAGGATGAAACTGGACGTGCTGTGACAAAGCGTTTTGATAAGGTTGAAACCAGCAGCCGCGGAAAGCTGCTTTATAATATGATTGAGACAGCAATCACTGGTATGGGACAGGCTGTTTCTGAACAGGAAAAGCGTCAGATTCTCATGGATGTTCTGAGAGAACTGTGCTAATCCCTAAAGGAGAGAATAAGTATGGCTTACTTTGATAACGCTGCAACAACATACCCAAAGCCAGATAGGGTCTACTCTTTCATGGATGAGTTCTATCGCAAGTGTGGCGGCAATGTTGGGCGCGGTGATTATGGCATTGCTAAATCTGCTGGTGCGCTCGTTGCGGACACAAGAACGCGCCTTCAGGAACTTTTGCACTGTCCGGCAAAGCAGGTCGTATTTACTCCGACAGCAACGATTGCGCTAAATATTATCCTTCAGGGACTGTGCAGGATGGGAAAGAAGAATTTCTATATCAGCCCTTTTGAACATAATGCTGTAACAAGGACACTGCATCATTTTGAGAACACAGGCGAAATCAATATGACACAACTCGCTGTGACATCCGATTTTCGATATGATCTCGAAAAAATACGGTATCAGTTTGATGATTGCAAGCCGGATGTTGTTGTTGTCAGTCATGCCAGCAATGTGATTGGCTTGATTGCGCCTGTTGCTGAAATCTTTGAATTGGCTAAAAAGTACGGCAGCTACACTGTCCTCGATATGTCACAGACCGCTGGACTGGTAGATTGCGATGTTGGCCGAACTACATTCGATTTTGCAGTGTTTGCTGGGCACAAAACACTGTATGGCCCGACCGGAATCTCTGGATTCGTGATGAAGCCAGAAATTCAGCTGCCGGCAGTGCTATTTGGCGGAACAGGATATGACTCTGCAAATCAGGATATGCCAGACAGCTTGCCCGAAAGATATGAGATGGGTACATCCAACATTGCCGGTATTGCAGGGCTGAACGCAGCGTTGCAGTGGAGCCAAGAAATCGGATTGCAGATAATATTCGAGCATGAACAACAAAATCGTAAAAAGCTGCTGGATATTCTATCACAGTACGATTTCATTACTGTCGTTGGCAATTCTCCTGAGCAACAGTATGTGGGCATCGTTTCCTGCCTGTTTGAAGGAATCAGCAGTGACGTTGCAGGAAACCTTTTAAGCAAGCAGGGGGTATCTGTGCGGACAGGTCTGCACTGTGCGCCACTCGCTCATAAGTTCTTGGGCACTTACCCGGCGGGCACGATTCGATTCAGCGTAGGGTATTTTGCAAGCGAAGATGATTACAAAGCCTTAGTCGAGGCTCTCGATTATATCGAACAAGCCATCTGAAGGAGATCATATCATGTCCTTTCCTGACCATAATATAAAAAGTGAATATCGATCCCTGATTGATAATGTTGTTCAGGATTTTTATCTTCCTATCCTTGGCGATGCAATCTGCTATAAGAGAGCTGTGGGGTTCTTTTCTTCTTCCGCACTGGCAGAAATCTCAAAGGGCATTTGCAAAATGGCTAGTCACGGCGGAAAAATCGAAATCGTAGCATCTCCATATCTTTCAGAAGAAGATATGAAAGCTATACAGCAGGGCTATCAGAACAGGGAAACTTATATCAAGGAAGCGATTTTAAGACAAATTCGTGAGGAAGATGTATCAGACGACTATTATACATTGGAACGACTGAATCTTCTTACGAAGCTGATAGAAGATGATATTCTTGATATAAAAATTGCCTATACCGAAAAAAATGGCGGTATTGGAATGTACCATGAAAAGATGGGTCTTATGGAAGATTCATCAGGAAATACGATAGCGTTCTCTGGCTCAATGAATGAATCCGCAACCGCCATGGAAGTAAACTATGAAACGATTGATGTCTTTTGCGGTTGGAAAAGTGATTATGAACGAGATCAGGTTGCACTAAAGAAGAAGGCTTTTGATTCTATTTGGAACGATAAGGAGTGCGGAATAAAGGTCATTTCTGCCCCGGAAATAACGCAAGCACTGGTAAAGAAGTTTCAAAGACAGGCCCCCGTGAGCTTCCGGTTGGACGAAGAACAGTTCAAAAAAGATAAGAAGTCTGCCACAAGAGTTGCCACTGAACATCCGATTGGCGCACGGATGCCCGAAGAAATACAGTTAAGAGACTATCAGCAAGCTGCCGTTGCTGCATGGGCTGGCTCAAATTATCGTGGAATATTCTCTATGTGTACTGGTGCTGGAAAAACAATCAGCGGTCTGGCAGCTGTCGCAAAGCTATCGCAAGATTTGAACGATTGCCTTGCAACAATTATCGTCTGCCCATACCAGCACCTTGTAGAACAATGGGTCGAAGATATTGTCAAATTCAATATTAAGCCTATCATAGGGTATAGTTCATCCTCTCAAAAAGATTGGAAAAAGAGACTCGAAAAGGCCATTCGAGATCAGCGCATGATACCAAAGAAAAGTTTTTTCTGTCTTGTTTGTACCAATGCAACATTCTCTAGTGCTTTTGTGCAAGAACAGATAGATAAAATCAAAGCTCCAATACTCCTAATGGTTGACGAAGCACATAATTTTGGCGCACAGAGAATCCGAAAGCTCCTTGATGATCGCTTTACATATCGATTGGCTCTGTCGGCAACGATGGATCGCCATCGAGATGAAGAAGGCACGGCAGCTTTGTATAACTTTTTTGGAAAAAAGTGCATTGATTATACGCTGGAACAAGCTATTAGAGATGGGAAGCTGACTCCGTACAAATATTATCCTGTAGTCGTATATCTTTCTGATGACGAGTTGGAAAAATATTCGGAGATTTCTTCGGATATGGCAAAGCACATCATTCAAGGTCGAAGCGGCAATGCCAAATTAGATTCTTATGGTGAGATGCTGGCAATCAAGCGGTCACGAGTAGTTGCGGGAGCAATCGCAAAGATTTCAGAATTGCGAAAACAGATAGAGCCATATAAAAATCAAAATAACATTTTGGTTTACTGTGGTGCGACCAATATACTTGATGAAAAATCTGACGATTCGGATGTTGATAGTGGAGACATCAAACAGATTGATGCCGTTACTCATATGCTCGGTAATGAATTGGGAATGCGAGTAGCTCGCTTTACGTCACGCGAAAGCATAGAGGAACGAACTACTATCAAGGAAAAATTTCAGGATGATGGAAAACTTCAGGCAATCGTTGCGATAAAGTGTCTGGACGAGGGTGTTAATATTCCCGGAATCAAAACGGCATTTATCCTCGCCAGCACAACGAATCCGAAAGAGTATATCCAACGCAGAGGTCGTGTTTTAAGAAAAGCTCCGGGAAAAAGTTATGCGGAAATCTATGATTTTGTGACGCTTCCAAGACCATTGGATGAAGTACCGGGGTTAACGATTGAACAAGCAAATCGGGATGTTTCGCTTGTAAAGAATGAATGCGCAAGAATGCAGGAATTTGCAGCGCAGGCGATGAACGGAATGGATGCCCAGACATTGATCTGGGACATTCAGGAAGTCTACCATATTGAAACCATCGAAGATGTTGGGGTTGAAGCTGAGTTTGCAAAAGAAATAAAGTCTAGTGACTGAGTTTAGTATCCATAAAGGAGGATTAACAATGGCGGATTCTAACCAAGTTGATGAAAAAGTTGTTCGTAGGCTGATGAACAAAATCATTATTCAGGAAAATCGGAACAACAAATCGAGGGCAAAATCGGACTCGCAGATGGTTACGGAAATCAAAAAGATGATTGAGGAGGAAGTAAAATGCTTATCGAATCAATAAAGCTACAAAATTTTCGGCAATTCCAGAACGAGTTTATCTCTTTCGCAGATGGCTCTGATGGAAAGAACGTGACCATTATCCTTGGCGAAAACGGCAGCGGCAAAACGACTTTTGCGCAGGCTTTCTTTTGGTGTATGTACGGCGAGACTTCTTTCTTGGATAAAAAATTGCTCAATGCAAAAGTTGCAAGTAAGATGATTCCGGGAGCAAAAGAGACTGTGCGAGTGGAGCTTTGCCTCAAGCATGGAATGCTCGACTATGTTTTGACAAGAGAACAGGTCTATGTGAGAGACTATACTAAAATCACACCCCAAAATTCGGTTTTTGCCGTTGCGACAAAGCAGCCAGATGGAACACTCTTCTACGAAAAAAAGACTGCCTGTGAGGATGCGGTAAAGAATATCCTTCCCAAAGAACTGTCACGCTATTTCTTCTTTGATGGCGAACGCATCGAGAAGATGAGTAAAGACATTGCCGGCAATAAGAAAAGCGATGACTTTGCTCAGGCAGTCAATGGTTTGCTCGGCTTGAACGGGATGCTCTCTGCAATCAATCACTTCAAAGGCTCTACTGGCGTTATTGGCAGCTTTGATAAAGCCTATGACAGAAACAGCGATTCCAAAATCGCACAATACTCGGATACAATCGTGCGCTGTCAAACCAGACTTGATGAAATCACAAAGGAGCTTGAGTTAGCACAAGAACAGCAGGATCAGGCTAGTAAGCTTCTTGTTGTGAAAGCTCAAGAAATCAAGAAATATGACGATGGCAAGAAATTGCAAAAAGAAAGAGAAGAACTTGAGAGAAGCATAGAGACAGCTAAAAAGCATCGTGCGCAGACCTGTCGGGAAATGTTTCAGGCATTTAATGCGGGATCCAGTTCGTTCTTCTCTAAAAGCTTGATTTATCGTGCTATGCAAGTGCTGCAAGATGAAACCATCCCAAGCGCAGATATTCCGTATATGCATGTCAAGACAATCGAATATCTGCTCCGCCAGAAAAAATGTATTTGCGGAACCCACTTGGATGAGGGCACCGTTCCTTATGAGAACGTCAAGGCTCTGATGGATTATCTGCCCCCTCAATCAATTAGCACAACGGTTTCTCAATTCAAAAAAGATGCCAAAACTAGGATTTCTGCGCTTAATAGAACAAATATTCCTGATGCAGTTTCGGCATCCTATACTTTTATCAGTGACGATGATGACACAATCACCGATAAGGAAGATGAACTCCGCCGACTAGAAAGTAAGATGGCATCTAGTGATGACATAACAGTAGCTGTCAGAAAATTGGAGACGGAAATCCAGCAGTGCAAGAAATCCATTTCTACGCAGACCAGTACAATTGCACGCCTTACCTCTGAGCAAGATAGCTTAATCAGCACTCGTGACAGAGCAGAAAAGGATCGGCGCGAACTTAGCCTTAAGGATGATAAAAACCGCCTGATAGAAGTTTGCCGCCTTTATGCTGGAGAAATCTATAACCAGCTTACCAGTACATATCAGGCAAGCGAAAAAGAAGTGCGAGATAAACTTCAGGCTACGATCAATAGCATTTTCAACGACATTTATGATGGTGGGTTAGAGCTTTCCATTGATGAAAAGTATCACATTACAGTGACGGTCACTGGCTTTGGCGATGATAATGTGGAAACGTCTACCGCACAGAGCATTTCGGTTATTTTTGCATTCATTGCAGGTATCATCAAGATGGCTCGTGAAAACAAGAATGCAAGCTCTGAGAACCTGCGGATGCTTGAATCTGAGCCGTATCCTTTGGTAATGGATGCACCTTTGTCCGCATTTGACAAGAAGCGTATTGAGGCTGTATGTAAAGCATTGCCTGATGTTGCAGAGCAAGTTATCATCTTTATAAAGGATACGGATGGTGACTTGGCAGAGAAATATATGAGTGACAAAATCGGTAGCCGACATCATTTTGAAAAGATCGATGAGTTTGAAACGCATCTTGTATAAAGGGGGCAAGTACGATGTTTGACAAGCAATATAGATTCAAAGGCTCCCATGCGGTTCGTGTTACAAAGCTAACGAGTATATTTGAATCCATTAAGGGCATTCCGACCAAAGTATTCGAGCGCAATGTTGATGTCCTGTGTAATGCTCCGTTGATTGGATTTTTGTATAATCGCACAGCAGAGCTTGATAACACAAAAAATCCGACAACAGGTGAAGTAGACACTACGAATATCATGGGTGATCGTGTGATTTATTCATCTGAAGAAATGCTTTTCAACTTCAGGCTGATTATGCTTTTGGATAGTGCGTATGAGCCTGATGCTCAGAAACGACTTGATAAAGCATTCCGCAAACATGAACCAGCGGATGAAGAACACTATGATAGTTATGTGCGTGGTGGCGTAGATGTTCTCTACGAAAAGCTCGTGGATGGAGCCACCTCTACAGATGATTTTGTCAACCGCCTCTCTGATTTTATCACTGAATTCGATGAGCGATTCAATGCGGATATTTCGGATGAAGCCCTGGCAAAATGCTTCATCCCGTCAGAAAGTAATAACTAACACGGTGGACAAGCCTGTGCTCATATCGGGCACAGGCTTTTTTGTATATGAATAAAACTTGCAAAGAAATCCAAAATGAACTAATTCATTCAGGAACTAAAATAAGTCAAAGTGACTTTCTGAAAATTTGCGAAAAGTATAACCTATCTCTAATTGAAGTAGATGAGCTTTCTAAAAGTATTTCAGATTTGCAGTTGTATCTCAATGATGATACGGAATCTGCCGATGAAGATGAGCTTATCAAAGCATTGAAAGGCTACAATCTTCCGTATATTGATAATCGTCCTAAAAATGGTGTGCTGTGGGTTATAGGTGGAATTGAAATCAAGGACATTATTGAGCAGCTTAGTGAAACAGGGTATGTGTTTCACTTTAAGGAGTGCGGAGGAAAAGCAACAAAGAAACGTGCGGGCTGGTGGACGAAATAAAATATCAGATTGAAAGGATGTTTGGATGAGTGAACAGTGCTTGGCATTAGTCGATTCCGTAAAATTGGCTAATAAAAAAATATCAATGAACGATCTCTTGGATTTGTGCGATGAATACGACTTGTCTCCTAATGAAGTTGATTGGGTAACAAATTCTCTGTCTGCCTATCTGTCAGATTTTGATGAAAATTCATTTGAAGGTGTGTCCGATGATGACTCATTAGATGACTGCATTGACCTGACAGATATTTCATCCGTTAAGATTCTCGACATTGACAGCGGAATAGCTGAACTTCCAGAACATTCTTTTGAAAATGACAGCGACTTAGTTGAAATTCGCATTCCAGACAAGATCAAATCCATTGGAGAATTTTGTTTTTCAAAATGCCAAAATCTTGAAACAGTTGTTATTCCAAAATCGGTATGCTCTATTCAAGACGGAGCATTCACAATGTGTCCGAAGCTGAAAAGGATGGTGTTTTTAGGAAATCTGCCAGAAAGTCTTCCTGCGAGCCCTACTGTTCTGGTGGTTTATGGAAATAGTAAAAAGTCTAGTTACATCTCCCTTCCCAATAATGCCCTTGTCATCCTTATAAATGAAGAAATCAAAAAGTGGGCACATGAGTTTGATAATTTTTCTGTGGTAAGAGGATTTGCATATGCGACTTATAGCAGTGCGGCTTTTTCCGATAAAGTGATTCAAGGCAACAGAGAGTATATTGCAAAACATCACGAAGAATTATTCTACTATTCTATGGTGCGAAATGATAGAATCATCCTGCGCTATTTAATTGATAATAATCAGCTTCCAGAAAAAATAAGGTCTTGCACATTGGACAGATTATTATATGATGACTATCGAAAAGAAATCGAAGAAAAGGTACAAATCGTTTCTAATCATATGGAACTTCACCCGTCAGATGTTGAATCCGACTGGGGTTACAAAATCGACTCAAAAAGGAACACTATCCTGTTGCAGTTTAGAGGACATTCTATTGACTGCGTGGAGGTTCCATCTGCAATAAAGGATTGTCCGGTGACAAGAATTGGTGCAAATACTTTTTCTCCAATAAATCCCAGTCGTGGTGTTATTCCAGAAGAAGTCACTATGCGACGCGAAATACGGAAAATCGTATTACCAACATCAATTAAGAAAATTGATGAAAACGCATTTTCCGACTGTAAGTATGTAACAATTTATATTCCGCATACAGTTGAAAGCATTCATCCCAATGCGTTTGGCTCTAGAGTGACGATGAGCCGTATTCGATTGGTTGTCGAAAAGGGTTCCTGCGCCGAGCATTTTGCGGTAGATAATAAAGTATACTATTATTATGATTATCCAGAATACGATCAGTCTGTGAATTTTATTATTTATAGAGCCTTAGAAAAGAAAAGAAGAAAAAAGAAAACTAGCGATGATGATAACGGCCCTTTTCAGAATGGGCTGGATGTCATCATCACCAAAGAAGATAGTACGCCGTTCTCAAAGTCAGCCCTTCAGGTAAGTGCTGAAGGATACGGAGTGATTGGCAGCGTTGGACTTCCCCAAACCATAAATCAGTTACCGGCTAGACTACTGGGAGAAAAATTCTTTTGTGTGGATGCAGATTATCTTAGTGGAATTATCGACGATAAGATGAATGCAAAAATCCTTGAAGCTTATCCTGAATATGCCGTATGTACTCTCCTGAAAAAATAACAATGGTGGAGATCACAAGATGGAAAATAAGACAAAATACCGAATTGTTTATCTGTACCAGCTTCTTGTCGAAAACTCAGATGAAAGTCATCCGCTTTCGACCGTAGAGATTATCGACCTGCTAAAGACAAAATATGACATTGATGTAAATCGAAATACTTTAGGAAAAGATTTAGAAGTTATGAAGCAAGGCGGACTTCCAATCGAAATCATACATTCAACGCAAAATAAATACTACTATGATGGTCAACTGTTCGACCTTGCTGAATTGAAAGTCCTGATTGATGCCGTTCTTTCATCTAAGTTTATTACAGAGAAGAAAAGTCAAGAACTGATAAAACGCCTGTTGGCCTTAACTAGCGAGCAGAATGCAGATCAGCTTCGCAGACATATTGATGTTTCTGACCGCGTAAAATCCGAAAATGAAAAAGGCTATTATATCTTAGATGCAATCAATTCGGCTATCGATTCCAAAAAGAAAATATCGTTTCAGTATGTCGATTACGATGTTAATAAGCAGGCATTTCTCAAGCATGACGGAAAAGCGTACATTGTAAGCCCCTATGAATTGGTTTGGGATGGCGATTTCTATTACGTTATTGGCTATAATGATGCGCGCCAAAAAGTACAGAACTTTAGACTTGATCGAATCTTTAAGTGTCCAGAGATTTTAGAGGATACATCTGTGCCGATTCCTAGTGACGTTGACCTCATTTTGTACAGGAAGTCCGTATTCCAAATGTTCGGTGCAGAAGGAATAACTGAGGTCGAACTACTCTGCCATCAGATCGTAATGAAAGCGTTGATTGATGTCTTTGGACAGAGTATCGATACAAGAGCGATTGACGCAGAATATTTCATTGTAAGCATTAAGGCTTGCGTAAGTCCTACATTTTTGAGATGGGTTTTTGGTTGGAATGGCTTGGTTAAAATTATCTCACCTAAAGAAGTGTCTGAACGATATTGCTTGATGTTGAAAACAACGCTGGAGTCGCAACAATCTGTAATGATCGGTGAACAAAATGATTTGCTATAATATTCTAACCCCGGACAATGCACAAGAAACATTACAAAGATTGACAGGAATACCAATAGATGAATGGAAAATAATACGTAAAAATTACAACAATAATCAAGTTGTTGATGATTATCTAGATGATATTCTAAAGACACGAAAAATAGTTCTCCCATCATTCTCAAGCATTCGCTTTACTTTTAGTCATATTACGACAAGTGCTAATTGTTGTGAATCTATTCGCCGCTATGGATTGATAAATTGCGCTTATACTCACCCTCAGACAGAACTATATAAGTTCCTTATGGAGAATGGCATTGTCATTGATAAGCGGAATCATGTGTTGTCTTATAAAGGAAAACATTTCGATATTAGTTTTGAAAAATGTGATTTTGTTTCTGGAACAGAAGCGAATTTGGCATGGCTTATCGGAAGAAAAGCATATTATGATTATGGTATATGTGGATTCCTTTCATATGGTAATACCCCCTATCCTGGAAATGTTCATATCAGGCCTGAAATCTTACTCAATATTGATGACCTCCTGCAAACAAACTTATCAGACATCTGGGAAAAAGACCATCACACATATGAGGTTATAGCGCAAACCGACTCGGATAAAATTATTTTAGATGATGATAATCCGATGATGGCATATTTGGTTAGGGCTTTTTGGAGCGCATTCTGGACAAACGAAAGTTTGATTTTGCTCAAGCCAAATATCGATGTGCTACCAACTGATATTTTGGAAATAAAAAAATTCAACCGCTGGAAAGATAACGTCTAAATAGGCGCTTTTGAAAAGAGAGGAACGCCCATCAGTTTTTAGGCTGATGGACGTTCCTCTCTTATTTGTACCGTATTACAGGCAGCTGCTTTACCTTGACGCTAACCATTTTACGTTCAAGTGCAAAGACCATATCTGGAGTGCGTTCAAAGAAACCAATATCACGCTTCCAGCTTGTTCCGCACTTGCAATGAAACAGACCTATGAACTGCTGCTTCATCTTGCGCCCGCAATTCGGACAGATACGCTTGCTTGCGCCCATAACGCATCACTGGAGCTTGGTAAGGATTTCTTCAGCAGTCATACCACTGGCCAACAGCTTCTTCAGCACATCCTCGGCTTCGCCTTTCTTGGCTTCCTCTGCTGCCTTTGCTTCAACAGCAGCCTTCTTTGCTTCAGCCTTCGCCAGATCTTTAGTCGCAGCCTTTAGATTGGCCTTTTTGGTTTTCAGCTGCGCCTTCAGATCATCAATATTGGCAATCAGCGCAGCAACCTCAGATTCGAGTTTTTCCTTTTCTGCGGCCTTTTCTGCAACGACTGCTGCATAATCAACGGTAACTTTTACGGTACGGGTCTTGTTCTTGCTTCCCTTGGGTCTTGCCATGATAATGTCCTCCTATACGGTGGAATGATTTGGTACTTATAAGTATATTTCTATATAGTTAAAATTGCAATAGACAATTCGTACTGCCTAAGACATTGATGAAATATTGTCATCTTTTCGTCAATATACGCAGGTGCGTACACGAAAAATCTCAATATCCGTTACTATCATGCAAAGGAGGCGCAGCATGATAGTAAAAGATGTTATTGAGCTGTCTGTAAAGGACGCTGTGGCGATTCGTTTCAAAGAACTTTGTGACCAGCGGGGGATTCGTCCAAATGAACTTGCTGTCCGTTCCGGTGTTACGCCATCTACCGTTTACAGTATGCTCGATTCCTCCCGACATAGTGTTTCTATCGGGACGATCAAAAAACTCTGCGACGGCCTTAACATTTCTCTTGGAGAGTTTTTCTCCTGCCCTTTGTTTGATGATCTTGAGCAGGAAATTCAATAGGAGTACTTACACTCCCTTGATTCGATTTCGCCAACAACCTGACCGGATTTGAGGAAGCCTATGTCTACGATTAACTTGAAAGAGCATTATCCCACCACATACACTGAGGATTTTTTTGTTGAAGTTTCGGAGGAAATCCATCAGTTATTTATTGATTTTAAGCATCAAGAAGATGCTTTTCTACGGCAAGTAAGCCGATATCATGCATATCATTCATTGGATGATCCGAATTTTCCAGTAGAGCAATGTGTCTTTTTTCAGAAACCGGCTCTCGTGGATGCTGTCGAACAGCGGCATTCTGCTATGAGCATTTATGAAGCCATTCTGTCCCTCCCACCCAAACAGGCCAAACGGTGCTACGATCACTATTATCAGGGATTTAAGATATCGGATATTGCGCAAAAAGAGGGGGTAACAGCAGGAAGCATCTCGGAATGTATTAAATCTGCTTTATCTGCACTTCGAGAAAGATGCAACTTTTTCAACTTTTACGATTGAACCCTAACTTTTATCCGTTTTTTGTCCTATATAATATAGGGATGCTTTTCTCTATCATGGAGAGCGCACCGTGCATTCTCCATGCTCCGCCCCATAACATTGCCATAATCGACAAAGGAAAGGACGAAGAAAGCAATGAAAAGAAGATTGATTGAGTACGAACCCAGCCCCGGCAGTCAAGCGAACTGCCAGTGTCGAATGTCCGCCCGCGCTCTGACCCTGTGGTGTGGCCTGTGGCTGCACTCCTGCATGGTCGGAGGGCTGGCTTATGTACTTTAATCCTTACGCCGCTGGTTATAGAATCCAGAAACTACGCAAAGCACATGGACTGACACAAGAAGAAGCCGCAATCAAACTGAACATTAGTGATCGGCACATGAGAAGTCTGGAAAAAGGCACTTATGCACCGCTGGACTTGTTTGTTGAGATTGCAGTACATTTTGATGTCACTCTGGATTACCTCATTCTTGGGAAAGTTGAAACAAAAACTGAGCTGGCACTCAGTAAAAAAATCAATGACCAGAAGCAGGCTATGAAATCGTTGAGGGAACAGCTTCTGGCATTTGCAATGGAGATTGAGGTCGAATAACAAATCTACGGGAAGTCGGAGAGTGATCTCCGGCTTCTTTTTTGTTGTCAAAAAATTAAACGTGTCTATGTGAAACCGGAAGGAATGCATCCTAAAAAGGCAATCAGTTTTCAGGTACACTATGGTCACAGCAAGGGCAACACCCCAGACGGGGAGAAACCCAAATCTGGAAACCGTACCTTGAAAATTGAATATCATTCCCTCGGACAAAATAATGAAACTTCCGTAACTCGCGGCCCGGTCATAAAGAAGACGGGGTGGCTGAAGAAGCCAATGTGGAGTGGGGTGCAAGTCCCCACTTACCGAGGTGTATTCCAAATCCAACGGGGGTCGAGGACAAATAGGTTGGAAAAACTTAAAGCAAAACTTCAAAGCCCACCACCGGGATTCTTCTGAACCACGGCAGTGGGCTTTTTCCATACCGAACACTCACCTATACGAAACGGAGGTAATGATTATGAGCCGTAATTTTACTCGCCAGCCCGATGAATCGACCCTGACCACCCTCTGCCCGCACTGCCTGAGTGCTTTCCGCAATGCGCGCGGCATCCGTGTCCGCCGTGCTGACCCCTACCAGCTCACCAAGGAACCCTGCACCTACTGCCAGACCCGTTTTGGCTACGACTACTACATCCAGCCCGCCAGCCCGAAAGCTACCTATTTTAAGAAAGGCCGGTTCGATGATGAAATTGACTGCGCTTAAGATTGACCCGGAGTTTCAGGGCAAAATTCCACCGCTGACATCTGCGGAGCTGGATCAGCTCGAAAAGAACATCGTTAGCGATGGCAAGGTTATCAACCCCATCATCGTGTGGAATGGACTGATTATTGACGGTCATAACCGTTACGCAATTCTTCAGAAGCATCCCGACATCCCGTACACTGTCCACGAAAAAGAGTTTGCAGACCGTTATGAAGCCATCGTCTGGATCTGTAAAAATCAGTTGGGACGTCGCAATCTTACGGTTGAACAAAAGAACTACCTTATTGGAAAGCAGTATGAAGCAGAAAAGCAATCCGATTTCAACCGTGGCAACCAATACACTTCATCAAAGAAAAGTGGCTGTTACCAAAATGGTAACAGCCAAAAAGCAAGTCGAACCTGTGAACGAATTGCTTCCGAAAATGGCATCGCTCGAAATACCGTTATTCGGGCGGAAAAATTCGCCAAAGGCGTAGATGCCGCCGAAGAAGCAGTTCCCGGTACCCGCCAGAAAGTCCTTTCCGGCGAGGTAAAACCAACAGCTGCCGAGATTGCATCCGTTGCTCGCGCACCGCCCGAAGATCGTCCGGCACTTGTCGAAAAAATCTGCAAACCTAAAGAACCAAAAAAGTCCAGCAGTAAATCAACATCCAAATCAAAGAAAGTTGAAAAGTCCACTACTTCTACCGCTCCATGTGAAGTACAAGCAGAGCCACCAGTCATTGAAGTCCCTACTGAACCGATCATTCAGCCAAAGCAAAAACAGACTGCATTGCAGACGATTCGCACACTATCTACAAAAATGGAATCCGTCGAACAGGTGGCCGATGCCGAAGGAATGCTCAGCGAAGTGTCATCGGCAGCAGACAGCATGATCTATCGGCTGGATGTCTGCTTTGAGCACTACCCGGAATTCCTCAAAAACCCAAAAATCCGTCAGAAAGTCGTTGGACTTTTGCAGAAAGCAAAGGATTATATCGTAAAATTGGAAGGAGAATTTGCCTATGATTAAACTTGTTCATCACGAAATGGTCATCAACAGCAAGTTTTTGGAAGTTCCGCGCAGCTACTACCAGAGGAACCTCAACGCTAACCGTGTCAAGCGAATCGCCGCCGAGTTTGACGAGCGCATCGCCAATGCTCCCAAGGTCAGCTACCGGGACGGTCACTACTATGTTTTCGATGGTCAGCACACCATCGCCGCCCGCAAGCTGCTGAACAACAACTGCGATTTGAACATCGTCTGCAAGGTTTATTCGGGATTGACGGAGCAGCAGGAAGCCTTGCTGTTTGCACAGCAGACCGGTGTTTCTGCCCCGCTGACTGCAGGCGCAAAAATGCGCGCCAAGATTCGCGGCGGCGACCCGGAAGCCATTGCTTTCCTGAACGCCACACACCGTGCAGGTTTTGGCCTGAGTTTCGCTCAGAGCCACGCAAAGTGGAAAATCGCTTGCATCGCTACGGCATTTGCCGAGTATCGGAAACACGGTGAGCGCATTTACACTGATGCGCTCCGTGTACTGGCAGAAGCATGGGAGGGCGATATCGATTCTCTCCGTGCCGAAGTGTTGCAGGGCGTGACCCAGTTCGTTGCTCTGTACGACCATGAATACGACCCCATTCGCCTGATTCGGCAGCTCCAGCGCACCAGCCCGGTGGCGATTTATCGCAGCGGTCAGGCAATGACCGGGCCGAACTATCAGAAGTATATGCTCCAGATTCTGAAAGCCTACAACGGCTCCAGTCGCACGAAAAGCCTTCCCATCAAGCAGTAAGTCATCTCCCTGCTCATGGCAGATTTCCTTTCTCACCGCAAAAGCCGTCCTGCCGGGCGGCTTTTGCTACATATTGCAAAGGGGGCTTGATTGTTATCGTTTATGTAACAAAAAATTTCGGATTCCGTCGCGGAGAAATCTATTTTGCCGATTTAGACCCGCACTATGGTTCAGAGCAGGGCGGTAAACGTCCTGTTATTGTTATTCAAAATAATACAGGAAACAAATTTTCGCCGACTGTCATTGTAGCCGCAGTGACCTCTAAGATTTCCAAAAAGCCAAATCAGCCAACCCATGTTCTTATTGATAAGAATCCAGCGTTCAATCGTCCGTCAGTTGTCCTGTTGGAGCAGCTTTTCACCATTGATAAAGAACGCATCAACAATTTCATGGGGCTGACAAGCGACTGGGAAATGGCGCAAATTGAGAAAGCTCTGAAATGCAGTCTGGCACTGGATCAGGAGAATTTGGTCAAAAACGATTCCAAAACAGCATAACAGATGCAGAAATCACAAATAGTAAATTCGCAATTTTGGCATCCTTGCAATCATGGAGAAATCTGGATATCCTTGGAGCAGGATGGCATTCAATGGCATCTGGAAAGCAATCACTCATAATAGAAAAGAGGTACAATATGGCATTTGCAAGAACTGAAATCAAGGAACTGGAACCCATGGTCAAGTCGGGCAAGAAGCGTTTTGTCCGCTATCAGGAGGGTGCAGAACTCTACTCGATGGGTCTGCATACATTTGAACAGCTCGCAAAGGAAGCAGGAGCAATTTACAAGATTCGCCGCGTGGTGCTGGTGAATCTGGACATTTTTGATGAGTATCTGGACACCTTCCGTATGTGAGCATTTTGCACCTCCGGCGCACCGCCGGAGGTCTTACATAAAACCCTGTTACCTGTTCTTGTGATTCCGGGCAGATTAGAGTATAATGAACATAATAACATTCGCACGATGGGAGGTGCCTGCATGGGCAGCTATCTGAATCCGGGCAGCAAGGGCTTTCAGGAAAGCCTGAACTCTGAGATCTATGTGGATAAGTCCGGGCTGATTGAAAAGACAAACGCTGTTATCAACACCCGGCAGAAGTTCATCTGCGTCAGCCGCCCCAGACGCTTCGGTAAGTCGATGGCTGCGGATATGCTTGCAGCCTACTACGACCGCGGCGAAGACACCGCATCCCTGTTTGACCCTCTGAAAATCAGCAAGACGGGTTCTTATCAGCAGCATCGGAACCAGTACGATGTCCTCAAGGTCAATATGCAGGAATTTCTGAGCATGACCCACAGCATGGATGAAATGCTGACCATGCTGCAAAAGTATCTGGTCTTTGACCTGACCGACCATTTTCAGAAAGTGCGTTTTCGGGATGAGAGCAATCTCATTCAGGTGATGAAGGACATCTACGCAAAAACGAAACGGTCGTTCGTGATCCTGATTGACGAATGGGACTGCCTGTTCCGCGAATATCAACAGGATCAGGATGCGCAGAAAAAGTATCTCGACTTCCTGCGGGCATGGCTCAAGGATAAGGATTATGTTGCGCTGGCCTATATGACGGGCATCCTTCCGATTAAAAAGTATGGCTCCCATTCTGCGCTGAATATGTTCACTGAATATTCTATGACTGACCCCGGTGATCTGGCAGAATACTTTGGTTTTACCGAACAGGAAGTGGCTGCTCTCTGCGACAAGTATCAGATGAACTTTGAGGAAGCCAGAGCATGGTACGATGGCTATGACCTGATTGCACACCGGCAGTCCGGTGATGTGCATTATTCCATGTACAGCCCAAAATCAGTTGTGGAAGCCATGCTACGGCACAAGTTCGGCACCTACTGGAACCAGACCGAAACCTACGAAGCCCTGAAAATTTACATCCAGATGGATATGGATGGTTTGCAGGATTCCGTAGTCAGAATGCTGGCTGGTGAGCGTGTGAAGGTCAACACCGGCACGTTCAGCAATGATATGACCACTTTCTCCTGCAAAGACGATGTGCTGACGCTGCTGGTGCATCTGGGTTATCTGACCTACGATAGTTCCAGCGAAACCGTGACGATTCCCAACAAGGAAGTTTCGCAGGAGTATGTCAACGCCATCAGCACAATGAACTGGAAAGGTGTCATGGATTCCGTTGACGCATCCCGCAAGCTGCTTGAAGCATTGTGGGCAATGGATGCGGATGCTGTGGCAGCCGGTATCGATAAGGCACACGAAGAAGTTTCTATCCTGCAATACAACGATGAAAACTCTCTGAGCTGCACCATCAATCTGGCGTTCTATTTTGCGCGGGAGTATTACACGCTGGTGCGTGAACTGCCCGCAGGCAAAGGCTTTGCGGATGTGTGCTTTATTCCCCGCAGGCTGCATCAGGATAAGCCCGCTGTGGTGATCGAACTGAAATGGGACAAGAGCGCATCCGGCGCATTGGCTCAAATCAAGAACAAGAACTATGGGGATGCCTTGAAGGACTATCAGGGAAACCTGCTGCTGGTAGGCATCAACTACGACAAAACCACGAAGAAGCATGAGTGCCTGATTGAAAAGATTCAAAAGTAAATATTCCATACCGGGTCGCCGTTTCATTTGAAACGGCGATTTTTTGTTCCCCAGAATCCGACATCCTTGCAATGATGGAGAACATAGAGTATCCTTGGAGCAGGACAGCAAAAAGTGATTGCAAAATCTCTGATGCAGTCCATCAGGATATGGCTGTTTTCCTCTAATCTGAAAATGAGGTGAGAAGAATGGCAACAAAAGCAAGAAAAGATTCCCGTGGATACGCTTTGAAAAAAGGCGAATCCCAGCGTAAAGATGGTCGCTATGTGTTTCGCTATACTACGATTCGCGGTGAGCAAAAAGCGGTCTATGCAAAGGAGTTGAGCGAACTAAGAAAAAAAGAGGTCAAAATTCGCAGAGCAATCGAAGATGGTCTTGACCCCGACCGTGCAGAGCGCATTACGTTGAACGAACTGTTTGACGAGTACATTTCCCAGAAGTACGACCTGAAGCAATCCACCCTGACAAACTACAAATATATGTACAACCACTATGTCCGGGTCGATTTCGGGAAACGACGCATCAGCAAGATCAAATATACGGATGTGAAGAAGTTCTACTACTCCCTGATTATGGAGAAAGGTTTTAAGCCAAACAGCATGGAGATTGTGAACACTCTCCTGCATCCGACCTTTACAATGGCTGTCCGTGATGGACTGCTGCGTTTGAATCCTACGGAGGGCGTTATGACCGAAATCAAGAAAAGCCATAGTTGGGAAAAGAAAAAGCGTCATGCGCTCACCATTCCTGAACAGAAAGCATTCACCAATTACATCGCCAATAGCGAAGAGTATCGCGGATGGTATCCACTGTTTACAGTAATGCTGGGTACTGGCTGTCGCATTGGCGAAGTATTGGGTCTGCGGTGGCAGGACATTGACTTCAAGAATCGAACGATCAGTATCAATCACAATCTGGTCTATCGCGTTCAGGAAGATGGCTCCTGCACGAATCATGTCAACTCCCCTAAAACCAGTGCAGGCATCCGTATCATCCCGATGCTGGATGATGTGTTCAACGCATTTCTGGAAGAATATCAGTATCAAAAGGTGATTGGATTCTCCACGGATGAAATTGATGGCTATTCTGGATTTGTGTTCTGTACGGGGGAAGGCAAGGTCTATCTGCCGGGAATGATCAATCGCACGATTCATGCAATCTGCGCAGATTATAATAAGGAAGAAGCAGCCAAGGCTGATGCAGAAAATCGTGACCCGATTCTTCTGCCCAACTTTAGCTGCCATCATCTCCGGCATACGTTCTGCACCCGCTTCTGCGAAAACGAAACCAATTTGAAAGTCATTCAGGAAATCATGGGTCATGCAGACATCACCACCACAATGGATGTGTACGCAGAAGCGACCCAAGAAAAGAAGAAAGCATCTATGACCGCATTGCAGAGTGCGCTGCTCGTGCGGTAAAATCGGATGCGATATAACTGAAATGTTCTCCTCTGCTGGGCAATGAAGCACATCACGGATATCTACGTCCAACTGTCTGCCCTGAAAGCCGTCCTTGTCACCGTCAGAACCCCCGAAAATGGGGTCTTGACCAGAACCGTGTACAACTTTCGTGGACAGTGTTGGAGCTTGTTGGATTGTTCCCACCGAAATCTCCCGATTTCGTGGATGCTGTTGGATTCTGTTGGACGAAAACAGAGCCGAATCTTGCAACATCCCCACGATGAAGCCGATTGAGCAGTAAAACGCAAAATTAAAACGAAGATACGATGAATTTTCAAACGAAATTCGGCCGATATCTGCGGTACTACACCACAACTACACCAATTTTGGGACGTTTTCCCGAAAAGGAGCCTTACAAAGCGGTGTGGTGTAAGAATCGAATAGGCGGATTGGTGTAGTAGGTACACCGAACTCCCAAAACGAAGATACGGCAGCTATGTTGCGAAAAACAACGTAGCTGCCGCTTTTTGTTTCATATAAGGATTTTATGCTACCAATCGGCGTTCCATGCGGTTAAATCGGCTCGTCGCTGGTGATTATAAAATGCACCTTGATTCAGCATACGCCAAAATTTACGCCAATGATTCATAGCACACGTTCCACCCAACGCAGTGCAGCGTTAAGACGCTCACTTTGCCGGTCATGATGGCCGTAGTCATCCAGCACAGTTTTGGCTCCACATGTCGCTTGCAGGGCAGTGTGAACTCGTTGGGCATAGCTATAGGCATCACACAGGCGGTTGTTGTGGCCTTCGCCCTCCCGGATACCATTTTGCAGATAAACCTGTGCGGAGTAGTTTTTGGGGACATGTTCCTCTATGAAATCGGCAACACCCGGATACCAGAACGACCCACAGAGGGAAAATACTGCAGCAAAGGCATCTGTTTCCCAGAGACTCATGGTTGCAGCCAGACCGCCCAGCGAATAGCCGCCATACGTCAGCTTTTCCGTGTCAAGGGCGTATTCGTCTATAAGCGCCGGGAGAATTTCGTTGTTCAGTTCTCGATGATATTGTCCTAGCTGCCCACCAAAATCCGGTGTGCCCGGTCGAATAGCCGGTTCCGGCCACGGGGTATATTCTGAAAGTCTGTTATTGGGGTATACCCCCACCAACACTGCTCGTTCCGTGCGCAGATTAAACTGCTCAATCAGTTCCCCATCGTTGAGTAGGATTGCAGGATTTTTGCCTTTGCGCAGTCCCTTTTCCGGGAACCGGACTCCAATTCGATGTGAACCGAGATTTAGAATTTCCATCCATAACCGCCCTTTTTTGTTAATTATTACGCAGTGTGGGGGTGCTCCCCACATAGACAAACGGTAGCATTTTGTGCTATATTAGCATTGACTAACCGCTTTTGCACAAAGGAGCTCCCAATGAATCAAATATCCGCGCTTCCTAATCCGCTGGAAATTTTATTTCAGGAATACAATCAGGGCCGAATCGAGTCTGTCGGCTTCCGCAGCTTTACCCTGCACGCTGGTGAGAGTAATAGCTACCGCACCCTGAAAAGTGCACTGATTGTTCCGGTGTCGGGTCGGGCCATCTTCTCATTTGAGCACGAACCTTTCATTGCCAAGAGAGGACTATTCCTGCACGGATGTCCCGACAAGACCCTGACCATTTCGGCCTTGGGCGAGCAGGATTTCCACTATATCAATATGTACTACGAAAACGACCGGCCTTTGCTGTTCTCCCACAAGCTCAAAAATCCGGAACAGACCTTTTCCATTCTGGAGCAGATCCTAAAGCTCCACCCGGACGCTGACATCCGCAGCCAGTACCAGCAAGAAAAGCTGACGGAAGAATTCTTCGCCCAGATTTTCGCAGATTTTCAGCCAGAGGAAACTTACAATGAAAGCCAAATCATGAGCATCCTGCTGGATTTCATCGCAGAGCACTATGCAGAGCCGCTGACCCTGGACGCACTGGCCGAGCAGGTCAATGAGAAAGCTGGACATGTCAGCTATCTCTTTTATAAGTACAAAAACATCCGTCCCATCGATTACCTCATCAATTATCGTGTCCGAATAGCCACTGAGCTTTTGCGTTCCGGCGACTATACTGTGACACAGGCCGCTCATGAGGTCGGCTACCGAGATGCCTGTTATTTCAGCCGAATTTACAAAAAACGGATGGGCTTTCCGCCCACCCGTATTCTGCCATAACCGAAATTTTTGATTTCAGGTTCCGTTAAGATGCACTGTACATGAAGTTGTACAGGGTCTCAGCAGAATCGATGACCCGTGCACCGTAGTCCATTACGTCATCATAATCCATCTCGATGACCTTCTGGTTGGCGATGGCGGGAACCTCCTGCACGACGGCGTTGGAGGTCAGCTGCTCCACCGCATCGGCATCGGTGGAACCAAAGCGATCTGCGCGGACGTAGACAATGATATCCGGGTTCATGGAGACCAGATTCTCCAGAGTCAAGCCGTTGCCGCCCTTGTCCAGAACATTTTCAGCGTTCAGGGCATTCAGCATACAACTGCTCATCTTGGAATTGAAGGCCACGAAGGTGCCATCGGCGTAGCCAGCCATGAACAGAACCTTCAGGGGTTCGCCACTCTGGCTGCTGACCTTGTCCATCAGCGCGTCGATTCTCTCCTGCAGCTCGTCAGCGTAAGCGTTTGCAGTCTCCTGCACGTTGAAGATCTCGCCGATGTTCCGCACATCCTCTACAATGTTATCCAGCGACTGATCAATGGAAGCGCTAGCCAGCTCAGTGTAGACGGGAATGCCCAGCTCCTGATAGGATTGGACGGTGCCGATGCTACTCTCAGTGAACATCAGGGGACCCTTGCCAAGAATCAGATCCGGCTCCGTGGCAAGGATGGTCTCCTTGGAAACAGACTTCTTATCGCCAAGGCTGTTTAGAGATGCAATTTCATCAGCAATGTCACCCTTCAGGGCATTGTCATTATCGAACACGCCGACGATTTTATCCTTGAGCCCCAGCTTGATGAGCAACTCAGTCATGGACAGCTGTGTGGACAGCACCTTCTCCGGTGCATGGTCGTAGGTCATATCTACAGCATTGCCATCAGCGTCATAAATCTGCAGGGTCAGGGGGTAGGCAGTCTCCTCAGCGGAAGAAACGGTGCTCTCGGCCACCGATGAAGCCACCTCAGAGGAGGCGGCAGCAGACGATGCCACAGAAGATGCGGTCTGACCACAGCCAGTGGCCAGCATGACGGCTGCCAGTGCCGCGGCAGCAACACTCAGGGTTTTCTTTTTCATAAAGATTCCTCTTTCTGCGGGGTACTCCCGCGTTTTTGTTATAGATATTGAATCATCAGTTTTCCGTTGATCGGGCTGGGGTAGACACAGGCTTCGACATCAAAGATGCGGTGCAGGTTTTCAGAGGTCATTACGGCTTCGGGCATCCCCTGCGTAACTATCTCCCCTTGTTTCATCAGGTAGAGATAGTCGCAGAACTGCGCCGCAAGGCTCAGATCATGCAGAGCAGCCAGGACCGTGATTTGCAAATCTTTGATGATTGAAAGGATTTCTAACCGATAACGGATATCCAGATGATTTGTCGGCTCGTCGAGGATCAGGATCTTGGGCGACTGGGTCAGCGCGCGGGCCAGAACCACCCGCTGCTTTTCACCGCCCGAAAGGGACTGGAAGTTCCGGTCGCGGTAGCTTTTCATGCCTACCTTGTCCAGTGCCTCCAAAGCCATCTCATAATCCCGCTCTTTTTCCTGCTCCAGCAGGGAGTGAAACGGATACCGTCCCATCAGGGCGATGTCCAGCACGGTATAGTCAAAATTGATCTGGTTGAATTGTCCCATCACCGCCATGTTCCGCGCCAGCTTTTTGCCGGAAAAGTGTGTGATGTCCTCGTCATCCAGACGAACGATGCCGCTGTCCATCTTTTGTGTGCGGTAGATGGAGCGGAGTAGAGTGGTCTTGCCGCTGCCGTTGGCACCCAGCAAGGCCGAGAATTTCCGGTCCGGCACCTCAATGGAGAGATGCTGTACAATTGGTTTGCCGGAAATCGAAATGTTTACATCTTTCGCTTCCAGTCTCATTCAATTGCCTCCAAATCCATATTTTTTACGCACCATCACATAGACGAAGAACGGCGCACCCACCAAGGCGGTGAAGATGCCCACAGGCAGCTCGGTGTTGGGAATCAGACTGCGGGCGATGGCATCCACCCAGAGCATGAACAGTCCGCCGGATAATGCCGCAATCGGCAGTAGTTTTCGGTGGGCTGTGCCGGCAATGGCGCGGGAAACATGCGGGATGATGAGCCCCACAAATCCGATAGTGCCGCAAACCGATACAAGTGCACCGGTCAGCACCGAGAGTACCAGCAGGTAAACCAACCGACACCGGAAGGTGTTGATGCCAATGGTGGAAGCTGCTTCCTCGCCCAATATCAGGCCATCCAGCGTCTGCGCCTGCGTCCGAAAAAAGCCTGCTGCCGCCAGTACGATCAGTGCAATGAGGCCGATGTTTTTCCATCCGGCACGGGTCAGTGAACCCATCGTCCAGAACTTGATGGACATCATACCGTCAGAATCACCAGCTACTGCAATGATAAAGTTGGAAAATGCGGTCAGCAGCGCATTGACGATCATGCCAGAGAGAATCAGCTTGACCGAGGTGGTTTTACCGTCCGCCGAGGAGAGGGTCAACACGAGAAAGCAGGCACCGCCAGCTCCTACAAAGGCCCAGAAACCGGAAATCACGCCCAGCCCCAGAAAAAGCGAACCAGTGGCTCCCAGAGTTGCGCCTGCCGACACACCAAGAATGTATGGGTCTGCCATTGGGTTTTGGACAACGGCCTGCATCACGCAGCCACAGAGCGCCAGCCCGCTTCCTGCCAGAAAGCCCAGAATAATTCGGGGCATTCGGATCTGCCAGACGATCTGTTCAAATGCCACAGATACCGAGGTGCCTGTGTCTGTCCCGAACAGGTGCCGAAGCAGGATCGATAGTGTATCTTGTACCGGAATGCGGACTGCTCCCATGCAAAGCGTAATGACCGCAGATACAATCGATGCTATTATCAACAAAAAGATCGTCAGCCGCGTCCTTTTCATACATGGATCATCCTCTCAAGTTGTTTGCGGTTAGCCTTGACTATCCGTCAAGTATTTTACAAGTTGTTCTTGTGTTTGTCTATGGACAATTATTTATAATATGGACGATTATTAAAAACAATCGATTGATTTATTCTTTGTCAAGAGGGCTGGCACCGTCCAGCTCTCTCTTTTTTTGCCAAAGTTTCCCACATGTTTTCTCGCACTCTGCCGAAAGTAGCGTGTTTTCAAAAGTTTTTGTTGACACAGCCCGGATTTTGTGGTAATCTATCCAAATAATTTAATATTTAACATATTTTACTTATTCGCTCAGTACCTGCGGGGCTGGGCAACTCCCCTTTTTTGACTTTTCAAGTCGCTACATAACCGACTGGCAAGACCTTCCGAAAAAGCGAAGGCATGTCCGGTCTGTTTTGTGGCGACTTTTTTGTTGCCGTTCCAGCATCGCACCTTGACAACCGAATGACCGTCTGCATGGGATACCCGGCGATGAACCCGTAGGGGAGAGCCGGAAAACGCCGCCGGAAGGGGGCAGGAACACCATGCAGGGAGAACGGCGAAACGACCTCATGTGGACATTTTGTTTACATGAGGTGAAACGGACGTTTATCTACTCGTTGCGGCAGAGAAAATCCATGTGGCCAAATTGACCGCATGGATAAGCCGCAGCACCAAAGAAAGGACGTATGCCTATGGGAAACAACTTTACCCCCGCATGGTTCAAGAAGGGCTTTTTCAACGAATCCCTGTTCTGTGACGATTTCCTGAGCACCCACCAGCTGCTTTACTCGAACGGCGCATTTTTCACCCCGGACGGACGAATGGTGGACCCCATGCCTCTGCGGTGTGAGATCTTCGAGATGATGCGTGAATACGTTGGGGCGAACCTCGCCAAGAAGGTCACCAATGTGGTGGATGTGCTGAAGCTGGCGGCACAGGTGGAGGACTTTCCGCCTGTCACCGACCGTATCGCACTGGCAAACGGCACCCTGTATCTGGACGGTACCTTTCAGGAGGGCAAGCCGGAGATTGTGCGCAACCGCCTGCCTGTCAAGTATGACTCGAAAGCCGCCCAGCCCGTCCACTGGCTGCGGTTTCTGTCCGACCTGCTCTACCCGGAGGACATCCCCACAGTGCAGGAGTTCATCGGGTACTGCCTGATCCCCAGCAACAAGGGCCAGCGCATGATGGTCATCAAGGGCAGCGGCGGCGAGGGCAAGTCGCAGATCGGCGTGGTGCTGTCCCGGTTGTTCGGCTGCAACATGAAGGATGGCAGCATCGGCAAGATCTCGGAGAACCGCTTTGCCCGTGCCGATTTGGAGCACACCCTGCTCTGCGTGGACGACGATATGCGGATGGAAGCCCTGCGCCAGACCAACTATGTCAAGTCCATCGTGACCGCACAGGGGCAGATGGACTTGGAGCGCAAGGGCAAGCAGAGCTATCAGGGCTGGATGTACGCCCGTCTGCTGGCGTTCAGCAACGGGGACTTGCAGGCCCTGTATGACCGCTCAGACGGTTTCTACCGCCGCCAGCTCATTCTGACCACCAAGGACAAGCCCCTGTCCCGTGTGGACGACCCGGACATTGCCGAGAAGATGGCTGCAGAGGTCGAGGGCATCCTGCTGTGGGCATTTGAGGGCTTGCAGCGGCTGGTGAAGAATGGCTTTCAGTTCACCGAGAGTGACCGTGCCAAGCGCAACCGGGAACTGGTGAAGCGGGACAACAACAATGTGTTCGATTTCCTCGAATCCGAGGGTTACATTCGCCTGAAGGCGGATGCCTGCACCAGCTCGAAAGAGCTGTATGAGATCTACAAAATGTGGTGCGAGGAGAACAGCCTGAACGCCATCAAGGCCAGAGGGTTCAGTGATGCCCTGATTGCCAACCAGCGCAGGTATAATCTGGAATCCACCAATAACATCGTCAACTCGTCCGGGCGGCGTGTCCGGGGCTTTGTGGGCATCGAAGCCCTTGTGCAGCCCGACCTTACTCCCAACAGTTGGCGAGTATGACCCCCTATAAAGGAGAATTTGGGTGTTTTGCTGCGTACGTGCGTACACGGCAGCCGCCCTTTCTTCGTACGCACGTACGCAGTGATTGACCGAAAACGCGCCATATAGGGGGGTGTTGTTGGCAAAGTGTCAGGTTGACAGTTTGCCCGGTGCAGGAGTGCAGAGGACGCAGTCCTTTGCCCCAGTGATATGATGCCCTGCGTCATATCCTACTGGGTATTATCTGGCGCAAAACGGCGGCAGATTCAGCAGCTTCGCTGCTGCGTTCTCCCTGCCAAGATGTTGAAACGGAGGGATGTCTATCTGAAACTGACACGACACAACGGACGAGCCGGGACCCACGGCACCTATAACCCCAAGCACAACGACCGCAGTTTCAACCTTGCCAACAGCGAGCACATCGACCCGGAACGCGCCAAGGGCAACATCTACTGGGACTGCTTCCACGGCTTCCGTTCGGCTCTCGCTCCACCCGACCCGGACGATCTGGCGGCAACCTTCTCGGACGTAGAACGGCAGTTCTACGAGAGCCGGTACACGGCCTTCGTTGAAAGTCAGAACGAGCGTAACGCAAAAATCCGACACACGGAACGCAACCGCTCCATTCCCGACCTGTTGTCCAGCCGCAAGACCTGCCCAGAGGAAACTATCTACCAGCTTGGGACGCTGGATGAACACGCTTCCGCAGAGGACTTGCTGAACATCGTCACGGAGTTCATTGAGGAGTTCAAGACCAAGTTTGGCGAACACGTTCATGTGCTGGACTGGGCACTGCATCTGGACGAAAGCACACCCCACATCCACGAGCGTCATGTGTTCGACTGCGAAAACAAGTACGGCGAGGTGGCACCCCAGCAGGAAAAGGCATTGGAAGCACTGGGATTCGACCTGCCCGACCCAGACAAGCCCCTCAGCCGCCGCAACAACCGCAAGATCATCTTTGATGCCGCCTGCCGAAAGATGCTGTTTGAGATCGCCAAGCGGCATGGACTGGAACTGGAGGAAGAAGCAGAATACGGCAACCGCAAATATCTGGAAAAGCAGGATTTCATCCTTGCCAAGCAGAAGGCGCAGCTCGCCGCCCAGCAGAGCAAGCTGGACGAACTGACCCTCAAGGTCAACGACATGGAAACGCTGATCGATGAAGTTTCGGCAGCAGCCTATGACAAGGCGGTGGAGGTCGTGACGGATGTAGTACGCACCGAGACCCGCAAGGAAGATATGCGGATGATCGAGGATACGAAGAAGTGGGTGTTATCGCCGGAGAGAAAGGCTCCCAAAGCCACGAGGGAATATGCCGCCCACCGTCTGGACACTGTGCTGGACAAGTTTCTCAAAACCATGCAAACCACCGCTACCCGCTTGCAGGAGAAGCTGCTGAAGCCGGATGTCCGACAGAAGGGCAAGGAGCAGGTCAAGGAGAAAGCACGGGATTCCGTTCTGCAGCTGCTGAGCCGTTTGCAGGCAGAACAGACACAAAACAAACCAACGGCACACCCCCGCACACAGGAGGGGTACTCGGAAGTTTGAACCTCATCGGGAGCGTTTGGGGCAGAAAGCTGGCACTTTCTGCCCCGGCACCCGGTTACAAGGATATGGAGGTGCAAGTGAAGGAAGTTCCAATTTGGCAAAAGAGTAATCTGACCTTGGAGGAAGCGGCGGCTTACTCTGGGATCGGTATCAATAAACTGCGGTCAATGACCGATAGCGATGAATGCAAGTTCGTCCTTTGGAACGGAACCAAACGGCTGATCAAACGCCGTAAGCTGGACGAACATCTGGACACGGCATTCTCAATCTGATGCGGTTCAAAAATTGACTGTTTGATGTTGCAGGGAGTCTTGCGTCATGGTATACTCATGGCGTAAGGCTCCTTTTCAACATTCTGTGAATGAAAAGGAGAGTTTATATGCAAAGACGTAAAGATAATAAAGGCCGTGTTTTGAAGGATGGCGAGGTCTACCGTAAGAGTGACGGGCTGTATATGTACCGTTGGACTGCGAAAAACGGAAAACGCCATACCATCTATGATGCAACCTTGGAAGGGCTGCGCGAAAAGGAAGAGAAGATACAGCGCGACTTGGCAGAGGGCATCCGCATCCCGGAGTGCAGCCTGACCCTGAATGACTTGTTTGAACTGTGGCGTAAGAACAAGGTGGGCTTGAAAGAGCATACCTTCGCCAATTACGTTTATATGTACAATCGGTTCGTTCGGGATGAGATCGGCAGGATGAAGCTCAAGGACATTCGCAAGTCGGATATCCGCAGCTACTACAATGGCATCGTCCGCAATGGCAAGATGGCGTTGAACACGCTGGAAACCATCCAGAATGTTCTGCATCAGGTCTTTGCGGTGGCGGTGGACGATGAGTACATCCGTGTGAATCCCACGGATGGTGTCCTGACGGCAATCAAAGCCGCCCACCAGTACGAAACGCCCAAGCGTCACGCACTGACCCTGCCGCAGCAGCAGGCATTTCTGGCCTTCATCAAGAAAACGCCGAAGTTCCAGCACTGGCTCCCGATGTTCACCTTCATGTTGGGTACGGGATGCCGTATCTCGGAAACGGTAGGTTTATGCTGGAGCGACATCGACTTTGAGAGCGGGTTTATTACCATTCAGCACAATCTGGTCTATCACGACCACGAAGTCGGTGGCTGCTACTTCACCATGTCCACGCCCAAAACTGCCGCAGGCAAGCGGGCAATTCCCATATTGCCCGAAGTTCGGAAAGCGTTGGAGCAGGAACGAGCTAACCAGCAGGAGCTGGAACTGGTGTGTGAGTACGAAATCGATGGTATCTCGGACTTTGTGTTCCTGAACCGCTTCGGTCAGCCGCAGAATCCGCAGACCGTCAACCGTGCTATCAAGCGCATCAGCGTTGCCTACAACGAAGCCGAACTGGAAAAAGCGGAAAAGCAGAAGCGCGAACCCGAACTGCTGCCGCCTTTCTCCTGCCACAATCTCCGGCACACATTCTGCACCCGGCTGTGCGAAAATGAGACCAACCTGAAGATTATTCAGGACATCATGGGACACAAGGACATCAGCACCACGATGGAGATTTACGCGGAAGCCACCAAGGAAGCCAAAGCCCATTCCTTTGAAAAATTGAACGGTAAACTGGGCATTTCCATCTGAGTCGTACTACACCAACCACTACACCACTTTTACACCAAATCCACGGTAACTTGTGGAGAGTTGCGCAGGGTAACGTACGGACGGGATAAAAAGGAAACCGCATGAGTAGGCTTATACCGGAATATAAAGCCTTTCATGCGTGTTCCTTGACCTGTCCCCACGATGAAGCCGATCGACCAGTAAATTTCCAATTTTAAGATAACAAAGCCTGAAACTTCTTGATGTACCGAGAAGTTTCAGGCTTTTTGTTTACGGAAATTTCCAGCAATTTTTACACCATACGCCAATTTTACGCCAAACGATGCTAAGATTTATGCAGTGCAAAAAGAGTGTTGTTCCGGTTTGGTGATGAAATTGAAGATGCGGTGGATGGATGTAGGCTCGTAAGGAGATACATCAGAAAACGGATTCATAAATCTGCAAACGGACAGCCGAAACTTTCCACCGCAAAAGAAGCAAATGGGAAGAACATGGAGGTTTTCTTATGAACAACCTGCTTTCCTGCCGCTACAACATGGACACCAACCGGGTAGAATCCCGGTTTACGGACGGCTCTGCCGTTGCCATCGACTGCACCGCCATTGAGGACGAGTACGGCAACACCCCGGCACAGCGGGCAGAACTGGACTGGCTGCTGTACAACAAACCTCTGGAATACACACAGCTTGTGCTGAGTGGGGAGATTGAGCACTATCTGTCACTGGGATGTGAGCATGGCAGACTGGAAGATTAAGCCCAACATAACAACAAATCCCGGCAGGTGTTCTACAAGGTAGGCACTTGCCGGGATTCGTTTTGTTTGATTTACTTTTCCCTTACTCCATCCACCAGATGAAAATAATCATAATAGGGCGTAGTATAGGTTTCATACCGCCCCACTACGGTAATGGTTGTGCCTTCTTCCGGGTAATCGCCATCGGTCAGCACGAACTCCACTCCCTGCTGGCAGCAGGCAAGCGCATCGTAGATGACGCAGGAATGGTACAGCTCACCAGTCTGCTCATCTGTGTACTCCTGATATTCGCCCGTCATACGAACAATTTTATCGGTGTAGTTCTCCGGGGTAACGAGCATATTGTAAACTTCTGCGTTCACAACCGTATCGCTGAGTAAGGTCAGGTCAATGTCTGCATCCATACCGGTGTGAATATCGCTTGCGCCAGCAGTGCTGCTTTCCGGGAGCTGCACAGAATGTTCCGGGGCGGGTGCAGTAACAGCACTAGAAGATGCAGACTCCGGCAAAACCGTCACCACGGAAGATGCAGCTTCGGACTTTGCGCCGCAGGCAGTCAATGCAGCGGCGGCACAGAGCAGCAGAACTCCTTTCAAAAGTTGTTTCATGATGCCCTCCCCAGCAGTTTTCCGGCCAGACAGCACAAGCCAAAAGCTACCATGTCAACCGCTACAATGGTCGAGCCGACCGGCGTTCCGGCCAGAACTGAAGCCACGATGCCCACAAAGGCACAGCTCACGGACAATACCGCCGAGCAGATGGTGACAGCGCGGAAATTCTTGCACAGGCGCATCGCCGAAAGAGCCGGAAAAATCACCAGTGCAGAAATCAGCAGAGAGCCGACAAGGTTCATTGCCAGCACAATGATGACGGCAATGACAATGGCAATCAGCAGATTGTATCCGTTTGCATTGGTTCCAACGGCCTGTGCAAAGTCTTCGTCAAAGGTGACTGCAAATATCTTGTTGTAGAACAGCATAAACACTGCGACCACGATGATGGAAAGCCCGATGCAGAGCCAAACTTCCGATTTTGTCAGGGTCAGGATCGAGGTCGAGCCGAACAGGGAGCTGCACACATCGCCAGACAGATTCGCCGAGGTCGAGAACAGATTCATCAGCAGATAGCCCATTGCAAGCGCGCCAACGGACACCATAGCAATGGCAGCGTCACCTTTGATCTGGGTGTTTTGTCCGGTATGCAGCAACAGGACTGCGCAGGCCACAGTCGCGGCCAGCGTCAGCGGCATATGGTCGGACATTCCCAGCACGGTCGCAACGGCCATGCCGCCGAACGCCACGTGAGAAAGGCCATCTCCGATAAAGGAGAACCGTTTCAGCACCAGCGTCACGCCCAGCAGCGAAGAACACAGGGCGATCAGAACACCCACGATGAGCGCATAGCGGACAAAGGGATAGTTCCAGTAAAAAGCCAGCTTTTCCAATAGGCTCATTTTGCACCGCCTTTCCCAGCCGCAAACAGCCGCCCCTGCGGGCTTTGCAGATACGCTTCCCGTGTACCGAAAAAGATCGTTTCACCAACATGAAGAATGTGGCTTGCGTAGCAAACCGCAGCCTGAATATCGTGGGAGATCATCAGGACAGTAATGCCCTCCTGCTGGTTCAGTTTTTCAATCAGATGGTACATTTCCGTAGTCACTTTTGGGTCAAGACCGGAAACAGGCTCGTCCAGAAGCAGCATTTTCCGGGTAGCGCAGAGGGCGCGCGCCAGCAAGACGCGCTGCTGCTGACCGCCGGAAAGCTCCCGGTAACAGCATTTTGCCAGCGATCCGATTTGCATTTTGTGCATGGCATCCTGCGCAAGCTGCTTTTCCTCTCGACTGTAAAATGGGCGGAGTCCACAACGGCTCTGGCAGCCAGACAGCACGATTTCCTGCACCGACGCTGGAAAATCCCTCTGCACGATGGTCTGCTGGGGCAGATAGCCGATCTCGTTCCGGCGCAGGCCATCGCCCATCTCGATTTGTCCGGAAATAGGCTGCTGCAAACCGAGCAGGGTTTTCATCAAGGTACTTTTTCCTGCACCGTTTTCACCAACTACACAAAGATAGCCGCCTGCGTGAATCTCAAAGTTCAGAGGATCCAGAATGGCCTTTCCCTCATAGCCAACGAGAAGGTTCTTACAAATGAGCTGAGACATGACGGTTCCTTCCTTTAGTTCAGAGCCTGTTTCAGCACATCCAGATTGCTTTCCATCACGGAAAGGTAGGTCGTTCCGTTTGCCACATCGGTGGATGTGGTGGACTGCATGGAATCCAGCGTCAGGATGGACTGATTCTTTTCGGCGGTATTCTGCACGATAGTTTCGGCAACTTTGTGCTGTGCGCCCTCAATGGTCAGTACACAGGGCAGTCTCAGTTCATCCACTTTGCCAGCAAGGAAAGAAATGGTCCCAAAGCTGGCTTCCGTTTCCGCAGAGCAGCCTGCAAACGCGGCATAATAGCTCAGACCGTAATCGTCCACCAGATAGCGGAACGGGAAACGGTCGCCGAACAGCACAGTTTTCCGGGCGGCATTGTCCACCACCGTCTGATATTCGCCATCCAGAGCGGCCAGCTTTTCCAGATAGGATGCAGCGTTAGCAGCATAGGCATCTTTGTTAGCCGGGTCGATCTCTTCCAGTGCATCGGTGATTGCGTTGCAGAGAGTTTCAGCGTTCTTCAGCGACAGCCATACATGCTCGTCATATTCTTTCTCCGCGTGTTCCAGCATATCCTCCTTGATTTCATCACCGCTCATATCCATCGGATAGTAAGTCGGCCAATGCTCCATTTCCTGAGAGAGTGCATCGAAGCCTTCATTGCCGAAGTAAATGTGAAAATGTTCCGCTTTGCCCGGAGCAATGCCATGATCACTGAATTGCACATACTTAGGCGCATCAGCATCACCATCGGTTGCCTCGAAGAAATATCGTACGCCTCTGCTACCAGATTTATAGTCATAAATCTGGTAGCCCTTATATTGATAGGCAGCCTTTGCTTCAACACCGTTTTTCACAAAACACATCGTGTTATTTTCGGCATTGATTGTAATTTTGGAAACATCCGTTTTATAACCCGTTTCGTAATAGGCACGGTATTCTTCCGCCGTTTTGTTCCCATTTTCTGCTTTACGTTCCATCACTTCGTCCAGAATACCCTCTTGCAGATAAGGATAAACAGACTGCCACTCGCCATCCCAATCGGACAGGCTTCTATCCCGCACATCGCTATCGGCAAAGCGGGAATATCCGTGATGATGTCCTTCCTCTGCCTGCATACCGGGCATTGCTTCCTCTGTCTTAACAGTATCTTTCAGCACATCAAGCAGATTGATAACCTTCATATTTTTGTTGGTGGCTTCTTTCAAGGCATCTTCCACCCAGCCATCCGATTCGCCGCCAACATAGAGGAACAAGTCACAGTCTGAGATTTTAATAATATCATCTGCGGTGGGCTGATAGCTGTGCAAATCCACGCCGTTGTCCAGAAGCATGCTAACTTCGGCATTATCGGCCTTGTCGCCGAGGATTTCGCGCACCCAGTCATACTCCGGGAAAATAGTCGTGACGATTTTCAGCGGCTTGCTGCCACTCTGTGATGCGGATTGTGCAGAAATGGACGAGGATCCGGCCTTCCCACAGCCACCCAAAATACCAGAAGCCAGTAAAAGGCAAAAAAATACAGCGAATATACGTTTGAATTTTTTCATAGAAATGCGCTCCATTGTTTGATATCAAGAATCATACGGACAAGCATTTCTTAATCCGACAGTTTTACCTTTAGTCGAATCGGTGTTTTTATCAGCAAAAGCGGAGAGCAAAGCGACAGCAAAGCTGCCAACACAAAATGCGGCGCGGGTGTCCGAATGAACGGCCTTGAACCATCTTTTCCGGCGTGCAGGATATTCTTGCAAAGTTTCAACTGTGCGCAGATGGCGCAGTCTGCCCCAGTACAGTCGTGGTCGACTTCTTCCGCACAGAATGTCAATGAAACCAAAATGGCCAGAAGGAAACCAACCAGCAGCGTCCACGCAGCGCGGCGGCGTTGTTTTGCAGTGCAGTTCATTCCATTGCCCTCCTCTCTCTAATTTGCAAACTGGTTGCAAATTGAATTATAGCAAGGCAATATTGGATTGTCAAGTGGAATTTTTTGCGGACACTACGTTAATCTAAATCGCCGTCAAGAGGGCTGACACCGTCCGGCCCTCTCTCTTTTTATAAGCACAACAAAGCCCGAAACTTCTTGATAAACCGAGAAGTTTCGGGCTTTTTCTTTTAAGGATCTGCAAACGGACAGACAGAACTTTCCACCGCAGGAAAAGCAAATGTGAAAAACATGGAGGTTTTCTTACATCTTCAAAACCGACTCCCAGATCTCCTCGACCACCGGAACACCAAGCTCGCGGTTTTCTTTGATGGTGCGCAGCATTCCCTCGCCGGGCCAGCGGACTTCGCCATCCGGTCTGGCCGGGGTGCTGGCCTTGATGTCCGCAAGGATGGCGCTGATGACGGCGTCGTTTTCCTCGACGGTGCCAAATTTAGTGGGGTCGATCGCGATCATGATTTGGGTCAGACCGATCTCGTCGCCGAAGGTCCCGATGGTGTGGACGGCATTGCCGCCGGAAAGGAGGGTGGCGATCAAATCCAGCAGGATGGAGAGGCCGCTGCCCTTCCAGTAGCCGATGGGCAGTGCGCGGCCGCTCTTTTCGATGGCGGCGGGGTCTGTCGTGAGCTGGCCGTCCTCGTCGCAGCCGCCGGGTACGGGCAGCTGCCTGCCGGCCAGACGGGTGCTTTCCAGCTTGCCGTAGCTGAACTGGCTCAAGGCGCAGTCCACCATGACGTGCTGGCCGTCGGAGCGGGGGACAGCGAGGATGATGGGGTTATTGCCGATGCGGCAGTCTTTGGCGCCCCAGGCAGGCATATTGGGGGCGGTGTTTGACCAGCAGATGCCGATGCAGCCTTTTTCGGCGGCCAGCCAGCCGTAGGTGCCGCCGCGCATCCAGTGGTTGTTGTTGCCCAATGCCACGATACCGACGCCGTTCTCCTTGGCGAGGGCGCAGGCACGCTCCATTGCGCGCTGTGCGTTCAGCGGGCCGAAGCCGCGGTGGCCGTCCCAGCGCTCCATACTGCCCATGCGGGAGATGCACTCGGCGCGGGCAAGCGGGTCGATCTCGCCCTTTTCGAGGTAGCTCACCACCCGCGGAAAGCGATTCAGACCGTGGCTGTACACGCCGGAAAGGCTGTTCTGGGCGAAAATCACAGCGGCGTCTTTGGCGTCCGACGGGGTGAAGCCGTGCTTTTCCAGCACGCGGGTGAACTGAGCGACCATTTCTTCGTAGGCGACACGTTTCATAAGATCTCCTCCTGAGCAGTGTTTGAAAAGAATTGTGTAAGCGCTTTCTTAACCTGATTATAGCATAACAAAAGCAAAAATCAAGCGCTTTTGCAAAATTTATGTAACCGCTTACACTTTGAGAAACACGCACACTCCTAAGATTTTACACTTTAACTGCTCTGCCTCTGAACGAGTTCCGGCTGCAAGGTGACAGAAGAATAGTCCTCGCCGTGCTCGATGCGGCTCTGGAGCAGCTGGACGCAGAGCAGGGCCACCTGCTCCGGTTTGTTGTCCACGGAAGTCAATTCCGGCTCGCACAGGCGGGCATAGGTGGAATTATCATAGCCCACCACGGCGGTCTCCTCGGGGACGCGGATGCCCGCCCGGAGCAGGGCTTTCAGCACACCGGCAGCGGTCAGATCCTCACCGCAGAGAATGCCGTCCGGGCGGATGCCCTCGGCCAAAAGCTGCTGCACCGCGCGGATGCCGTCCTCCAGCGTCTCGCCGGTTTCGAGAATATGACCGTCTGCGTCCAGACCGGCAGCGGCCGTCCCGGAGAGGAAGCCCTTCGCCTTGGCAGCGGCGCTGTCGGTGGACTTATCCTTGATATAGTAGAGGTTCCGGCGTCCGGTCTTCACCAGATGCTCCACGGCCATCTCGACGCCCCGGCAGTCATCGACCATGACGGAATAGGCGTCCGGCAGGGCCAGCGTGCCGTTGGCAAGGACGACGGGCATTCTGCGCAGAAGATTTTCCATCTCGGCTCCCTGACAGATGGTGTTGAAAATCGAGCCGACCAGGATGAGACCGTCCACCTGCTTTTGCGCCACGGCCTGCAGGGTGCGCAGCGTCTCCGCCCTGTCGCCGCCGGTGTTGCAGAGGATGACCTCGTACCCTCTGCGGCCAAACTCGCGCTCGATGGTGTAGGCTGTGCGGGCATAATGGGAATCCCGGATGTCCACTGTGAGCACGGCCACCGTGTGCAGGCTCTTGCTGACCATGCCCTGTGCAATGGCACTGGGAGCGTAGTTGCAGCGTTTGAGCACCTTTTCCACCTTGGCGCGGGTGTCGGCGCGGACAGTATCTTTGTGGTTGAGCACGCGGGAGACGGTGGCAATCGAGACTCCGGCTTCCCGTGCAATATCATAAATATTCATAGACCCTCTTGTAAAATCAGATGTGGTTGGATGGTTAAAGCATACCCTGCCGCTGTGTGGTTGTCAAGATGAAGGGGAGACGGTGTACCGAAAAACTTGCCCTTGTTCCCGGAGGGAAACTGGGCTATAATAAAGCCACTTATTAGCCGGAAGGAGGGGATGCAGATGGAGCTGTTTCGGCGGACATTGGCGGGGCTGCTGATGCTGGTGGTTGCGGTGTCAGTGGGCATCTGGGTGCAGGGAAAGTTTATCGACGCGGTGCGTCTGCCGACTCATACGCGGGTGATCGGGGCGACGTATACGACCCTGAGCGACCCGTTTTATGAGACCATTAACGATGAGATCCAGATGCAGATCAAGAGCAACGGCGATCTGCTCCTGGTGCGCGACCCGGGGCAAGACCAGGAGCGGCAGAATCAGGAGATTGAGGATATGCTCAATAAGGGCATTGAGCTGCTCATCGTGAACCCGGTGGATTATGTGGGCGTGACGCCTGCGCTGGAAAAGGCGAGGGAAAAGGGTGTGCCGGTCATCCTCATCGACTCCAAGGTGGACGACCCCGAACTTGTCACCTGCACCATCACCTCCAACAACTACGGTGCCGGTCTGCTGGACGCCCGCCACCTCATCAGCCAGACCAAGAACGCCCGCATCGTGCTGCTGTCCAACTCGGATTCGTTCTCCAGCTGGGACAGACTTTCGGGCTTCTGCCAGACCCTGACCAAAAGCGGCAACGACTACCGGATCCTGGAGCTGCGGGACTGCGGCGGTGAGCTGAACCGTGCCATGCGCGCGATGGTGCAGCTGTTGGAGACATTCCCGCGCATTGACGTCGTGATGGCCGTCAACGAGCAGGCGGCCCTGGGCGCAATGGCGGCGCTGGAAGAAAAGGGCGTGCTCTCGTCCACTTTGGTTTACAGCGTGGACGGCTCACCGGAGGCGAAAGCCCTGATCTCCGAAGGGCTGATGACGGCCACCTCGGCACAGTCGCCCCTCCGCATCGGACGGATGGCGGCAGAGGTGGTGTACGAGATCCTGGAGGGCAAGCCGTACCTGACCAACATCGTGGTGCCGGTAAATCAGATCACGCAGGAGGATATTCTGCGCTACGGCACGGAGGGCTGGCAATGAAAACTGATAATTTGTCCATCGGTCTCCGGGTGCTCTACCATGCCATTGAGTGGCTGACGGTGTTTCTGATCCTGCTCATCTTTGCGGTGCAGATCATCACGCCGCTCTACGCGGTGAGAGTTGGCCGTGCAGACTCGTTTTTGCAGCAGCTGCAATGGCTGCCGTACCGCCCCGGTGTGCTTGCCCTGGGCGTGATGCTGGCAGCGGTGGGCACCATCCTGAGCAAGTGCTCCCATGAGGTGGACAGCGGCTTTCTCTCCCGCAGCAGCTGGCAGTTATATTTATTGGAGGGCGTGCTGTACAGTGCCTCGGCGCTGATCTTCCAGCAGAACTGCGACAAGATCGCTCTGTTTGCGATCGTGGATATGGTGGACGACCCGCGCTCTCTCCGGCAGAAGCGCTTTCTGAGCGCCATGATCGTGGTGTACCTTTTCTGCAACATGGACGCCGCCACCAGCGCCCTCCATGCCGTGACGCTGAAGCAATACCTGGCTTTTTACAGCCTGCACACCCGCAGCGTCCTGCAGCTGGTGATCGAGAGCCTGTCGGCGCTGGAAATGATACTCTTCATTCTGTACATGGTGCTGTTCATCAGCCAGCAGACCAGCGAGAAACAGGAGATCCTGAACCTGAACCAGCAGCTGCAGCAGGCCAACGAGCAGCTGCGCATCTACGCCGAGGAGAGCGCCCACACCGCACAGGTGCAGGAGCGCAACCGCCTTGCGCGCGAGATCCACGACACGTTAGGCCATGTGCTCACGGGCATCACAGCGGGCGCAGATGCCTGCATCCAGATGATGGACGACTCGCCCGAGATGGCACGGCATCAGATGGAGCTGATAGCCGACACCGCCCGCAACGGAATGAACGATGTCCGGCGCTCGGTCAAGGCACTGCGACCGGACTCGCTGGAAAAAGAAAACCTCTCGGGTGCGCTCAACAAGATGTGTACCAGCATGGCGCAGAGCAGCGGCACGCAGATCCAGCTGGAAGAGTCGCTGGCCGGGCTGACGCTCTCGCAGGATGAGGAAGACTGCGTCTACCGCACCGTGCAGGAGGGCATCACCAACGCCATCCGCCACGGCCACGCCACCCGTGTCCAGGTGCGGTGCCATATCGAGGACGGCGTGCTGGAAGTGTCGGTGAGGGACAACGGCATCGGCTGCAAGAGCGTGACGCCGGGCTTTGGCCTGCAGCATATGCAGGAGCGGATGCTCATGCTAGGCGGCACGTTCTGGTATGAGAACAGCGACGGGTTCTGCATCCGGGCAGAGATCCCGCTGCGCAAGACCCCGGGCAGTGAAAAGAGGAAACAGGAGGAAACGGTATGATAAAGGTGCTTCTGGCCGACGACCAGGAACTGATCCGTCAGAGCCTCAGCTTTGTGATGAGCAGGCAGGAAGACATTGAGATGGTGGGTACAGCCGCCAATGGCCGTGAAGCGCTGGAACTCGTGGAGGAAAAGCAGCCCGACGTGGTGCTGCTGGACATTCGGATGCCCGAGATGGACGGCGTGGAGTGTACCCGCCGCATCAAGCAGGAGTTTCCGGGCATCAAGGTCATCATCCTGACCACCTTTGACGATGACGATTATGTGTTTGACGCTCTGCGGTACGGCGCTTCCGGCTACCTGCTCAAGGGCGTCTCGGTGGACGGCCTGACCAACGCCGTGCGGGAGGCCGCGCGGGGCGGCTCCATCATCGCCCCGGATGTGGCGTCCAAGGTCTTGCAGATGTTCTCCCGCATGGCACAGGGCGACGTGCAGGTGCGCGTGAACAAAAAGAATGCGCTGGAGCTGACCAAGATGGAGTGGCAGGTCATCCGCGAGGTGGGCTGCGGCCTCTCCAACAAGGAGATCGCGGGCAGACTCTATCTCTCCGAAGGCACGGTGCGCAACTACATCAGCAGCATCCTGCGCAAGCTGGAACTCCGTGACCGCACCCAGCTGGCCATCTGGGCGGTGCAGAACCAGAACAGCCAGCCGGAGGCAGACGTATGAGCCGGTACTGGAAAGCCGCGCTGCCCTTTCTGCTGGCAGCGGTCATCATTCTGGCGGCTGCCAGCCGTCCGGTGGTGCTGCACATCGGCTTCCCGTGTGACAGCTATTGGAATGTCCCGGGCGAGAACTACTATACCTTTATTGACGCCGCCATTGAAAAGTTTGAGGCAGAGCACCCCAACGTGAAAGTCGAGTACACCAGCGGCATCCGGGTCGAAGACTACACCGAATGGCTCAGCGGCCAGTACCTGCTGGGGCAGGAGCCGGATGTGATGGTGATCCTTCCCGAGGACTTTGTAATTTTCAGCGATACAGCTTCCCTGCGGGAGCTGGATCCGTTCATGAAGCAAGACCCGGAAGCGGATCTGAGCGGCTTTTACCCGGCGGCATTGCAGGCCGGAGCCGACAAGGGGAAACAGTATGCGCTGCCGCTGGAATGCGTGCCGCAGATGATGTTCATCAATAAGACACTGCTCCAAAAAGAGCACATCCGCATCCCGGATAACGATTGGACGTGGGATGAGTTTTACAGCCTGTGTGAGCAGCTGACGAGAGACACGGACGGGGACGGCATCGTTGACCAGTTCGGCGTCTACGATTACGGCTGGGAAGAGGCGCTGGTGGCCAACGGCTGTTCGCTGTTCAGTGAGGACGGCCAGCACTGCCTGCTGAACCAGAGCGCACAGGAGTCCGCCATGCAGTTTGCGCGGAAGATCTACCAGCTCAACGCCGGAACAGATCTGAGCGAAAAGACCTTCGACGAGGGCAGAGTGGCGTTCCGCCCGATGCTCTTTTCCGAGTACCGCAGCTATGAGCCGTATCCATGGCGCATCAAGCGCTCGTCGAACTTTGAGTGGGACTGCATCGCCATGCCCAGCGGCACAAGCGTCGGCGGCGGCAACTACTCCCGGCTGAGCACCCTCATGCTGGGCATCAGCCAGCGCACAAAGCATTCCCGGCTGTCGTGGGAGCTGCTGAAGACCATTGCCTGCACGGAGGAGATGCAGACGATGGTCTACACCGAGTTGAGCGGCGTGTCCGCCCTGCACAGTGTGACGGAATCGGATGAGGTCGCCCGGCTGCTTCAGCTGGACTCGCAGGACACCGCCTCCCGCGGAATGTCTACTCTGCCCGCCATCATGGAGGATACGCTTGCCACGCCCCGCTTTGCGCGGTATCATCAGGCGATGGAGAGCGCCGACCGCCTGATCACCGAGGCCATGTCGGCAGACAAGAACTTTGAATTGCAGCTGCTGCAAATTCAGCAGCAGCTCGACGTCACATTGACAAGCTGACAAAAAATCCACGAAGAAAGCCCGCTTTTGTGCAAACTGCTGCATAAAAGCGGGCTTTTATTCGACTATTTGACGAAAGAAGTGACATTTGTCATGTTTTGTTTGGCGGAATGTCATATTCTGCTTGTGACATTCTACAGCTGTGAACAGGACATGAACATGGTATGATAAAGCCATGAAAATCAGATGGGCCTGCGCGAGGCTCATCCGAGAAGAGCAAGATCTGTTTGGAAAAATCAGGAGGAAAAATCACATGAAGAAGATTTCTCGTCGTTCGTTTCTCGCTGTCTGCGGCGCTATGGCTGCAACTGCTGCCCTGACCGCCTGCGGCGGTTCTTCCGCTTCTACCGCCGGCACCGCTGCTTCCGGCTCCACTGCCGGTTCTGCTGCATCCGGTGAGGTCTTTGAGCTGAAGCTCTCCACCACCCAGACCGATACTTCCATGATCTATCAGGGCCTGCAGGCTGCTGCCGACAAGGTCGCTGAGGACACCGACGGCCATGTGAAGGTCACCATCTATCCTTCCAGCCAGCTGGGCGGTGAGGAAGACATGATCGACCAGGCTCTGCAGGGCATGGGCATCGCTGTCCTGACCGACGCAGGCCGTCTGTCCAGCTACGTCAACGACATCGGTATCATGAACATGGCCTACATCGTGGACAACTACGAGGACGGCATGAAGCTGATGGCTACCGATACCTTCAAGGGCTGGGACGCTGACCTGGCCAACAACGGCATCTGCGGCCTGTGCTATAACTACTACGACGGTGCTCGTTCCTTCATGGGCCACAAGGCTTACAACACCCCCGCCGATCTGAAGGGCGCTGTCATCCGCACCCCCGGTGCTGACCCGTACGTTGAGTCCATCTCCGCTATGGGCGCTACCCCCTACAACATCGCATGGTCTGAGGTCTACAACGGCATCCAGACCAAGTCCATCGACGGCTGCGAAGTCCAGTACACCTCCGCTGTTTCCAGCAAGATCTACGAGGTCTGCGAGTACGTCAGCAAGACCGAGCACATCAACCTGTTCAACATGGTCATCTGCGGTCAGGCATGGTTCGACAAGCTGCCCGCCGAGTATCAGGAAGTCATGAAGAAGGACTTCAACGACTGCGCATACAACAATGCTCAGGACATCATCGCTGCTCAGGATGACATGGAGAAGACCCTGACCGACAACGGCATGACCATCGTCGAGGTCGATAAGGACATCTTCCGTGAGGCTGTCAAGCCCGCATACGAGAAGCTGGGCTGGACCGAGCTGCGCGAGCAGCTGTACAAGGAAGCCGGCGTCGAGGCCTGATCCCTTAAAAAGCTGAATCGACCGTAACGTAAATGTCCTCCTGCATGGCAGCTCGCTGTGCAGGAGGTATTGTGAATAAGGACGACTTTCTATGAAGAAATTTTATGAAAAAGTCTGTAAGCTGGAAGAGCTGATCGCTCTGATCCTGGTTGCAGGCATTGCGGTCCTCGTCTTTGTTTCGGCGCTGATGCGTACCTTTGGCCATCCGCTGAACTGGGCACAGGACGTTGCACTGATCGCCTTCGCATGGCTGATCTTCCTCGGCAGCGATGTCGCAATGCGCGGCTCCGGCCTGATCGGCGTTGATCTGTTCGTCAAGAAGTTCCCCGCCGGGGTGCAGAAGGTGCTGGACATCCTGTTCAAGGTCATCATCGCAGCGTTCCTCTGCGTGCTGATCTACTACGGCTACGGCATGACCACCACCGGCTGGGCACGTCAGATCACTTCTCTGCACATCAGCTACAGCTGGGTCACGATGGCTGTGCCTGTCGGCTCCTTCTTTATGCTCATCTCCACCATCCTGAACATCATTGAGCGCGTCAAGACGCCCGCTGGTCAGGAAGTCAAACACGAAGCAGGGAGGGACGTCGGCTAATGTTTATTGCAATCGGTATCTTCTTTGTGTTTCTGCTGCTGGGTATGCCCGTGGCATTCTCCATCGGTCTGTCGGGCTTCTCGTTCTTTATGATCCGCGACCTGCCCATGACCGTTCTGGTGCAGAAATCCATTTCCACTTCTCAGAGCTTTACCATGCTGGCCATCCCCCTGTTCATTCTGGCCGGCAACCTGATGAACAGCTGCGGCATCACCAAGCGCCTGATGCGCTTTGCCAACGCCTGCACCGGCCATATGTACGGCAACATCGGTCAGGTCTCCTGCCTGATGTCCACCCTGATGGGCGGCGTCTCCGGTTCTGCGGTTGCAGATGCTTCGATGGAGTGCCGCATCCTCGGACCTGAGATGACCCGTCTGGGCTACGACCGCGGCTGGTCTGCCGCCATCAACGGCCTGTCCGGCCTGATCGTCGCCACCATTCCGCCGAGCATGGGCCTGATCATCTACGGCACCGTCGGCGAGGTCTCCATTGGCCGTCTGTTCATGGCTGGCTGGGTCCCCGGCATCCTGATGTGCGTGCTGCTGATGCTGGCCGTCACCTGGAGCGCCCGCCGCTTCGGCTACAAGCCCGAGCATGATCATCCGGCTCCACTGTCTGAGATCCTGAAAGCTCTGCTGGATAGTATCTGGGCCATTCTGTTCCCTGTCCTGCTGATCGTCCTGATCCGCTTCGGCATCATGAGCCCCACCGAGTCCGGCTCCTTTGCCTGCGCATACGCCCTGCTGGTCGGCACCGTGTTCTACCACGAGCTGACTTGGGAGAGCCTGCTGCAGACCCTGCGCGACAGCGTGAAGGACATCACCGTCATCACCATCATTCTGGCGTTCTCCGGCGTGTTCGGCTACGGCATCGTGTTCGATAACATCACTGTCACCATTGCAAACGCTCTGCTGGGCATCACCAGCAACAGCGCGATCCTGCTGCTGCTGGTCGTCGTCTTCCTGCTGATCTGCGGTATGTTCATGGAGACCACCGTTATCGCCCTGATCCTGACCCCCATCCTGCTGCCCGTCATGCGCAGCATCGGCGTCAACGAAGTCGTGTTCGGCATGATCATGATGACCACCGTCACCTTCGGCGTCATGACTCCCCCTGTCGGCACCGCGTTGTATGCCGTGTCTGACATCATGGAGTGTCCCATTGAGGAGACCTTCAAGAAAGGCTGGCCCTTCTACCTCGCGGTCGTGTGTGTCATCCTGTTCATGATATTCTTCCCGCAGGCGGTGCTCTTCCTGCCGAACCTCGTGTACGGCGCTTAAATCAAGCGTTCCACATCTCTCTGATTCTTCTATCTTATAAAGCGGAGCCTGTCTTTCCTGCCTTGGAAAGGCAGGCTCTGTGCCTTTTATGGAGGTTTTTATGAAGCCGACGACAGATTTCCCGTTCCTGCTGGACAACCCCCGGGCGTGGCGCACCTATCTGGGAGGCCGGATGCTGGACGCCCTGCACGGTGACTCCAACGGCGAGGACGGGCATTTCCCCGAAGAGTGGATACTTTCCACCGTCGCCGCCCGCAACGCCGGACGGGAGCAATTCCCCGAAGAGGGCATGAGCCACCTGCGCGGCACCGACGTCACCCTGAAATCGGTGCTGGAAAGCGATACGGAGGGCTATCTCGGCAAGGGCGCGGCACAGCCTACCCTCGGCGTACTGACCAAGCTCATCGACAGCGCCGAGCGTCTGACCTTGCAGGTGCATCCCGACAAGCCGACGGCCCTGCGGCTGTTCCAGAGCCAGTACGGCAAGACCGAGTGCTGGCACATCCTCAGCGGCCACCCCGTGAACGGCGAAGAGCCCTGCATCTACTACGGCTTCCAGCCGGACATGACCCGCGCGCGGTGGGAAGCGCTGTTCCACGCACAGGATATTCCCGGGATGCTGGCCGGGATGCAGAAATACCCGGTGCATCCGGGCGACACCATCCTGATCGAGGGCGGTATGCCCCATGCCATCGGCGCGGGCTGCTTCCTCGTGGAGATCCAGGAGCCGACGGATTATACGATCCGGGTGGAGCGCACGACGCCCAGCGGCTTTGCCGTGGCCGACAGTATGTGCCATCAGGGGCTGGGCTTTGAAAAGATGTTCGAATGCTTCCACTATGAGCCGCACAGCCGCGAGGAGATCCACGACCGCTGGTTCATCGAACCGGAAACGGTGCTGAAAACGGCGGGCGGAAGCATCACGACGCTGGTGGGCTATCGCAATACGCCGCTCTTCCGTCTGGACGAAGTAAACGTCTCCGACACCCTGACGGTGGACTGCCCGCCGCGCGGCAGCGGCATCTATGTGCTGGAAGGCGCAGGGACCCTGAGCGCAAACGGACGCAGCCTGCCTCTGAAAAAGACCGACCAGCTCTTTGTCCCCGCTGGAACGGGAAGATTTACACTGGATGCGGAGGCTCCGCTGAGGGTCCTGCATTTCTTTGGCCCTGAAGAGAAAAAATAAATTCCAATGTAAAAAAGACCTCCGCCGCCTTTCAGGGCTGCGGAGGTCTTCTGCTATATGGGAGAGGTCACTTCCGTGCGATCATCTCGGTATAGGCCAGCACCAGCGGGCCGACGCCCTTTGCGTCGTTGCAGACCACCGGCTCACTGAAATAGTAAGCCAGCGAGCCGTCGCGGTGGTCCTTGCCGCCGAGGCCGGCCACGAGGCAGATGCCGGCCAGCTGCAGGCTGCCGTCCGGGTTCTTGCTCAGATACTTGTCACAGGTGCCGTAGAAGGCTTTCTCGGCCCATGCGGCCATCCGCTTGGGCAGGTAGCCGAGACGCACGCCTTTGAGCACAGCGTAGGAGAAGAGGGCCGTGCCGCTGGTCTCGAGGTAGTTGCCCTCGACGCCGGGGTGGTCCATCACCTGCCAGAACATGCCGGTCTCCTCGTCCTGGAACTTGTGGACGTCCTCGATGGTCTGCTTGAACATCGCCATGATGCCGCGGTACTCGTTGTAGAGCTGCTCGTCCATCCGCTCCAGCACGTCCACCATCGCCACCATGAACCAGCCCATGGCCCGCAGCCAGAAGTTGGGGCTGCAGCCGGTGACGGGGTCGGCCCAGTACATCTGGTGGCTCTCATCGTAGCCGTGGTAGTACAGGCCGGTCTTCTCATCCCGCATGTGCTTCCTGATGTTCATGAACTGCTTGTAGCTGTCGATGCAGCCCTGCATCTTGTTGTAACGGGTCTCGTACTCCATATAGAAGGGCTGGGCCATGTAGGTGCCGTCCAGCCAGACCTGCCACGGATAAATGTCCTTGTGCCAGAAGTTGCCCTCCCTGGTGCGGGGCTGGGTGAGCAGCTGGCTGCGGATGGTGTCGATGGCCTTGCGGTACTTCTCGTCGCCGAAGATGTCGTAGAGGATGAACAGGTTTTTGCCCTGATTCACGTTGTCGAGGTTGTACTCCTTCGGGTCGTAGGTCTTGATGGAGCCGTCTTCCTGCACGAACCAGTCGATGAAATCCCTGGAAAATTTCAGGTACTTCTCGTCGCCGGTAGTCTTATACAGGCTCAGGCAGGCGGTGATCATGCAGCCGTCGATGTAGTTCCACTTGTTGGGCTTGCCGCTGCGGACCTTCTCGATGTTCCACATGGGTGCCTCGGCGCTGGAATTGGCGATGAGGTAGTCCACATAATCGCCCAGCATGGACAAAATCTCTTCATGAGTCATGGCTTAGTCCTCCTCAAAATGGCCGACGTTGGCAAAGCGCAGGCGCTCGCCCTCGTAGCCCTCGATCTTGACGTTGTGCAGCTTGATGTTCTTGACGTTCTCGGCGTAGATGGCCAGCTTCTTGACCAGCGGGCGGTTGTCGGCCATGGCAGCCTGACCCTCCTTGGCGTCGGGGTCGAAGGTGATGGTGACATTCTTCATGGAGATGCCCTCGATGGGCTGCTCGGGCAGGCCGTCGAAGTAGCAGCCCGCAAACTGTGCGTCGGTGGCCACGATGTCTTCCATGGTCAGGGTGCCGAGCTTCGGGGTGTACTCGTCCACGGGCAGAGCCTCGCGGCACTGGACATAGGGACCGTGGCCGTCCGGGTCGCAGAAGTAGAACATATTGATGACGAAGGGAGCCTTGACGCCCCGCATCTCCACGTTGCGGAACACCAGACCGTCGATGACGGCGGTGTTGCCGCGGCCGCGGCGGGTCTTGACGCGGAGGCCGCGGTCGGTGTGGTCCATGAGGCACTGGGTGACCACCATGTCCTTGACGCCGCCGCTCATCTCGCTGCCGATGACGATGCCGCCGTGGCCTTTGTCCAGCAGGCAGTTGCGGATGACGGTGTGCTCGCAGCTCTTCTTGAGCTTCATGCCGAGGAAGACCTTGCTGGCCTTCATGGCGATGCAGTCGTCACCGACGTGGATGTTCACGCCGATGATGCGGGTGTACTCGCAGCTCTCGGGGTCGATGCCGTCGGTGTTGGGGGCGTTGTAGGGGTTGTTGATGTTGAAGTTCAGCAGGTCGAGATGTTTGACGAAGATGGGGTGGATGGTCCAGGAGTAGCTGTTCTGCACGGTGATGCCGTGGAGGCAGACATTCTCGCTGTCCACCATCGCCACGGCGCGGGGACGCCATGCGATGCGCTTGACCTTGGGGTCGATCCACCAGTCGCCGTTCTGGGCGTCGCAGTCCAGTGTGCCTTCGCCGGTGACGACGACGTCATGCACCTGGGTGATGTTCAGCAGGCCCGCAAAGCTGTTCAGCGGGTTGCCCTCCCAGCCGGTGAGGTAGTATTCGTCCACTTCGTTCTCGCTGGGGATGACGCCGGGCAGGATGGGGTAGTGGGTGCGGTCGTTGTCGCCCAGCAGCACAGCGCCCTTCTCGAGGTAGAGGGTGGTGCAGCTCTTCATGAAGAGGCTGGCGGTGCGGTAGCGGCCAGCGGGGACATATACCGTGCCGCCCTTGGGGCAGGTGGAAAGAGCAGCCTGCAGCCTGCCGGTATTGTCGGTCTCGCCGTCGGCGACGAGGCCGTAGCGGGATGCGTCCACAAAGAAGCTCTCGGCCTCGGTGGTGAAATCCAGCTTCAGGTGCTCACCCTCGGTGTCTACCTCCACGGTGTAGGCGGTGGACGGAGTCAGGGAGAAGAGGGAGAACACGTTGGTGTTGCAGCTTTCGTAAATGGTCTTGCCGTTCAGAGCCACGGCAAAGGGGTGCTCCGGGCGGAAGCACTTGCCGTTTTCCAGCTCGAAGACGGCGCTGCGGGTCATGGAACGGATGAGAGACAGATTCATTTTTACAGCCTCCTGAGTTATTTGCGTAGATTTGCGGCTTGCCCGCAGAGGGCGGGCATGGTACACTGGAGATAAGAATATCAGAGCACTGCCCCGGCGGGGCAGGCATGGCAAGAAGGGGGAAGGGCGGATGCGCGCCGAACGGGAAAAACTCAACGCGAAGATCACGGCGGGAGCGCTCAAGCTGTCCGGCGGGCGGCTCGAGCTGCCTGCCGAGATGTGCCATATCGTTCTGTTTTCGGGCGGCAGCTGCACGGTCCAGTGCGGGGATACGTCGCTCCTGGTCAGCCCCGGCTGCGCACTGCTGCTGGGGCCGGGGGCGTGGGCGGTATCGCAGGCAGGCCACACCCAGCCGGAAATGCTGGGGTGCGGGTTCCCGCTGGCAGTGCTCCACGAGATGAAGAACGCCACCGGCGAAGATTTCCTCCGCCTTTTTGCACCGGGCAGCCAGATGGCCCTTTACGGCAGCATCCAGTGGGCCAGCCGTCTGCGGACGCTGCTGGAGATGATGCGGGGCGCTATGGGCGAGCCGGAGTATCCCGGCGGGCTGTATCTGGCACTGACCCTCCACTATGTGGAGCAGGAGCACCGGGCGCAGAGCGCCGCCGACGCCCGCCCCCGCAACGAGACGGTGGAGCAGATCTGCGCTTACCTTGCGGCAAACTACCAGCAGAAGCTTTCCCTCACCGAGGTGGCAGCGCGGTTCTACATCTCGCCCTACTATCTGAGCCGGCTGTTCCGGCGGGTGACGGGGCAGTCCATTGTGGACTACATCAACGCCCGCCGCATCGAGGCGGCACAGAAGCTTCTGGAAACGACAGAGCTGAGCATCGGCAGCGTGGCCGAGCAGACCGGTTTCGCCTCTGCGGCCCACTTCCGCCGCGTCTTCCGGGAGACGATGGGCGTCGGGCCGCTGCAATACCGGAAGAGCAGAAAATAGAGTGCCACAAAAGCCTCTCCCTTTGGGAGAGGTGTCACCGAAGGTGACGGAGAGGGCAAGCCAGCTTCGACAAAGCCGCTGCGCAGCGATAAGCAACCTCTTTGTCAGAGCAATATTATCGCAACGTCCGTACATCTCTGTCGGCGTCCTTGCCCTCTCAGGCGCTCACGCGCCAGCTCTCCCAAGGGGAGAGCCTTTGACATTGGAAATGCCCCCTGCGTCCTCTCTACGGGAAGAGGCACAGGGGGCATTCATGTTTGTCGGGATGATCCGAGCGGCGGGGGCTTCAGCTTAGCCCTTGACAGCACCGGCGGAGATACCTTCGACGAACTGATCCTGTGCGCAGAAGAACACGATGAGCTGCGGCAGGATAGAGATCAGGGACAGGGCCAGAATGCGGTTCCAGGCAAAGCCCGTATCACCGTCCATGGACAGCTTGACGAACAGGGACATGGGGTACTTTGCAGGGGTCTGGACGTAAAGCAGGGGACCCATGAAGTCGTTGCAGCTCCACATGAACTGGAACAGTGCGCAGGACACCAGAGCGGGCATCAGCATCGGGACGATGACCTTGTACAGGGTCTGGAAGGAGGAGCAGCCGTCGATGGCGGCAGCCTCGTCCAGGTCGCGGGGGACGTTGCGCATGAACTGCACCAGCTGGTAGACGAAGTAGGTCTCAGTTGCGAACGCGCAGTGAACCCAGATGGCCAGATAGAACGGGCTGTTGACCCAGCCGAACTTGGTGTACAGCAGGAACTGAGGCACGTTCAGGACGACCTGAGGCAGGAACAGGGTGGCCAGCATGATGCTGAACAGGATCTTCCGGCCCGGGAAGTCGAAGCGGCCAAAGCCGTAAGCTGCAATGCAGGAGGAGACCACGGTGCAGATGACTTTGGGCAGGACGTAGCTGTAAGTGTTCAGCATGGCCTGCAGGATGTTGATGGAACCGCCGAAGTTGTTCAACGCGTTCTTGTAGCCCTCCAGAGTGGGGTTCTTGATCCACAGGCCGATGCCTGCAAAGATCTCGCTGTTGTCCTTAAAGGTGGCGCTGATCATCCACAGCAGGGGATAGATCATGATGAGGCCCACCAGGATCAGGACGAAGTACTTGAAAAACGTCGCGATGGCGTTAGAAGCTTTCATTCCCATACTGTCACACCTTACCTTTCATCCGAGTAGTAGACCCACTTCTTCTGGCTGGTGAAGGCGATGATCGTCAGGATGCAGACGATGACGAACATGATCCATGCCAGTGCGGAAGCCATGCCCATCTGGTTGGACTTGAATGCGTAGTTGTAGACCAGAATGGAGATGAGGGTGGTGGAACCGCGGGGACCGCCGTTGGTGATGATGAACGGGCCATTGAACTCCTGGAAAGCCTGGCAGATCTGAGTGACCAGGTTGTAGAAGATGATGGGGGTGATCATCGGGACGGTGATGGAGAAGAACTGACTCCACTTGCCTGCGCCGTCGATGGTGGCGGCCTCGTACAGGTCGGCCGGCACGCCCTTCAGAGCGGCGAGGAACAGCACCATGGCGGAGCCGAACTGCCAGATACGCAGGAAGCAGATGATCCACAGTGCGTAGCCGGGGTCGCTCAGCCAGGAAGGACCCTGGAAGTGGCCGAAGGTCAGCATGCGGATGAGGGTGTTGACCAGACCGTCATCACGGAACACGGCCTTCCACAGCACGGCGATCGCAACAGAGCCGCCGAGGATGGAGGGGATGTAGTAGACGGTGCGGAACACGTTCACGCAGGCGATCTTGAAGTTCAGGATGTAGGCGATGAACAGTGCGAAGACCAGCTTCAGAGGCACAGTGATGAAGCTGTACTTGAAGGTGGTAATGAGCGCCTTGGTGATCTTGGGAGTGGTAAAGGCGTCCACATAGTTCATGATGCCATACTGATGGATGCCGTTGAAGAAGTCCATATCCGTAAAGCTGTAGTACAGAGACTGGCCGAACGGAATGGCCTTGAAGACGACGAAGCCGATGATCCAGGGGATCAGGTAGAACAGGCCCTGCCATTTGTCAAAAAACTTCTGGGCCGGGGTACGCCCGAGAGAGGGCGCTTTGCTTTCTTTCATCCGGGGATCCTCCTTTTATAAGGATATATCTCGTACGCCGCATAATCGTTTGGACACATTTTTGTCAAAAAAATGTCATCACCGTCTTGCAAAAAAGGGGCATCCGTCCGTAGGTGGAAGGGATGCCCCTTGCAAGACTCCTTTATGCGGGGCGGCCCGTGTCAACACCGCGCGTGTGCAGGCCGCAAAAAGTCCGTGAGGCGGAAATTAGACGGTGTAGCCGACAGACTCCATGCCGTCCAGCAGGGTATCGACCAGGTCAGCGCCGGAAGCATTGTCGTAATCCAGAGTGTCGAACACTTCCTGATAGATGCCGGTGCCGGTAGCCTTCAGGTCGTTGGACTCGAACAGGGGGTCCAGCTGGTTGGAAACGAAGGCCATGACCTTGCCGTTTGCCTCAGCCACCAGCTCCTTGACAGCGCCGGCGCTCTGAGCAGCAGCCAGACCAGCCTTGGAGGCGGGGATGCCGCACTCAGAACCCATGATGGAAGCGCCCTTCTCCTCGTTCAGCAGGAAGTTGATGAGGGTAGCTGCCTCTGCGGGATGCTCGCAGGTCTTGGTGATGGCCAGACCCATGGAGACCTTGGAGAAGCCGCCGTTGTAATCGCCGAACTTGATCTCCTCGCCGACGGTGAAGCCAGCCTTGTTCTCCTCGTCCAGAGCGTCAGCGTACTTGGTAGCGGAGGAGTCCCACTCGAAGCAGCCGGCCAGCTTGCCGGTGATCCACTCGGTGGACTGGTGAGCGGCGTTGTCGCCGTTGGAGCCGTAGTAGGTGGGCAGGCTCATGATGACGTGGCCCTCGACCAGGCTCTTGATGAAGTCGATGCCCTCGGCGATCTGGTCGGCATCGTAGTTCAGGGTAGAGGTGGTGGGGTCTGCCCAGTCCTTGCCGTACTTGGACTCGAGGTAGAAGACCATCAGGATCATACGGTCGTATGCGCCCAGGTGCAGGGGATAGTAGTCATCGCCCAGCTTCTCCTGGAAGGTCTTGCCGGCAGCCATCAGCTCGTCCAGAGTGGTGGGGAAGGAGATGCCGGCCTTGTCGAAGGTGGTCTTGTTCCAGTAGAAGATACGGCCGGTCATGGAGACAGGCACGCACTGCTGGGCGTTGGCCACGTTGCAGGCAGCCAGCTTGGCCTCGTCCCACTGAGTCAGGTCGAGGTACTCGGAGACGCTGTTCAGGTCGATGAAGGTCTGGCCGTTCTTGGAGTAGTTGTACAGCCAGTTCCAGTTGATCTGGCAGACATCCTCAGCGACGCCGCCTGCGAACTTGGTGGACATGGTGTCCTCCCAGCCGGACCATGCAGCGAAGGTGGGGTTGACGGTGATGGTGCTGTGCTCAGCAGAGAAAGCCTTGATGGCCTCCTGGTAAGCGTTGTGACGAGACTCGCCGCCCCACCAGCTCATGGTCAGGGTGACGGGGTCAGAAGACAGGCCGGCCACAGAAGCTGCTGCGGAAGAAGCAGCGGTGGAAGTGGCGGTAGAACCAGCGTTGCTGGAGCCGCCGCAGGCGGCCAGCAGGCCGGCAGCACCCACAGCGCCAGAGACCTTCAGAAAGTCACGACGAGAAATTGCCTTGCTCATTTTCGTTCTCCTCCTATGTAGAAAACATCTTCTTGCACGGATGCCTCTGCAAAGCATCCGTTGTATACAAATATGATACCAAAGGCAAGAAAAAAAAGAAAGATGCAAATTGTAGTGATAGCAGCAGAAAACGTACAAATATTGCGCTTATTTTTTGCCCGGTTTTGACGTCATTGCCATAATGAATAAACTTGGACCGAAAAACTGTGCAACTTGTATACTTCAACGATTTGCATAGAAAACTGGGATGCAACAGGAGAAGATTGGCCTGAATTGCAAGAATTTTGTAGCCATGGCAGAATTTGTTGAAAGAGCGTTGTATACATTAAAAGCGACGATAACAGAAAGTTCCGGCCCCGAGCTGATATATCAATAGCGCAAAAAACGCGCGAATTGGGGCGCGACTGATATATCACGGATGCAGAAAAGATACAAAAAATGCCGTCCGGCGTGCGGACGGCATAAGATCAGGAAAAAGAGTCACCGGCGGGCGGCGTAGAAGGCGCTGCGCTCCCGGAAATAGCACTGGGGACACATGCTGACGTACTGGACGTCGTTCTCAAGGTCGATGGCTACCTGTTCGCCCTCAAAGACGAAGCGGCCGTTGACCTTGCGGCAGTTGCAGGTGGCCTTGCGGCCGCAGGTGCAGATGGTCTTCATCTCCTCGATGGTGTGGGCCAGCTCCAGAAGCCGGGTGGAGCCGGGGAAGCCCTTGAGGGAGAAGTCGGAGCGCAGGCCGTAGCAGATGACGGGGATGTTCAGCTCTACCGTCACCATAAACAGCTGCTCGGCCTGCTCTGCGGTGAGGAACTGGCTCTCGTCACAGAGCACACAGGCCAGAGGCCGGCCCTCGCTGCTGGCGGCCCGGACGGCCTCCACCAGGTCCATGTCCGGCGGCACCAGCAGGTCGGCAGGGCGGCGGACGCCCAGACGGCTCACGAGGTCGCCGCTGCCCTTGGTGTCCACCTTCGGCTTGAGGATGAGCACCCGCATCCCCTGCTCCTCGTAGTTGTGAGCCACCTGCATCAGCGCGGTGCTCTTGCCGCTGTTCATTGCGCCGTAACGGAAATAAAGCTTTGCCATATCGAAAAAGTCTCCTCATGAAAGGACTCTCTCAGCCAAAGCCTGACGGAGAGGGCCTGTATTATCGATCGTATCTGCTCAGTCCTGATTGCGCAGCCGGTAGCCCAGGCTCATCAGGCTGTCGCCGAGGTGGACATTCTCCACCACCACGTCGGGGTAGGAGACAGACAGATCGTAGTGGGAGAAGTTCCAGAAGCCCTGGATGCCCAGAGCCACCAGACGGCCGCTGATCTCCTCTGCGCCGCTGCGGGGCAGACAGAGCACAGCCACCTCGGGGTGGTGCTCGGCGCAGAAAGCTTCCAGCTCATCAATGTGTAAGATCTGGATGCCGTTGATCTCTTTGCCCACCTCGTCGGGGGCGTTGTCGAAGGCGGCGATGAGCTTGTAGCCGTTGGTGTCGGTGGTGATGAAGCGGCTCACAGCCTTGCCCAGACGGCCGCAGCCGATGAGGATGGTGGGCAGGAGGTCGCCGTTGCCAAAGAGCAGATGCTCAAGGATGCTCAGCAGGTTCTCCACCGAGTAGCCGATGCCCTGACGGCCATTCACGTCGCCGATGCAGTTGAAGTCCTGCCGCACCTGAGAGGCAGTGGTACCCATCTGGGCGGCCAGCTCACGGGACGAGATGCTGGTGATGCCGTCGTTCTTCAGGGTGCGCAGGTAGCGATAGTATTTGGGCAGGCGCTTGATGACGGGCAGAGAAGCTTTGCCGGGAGTGTTCATAGGGGGGTCTCCTTTCTTTTTATCCGCAGCATTGCCGGGGAGAAGTGCGCAGCGGCAGGGTGCTCCGGCAAAAGATTTGTACTTTCTTGTACAATAATGATACATATTTGACAATCTTATCTCTAGTATAAAGTATACAGCGCGAAGAGAGAATGTCAAACCATTTGGCACATTTTTTTGAGAAAGAAAAGAAATCTTTACCGAAGTATAACCGGCAGGAATGCCGGACAAGCTGAAATGAAGCAAAAAGGAGGATGCGCAGAATGTCACAGGAAGAGAAGAACATCCCCGTGGAGCAGCAGCGGCTGGAAAAAGAGCAGATCGAGGATATGGGCAGCGTTTACCGCACCCGGGGAGCTCACGCCATCCACTGCCTGACGGTCATCGGCCAGGTGGAGGGCCATGTGGAAGCGCCCCAGGGCCAGAAGACCACCAAGTATGAGCACGTCATCCCCCAGCTGGTGGCCGTGCAGGAAGACCCCGCCATTGAGGGCCTGCTGGTCCTGCTCAATACGGTGGGCGGGGATGTGGAGGCGGGGCTTGCGCTGGCGGAGCTCATCGCCAGCATCTCCAAGCCCAGTGCGGCGGTGGTGCTGGGCGGGGGCCACTCCATCGGCATCCCGCTGGCCGTCAGCGCCCAGCGGAGCTTCATCGTGCCTACTGCCACCATGACGGTCCACCCCGTCCGCCATTCCGGCATAATCCTGGGCGTGCCGCAGACCATGCGCTGGTTCGAGCAGATGCAGGAGCGCATCACCGGCTTTGTGGCGTCCCACAGCGGCATCTCGGAGAAGCGCTATACTGAGCTGATGATGCGCACGGGCGAGCTGGTCATGGACGTCGGCACCGTGCTGGATGGCCGAAAAGCCGTGCGGGAAAAGCTCATCGACGAGCTGGGCGGGCTGTCGGATGCGCTGGCATGGCTCTACCGAGAAATCGAGGGGAAATAAATTGCCATTTGACTTTTCCCGTGGTACAATGAAAGAATCGAGTAGTATCGAAATTCTTCCATCGTCACCGACAGAGCCGCCCTGCGCGCGCCCTGCTTCATGATATAAAATAAGGAACGGGTTTTAGGAAACATGGCAAAGAGAAAACGCAAGACCTCCGGGCGCAGCACAGCCTCGCGCCGCAAGAACCGGACACAGGACCGGATGCCCGCGGGGCTCATCACCCTGTTTGCGGGGCTGGTGCTCATGGCGCTGGCTTTCGTGCCGGGCAGTTCAGCCTGGCGCACGATGCACGATGTCCTGTTCGGTGTGTTCGGCTGCGGAAGTTTCGTGCTGGGCGCAGCGCTGTGCTATCTGGCCATCCTCTACACCCGGGGCGAAGACCTGCTGCCCCATATCGCAAAGCTGGTGCTGGGGCTCATCTTCGCCAGCGGCACGGTCATCGTCTTTTCTGACATCCCCACCGACCAGACCGCCGCGCAGATGACCGCTGCCTGTTATCATAATGGGATGAGCGCATGGCTCTCGGGCGGTGCGCTGGGCGCTGTGCTGGGCGGGACGCTCCTGCTGCTCTGCGGCAGACCCGCCGCCAATCTGGTCATGGCGGCGCTGGCGGCCTGCGCCAGCCTGTACATTTTTGACGTTACGCCCGCCGAGTGCTGGCAGTGGCTCTGCAACGTGGGCGGCAGCGTCCACGAAAAGGGCCTTGCCGTCCACGAGCAGAATGCCGCCCGCCGGGCCGAGCGTCTGGCAGAACGTGCCGCCGAGGAGGCCGAGGCGGAGGAATACGAGGCCTATGACGACGACCTGCCGGAAGACGAAGTGGGCGAAGGCGAGGACTGCTGCGGCGGCGAAGAGCCCGCCGCGCCCGCCTTCCATATCCAGCCTCCCGGCTGGCTGGCTGGCGTCTTCCACTGGGGCCATCAGGTGATGCAGGGCGGCGAACAGGCAGAGCCTGCCCCTGCGCCCGCACCGGAAGCGCAGACCCCGCCTCAGCCCGAGCCTGCCCCCGTACAGGTGGAAAAGTCCCGGCCTCGTGCGCCCTTTGATATTGATTTAGGCCCTGACCATACCACCGTCACCGAGGGCGGCAGTGAGCCCATCGAGCCCATCATCCTCGGCCCCGGCGGCACCTTCGGCATGGACCCGCTCCGCCGTGCGCCCATCCGCGCCACCGTGACGCCCATCGTCCCGGACGCTGTGGATACCGCCGCCGAGGACTTCTTCACGGCCCAGCCCGAGCCGACGGTGACGCCCACCGTCACGCCCGCCGCCCCGGCAGAAGAGCCGGAACAGCAGCCCGCGTCTGAGCCGCCGCTCTCCTTCGGCATCCCGCTCTATGATTTGACCCCGACTCCGGAACCGGCCCCGCAGCCGGTCAGCGCCGAGAATGCGGTGGCGTTCCGCTCTGAGCCGGATGAGGACGGCTGGATCAGCATCACCAGCGACCCGGTGGAGGAAAAAGACCTCAACACGCTGGTGGCAGCCGCCATGGAAAAGCCAGCTGTCTCCGAGGAGCAGGCCGCGAACGCCCCCGCCGAAGAGGCGGAGACGGAGGAGAGCTTCCAGTATCAGTACCCGTCCATCGAGCTGTTCGAGCGCGCCCCGGAGGAAAGCGACTCCGGCGCGGAAGACGAGCTGAAAGCCAACGCCCAGAAGCTGGTGGACACGCTGGAAAGCTTCGGCGTCCGCACCCGTGTGCTGGATATTTCCCGCGGCCCGTCGGTCACCCGGTATGAAGTCCAGCCCATGGCGGGCGTCAAAATAAGCCGCATCACTTCGCTGGCGGACGACATCGCCCTGAACCTGGCGGTGGCCGATGTCCGCATGGAGGCTCCCATCCCCGGCAAGCCTGCCGTGGGCATCGAGGTGCCGAACCATAAGAAAACGCCGGTCTACATCCGCAGCGTCTTCGAGAGTCAGAGCTTTTTGCGGATGACCTCGCCGATGGGCATTGCGCTGGGCAAGGACATCGCCGGCGTGGCCCAGGTGGCCGACCTGTGCAAGATGCCCCATCTGCTCATCGCGGGCAGCACCGGCAGCGGTAAATCGGTCTGTGTCAACAGCATCATCATGAGCCTGCTGTTCCGCTCCAGCCCCGAGGACGTCAAGCTCCTGCTCATCGACCCCAAGGTCGTCGAGCTGGCTGAGTACAACGGTATCCCCCACCTGCTGATGCCCGTCGTCACCGAGCCTCGCAAGGCGGCCGGCGCACTGGGCGGCGCAGTGCAGGAGATGGAGCGCCGCTACCACCTCTTCGCGGAGAACAACGTCCGCGACATCAAGTCCTTCAATAAGCTGGCGGCAGTGGACCCGAACCTCGAGAAGATGCCCTATATCGCCATCATCATCGACGAGCTGGCCGATTTGATGATGGTCGTCGGCAAGGATGTCGAAGACTCCATCTGCCGCATCGCCCAGAAGGCCCGCGCCGCCGGTATGCACCTCATCGTGGCGACCCAGCGCCCCAGCGTGGACGTCATCACCGGCCTCATCAAGGCCAACATCCCCAGCCGCATCGCCTTCGCCGTGTCCAGTCAGGTGGACAGCCGCACCATCCTCGACGGTGCCGGTGCCGAAAAGCTGCTGGGCATGGGCGATATGCTCTTCATGCCCGTGGGCGCACCCAAGCCCACCCGTATCCAGGGTACCTTCGTGCGGGATGAGGAGATCAGCCGTGTGCTGGACTTCATCAAGAAGAGCGCCACCGTCCAGTACGACGAGGCCATGATAGAGGCCATGGAAAAACACGCCATCCAGGACGGCAAAAAGGGCAGCAGTTCTGCCGACTCCGACGAGGAGGGCGGCAGTGACCCGATGCTCAAGCAGGCCGTGGAGGTGGTCATCGACGCCGGCCAGGCGTCCACCAGCCTGCTGCAGCGCCGCTGCAAGCTGGGTTATGCCCGCGCCGCCCGCATCATGGACGAGATGGAAGAAAAGGGCATCATCGGCCCCTACGAGGGGGCAAAGCCCCGCGCTGTCCTCATCAGCCGCCAGCAGTGGCTGGAAATGCAGATGAATCAGCCGGATGAATAAAATTTTTGATTTCGGAAGCAATAGAGCCCTGCTGTATAGGGCAGGCATCATGAAAGAAAAAGGATAACTATGGAACATTACACCGAATTTCTCCCCATCAGCCGGGCCGACATGGAGGCCCGGGGATGGGACCAGCTGGACTTCGTGGTGGTGGGCGGCGACGCCTATGTGGACCACCCCAGCTTTGGCACCGCCATCATCAGCCGCCTGCTGGAAGCCGAGGGCTACAAGGTGGGCGTGCTGGCCCAGCCTCGCTACACCGACTGCGAGGACTTCAAGCGGTTCGGAAAGCCGAAGTACGGCTTCTTCATCGGCGGCGGCAACGTGGACAGCATGGTGAGTCACTATTCCGTCGCAAAGATCCCCCGCGCGGAGGACGAGTATTCCCCCGGCGGCAAGGGCGGCGCACGGCCCGACCGCAGCGCCACCGTCTACACCAGACTTGCCAAGCAGGCATACCCCGACCTGCCCGTCATTCTGGGCGGTCTGGAAGCATCGCTCCGCCGCTTTGCCCACTACGACTACTGGCTGGACACCGTCCTGCCCAGCATCGCCGAGGACTCTGGCGCGGACATCATCAGCTTCGGCATGGGGGAACACCAGACCGTGGAGATCGCCCGCCGTCTGGCGGCAGGGGAGCCGGTGGAGAGCATCACCGATGTGGACGGCACCTGCTACCTGACCGACTTCGACCACCTGCCCGAGCGGTATGTGGAGTGCGCGGGCTTCAAGAAGGTCGCCTCCGATAAGGTGGCTTATGCGAAAGCCTGCCGCATCCAGATGGACAATCAGGACGTCGTCAGCGGCCAAATCATCGTCCAGAAGCAGAGCGAGAAGTACCTCGTGCAGAACATCCCCGCAAAGCCCCTCGTCCGCTGGGAGCTGGATAAGGTCTACGCCCTGCCTTACACCCGCCGCTACCACCCCATCTACGAGGCCATGGGCGGTGTGCCTGCCATCCGCGAGGTGCAGTTCTCCATCATCCAGAATCGCGGCTGCTTCGGCGGCTGTAACTTCTGCGCCATCCAACTGCATCAGGGCCGACGCGTCACCAGCCGCAGTGCCGACAGCATCGTGGCCGAAGCAGAGCGGATGACCCACGAGCCGGATTTCAAGGGCTACATCCACGACATCGGCGGCCCCACCGCCAACTTCCGTTTCCCATCCTGCCGCGAGCAGATGCTGCGGGGTATGTGCAACGGCGGCAAGCACTGCCTCGCCCCCACCACCTGTTCCCACATGATCGTGGACCACAGCGATTACCTGAAAATCCTCCGCCGCGTCCGGGAGCTGCCCGGCGTCAAGAAGGTGTTCATCCGCAGCGGCATCCGCTTCGATTACCTGATGGCCGACCCCGATGACACTTTCTTTAAGGAGCTGGTGGAGTACCACGTCTCCGGCCAGCTGAAAGTCGCGCCGGAGCACTGCGCCCCCAACACCCTCGCCTACATGGGGAAGCCGCCGATCGAGACCTTCAACAAGTTCAAGGATAAGTTCTACGAGCTGAGCAGGAAGGCAGGAAAAAAGCAGTACCTCGTGCCGTATCTCATGTCCAGCCACCCGGGCAGCACCCTCAAGGATGCCGTCTATCTGGCCGAATACCTCTACAAGAACCATATGCGTCCCGAGCAGGTGCAGGATTTTTATCCCACGCCCGGCACCGTGAGCACCTGTATGTTCTACACCGGCCTCGACCCCTATACCTTGAAGCCGGTGTTTGTGGAAAAGACCGCGGAGGGCAAGGCGCTTCAGCGCGCCCTGCTCCAGTATTATGAGCCCCGCAACGCCGAAAAGGTCATCAAGGCGCTGAAAATGACCCACCGCGAAGACCTCATCCCCCTGCTGGTTCCCGCTGAGGGCCGCATTGCGGTCCAGCGCTCGGCCCGCAGAGCCGAGGCCGCCGATGTGACCATCCACGGCGACGGCACCTACACCGTCCAGGTCGACAAGACCGGCCCGCTCGCCTCCACCGAGCAGACCGAGGACCCCTCCGGTCAGGGCGAC
>ERZ809407.132-NODE-132-length-80606-cov-11.437239_pt1 | contig 80606 bp, 75 predicted proteins | sample MGYA00520792_ERZ809407 | MGnify/ENA primary metagenome ERZ809407 (study PRJEB31576, sample SAMEA3212665) | Homo sapiens | biome: human-gut; feature: human gut; material: fecal | place: Sweden | collected 2012 ...
TTCTTTATGTTCGCAAAACCATGTTATCTCAATCATACGTTCTTCCAAATTTTATCACATAATATATGTTTGCGTCAAATTCCCGCCAATTTTCTCCCCCACCAACAACAAACACCGCCAAGCGCACGCTTGGCGGTGTTTCACTTTATTCCATATTAGTCTCTTCTGAACAAATCTCTGGTATATACCTTTTCCTGCACATCATCCAGGCAGCTGTCATAGCGGTTAGCAATAATCGCCTGGCTTTCAGCCTTGAACTTCTCGAGGTCGTTTACCACAGCACTGCCAAAGAAGGTGCTGCCATCCTCCAGCGTAGGTTCGTAAACAATAACCTTCGCACCTTTAGCCTTAATGCGCTTCATTACACCCTGAATACTGCTCTGGCGGAAGTTGTCGGAGTTGGATTTCATGGTCAGGCGGTATACGCCGATTACAGGCTCTTTGCCTTCCTTCTGTGCATCATATTCAGCATTTGCTTCATAACCACCGGCAATTTCCAGCACACGCTCAGCGATGAAGTCTTTACGTGTTCTGTTGCTTTCAACAATCGCTTCGATGATGTTTTCCGGTACGTCTGCATAGTTCGCCAGCAGCTGCTTGGTGTCCTTAGGCAGGCAATAGCCACCATAACCAAAGCTGGGGTTATTGTAATGGCTGCCAATACGCGGATCAAGGCAAACGCCGTTGATAATCTGCTGGGTGTCCAGTCCCTTCATTTCTGCATATGTATCAAGCTCGTTGAAATAGGAAACGCGCAGTGCCAGATAAGTGTTGCTGAACAGCTTAACAGCCTCTGCCTCAGTGAAGCCCATGAATAAGGTGTCAATGTTCTCTTTAATTGCGCCCTCCTGCAGCAGGCCGGCAAAGGTATGCGCAGCCTTCACCAGGCGCTCGTCCTCCAGGTCGGTGCCGACGATGATGCGGCTCGGATACAGGTTATCGTACAGTGCCTTGCTTTCACGCAAAAATTCCGGGCTGAAGATGATGTTCTTGCTGCCTGTTTTTTCACGGATGCTCTTGGTGTGGCCAACGGGAATGGTGGATTTGATTACCATAATCGCATTGGGGTTGTACTGCATAACCAGCTTGATTACTGTTTCTACAGCGCTGGTGTCGAAAAAGTTCTTTTTGCTGTCGTAGTTGGTCGGTGCAGCGATAATAACAAATTCTGCGTCTTTATAAGCCATTTCTGCATCCAGCGTAGCAACAAGGTTGAGGTCCTTCTCAGCCAGATATTTTTCAATATAATCATCCTGAATCGGGGATTTTTTGTTGTTGATCAGTTCAACCTTCTCCGGGATAATATCAACGGCCTTTACTTCATTGTGCTGTGCAAGCAGCGTAGCCAGGGAAAGACCAACGTAACCAGTACCAGCAACGGCAATTTTCATGTTCATCATACTCCTTTTGTTTATATAATCAGCAGTTATAAAATTTCTTGTACCATTCAGCAAATTTGCGCAGACCTTCGCGCAGCGGTGTGCTCGGTTTAAAGCCAAAGTCGCGCTCCAGCGGCGTAGTGTCAGCATAGGTTACAGGCACATCACCCGGCTGCATGGGTACAAGCTTTTTGTGTGCTTCAAAGTCATAATCAGCAGGCAGTACTCCTGCGCGCAGCAGCTCTTCCTGCAGGATGGTCACAAAGTCCAACAGGTTTTCGGGATGGCTGTTGCCAATGTTATATACCTTATACGGCGGCAGGGGCAGTCCGTCCTCGCCCACCTTGCGCTCCGGCGGTGCCTGCATTACGCGCTTTACGCCTTCTACGATATCGTCTACGTAGGTAAAATCACGCTTGCAGTTGCCGTAGTTAAAGATTTCAATGGTTTTGCCTGCCAGCAGCTTGTTGGTGAAGCCAAAGTACGCCATGTCCGGGCGGCCTGCAGGACCATATACAGTGAAGAAGCGCAGTCCGGTTGAGGGAATGTTGTACAGCTTGCTGTAGGCATGTGCCAGCAGCTCGTTGGATTTTTTGGTGGCAGCATACAGCGATACAGGGTTATCTACCTTGTCATCAGTAGAATACGGCACTTTTTTGTTGGAGCCATACACGCTGGAGCTGGAGGCATATACAAGATGCTCTACGCCCTTAGCGCCGTTGTCATAGGAGTGGCGGCAGGCTTCCAGAATGTTGTAAAAGCCAATCAGGTTACTTTCGATGTAGGCATCCGGGTTGGTGATGGAATAGCGCACGCCTGCCTGTGCTGCCAGGTTTACTACTATTTCGGGCTTGTAGTCGGCAAAGATTTTGTCGATGAGTGCTTTGTCAGCCAGGTTGCCTTTGATGAATGTCCACTGGGAGTCGCTGTGTTCGGCAGCGCTGGCAGCAATCTGCTCCAGACGGTATTCCTTGATGGATACGTCGTAGTAGTCGTTCATGTTGTCCAGACCGATGATTTGCACCGGTGACATGGAGCGCAAAAGCTCCAGAACAAGGTTGCTGCCGATGAAGCCGGCGGCACCGGTTACTAAAATTGTTTGCATGATATACATATCTCCTTACACAAGCATAATAGTATGTTATGTTATATTATACCACTATTTAATAAAATGTTCTTTAATACTTTGTAAAAAATTACCTGTTATTATTAATGATTTATACTTTTACTTAAATTTATCCTCAGAACAGTCAAAAGGCTAATGTACTTTCGATAAAATAGGCATCGTCAATTGCAATAATCTTTATAAGAGTAACCTCCAGGAAAAGCTAAATGAAGTTTTCAGCTTTAAAATGAATATTTTTTATATTTATATGTTTTTTCGCAACACATTTAAATTTCCCAGGATCAAATATTGCATAATTAATTCCGCCTTCATTTATAGTGCTCTTATACTTTATTCCGTCATAGCCTAGGTTTTTTATATAATCAGCAATATACTGTGTTGGTACATAATCTATGTCTTTGTCAAACCTTCTCATGGGTTTTGAAATCTCTTTTGCTATTTGCTTGATAGCTTCTATATTTATCGCGAACCATGTAAGTTCAACATCCTCATATTGAAAAGGAGTTATGCTATCCAAATTACACAAATCAATAATATTGAGTGGCATTATGTTTTTAAATTCACCTAAAGTCACATGATCATAAACTCTAGCCCGCACCTCATGAAAAGTAGTTATATCGCTATCAGCCAAATATAAACAAGGAATACCTTCTGAATTAATTCTTCCCGCAGTCGCAACATTTTCAGGCGGAGCGCCTATATCCTTATCATTGGTATATCCTATATCATAATGTGCTGCATCGCATATTCTTGCACGGAATAAGGATAATTTCCCGCTAGGAATTTCCAGTTTTAAAAATTTCAGTAATTCTGTTAACTGCTCTACATTAACCTCTGATGAATGGAATCTATTATGATACTTGATGTCCTCGCAGAATTCTTTCCAACTATACTTTTTTAATATAGCAGACTGATTCATATATTTTTCATTTAAAAATTCGCTAATTATAACATTCTCAGTAAAAATCTGCGCGTTTTCATCTAATTTAGAATGAAATATGGCCTTTAAAATGATCTCTATATCATGGCTTTTTACACTAAACATATTCCATTTTTCCAAAATATCATACAGGCTAGCAGAATACTTTTCTACTCCTTGAATATGCTTCATGGAACTGACAGGTGTAAACAAGTCTAAAATTTGTTCTAAATAGGGCAATAATTCCTCATTTGTGTTGCTATCATATACATTTTGATTTTCTGATTTTGTTATTTCGCAGGTTCCTACATTGTGTAAGGAATCAACTATAGATTTAAATGTCTTGTCGGAGAAACAATTTGATCCTATTTTCATTTTATTTCTCCCAAACGTTTACTCATTAATTCTAAATGATGCATAATGGAACATTTTTTGACTACTCCTAAACCAGGAAATCTACCTTTATCACAATAATCATAAAACGCTTTTAATCCCTTGGTTTCTTGAATCTTATTCTCTATGCACCAATGCTTTAGCTCAGAAACAGCTTCACCAAATTTACCGGCAATATCTCTGTTATTAATATTGTGTTCCGAAACAAAATGATGTACTCTTAAATCATCATCAGAGCTTAAATAGACTATATGAATAGCTACAGCTATAGGAGCAAATCCAGATTCACTATATTCTGAACCTACTATGGAATAATCAGAAAACCCACTATAGCCTTCTTCAATATACTCCCTATGCCAATCAGAAAAAAATTCATCTGTGTTGTTTTTATAGTCAACATTACGCTTTTGCTTAATAAACGAATCTTCTAAGATGATTTTTTCACCTTTAACATTTCTCTTGATACTTCTTCTGTCAGGTATTATTGTATATAATGGTTTTTCGTTTTTACAAGCTTCTAAGTAACTACTTATATCATCCACAGAATCAATTATTGCAATACTATCTTTCATGTCACTAACAACTATTTCGTTATTATCTTGGAATATATACGCCTTTATGACATTCCCTTTATCTAATTCAATTTTTAATTTTCCATACAATGGATCTTCATCTTGCTTCTCTCCATCCATACTTACTGGATACGCACCCACAGACGGATTTTGGACAAAAACAAGCTTATGATTTTTCTTATTAAATAACTCTACTGTTTTTAAAAGCGAGGAAGATAGCCTAACAGGTTCAATTATAGGTACAATATTATCTCCTATTAAATCTTTTTCCAACAATTCTCTTAATGCGATTAATTCAAATTGTCTGCCACGTAAAAAAGGAAAATACATATTATACACCTCCACACTTTTGCCTTAAATAAAAGTCAAGATTTTTATAATCTTCTTGACTGAAATTCAGAAAATATACTAGGAATTTTAGTTCTGCAGGAACTTTACTAAATTCATTTTTCGTCACTTTTACTCGTTTTTTTAGGAGTTTCAAAAAGTTACTATAAATATAATCGATAGGAATCTTTAAAAATTCCTTTTTACATTCGCTATAATGATTGAACGAATTAGTTTTTGGCAAACTACCAAAATAATTCATCAAAATGCTTTGATATTCTTCCTTTCTCAAAATCGAAAATATAGTTTCTTTGCTTAATCTATTTCTATATGCTTTAGGCTTCTTTACAGTGCTAATGGCTCCATTCTTCTTAATATAATATATTCCTACAGGTTTCCTCAGATTAGCTATTAGCTTTTCTATTGCTTCTAGATTATCCTCATAGGTAACTACAGCTACATGGTCAAAAGCAAGATAGTAATCATTTATTTGAGATTCCAGGCGCTCCAAATTATCTAGTTCTGTCTTAATTTCATAAACCACTGCTTTACCATTTATCATTAAGAAATCAGCTTTAGAATTAGCTATAGGTAATTCAGTTAAAGCTGTAGTAGTATTAACACTATGAACCCCTAATAGAAGCTTGTTAAGCAGCGTATTTTTATAGTAATATTCATTTCTGTAACTTTTCTTTAAAACATCGTATATATGCTTAAATAAGTCTTCATATGACTTATTCTTCAACTCGTATTGCTGTACAATACACTTTAAATTAACATTTTCTCTAGCAGATACTACATCTCTAAGAACATTGCGAGTGAATATTTTGTTTAGTATGCTCATATTTTTCATCATTTTAACTTCACTCTCCCATAGTTTTTAGTGAAAATCTGCAAAAATCTATTCTTTCAGTATAACATAGCTAAAGTGTCTTGTACACCAAAAGCATGGTCAAAAAGCAGTTACTTAAACATTAATACTATTAATTCTCATACTCTGCTTTTGAAAACCTGTTGATTAATTCATCTATCCAAAGTTTACCATCAACCATTCTATCTTTATCAACCAATATAACCTTGATTTTATCATAATCTAAAATTTTCAGTTTTTCAGCTATTATCCTTGCCTCATCAACCTCAGTTTTATTATTTTTATTTTTTTCAAGTTGATTCTACAATCTACCATTTGTTTTTCACTTAAATTTTTCTAAAACCTCCCACCTAAAAATTGCTTTCTAAGAAGTTTATCTGTATAATATAAGTAGGGATTTCCCTACTTTTCATGCTTGTTTAAAAGGAGGCGCATCTTATGTATGTTGATACTTTTGTAGATAATGCTAAAGTTATGGCTAAAGGACAAGTTACAATACCTAAAGACATTAGAGCAATACTAGGAGTAAATAGTGGTGACCGCATCACTTTTATCGTCGAAGGCAACTCTGTGCGTATGGTTAATTCCGCAGTTTATGCGATGCAGCTTTTGCAGCAGGATATGCAAGGAGAAGCTGAACGCTCTGGCTTAACTTCTGATGACGATGTAATGCAACTGGTTAAAGAACTGCGAAATGAGGCTTAGTTTATGAAAGTTTTAATTGATACTAATGTCCTTATATCTGCTGCTTTAAGTGCTAACGGAACACCATTCAAAGCTTACGTTAAAGCTACTTCATACCCTAACCATGGTATGATTTGTGAGCAAAATGTTGATGAGCTAAAGAGGATTTTCCACAAGAAATTTCCAAATCGCCTTACAGCATTAGATAGATTCCTTTCCATTGCATTACTATCACTAGAATTAGTTCCAACCCCAACTGAAGAAATATCTTTAGAGTCACAAATACGTGATATTAACGACAGACCTATATTAAGAGCTGCTATAATGGCAAAAGCCGATATTCTGCTAACTGGTGATAAAGATTTTTTAGAATCTGGAATCAAGCATCCCAAAATTCTTACACCAGCAGAGTTTCTTGAATATTGAGCGTTGTATCTATCTTCACCGCCGTGCGCGTAAGCGTGCGGTGGTTTGTTTTATACTCTAAAATGTAAATAAATTTTTACAGTGATGACAGATAACGCTGTGGTAATAGCCGCACTGCAATGCGACTATTACCACTATGCTATATGTTATATAGGTAGTGTGGCAGTTGTCGTGCCACTGTGGCTAAAACACCGTTTTTGTGTGGCAGTTTTACCGTGTAAACGTGGTAACTCGTCCGTAATATACACTATAACAGAATTTTTTCAGAAAAATATTACGCCTATATAGTTTATTATACACTACTACAGTTAAATCAACAAATTATATATGACACAATAAAAACTACGTGCCTTCCACGCAACTCATAAGAACTCTTCTGCAAATTCTAACGAACTCTAATATGTAGCTCCATATAGTTTCCTATAACCGCCTTATAAATCATTATATATTTAGCGCCTGCCAGCCGGCAAGCGCTTTTTAATCTTACTCTACAATCCCCTTCAGATACTCCAAAAACTTATCCTTCAGGTCAGGTCTGCGCAGCGCATATTCTACCGTTGCTTCCAGATAGCCTTGCTTGTCGCCCACGTCATAGCGACGGCCAATAAAGTCATAAGCATACATGGCCTGTTCCTTCGCCAACACCTTCAATGCATCAGTAAGCTGAATTTCGCCGCCGCGTCCAGGTTCCGTATGCTCCAGGATGGAGAATATCTCCGGCGTGATTACATAACGTCCCAATACCGCCAAACGGCTGGGTGCTTCTTCTACAGCAGGCTTTTCTACCATGTCGTTTACTTTATAGATACGTTCTGCATCTGTTGCTTCGCTTGCTACAATACCATAAGAAGATACCTTCTCCTGCGGTACTGTCTGACAACCTAATACGCTTGCTCCGGTATTGTTATATACGTCCATAAGCTGCTTTAAGCAGGGATATTCATCGTTATATACTACGTCGTCGCCTAAGAGCACTGCAAATGGCTCATTGCCTACGAACGCTTTGGCACACAGGATAGCGTGTCCCAATCCTTTAGGCTCCTTTTGACGGATGTAGTGCAGGTTGATGTTGCCAATGGCTTTGACCATTGCCAGCAGCTCGTCCTTACCATGCTCGCGCAGGTTTTGTTCCAGCTCAGGGTTATAGTCAAAATGGTCTTCGATGGATCGTTTGTTGTGACCGGTGATGATTAAGATGTCTTCAATTCCGGAAGCAAGTGCTTCTTCAATGATGTATTGGATTGTGGGTTTGTCTACGATTGGCAGCATTTCCTTGGGACACGCTTTTGTTGCGGGCAAGAAGCGGGTGCCTAAGCCTGCAGCGGGAATTACAGCTTTGGTTATTTTTTGCATGTTAAACAGCTCCATTTCTTTTGTGATTACTCTTATATCTATTTTTTATTTAAGCAGTTCTTTGCTGCTTGCAATCAGGTCTTCAGCAATTTGTTCTGCCTGCGCTTTACTTTCACCAATGGCGTAAATGTAGGTCTTTAATTTGGGTTCTGTACCGGAAGGACGCACAATCACTGAGCATTTATCTTCTAAGGTAAATTGCAGCATATTTTCCTCAGGCAGGCCGTTAATGCCTCCTGCATAATCAAGCACAGAGATTACTTTTTTGCCTGCAAGCTCCGCCACTCCCTGACGTAGGTTGTTCATTATCTGCTGCATCTTTGCCAGACCAGTGCTGCCATCAAATTCGTAGCTACAGGTTAGGTTTATACTATAGCCATGCTTTTTATACAGTTCTGCCAGCTTTTGCAGGATGCTGACGCCCTGCGTTGAATAGTAGCTATACATTTCGCAAATCAGGTAAGCAGCATTTACGCCATCTTTATCGCGTACATAAGGTCCGCTTAAATAGCCGCAGCTTTCTTCAAAGCCAAAGATGTAATTGCCTGCCTTGCCTTTTTGTTCTAACATACCAATTTGCTCACCAATATATTTGAAGCCTGTCAATACGTTGATGGTTCTTACACCATAGCTTTGGGCAATTTGTTCTGCCATTGCTGTTGTTACAACAGTTTTTATCATGACTGCAGCTTCCGGCAGCTGGTGGTGCTTACTTCTTTGGCTACAGATGTAATCCAAGAGGAGTACACCTACCTGATTGCCTGTCAGAATCTGGTATTCATCGTGCTCATCTCTTACGGCGATGCCTACGCGGTCGCAATCCGGATCGGTTGCCAGCAAGAGGTCAGCGTTGTTGGTTCTGGCGTATTCTATGCCTAATTTCAGTGCTTCAGCAAGCTCAGGATTAGGATATGGGCAGGTTGGGAAGTTACCATCCGGTAATTTCTGTTCCGGTACTATTTTGATGTTGGTGTAGCCTGCTTCTGCCAATATTTGGGTAACTGGCCTTAATCCTGTGCCGTTCAACGGTGTATATACTATTGCAGCGTCCTTTTGCACTTCTTCGCCAAACAATACGGATTGCTGCTTTACTTCTTTTAAGAAGGCATTATAGACAGCATCATCTATATAGCTGATTTGTTTGCTGGCAAGTGCGGTTTGGAAATCTGCTTTTTTTACATATTTAAAAATATCCAGCTTATTGATTTCTGCAAGGATGCTGTTGGCTGCTTCTGTAGTTATCTGGCAGCCATCTTCGCCATATACCTTATAGCCATTGTATTTTGCAGGATTGTGCGATGCTGTAATCATGATGCCTGCAGCAGCCTTTAAATAGCGTGTTGCAAAGGATACTGTTGGTACTGGCATCAGCTCAGGCCAGATATGAACCTTGATACCATTGGCTGCGAATACCTCTGCTGTTATTTCAGCAAATTTGCGGCTGTTGTTTCTGCTGTCATAGCCTATTACGACTGCAGGCTGCGTCTGCTTTTGTTTCAGATAGTTTGCTACGCCCTGCGATGCTCTGGCAACGATGTAGCTGTTCATGCGGTTAGTACCAGCGCCCATTACACCACGCAATCCGGCGGTGCCAAAGGCAAGCTCACAGTAGAAGGCGTCTTCTATTTGTGCTTTTTTATTTTGCATTGCAACAAGCTCTTGATGAAGTTCTTGGTTATCTGCAGTATGCTGCAACCACAGGTTGTATTCTTCATTTATGTTCAATTGCCATTCAGCTCCTTTTGGTGGTATCTTCATAGCTCAAAATATTTTCTTCTACTATTTCTCCATATTGATAAAACTCAATCCGAATCTGTCGTTTTTTATGATTAATCTCGTAATAAACTCCCAATTTATATTTATAAGAGTATAAGCTTGTAAGCAAACTTAGTCTATTTTTATCTCTTTCTTTTGCGTCACCTCTAGCTGTACTCTTTTTCATTTCAAAAGCTAGCAGATTATCAGGATTATATTCGCTGCGATTATGCACTATAATATCAGGAAAAATACGCTTAGGAGCACCTTCTTCATCAGGTAGCTGCTTAACTTTATTGGTAGCCTTTTTTATTACCCTATTGAATTCAATATCAGCATAATACTTCTTTAAATTCTTCTTCTCCAATTGCTTATTAAGCTCATACATCAAAGCACCACACAAGCAGTGTTCAGATAACTCACGCTTCAACAAGCTTGCATGGTTTTCTAAGAAGGCTCTATTAGCTTCCCAAAACATCCCTTTTAAATTTTTTAGATTGATTTCTGATTTGAACGTGTCCATGGTTATTTTCCTCATTAGCGCCAGTCTTATCCGGTTATCTCTTTATCATATCAATCCTTCAAACACTCCATCTCTAGGGGCATTCTTTTCACATTCACTTATCCACTTGCCTAATTTGTTAATAGCTGATTGAACCTTTGCTTTAGTTAAACCTTCCTCTGCTGCTTTATTCCAAAGCCACTCAAAAAAAATATTTATCTGTTTAGGATAGCAAACACTATCATGCTCTAATATTTCATTTAGACCTGGTTTCATCATCTTGTCACATGAACAACTAGCTGCAACTAATCCTTTAATGTCCCATCCTTTATCCGTTCTAGTGATTTCATATTGATCATAATGTCCCCAACGCTTTGTAAATACCTTCATCGTAAATGTCTTTCCTATAGTTCTATCTTTTGGATCGTCATTAGCATGAACGTTTTCTATAAATGCCAACAAATCCTGTACTGGATGCACATGCTCATAAAATCGCTCATCCTCTGGTGTACACCCTCGGTTTTCAATCATATACTTATGATGCTTAGGCTCATGACCGCTGTCTTTTAAAGACATATGTAATTCATGGGCTTTTTTAGCCATTTCGTTATAAATCCTATTGGCATCATCATCAGAAAGTGACTTTTGGTCACTTTCTATATATTGCCATATTTGATTATACAGAATCTCAAGTTCAGATTTAAGATTGGTTTGAAATTCCGTTAATTTTAATTTTTTTGGCATAATATTTCTCCAATTTTCACACTCTCCTATTAATATACCCTTCTGTCGCATTCTCCCTATGCTTAATAATGCAAGGATTACCAAACACAATAGAATGGCTCGGCACATCGCAGTTAACATAACTATTCGGCGCAATCAACACATCATCCCCAATAGTTACATTACCAACGATAGCAGCGTTTATACCAATCCAAACCTCATTACCAATAACCGGAGTTCCTTGTCTCCCCCCCCGATTTGTTTGTCCAATAAGCACACCACGATGAATATTAATGTTCTTACCTAAAATGGCATTAGGATTAATGGTGATGTTATAAGCATGGCCTATATATAAACCTTCTCCGATTTGCGTAGTTCTTGATATTTCAATATGACGAATTTCTTTAAGCAATCTAAAAATCACTTTATAAAGAAACTGTAATGGAAAAAAGCTGGTGCTCTGAACCTTTCTAAAGTACTTTTGAAAGGCCGGCATGCTACTGTCTCCATACCTTTTTTTGTCATAGTATAAAACACTCTTACTCATTCTTAGACAACCTCTCCCATATCTTTCTCATCTTTGAAAACAAAAATTCTATATATCTTCTGTAAAAAATAGCGTTAATAGCTATGATAACAAGCAAACCAATAATCGTTACTTTTATTGATAATACAATCCACGAAATATAATTGACACTAGTTAATGTAAAATAACTAGTAAAAAAAGTAATCCCCACCGCACTAACAGCATCTACACCAATCTGCTTGAAGAAATTCTTCATTGGCCATTGGATAAAATTCTTAGAATTATACCAAGCCATCCACACAGTCTGATATACCATTGCTGCCATTGTACCTAAAGTTACACCAATCAATCCAAACTGTTTAACACCTATTATAGAAATAACTATATTCATCACAGCAGCAATAATATAGTTATGCTGCGTCTGCTTATAATGTCCGGCAGCAAGTATCATAATATTATAGGGTAAGCGTAAGCAATGTCCTGAATTTGCTGCAACCAGCAACACACCAAATAACGGCTGCATGTAATTAGCATCATTAATACCATGCGTATAGACCTGCACAAACGGTACAATTAATACAGCAGTTAATGTAAAAATCAGTGTTGTTCCTGTATGAATAATCCATTCTGTCCAAGCAAAAACATTACGAAGTTCCTTTACATTTTGTTTAGCCCACAAATTTCCTATCAAAGCTTGTACTCCACTAGTCGTAGATAGTAAAAGTTGTTTTACACCTTTCAATGGCAACAAATATACAGAGTATATAGATATATTAATTAAAGATGAAAAGATAGTTAATATTAATATATCAGTCCCATCAATCACAATATATGATATATGTTGTGCAATACCATTCCATTTTTGCTTTATCGGTTCTGATTTGTATTTAATATTTCTATTTATATTATAGTTCTTTTTTACATATAAACACAGTAGCAAAGGTTGAATCAAAAATATTACCGATGTAGTTAAGTACACCAACTGTATAGATGATTGAAAGCAAATAAGTATATAGCAAAACAAAGTGTTTAAAATTACAGATATAGTCTGAACATTGTACTGTATATAAGCCTTTTGATCTGCTACAAGTAACAACCTATTGACTATACCAAAAAAATATTGAGCAAAATATTTTATAGAAATTGCTAAAATCAATACAGCTGTAAAATTAAACGAAAATTTATGATTTGAAAATAGTGGAAAAAACAATATTAGAACAATTATATAGATTAAAAGAATATACCCTAAAGTTCTGAAAAATTTATCAGCTGCACTTATTACCTTACTTATCATAATATTGTCTTTATCTGCTAACGGTCTGTATAAAGATGATTCTATAACTACTCCCATCCCTAACTCTAAAAATGAAATAATACCCAAAAATTGGCATATTGAATTTACTAATCCATTTATTTCACTTCCATAGTAATTTAAAATCATTTTGGGAATAATAAACCCACACAAAATGTTTATAACTTGAAAAACTAATGGCGATATTGAATTATAAAATATTAATTTATCCTGCATTTAAATTACCATTCTAACTCTCGCTCGGCATTTTTATAAACGTACACAATTAACTTTATATTCTTATCATTGTATTCTAGCATTAATTTCATACATCAAATAAAGCATATACTTTAAATACCTTCCTATATCTTTATAGTCACATAGGCAATTTAAGTAACTCACCAAGAATTGTATCAATATTTTTTGTTTGCCCAGGTGCTTTAAACTCAAAATCTTTATCCATTCCAGCTGAAGGTGTAAAAGTTAATTCCCCAAAATAAATTTTATCTTTTACTATATATAAGTCAACTCTAACAAATGGGAAATCTTGTGCTAACGATTCAGCAACATCGAAAGCCTCATCAATTTTTTGAGGTTTTTCAATCACCTTATTCGGATACTTAAACACTTCCTCTGTATAAGGTAATTTATTCCATTCTCTATCTAAGAAAAAGAATTTCGGACGATTAATACCATCTCTGTCTTCACAAACCATAACAGTATTAGCTTTTCCATTCATGCAATAAAATTTATAATCTACTGGAGGGCAACCATCATCACTACCAATATATTTTTCAATAATAATTCGAGGCTTGATATGTTTATAATGCATTTCCGAATAAGTTAAATAATATTTCTCCTTCATCCCATTATATAATTTCTTTTTTGCATAATTTATATCAAGTTTATCTTTATCTGTTACAATAATATTACAACCACAACCTGTATTCAACTTCAATACACATTGTTTAGGTAGATTATCCCAAGGAATATCTTCAATATCATCATATACGCCATATAAGTCTATTAATAATTTTCCATATCCTATTTTTTTTATATAATCACGAACAGCATATTTATCAGCACATTGCTTCACTAACTCATTATTTAAATAAGTATGAAATTTTAGCCATAAAATTTTATCATTAAATGTTATAGGAATAAAAAATGACTGATATAAAAACATGTTTTTTAAACTTCATTCTGTAAATTACAGCTGTATTAAGCCTCGGAGAAATACGTGTTAATGTTCTACGAATAAAGTTTGTAAAACATGTTTTTATATCAGTCATTTTTTATTCCTTGTAAGATATTTAACAAAGGTTAAATATCTTACCTCCTTTCTTTTAACTTCATATATTTTATGTAGAGGTACTAACTCAATTTTGTCTGTGATTTAATATTATGTATTATTAAATTTAACATAAGCCAAAAAACTGCATAGCAAAAATATGATTCTCCCATACTATTTACTAGAATACTTATTATTATTGCAAACAAAGTATATCCACTAGTATTCACTAAGCAATACTGATTTATTTTTTTCATTGCAGTAGCTGTATATAAAACCGTTAGCACAAGTCCAATAAATCCTAACTCACCAAATGCTTCCAAAAATGTATTATGAGAATGAGCATAATCTTCATAAACCAAAACTTGCAATAAACCTCTAGTAGTATCATGTCCCGGTCCATAGCCCCAAATATAATAATCATTTTTCATTATATATGGAATCAACATTTCATATATAGCAGCTCTATTCGTTCCACCATTAGCTACAGCCGAAATATAATCATATCGAGAAATGTCTAAACCAAAAATACTAGCTATTACATACGTGAACATCATTAAAATAATACTCACTATTATTATCTTTCCTAGATAACCTTTTATCTTATGCGCTCTTCTTGCTTTAATAAAAAGAGTTACAGAATAAGCAAGAATGAAAGCCATGAGAGCAGTCCTTGAACCTGTCAGGATCAAAAGGATAAAAGATATTGCCATCGAAAACTTAAAAACAAAAGCTTTTGTTTTTGTAATGCTATCATTATTAATAGCCAGTCCCAAAATACATGTATTAATAGCACAAGACATAGCAAATGTATTAGAATTTACTTCCTGAGCTATACGTAATCTTGTATCACTGGTAAGAATGAAATTAGATAGTACCATAAGTACTTCACAAAATATCATGAGAGAACCTAGTTTTGGTAAAAAATCAGCAATAGTCTGCAATTCAACTCTCTTTATTGCGAATATATAATAAAAGACACTGACTATATAACTCAACCTCAGAAATCCTAATAAATATGAATGTACTGAGTTATTATACGATATACATATATTGATACAAAGCAAGAAAGTATATATGAGACTCTGAAAATTTAAATTCACTTTTTTCCCAGATGTAATACTAGCTAATGTTTGAATTATCGCTAGTATTGTATATATACTTAAAACATGTTCATATGCACCTACAAAATAATATGAGATAGTGGAAAGAAGTATACAAATAGATATATAGTATTCTGTTTTTTTATAAAAAGGAATAGCTAACAATAAATATATCAAAAATAGCATGAAATCAAATTCTAATCCTATTTTTGTCAATGCCATTACCATTAACATATAAAAATACGCTAGTATCTTTAATAAATCATCTCGATCATATTTTATATGCATAACACCGTCCACCTTAATTATAAAGTCAAAAATTCACCTAAAAAATTTTTTCAAATCATTTTTTTCAATCCATACTTTGAACCACAATAATGGGTATAAAAATATAGATTTATCCTTAAACAACGAATATGCCAAGCTGTGGTAATAATCAATTTTATCAACAGAGTCAATCTGGCCGATTCTTTCCCGTTGCGTCATCATCCATTCCCACCTTTTTGTTATATTAAAACCAAATTTAGGTGAAAAAGATAACTCCAGCGCCTTAATGAAATTACATATATATTCTCTATAAACCATATCATGTGTTGTAGTATCAAACTGATTCCAAATCAAAATATTACTTTTTCTTTCTTGGAATAATCCAATAACTGCATCAATATAGTCTACAGGATACTTATCCCACTCTCTAGATAAGTCATTCGTATAATATGTATAAAGTACATCTGGTATAAAATGAACCTTTTCAACAAATGTCATATAACGAGCAATAAAGCCTTCATCTTGATGCCTTCTTAATGCTGGAAATGAAATACCATTTGCTTTAATAAGATCCAGACTAAAAAACTTATTCCAAGGAGCTCCCTGAATTCCCAAAAAAGAACTAGTAGTCATATAATCAGAATAATTTTTACGAATTTCATCTCCAGTTTTAACTAATTCAGGATATCTCTTAATATTTTTCAAATTACCATAAAAATCAATATTTTTATAACCGAACACAACAAGATCACAACCTTTAGTTGCTTTAATAAGTACTGAAATAGTATTCTCAGCTATAAAATCATCTGCATCAGGAAAATAAACATAATCACCTTTTGCATGTTCAATACCATAATTTCTTGCAGGGCCAGAACCACGATTCTCTGTATGATAGACACGCACTCTTGAATCACGCTCAGCAATTTCCTTACAACGCTTCAAGCTATCATCTTTGGAACCATCGTCTACCAAAATAATCTCCAAATTACTATACGTTTGTTTCAATAAACTGTCAACACATTTGCCTATTTTAGTACCCATATTATATACAGGAACTACTATACTAACCAATGACATGTGTACTTCCTCCAACATTTATCTCCTATATACCTTAGCTGCTAGCACTATAATCAATGTCAACCGATACTGCAATAACTTATATATAATTGCTATTTCTTTTCTTGTATATCTAATTACTTGAATGTCATTGAAATATTGCTTGAATTTATTGATTTTAAAACTAGAAAGTTTAAATGTTTTTAAAAGCGAGTTCTGCTTAGCAAACCTCAAAAGCCATAAAACCAATACCACAAAAGCAAATGATGCCAACGCATCACTATACTCTTCCATTATTCCTTTTGCTTTTAAGTGCTCTTCCATTTTCTTTAATGTAACTTCCCAGGTTCCGTTAGGATTCTTTGATTGACTACCGGGATGATTAACATAGTGATATAATGGCTTTTCTATGAAAACTACATTATTAGCGTTACGAAGCAACTCAAAAGAAAAAATTGCTTCCTCGCCAACAGTATCTTCTGAATATCGCAAGTGCTCCCTTTCTACTAAATCACGACTAGCAGCTTTACGAACTCCGCCCCAAGGCATATAACCTGTCATTTGGCAACCTATCATATCTTTTCTATTCAAATCCTTAAAATTGGACATTTTTTCATGTCTGAGAATGTTCCCCTTAACATCTTCTTGCAGAACATCAATAAAAATCACTTCAGCCTTTGTCTCATTATATTTTCTTTCTAAAAGCTCAAAATAATTCTTATCAATGTAGTCATCTGAATCCAAAAAAACAATATAATCTCCTGTAGCTTTATCTAATGCTCTATTACGTGTTAATCCTGGACCTTCATTCTTTTTAGTTTCAATAATAAAGCGTGAATCTTTAGCCGCATATTCCTGTAAAATTTCGTAGCTATTGTCAAGAGAACCATCATCAACAGCAATAATTTCCCAGTCCATATAAGTCTGATTGCATACACTGTCCAAGCATTTTCTAAGATACTTTTCAGCATTATATACCGGAATAATAACGGAAATCTTCATAAACACATCTCCAAAAAAACTCTTACTTCCTCAAAAAATTCTTATACAACCAATACTGCACACTAATCGGCATCAAATACATAACAGTTTGCGCACACGCAATAATCGCCACATCCATAAAACTAGAATAACCCATTTTGCGGAATCTATTAATCGTGTCAATATAGCTCCACGTATTTTCCCAGCTTTTACGACGTTTAGCTAAATTCTCATCTGAGCGAAACCATAGCAGAGATTCTTCAAAGTTCATAGCCTTGCAGCCACCAAAAAGCATTCTGCCAAAGAGATCTACATCCTGATTACGACGTAAATTTGCATACCCTTCAAATTCAAGAACTTTGCTTTTTCTATACATAACACTCGGATGATTAAAAGCACTTCGTTTTTTAGCAAATTGGTAAATTTCTCTATAATTACATGGGACTACCCTTCTAGCTGTCACATTATCCGGAGTGCCATAAAATTCATCTACCGCTGACCCCATAATTGAGTTTTCAGGATGTTCTTCAAAAGCCTTTACCTGCTTTTCACAGCGTTCAGGTTTAGAAATATCATCCGTATCCATTCTCGCAACAAGTTCATTTCTGCAATACTCCAAACCAAAGTTCAAAGCAAGTCCCAAGCCACGATTTTTTTCATAGCCTACGATATTAAATAACTCCGGATAAGCAGCATTATACTTATCCAAAACAGCCTGCAATTCATCTGTAATAGGTCCATCTTTAACAATAACAATCTCATCTGGCTTTAGAGTTTGCTCTACCATACTTTTTATCGCCAAATCCAGATATTCAGGCTTTTCTTTGATATACAATGACATCAATACACTGTACTTTTCCATAATACCATCTACCCTTTAAACTCATCCAACATTTTCTTCGCTTCCGCCTGCTTCTTATCATATTCTTCTTTCTCAATCTGCCCAGTTCTCAGCAGCCAATCGCCATAATCCTCAGCGGTTTCCATACCGTCAGTAGCAATATCCTCCTGCGCTGAAACCTTGAACACCGTTCGGAAGATAATCCGCATATCCTCAAAAAAGCTGATATCCTTGATATATTGCAGGTCAAAAGCAAATTTTTCTTTCCATGTAATATTGTTTCTTCCACAAATCTGCGCTAAACCTGTAAGGCCAGGATAAACACTCTGGCGCTTCATCTCTTCTTCTGTAAAGAAAACCATATCACGCACAAGCTGCGGTCTGGGGCCTACTACACTCATATCACCCTTAAAAATATTAATCAGCTCTGGAAGCTCATCTGCTGAAGTCGCACGCAGCTTTTTGCCAAATTCCGTCAATCTCACATCATCAGGCAGCAAATTGCCTTCAGCATCACGCTCATCTGTCATAGAGCGGAACTTGTACATTCTGAACAGCTTACCATCCTTACCAGGGCGAATCTGAGTAAACAGAACCGGTGAACCAAGTCTGGTTTTTACAAGATAACCGGTATATAAGAGAATTGGGGACAGCACGATAAGTGCCATCCCAGAAGATACTATATCAAAAATTCTTTTAAAGAAATGTTTATACATCCACTACCTCAATCACTCAAAGCAAGCCTTAATCACTTCAATAATCTTGTCCTGCTCCTCAGCTGTCATCTTGTTATCACTCGGCAGGCACAGGCCACGTTGGAAAATATCAGCGCCAACGTCCTCTACACCGCCTGCGATATACGCATTCGTTCTACATCTGCCACTGCCGTCAACGGTTACGAACTCATGCATGCGGTACATAGGCTGCATATGCATCGGCTTCCAGATTGGTCTGCCCTCAGCGTTGATGCTAAAGATTGCTTCGAGAATCTCTGTCGGGCAGCTCTTGCCATGCTCGGCAACGTAGCAAGCATCCTGCTCGCCACGCACCTGCTTGCACATAGCCTCCGGCTTAATAATCATGGCGCTCAGCCAGTAGTTAGGCTCGCAGCGTTCAGCGTCAAACGGATTCATCTCCACCGGCAAATCCTTCAAGCCTTCCTTATAGCGCTCATAAACAGCCTTCTTCTGCGCAATGTGCTCCTCCAGATGCGGATACTGGCCACGTACAACGCCTGCAATAACATTACTCATGCGGTAGTTGTAGCCAACCTCCTCATGCTGGTACCAAGGAGCATTTTCACGGGACTGGGTAGACCACTTGCGTGCCTTGTTGGCATCCTCTAAAGAATTAGTCAGCAGGCAACCACCGGCAGAACCGGTAATAATTTTGTTGCCATTATAAGAAATAGCGGAATAATCACCAAAGGAACCGCAGGGCTGACCGTCCCAGGTTGCGCCCATAGCCTCTGCTGCATCCTCAATCAGCAGCGCGCCATGCGCTTCGCAAATTTCCTTAATGCGCTTAATATCACCACTGAAGCCATAAAGCTCAGCGCTGATAACCAGCTTAACCTCAGGATACATCTCGAAGGCCTTTTCCAAAGCTACAGGATCCATATTCCAGGATTTACGTTCAGTATCAATAAAAACAGGAATACCGCCTTCGTAAACAACTGGGTTCAGCGTAGCATCAAATGTCATATCGCTGCAGAAAACACGCTTTCCCTCCAGCGCACCGTGGCTGATTGCAGGCTTGCCATACAGCTTTTCACCTGCCAGCTTAACACACAAATGCAGGCCCGGAGTGCAGGCAGCAAGTGCTACAGCGTATTTTACGCCAGCCTTTTGCGCTGCAATGCGTTCAACCTCGTTGATATTTTCGCCAACAGTAGACATCCAGTTAGTTTCATAAGCCTCGGTAATATACTTCAGCTCCTCACCATGCATGGTCGGTGTAGCCAGCCATACCTTCTTGTCAAACGGTTTAAAATCTGCTTTTCTTACAAACATTTAAATGCCCCTCTTTCTATTCTACAACCTTCGCATTCTGCATCTCCGCCGCCTGCGCAGCCTTGCAGTTAACCTCTTCCGGCGTTTTGTACGTCGGCACAACCTTGCGCATCGCCGCACGCACCGTCTCATCATCATTAGAACGGATAGCCTCGCGCAGAATTTCTAAGCGCTGCTGCAAATCCTCCATGCTGATTGGTTCGTCCTTCTCGATAAAGATTAAATCATTATCCGTCTTGCGCAGCGTTTCACTCTTCACCAGCAGCTCCTCATAAAGCTTTTCACCGGGGCGCAAACCTGTCTCGATAATATCAATATCGCGGAAAGGCTCCAGCCCGCTAAGCTTAATCATATTCACCGCCAGATCATAAATCTTAATCGGCTGGCCCATATCCAGTACAAACAGCTCGCCGTTCTTGGCGATGGCGCCACTGTGCAGCACCAGCTGGCTGGCCTCCGGAATCGTCATAAAATAGCGGATAATGCGCTTGTCCGTCAGCGTAATCGGTCCGCCATTGGCTATCTGGCGCTTAAACAGCGGTATAACACTGCCTGCGCTGCCCAGCACATTGCCAAAGCGCGTATCACTGAACACAACACTGCTGCCGGATGCACTGTGCGCCCTTGCGATAATCTCACACATACGCTTTGTCGCGCCCATAATATTCGTGGGGTTGACCGCCTTATCTGTAGAAACCATCATAAAGCGCTGCGCACCATATTCCTCGCACAGCTTAATCACATTCAGCGTACCAAAAACATTGTTTTCCACCGCTTCAATGCAGTTCTTTTCCATCAACGGCACATGCTTATGTGCTGCAGCATGCACCACAATCTGCGGATGGTATTCCTCCATAATCCTGCGCATGGAACGCTCGCAGCAGATATTGGCAATTTCTGCCTTGAAATCCAGTTCATCGCCATAACGCAAGCGCAGCTCCTGCTGCAGGTCATAAACGCCGTTCTCATAAATATCCAGCGCCACAATCTGCTTAGGCTGCATCTTCGCCAGCTGACGGCACAGCTCGCTGCCGATACTGCCACCGCCGCCGGTAACAAGAATAACCTTGCCCTTATAATAATCAGCAACAAACTCATTGTTTACTGCAATAGGCTGGCGGAACAGCAATTCATCAATATCAAACTCACGCAGCATACGCTTGCCTCTCTTGGCAATATCAGCCACGGAAAAGTCATAAACCTTAACCTTGTAGCCTGCCTTACGATAGAAGTTGAACAGCATCTCCTTCTTCGTATTCACGATATTGGTAATAGCAAAAACAATCTCCTGCACGCCCATCTCCTTAAGGTCATCCAGGGTATCTTCGCCTTCAGCCAAAATCGGCAAGCCCATAATCTCGCGTCCTGCCTTGTTGGAATCCTGGTCGATAAAGCAAACCGGCACATAGGCAGCACTGTCATTGCTCAACAGCTCATCAGCCAACACAGCGCCCAAACGCCCTGCACCCAGCACCGCCACACGGATACGCTTATTTTCATTGCGGCGCTCCTTGATAACAGTTTCACCGGCACACAGCACCAAAAGCCAGCGCAGGAACTCACCCTTCTTATCCCTGCGTACGCCGTAGCGGTAGCAATAGCGGTACATCAGGCGGATGCCCACAGCACCCAGCAAGTTCAGCATAATAAAATCATCCAGGTCTTGCTTTCCATATTCCGCAGGCCAAAAACATACTTCAGTGGGAAGTAAAACAGCAGCGCTGTCAGATCTGTTGCAAAAAGGCGCATATACACGCCTACGCCGCCATAACGGATTACCATATGGTAAACATTACCCATAATGCGGCAAAACAGCAGACAAGCAAGCGTGGCAATAACAGTCTCCACAAACTCCGTTATATCTTCTGAATGAATTCCGTAAGCGCTGACCATAAAAAACACAACCAGCAGGAAAATCGCGATGTCGTAAGCCATCAGCAGCCATCTTATCTTTAATTTTTTGCTAACTTCATTAATACTCATACGAATCCATCACAAACACTTTCTTTAAAACACATCAATTAAAATAACAACTTAAATCAGTCAGCTCAGCCGTTTAGCTTACTTCCCCTCCCCGTTGGAAGCCCCCTTGCTTCCGTAGTAATAGTAATAGCCATAGCCATGGTGCTCACTGCGCACCTTGTTCAGCACAACTCCCAGGATATTCGCCCCGGCATGCTGCAGCTGCTTCTTCACATCGCGCGCCATGTCAACCTTCACCTCGCCACTGTCAATAACCAGCACCACGCCGTCAACCACAGCGCCCAAAACCAGTGCATCCGCAACCGGCAGCACCGGCGGCAGGTCAATCAGCACATAATCATAAATCTCTCTGGCCTCCTGCAGCAGCTCCCGCATCCGCTCGCTGCCCAGCAGCTCGCTCGGGTTCGGCGGAATCACGCCGCCTGTCAACGCATACAGGTTATCCACCTTCGTAGCCTGCACTGCAGCGCTCAGCGGTGTGTCCATGCTGATGCAGCTGGAAAGGCCCAGCTTATTGGAAAGGCCAAAATTCTTGTGCACAGTCGGGTTACGCATATCGCAATCTATAATCAGCACGCTCTTACCAGCCTGCGTCAGCACCACCGCCAAATTGGCAATAGTCGTGCTCTTGCCCTCGTTAGGCGTGCAGCTGGTAACAGCCAGCGTCTTCAGCTCCTTACCGGCCTGCGCAAACTGGATGCTGGTGCGGATAACACGGTATGCCTCCGTCGCCGGGTTCTTCAAATCATTATGTGCAATCAGGTTTATGCCTTCCATATTTTCCTCCACATTCTCACAGCCAGGCCAGGTTTTTTATCCTTCTCCTGCATATTCTTCTGCAAATCCTTCAAATCAGGAACACTGCCCAAAAGCGGCAAATCCAGATATTGTGCCACATCATCGGCAGTCTTGATCGTTCTGTTGAGCAGCTCGCGCACCACTACAAAGCCACTGCTTGCCAAAATGCCCAGCAGTGCTGCCAAAAGCAGTGTCATCGACTTACGCGGCTTCACAGGGGCTTCCGGCAGCGTGCCGCTGTCCACCACCTGCACCTCGGTAGCAACGCTTGCTTCCGCAACCTTGGCCTCCTCCAGGCGTTTGGCCAGCATAACGTAAATCTCGTTAGCCACCGTCACATCACGCAGCAGGCCGACAAACTGCTGCTCCTTATCAGAAAGCTCCTTTAAGCCGTTCTTGTTTTCGCCGTCAATCTGCGCCAGCTTGGCCAGGTTGCTTTGTGCCACGCTCGCCTCAGCCTCGCTGCTGAACTTGCTGGCCAGCAGCTGCTGGTGTACCGGGTTATCACTGGGAGCCTGCAAAGCGGCAACCTTGTTAATCTCGTTCTGGATTTTAGCCTTCAGGCCGGCAATCTCCTGGTTCACCTGCTGCACCTTCGGGTGGTTTTCAGTATATTTATCCATATAGCTGATGCGCTCGCCCTCCAGCTCTGCCAGCTTCGCATTATAGGATTGAATCGTTTTGTTATCCGCAATGGAAACAGCCTCGCCCTGCAGCTGGCCGTTAGCCGCTGCCAGGCGCGCATTGGCAGTAGCCAGCGCCACCTTGTTTTCCGCGCTCAGCTTATCCACCATGCTCATCTTTTCGCTCGCCAGCTTCACAGCATCATCGGGAGCAATAATATTATTTTTTTTCTTATAATCTGTCAGCTTATCTTCCGCAGTCTGCAGCTCATTTTTGGCAGCCACAGCACGCTCCTCCAAAAAGCCGCGGGTAGCCTTCTGCTGGTCACGCGAAAGGTCCGTCAAACGCTTCAAAAAGCCGTCCACAATCAGCTTATTAGCCTCCTGTGCTTTTTCCGGCGTATTTGCACGCACCGTCAGCTGCATAATTTCGGTATCCTTAAAGGGCGCGGTAGTAATACGTCCCTTCACATAAGCATCATAAGCAGGATACTTGCCTTCCTTATTAGGCTGCTCCGTCTTTTGGATTACGGGCACCACAACACTGCGGCTCTTCAAAATCTCCGCATAGGTGTTCATCAGCTGGGTGTTGGCCATTGCATTGCCCATCGGCATGGATTCCAAAAGGCTGGTGCCAATGCCCTTAGGCTGCTTAACACGCAGCAAAGCCTGCGATTCGTATACCGGCGTGGCCGTAGCCAGGTATACGCCTGCTGCCACCACAAAAATACCGGTAACGCGGGCGATATTGCCTGCATTGCGCTTCAAAATATTGGCTATTTCCAGCAGGTCTATAGTAATCTCTTCGTCATTATGTAAATCCTTACTCACATCTATTCTCCTCAATCATCGTTTTTAATTTCGTTGATGTAATATGCACCGGTCAGGAACGGCATAATATCCTTGCTGAAGATAACCTTATGGTTGCTGGTCAGATACAGGCAGTCGCCCTCATGCAGCTCCAGGTTCGCGCTCTGGTCAGCCTTTCTCAGATAATTGTTGATGTTCAGCTGCTGCACCTCGGTAGAACCGGCACGCACCAAAAAGATATTCCTCTTGGCAGATTTTTCGGTAAAGCCCTCCGCCTTAGCCAGTGCATCCAGCACGCGGTGGCTCTTTTCCAGCTCAAACAGGCCCGGGCGCTTAACCTCGCCCAGCACATACACACGCGTAGTACCCAGCTTCACCACATTCACACTGATCTGCGGCTTCACCAGGTAATAACCGAAGCGGTTCACCAGCTCCTCACGGAACTGCGTCACTGTCTTGCCCGTAACATCCACATCGCCAATCAGCGGGAAGGACACCTTGCCGTCGGGGCGCACCACATACGGCGAATTCTGCGTATTACCCGCCAGTGTACTCAAATCCTCATGACCATATACCACAACCTGCAGCACATCGCCCGGGCACATCACATAATCCTGCACCTGCGCCTGTGCAGCGCTGCCTGTCCCTAACGCCAGCGCCAATGCCAATACTACTAATGATTTTTTCATTTTATACTCCTTGATAAAAATTTTTAAACAAAAAAACGGTATATTTATTATTTAAATAACCTGTTCCACCACTTAGCTTTCTTTTCCTTTGCAATTAACTGCTGCGGTGCCTTAACCTTCAAAGGAGTTCCGTCAATAATCCTCTGCGGATTAATCTGCGTCAGCTGCTGCAGCACAGCCTCACCGGCCAGCTCCCTGATTACAGCAGCACCGGCGCGCATATCCGTATCGCGCCCACTGTCCCTGTGCGCATCACTGCCCACAAAATCAACCAAGCCGTTCGCCAAAAGCAGCTTCGCTGCCTGCTCGGCCTGCGCGCCAAAGTACCCTGCAAAGCTGCCAATATTGCATTGCAGCAGCAAGCCCTCACGGCGCCAACGCAACAGCAGGTCCGGCTTCGTCATTAACTCAGTATAACGCTCCGGATGTGCTAAAATCGGTACAACCCCCTTCAACCGCAGCTCATACCAAAAATCATCAGCATAATTCGGTATGAAATACATAGGTAACTCCACCAGGATATAACTGGTCCTCGCTGCAGCAAAATTTTCACCGTTCAGGCAAAAGCTGCCATTCTCAGCAAGGATGTCCAGCAAATCCCAATCCATAAACACTTCACAGCCGGAATAAATCGCCAGCGGTAAATTGTGCTCACCCGCCAACTGGCGCAACCTTTCTGCACCAACTAAAAAATCCTGCCACGCAGGATTGTGTGCAACCTGCAGCAAATGCGACGTTGCAAAAATGGAAGTCGTACCAGAAGCCACAGCCTTCTGCAGCATTTTCAGGCTCATTACCTCGTCCTTGCTGCCGTCATCTATTCCGGAAATAATGTGAGAGTGAATATCAATCAAGAGAAATCCTACCTTTGTTTATACTAGAGCCTGATTTTTATTTTACGTAATACTAATATGCAAAAATCCGAAGAATCAAACTCAGTTACATTTAAGAATATTGTACTACTTTGAAGATTTATAGTCAATCAGTTCAAATAAGATTTTTTACTGTATACATTAAACAAGGCACTATTGCGTCTGGCATTTCTTAAAGTAAGCTTTATATAATATGTTTTTATTTGATGTATTTATTGCTAACTATATATATATATATATATATATATATTAGAAAAAATCAAAAAAATTCTAAAATACAGGTTGGATTTTTGTAAAATAATGCTGAAATCCATCGTCGGTTCGCTTAGGCGAATGGGACGCCCTCGCTTCCCCCCTTACGCCTCACGGCGCAATGCTGATTGCATGAGCCCTAAACTAAGAGCCTCTCCTTGGGGAGAGGTGCCGAGCTTGTCGAGGCGGAGAGGGGTTTCGCTAACCTTTCGCTATTCGCATTTCTACAGATTGCATACCTCTTTGTATCTCAATACTTCATCAATCCAGCTTAATTCGTATGCTTACAAACTGCTGTCCCCTCTCAGTCGCCCTAGCGGGCGCCAGCTCTCCCCAAGGAGAGCCTCTCCTCTCCCTAAAGTCAATTCATCTTGTCTATACACAGAAAACCTATCTTATACTAATCCCAATGCAATCAGCAAAAGCAACAGCGACCTCCCCATAAGGAGAGGTCGCTGCAAATCATAGCAAAAATTTAAACCCCAACACCCTCAATAAGCATCCAAGCCGTTGCGTGCACCACCGACAACACGCACATTGCTAACATTAAAAGCAGCTTTAATCACAGGCAGATACTTGCCGATCAGCTCCGTGCGCACTCTTTCATCGCCGGCAACCAGCAGCAACGCATCGTCGCCCAGGTTAATATTCAGCAGCGGGCTAATCAGACGCTCAAACGCAGGCGCAGACATAGCCTTCTTCAAAGCCGTCAGTCCGGGTACAAGCTGCGGTTTTTCCTTAGCCATGCGCACCTCCAGCGCTTCAAAAGGAACCTCGAACAGCTTATCATTATCTGCCCCGACAAAGCTTTCATTAAGAGAACCGCTTACACCAACAAAATCTTCTGCCATAAGAAAAACCTCCTTCATAACATATACACATAGGGAGACATAGCCTCCGCTCAAAATAAAAACTCCTGCTAATATGAATTTATCACGATTCGGACTCTTTGTCAAAAAATACATAGTGAAAATTTCAGCAATATTTCAATAACGCTTAACAAAAAATGCTTCTCGGCAAGCGATCTTTACAACATTAATCAAACAGGCTGAAAGCACTATTACAGAGATACAAAAACTGACGAGGCAAAATATGCCTCGTCAGTTTTATTTTTAGGTAATATTTAATTCAACGTCTGCTAAACGAAGTAATTATTTCACCATAGCAGCAACGATATCAAAAGCAGCAGCAAGTGCTTCGTCAACCTTAGCTACGTCCTTAGCACCAGCCTGTGCCATATCCGGACGACCGCCGCCGCCACCGCCGCACAGCTTAGCAACAGCCTTAACGATGTTGCCCGCATGTACGCCCTTAGCAACTGCATCCTTAGTAGCCATGGTCAGAATGCTTACCTTCTCGCCCATAACAGCAGCCAGCACAACAACGCCGCCCACCTTATCACGCATCTGGTCACCCAGATTACGCAGAGCATCTACGCTGTCAGCATTAACCTTTTGTACCAGAACAGGAACGCCGTTAGCATCCTTAATCTGGTCAGCAACATTGCTTACCTGCGACTTAGCGATTTCTGCAGCCAGCTCTTCAGCCTTCTTCTGTGCTGCCTTCAGCTCGCATTGCAGAGCCTCCAGACGAGTCGGAACGTCGCAGCAGCGGCATTTCAGCTCAGCAGCCAGACCGTTTACCATTTCCTCGGTAGCATTCACATGAGCCACAGCACCATGACCGGTAACAGCCTCAATACGGCGCACGCCTGCACCGCTAGAGCCTTCGCTAACGATTTTGAACATACCGATTTGTGCGGTATTGCTTACATGGCTGCCGCCGCAGAACTCCATGGAGAAGTCCGGAACGGTAACAACGCGAACGATGTTGCCGTATTTTTCGCCGAAGAGAGCAGTAGCACCCTTCTTCTTAGCTTCCTCAATCGGCAGCTCTTCAATATTAACAGCTTTGCCAGCCAGCACCTGCTCGTTGACAATAGCCTCTACTTCCTTCAGCTCCTCAGCGGTAACCTGAGAGAAGTGGGAGAAGTCAAAACGCAGACGGTCCGGACCGACATAGCTGCCGGCCTGGTTAACATGGGCACCCAGAACCTGTTTCAGAGCAGCATGCAGCAGATGGGTTGCGGTATGGTTACGAGCGATATCCATCTTGCGTGCCTTGTCTACAGCAAAGGTAACAGCGTCACCTACAGCAACAGTGCCTTCGGTTACGGAACCGATCATAATAACAGCGCCGTCAGGCAGCTTTTTGGTAACATTTACAGCGATAACGCCGGTCGAAGCGGTAATAGTACCGATATCGCCCAGCTGGCCGCCGCCCTCAGCATGGAAAGCGGTAACGTCGCAGATAACAGCAACATCAGTGCCGTCAGCAGCGTTTTCAATCGGCTGTGCGTCATGCGCAGGATACATTTTTACAATCTTAGCTTCGGTTGCAGCTTCGTCAACCTTCAGTTCAGCAACATTGATGCCGCTGGTGTTATAAACAACCGGACGGCCCTCTTTATCGTTGCGTGCTTCACGCGCCATTTTACGCTGAACCTCCAGCGCAGCGTCGAAGCCTTCTTTATCCATAGTCATGCCGGCTTCTTCCAGAATTTCTTCAGTCAGTTCCCAGGGGAAGCCAAAGGTATCGTTCAGCTTGAAAGCAGTTGCACCGTCGAGAACGGTTTTGTTTGCAGCCTTCAGCTTTTCAATTTCCTCGTTCAGCAGCTCGCAGCCCTGTTTCAGAGTGCGCAGGAAGCTGGTTTCTTCCATTTCCACAACCTTTTTGATGAAGTCAGCCTTCTCTACCAGGTTGGGGTAAGCGTGACCGAACATGCCGATAACAACGTCAACAGCACCGGTCAGGAACATCTCGTTGATGCCCAGCAGACGAGCGTGACGGATAGCACGGCGCAGGATGCGGCGCAGTACATAACCGCGGCCTTCGTTGGACGGAAGAATACCATCGCCAATCATAAAGGTCATGCTGCGTACATGGTCAGCGATAACCTTCAGGGAAACGTCGGTAGCCTTGTCCTTGCCATATTCAACATTAGCAATCTTAGCTGCATATTCAATAATCGGGAAAATCAGGTCAGTTTCAAAGTTGGACGGCTTGCCTTGAACAACACTTGCCAGACGCTCCAGACCTGCGCCGGTATCAATGTTCTTGTTTTTCAGCGGCGGATAGGTGCCATCCGGCATCTGGTTGAACTGGGTGAATACCAGGTTCCAGATTTCCAGGAAACGGTCGCAGTCACAGCCGGGGCCGCAGGTCGGTTTGCCGCAGCCGCGTTCAGGACCGAGGTCGATGTGGATTTCGGAGTCAGGACCGCACGGACCGCTGCCAATTTCCCACCAGTTATCAGCCAGGCGTACAATGTGGTCTTCAGGAACACCTACAACATTGTGCCAGATATCAAAAGCTTCATCATCCTCAGTGTGGATGGTGATGTACAGCTTATCAGAAGGCAGGCCAAGCTCCTTGGTCAGGAACTCCCAGCTCCAGGGGATAACCTCTTTTTTAAAGTAATCACCAAAGGAGAAGTTGCCCAGCATTTCAAAATAGGTATGGTGGCGCGCAGTGCGGCCAACGTTTTCAATATCACCGGTACGCACGCATTTTTGGCAGGTGGTGATACGAGTAGCAGGCGGTTTCATTTTGCCGGTGAAAAACGGCTTGAACGGTGCCATGCCTGCACCGATAATCAGCAGAGTCGGGTCATCCTGAGGAATCAGGGAAGCACTCGGAAGCATAAGATGGCCTCTATCTTGGAAAAATTTCAAAAACTTTTCGCGGATTTCGTTACCAGTCATGTATTTCATAGTAGTTCATTCGCTCCTTCGAAAAATAATACTGCATTACTGCGGAAATTACCGCAGCAGACAAAGATTGCATATAAAAAAATTATATAATTTTTGCCTGTGAATGTCAATAAGCGCAAAGCTCCGCAAGTGTATACATAGCATAAAAAACGGAGCAATTATCTGCTCGAAAGGCAATCTAACTGCTCCGTCTGCTTAAATTTAATTTTTAAGCTTAATCCTGTTCATCCAGCTCATAAAGGCGCTTATAAATGCCGCCAAGGGCCATTAGTTCTTTGTGTGTGCCGATTTCCGCAATTTCACCGTTATGCAGCACCACAATTCTGTCAGCGTTGATAATCGTAGACAGACGATGTGCGATAATCAGCGTAGTGCGGCTTTCAGCCAGCTTATCCAGGGACTTCTGAATCTGCTTTTCCGTTTTAGTATCAAGCGCACTCGTCGCTTCGTCAAAAACCATTACCGGCGGATTTTTCAGGAAGGCACGGGCAATAGCAATACGCTGCTTTTGCCCGCCGCTCAGCTTCACGCCGCGCTCACCGACCTTAGTTTCATAGCCCTCAGGCAGCGCGCTGATAAAGTCATCAGCAGCCGCCAGCTTGGCAGCCTGCTCAATCTCCTGCTCGCTTGCCTTAATCTTGCCATATGCAATATTAAAGTTAACAGAATCGCTGAAGAGGAAAACATCCTGCTGCACCAAACCTACATGATTGCGCAAGTAGCTCTGTTTATACTTTCTGATATCTACGCCGTCAAGCAGCACTCTGCCCTGCGTCGGCTCGTAAAAGCGCAGCAGCAGGCTTGCCAGTGTCGTTTTGCCTGCACCCGTAGCACCCACAAAGGCCACCTTTTCACCGGGAGCAATATCAAGATCAAAATGCTTCAGCACCGGCTTATCCTGCAGATAGCCAAAGGTTACATTCTCAAAGGTAATGCGGCCCTTAATCTCACCTGCAGCAATCGCATCAGGCGCATCGTCAATCTCCACCTCATGCTGCATCATCTCATTAAAGCGATGATAGCCGGCCATACCGCGCTGGTACATTTCCGTAAACATCAGCAGACGGAAAACAGGCTTCATAAAGATATTAACATAAAGGAAGAAGGCAACAAAATCGCTGAGCGCCAGTTGGTCATTGGCAACCATCATACCACCGCAAACCAAAACTACCAGATTGGTTGCGTTGGTAAAAAAGGTAATAGTTCCCGAAAAATATGAAAGTATCGCAAATGATTCGGTACGCACACGCAAAAGCTCATTACTCTTGCGCATAAAGCGCTCCAGCTCCAACTGTTCATTAGCAAAGGCCTTTACCAGGCGGATACCGCTCAGAGCCTCCTCTGCCTGCGCGGAAACCTCACCGGATTTTTCACGACTGCGGCGGAAGGCACGCTTCATCTTTCTGTTGACGAAAACAGAATGCACCGCCTTAATAATCAGCATAGCACCGATAATAGAGCCAAGATACGGATTCAGATACAGCATCATGAAAATAGTACCCAGCATACTGATGGTGCAGACAAGAAGGTCATTAGGTCCTTTAAATGTCAGCTCGCTGATTTCCACGATATCGCTTGTAATGCGCGACAGCAGCTGTCCTGTACGGGCATTATCAAAAAAGCGGAAGGACATTTTTTCCATATGTCCGAACAAATCGCGACGCATATCGTTCTCAATGCCGGAGCTCATCACATGACCATAATAGTTGATAGAAAAAAGCAGACCGAAGTTTACAACATATAAGGCTAAAAGTATCCCAGCCCAATAAAGCAGCTCGTCAATATTCTTTTGAGGAATCTGAACATTAAGCATCTGCCTTACGATATAAGGGAACAGCAGCTCCATTAAGGCCGAGAAGCATGAGCCTATCAGCACCAGAAGCAAAATCAGCTTATAGGGCTTATAATAATGAATTATTTTTTCTAACATTTACTTTGCTCCTCCTGCGTTATTTTTCCAGATATGTAAACGGTAAGCACCGATAATTTTGCCATCCGGAGTCAGTGCCGGCGCCTCCACACCTGCCAGCCACTGTCCGTCAGGTGAAATACCAATCGCCTGACAAGGTCCTTCGGTTGGGAAATAGCTGTACTTTTTGCCTGTTTTCAGGTCCAGCACCAGTGCTCCGTGCGCCTTGTAATTGTGCGTGCGCACGTTGCGCCCCACCGCGCAGGCCGCCAGCCTGCCGGCGAAAGCAATTTCCTCCATCGTACCGTCTGCCATATACTGATAGCGGAAGGTACCGTCTGTATTGAATACAAAAATACTGTTATTGCTCGGGTGTTCTACCGGCGTCGGCAGCTGCCAATTTTCACGGTTAAAGGTGTTAATCGTGGTAAAGAGCACGCCGTAGGGTGTTACAAAGCCGTCGCGTCCGCTGGCATTGACATAAGCGCCGTCCACCTGCTGCGGCTTGGAAATGGAACGCGTCCACAGGATTTTACCTGCCTCATCAAACAGCATGCCGCGTCCGTCACTGGCTCCTGCTGCCAGATATTTGCCGTCCACGCTGTAGTTGGGGCTGCCGCGCATAACTGTGTTATCAAAGGGCGGAATCGGCGGCACATGCGTAGAATTGAGCAACTCGCCGGTTCTTTTATCGAGGAAATACATCGTATCCTTATACTTCATATCCTCGCGGTAATCGTAGGCAGAGGTAGAAAAAACAGCTCTGCCGTTATTATCGTTGACATCGCACCAGTTTATCCAGCTGTCGATAACCTCATTCTTGGGGAACTGCCACAGCAACTTACCATCCTCATTTACAGCCAGCATTTTTGCATTGTAGCCTCTGCTGCCGTCCTTGCGCATCAAAAAGCGGTAAGCGTTGGCATAGACATTATTTTCATTGTCGACTGCAATATGCACCACCGACGGATAGGAACGCTGCGAAGCATCGGAGCCGACGAAGTCAGCACTCTTATACTGCCAACGGATATCACCCGTATGAACATCAACAGCATACAGCCTGCCTTCAGCGCTCTGCTCGCCTACTATCGCCAGTTTGCCGTCAGACGTAAGGCACAGAGCAATCAGCTTGCCTATGCCAAGGGAACGTTTCCATTTCTGACGTCCTTCATTGTCAAAGAGGAAGAGCTCGCCACGCTCCGTACCGACAATCCAGCCTTCTTCGTCGGCAGCATAACGCACCACCGCCTTAGTAAAGCCCATGCGGTCATAATTCTGTGTTGGGATATCACCCAGATAAACGCTCACACCGGAGCCGTCATTGTTAACATGAAACTGGTTCCATGGCGTTCTGCTGCCGGTAATCCAGTACAGTGCGCACCAGGAAAGCAGCAGTAGCACAAGCGCCAGCCAGCCTTTAAGCTTATTCATAGATACAGCACCGTCCAATCATAGATTTGGCGGAAAACGCCAAAGTAGAAGCCCTGCTCCGACAGCAGGTAAATTATTTTACTGCCAACAACTGCCACCACTACTGCAAACAGCAGCAGGCAGCTTGCCTTTTCGCGTGCGTCCCACTGTTGGCGTCGCCTTCCGGCGCCGCCTGCGAAAAAGCCACGGCTCACAACCGAAAGCGCCAGCGTCTGCGCACGCCTCAGGCAGCGCGCCAACAACGGCTTGGCGATATACGGCAAATGCCGCAGCACAGCAGTGCGTCCCCTCTGGCTGTCACTGCGCAGCTGCAGCGCTGTAATAACCTCGCCTGTTTCTGCCGCCAGCACCGGCAAAAAACGAATCGCCGTCACCAGCATGAACGCCATCTGCGGCGGCAGCCTCCAGCCCAGCAATGCCTGCAGCAGCTGTCGCGGGTCACTCGTCCAGCAAACCAAAAGCCCCAAAGCCAACATGCTGGCGCTGCGCAATCCCTGCACCGCACCGTACAGAATGCCTTCGCGGTAGATGAAAAGTCCGCCCGTCAGCTGGCCGATAAAGCCTGCCTCCGGAGCAATCAGCACCAACAGCGGTGTACGCGGCGTCTGCGCAAAAAACAGCGCCTGGCTGAACATGGAGCCCCACAGACCTAAGAGCAGCAAAATTGCCATTACCTTCCATTTGTAAATGGAGGTTTTCGCTGCCAGATGCAATAATAAGGTAAACGTAAATAAAATAAAGAGTGTCCGCGGATTATCCACGGTAATCATCAGAATAGCAAAGAGAAAGAGGAACAGCAGCTTGGTACGCCCGTTGAGCTTCTGTGCCCAACCTGCTGCATCAGTGCCTTCCCATAGCTGTCTTACGGACATAGCGCTTCACCCCCTCTACCGTGATGCAGGGAGGAAGCCCCGCCTGCTCGCACACCGGCAAGAGCGCTGACGGTGTAAGACCGCCGGCCTCCACCAGCTCCTTATTGCTCAAAACCTCTTCTGTCGTGCCGTCGGCAATAATCTGCCCCGCACACAAAACAATTACGCGGTCGGCCACCTGTGCCGCCAGCTCCATATCATGCGTACAGATGAAGATACTGCCCCCCTGCTCCTTATAAGCCAAAAGCAGACGGCGGATTTCCGCCAGACTCTGTTCGTCCTGTCCTGTCGTAGGCTCGTCCAAAAGCAGCAGCGCCGGCTTCTTCGCCAGCATAGCACCCAAAACAACGCGCAAACGTTGCCCTTTGCTCAGCGCCAGCGGAAAATCATCGGCATATTCCGCTAAATTCATATGCTCTAAGAGCTGCTGCAGCTCCTGCTGCGTAATCGTGTGATTCTTCCAACACAATTCCTCGCGCACCGTATCTGCGAGCAGCATCAGATCAGGCTCCTGCCGCAGATAGCCGATTTTGCCCAGCTGCTTGTCGACCGGTTTTCCCTCCAGCAGCATGCTTCCCTGCTGCGTCTGTGTCAGGCCGCCCAAAAGGTTCATCAGCGTGCTTTTGCCGGCGCCGTTGAAGCCCATAATCGCTGTAATCTGCCCCTGATAAAGCGTAAACTGCAAATTCTTCAGCGTTGGCTCCTTGCCGCCGGGATAGGTGTAATACAAATCGCAAGCTTCCATAAGAGGCTGCTGTTGCCCTGCAGGCTTGGCCTGCTCAGCAGCTGCTGCAGGCTCGCATTCGCTGCGCAGCATCTGCACTATTTTTTCCTGGTCTGTCGTCAGCTCCGACAGCTGCAGTGCGCGGCACAGCTTCACCGTCTGCGGTTCACGCAAGCCTAAATCCGTGCGCCCTGTCATCGCCTGCCAGGCATCTTTAACAAGACCGTCATAAACAATACGTCCGTCCTGCATTACTGCCAGACGCGAAAAATATTTGCAAAGCTCGTTTACACGATGCTCAATCATCAAAATAGCAATGCCTGCCTCGCGGTTGAGGCGCACCAAAAGCTGCATAAAGCTCTGCACGCCCTGCGGATTCATCTGGCTCACAGGCTCGTCTAAAATCAAAAGTCCCGGCCTGGTAACAAGAATCGAAGCTAACGCTAGACGTTGCCTCTGGCCACCGCTCAGCTTGTGGATGCTGTAATCCTCAAAGCCTCCCAAGCCTACCAACTGCAAAGTTTCGCGCACCTTGCGCGCGATAATCTCCGGCTCCTCGCCCTGGTTCTCCAGTGCAAAGCCAACCTCATCCGCCACCGTCATCGCAAAAAGCTGGTCGTCCGGTGACTGATAGACAGTGCCCACCAGCTGGCCTGTTTTTTCCGGTGGCCATTTGCTGATATCCTCGCCCTGCAGGTAAATTGCTCCCTGCAGCTCACCGCGCTCCTCGCTGCCCAACAAGCCGCTGACAGCCTTAATCAACGTCGACTTGCCACAGCCGCTGCGACCTGCCAAAAGTAGCATTTCACCGTCCGCCAGCGTCAGGTTGATATTTTTTAAGGTAAACTGCTTCCTAGAGGGATAGCGATAAGATAAATTGTCTATTTTCAGCATCTCTATTCCCCCATAACCTGCTGCAGCTTGCTGCCCGTCTTAGCACCCAGCCAGGCGCCGATGCTGCTGTACACAAGGCCGTTGACCAGCATATACAGCGCCAGATACCAGTCTGCATAATACAGACGGTAGAAGAACATCATCTGCTCCATGTTGACGAAGGTGACAAGCGCATCGCCCACGCCCATCAGCAGGCAGATGAACAGCATATAGCCCTTGCCCAGCTCCTGCCTGCGGTAGAAGCCGGAAAGATACAACAGCGTTTCCAAAATCGCTACGTTGACACACATGCTCAAAAGTCCTAACGGCGTAAAATGTCCGAACATCAGACCGGAAAGCATATATTTGACAAAATACATCAGCGTCAGTACGCCCGGTGCACGGAAGAGCACTAGCAGCGCCACCACCAGCAAATACAGCAGCATACCGCTCAGAATGCCTGTCACCAAGCCGGAGAAAGGCCCTAAGAATACATGCAGCAAATCACCGATAAGTGTCGTCGGCAGTGTGATACCGCCAAAGGCCAGCGCCGCAAAGAGTGCCACCGTAATAGCACCGCGCGCACCGATACGGTAAATACAGCCCTTCAGCTTATAGCTAAAGGCCAGCACAGCCAGCAGGCAGATAAAGGAAAAGCCTACTGCCAAAAGGCCCAGATTATGCTTCTTGGCGATTGTCAGCGGTACCTCCTGCACCTTTTCCTGCCCGTTGCCGCTTACAGTAACACGCAGGCTGTAATCGCCCTCCAACACTGTAAAATAATCTACATATAACGGAATGATAAAGGCCTGAGTTTTCTTGCCGTCCAGCGAAATCAGCGCCGTAGTTTCGTTGACGCTGCCTGTGTCACCTGCCCAGCCATGCTCGGAATCCTCATTGTTTTTGCCGGCGGTACAAAGACCGGGCATAATCTTGCCAGTCTTCTTATCAATCAGCTCCGCCTTAAATTTCAACAGGCGCACATCGCGCTGCGGGTTACGCATATCCAGCACCAGAAAAGTTGCAGGATGGTTAAACACTGCCGACCAGTTCGTCGCACCATCGCCCGTCATGCGGTTGCGAAAGCCTTCGAGCGTAGTATCGCGGATAAAAACAACGCCTTCTGCCGCGTGGTCATCCTTATTACCCAAATTATCTACCGGCAGAGTAACGCTCTGAATATACCAGTTGAATTTACTTCTGTCGATTTTCTTCCCCGGCTGCGACGCAATAGCAACAGCTGCTGCCGCCGGCTCATAGCTGAAGCTCAGCTCCCTGCGTTCGTGCCAGCCATCGCCGCTGACCTCAACCAGCAGTTGCTTCTGTCCGCGTGCAAGGTCTGTCTGCGGCTGAATGTAAAGCAGATCAAAGCTCTGTCCGAAATCTGCCGGCAGCACCCAATCTGCCTCCGCCGTCTGGCGGCCGTCAGCGCTTCCCAAGCGCCATTTGTCATTGGCAAGCGCCTTAAAGCCTTCCGGCAAAATAACACGCAAATGCGCCGGCTGCTCATGCGGTACATCAAAGCCGGTAATATTGATAAACAAAGGCATTGTGCTGCCGCCATGCACTACATGTGCGGCACTCTTATCCAGATTGTAGGGATACACTGCCTCCAGCTTTACGCCTGCAAAGACCTGCTGCGTGAGGCACAGCAGCGCCAGCAGGATATATAAGATTCTCATACTTCACCTATTCACAGCAAATCTTTTTCAATAATGCTGTTTCCTTCTCTTTGCTTGCCTCATCTACACGAGTTGTAATCTCCAGGTTATTATTCAGCGGATTACGGCTTACGGCAATATCAGCCGCATATGCTCTGCTGAGCAAAGGCTCTGTAAAAACACGCTCCGGAGTATCGTCTGCCAGCAGCTTGCCCTCGCCTAAAAGCAGAATACGGCCGCAGTATTTGGCTGCCAGATTAAGCTCATGCACAACCATCAGCACCGTCTTGCCCATCAGCGCCAGCTCACGCGCAAAACGGAAAATCTCCTCCTGATAAACCATGTCCAGACCGGTAGTAGGCTCATCGAGAAAGAGCACCGGTGTCTGCTGCGCCAAAACCTTTGCCAACAGGATACGCTGCTTCTGACCGCCGGAAACCTCTGTCACCGGCTTATCTGCCAGCTCCCGCGTACCGGTATATTCCATGCAGTCCAGCGCCAGACGCTTATCGTCCTCGCTTTCGCGCTCCCACCATTTAAGATAGGGATAACGGCCTGCCATAACAATATCCTGGCCTGTATAACCAAAGCCAACCTCTACCTGCTGCTGCAGATAGGCTACCTCACGCGCCAAATCTCTGTCGGTATATTCCTCCATAGGCTTATCAAAAAACAAAACCTCACCGCTCTGCTTCGGCAACATGCCGCGGATTGTTTTCAAAAGCGTACTCTTGCCGGCACCGTTGCAGCCGATAATACCTACAAGCTCGCCCTTGCCGATAGTGAAGCTTGCATCGCTGATAACACAGCGGCTGCCGTAGCCTATAGATAAATGATTAACACTCAAAACTGCTTCTGACATTATTACACCTCATGCTCATACTTCATCATAAAATTCAAATAAATTTAAGTGCCATATACTTTTACCCAATTTTTTATATTATACCACATAGAAGCATCAGCGACAATAAATCACAGTCCGCACTCTATATAATCAAGAACTTCTTATCAGATAAAATCTTAAATAAAAAGCATGAACCACGGCAATAGTTCATGCTTAAATAAACTAACGGAAATCAACCTTCAGATGCTGTCTTTCCGGCATCCGCTGATATTTATATTTAGGATAGCCAACCATCAGCGTACCTACAATTTTATGTTTCGGCGGCACGGCAATCAAATCCAGCAGCGGCTGATAGCCTGCAATACCGCAGGATTGGATAAAGCCGGCGATAGTTGTTCCCAAACCGATGGTCGGAGCAAACAGCTCTGCATAGGCCCAACTCTGCTCTGCATTGCTCACACCGGTAATATTCAGACGGCGTGCCAACGCAAAAACCAGACAGGGCGCATTGCGGGCGATAATATCCTGTCCACGCTCACGGTAAGCGCGCAGTACCACCTGAAAATAACGTTTATTTTCGGTGCCTGCCGCAACCTCGTTCTCCATCCAGTTGGCAACAGTGTCGGCAATTGCACGGATCTGTTCCTTATCGCGTATAACGATATAGTACATGCCCTGTGAATTGCCGGCAGTCGGCGCATAGCGTGCCACATCCAGCATACGGGTAATTTCTTCATCCGTCGGTGCCTGTGGCTTGAAGTTGCGCACACTGCGGCGCATACGCAAAAATTCATAAGCAACCTCAGGTGTCGGCAGCGGCATCGTCACCGGACGCTGTTCCGCCAGCGGCGTATATTTATTATCCAAGGCTCCTACGGGACAGATAGCAACGCACTGGCCGCAGCTCATGCAGCCACGGTCAAAATTGCACTCCGGTCCGTTTTCACCCATTGAAAGAATGCAGGAAGGACAGCATTCTACGCAAATGCCGCAACGCAGGCATTTATCCTGATTAACTGTTAACAAGTCCATAACGTCACCTCACAGTGCATTATCGGTATAGTGAATGTATTCCAGTCCACTAAAATCTGCCTTATAATGACCATTGCGCATAGGCGTACCCATGAGCTTTTTATCATCAGGCAGACCATCTACATTTACCAGACCGATAGAAGCGGTAGCACAAAGAGCACCAAGCTGTGTTGCTACACGCATAGTATAAGCCTTGTCCGCTTCACCGACAACACCCTTGTGCGGGTACATTGCCGTTGCTGCGACGATAACCGTCAGGATTTTGCCGCTCAGGGCAAAAATATGCGGTACAGTATTCATATCAGTCTGCATATAATCAATTTTAAAATTATGACTTTCCAGCCAGGGAACAAGAGCCTGTAAGCCAAGCTCGTGAATTTCCTGTTCTGTTAAAAGTTGCTGCTCCAAAATTCTCTTCTCCTGTAAACTATTAGTGTGCTCAACCCTTCTCATAAGCAGAGATTGTTAAGAAGATGCCGGATACGAGGAAGGGCGACGACGGCGTATAATCTTATACTCCTAGGAGCCCTGACGACGCAGATGGCGCCTTATCGGCGCTCTCCCACAAATTATTCTTCGCCGAGAACCAGAACCTCAGGTTCAAGATGCACACCGTGCGCTGCAAAAACCTTATCCTGCACATCGCAGATAAGCTGCAGCACATCTGCTGCCGTTGCTCCGCCGATGTTCACCACAAAGCCTGCATGCTTTTCGGAAACCTGCGCACCGCCGACAGTATAACCTTTAAGACCGGTCTGGTCGATAAGCGTACCGGCAAAATATCCGGGAGGACGCTTGAACATACTGCCTGCACTGGGCAGCTCCAACGGCTGCTTAGTGATACGGCGGTTACTGAAATCTGCCATTTTATCGGCAATAGCCTGCTTATCACCTGCAGTCAGGCGCACAGTTACCGCAGTAACGATTTTACCGCTGCCCTGCAGTGCTGTATGGCGATAACCGAAATCAAGAGCTGCAGCCGCCAGCTCGCTGATTGTGCCGTCAAGCTCCATTACGCGCACACCGGTAACAACCTTAGCCATTTCACCGTCATAAGCACCGGCATTCATATAAACAGCACCACCGATGCTGCCGGGAATGCCTACAGCAAATTCCATGCCGCTCAGGCCCAGCTCTGCCGCCTTACGGGAAGCAGCAGCCAACGAAACACCGCTGCCAAAGGTCAGGGTGCAGCCGTCAGCAACAACATCATTCAGCATATTGCCCAGCTTGATAACCAGGCCGCGGATGCCCTTATCGCGCACCAACAGATTAGAACCGTTGCCAATCAGCGTAACCGGCACCTTTGACTCGCCGGCACGCTGCAGTAGCTGCTGCAGCTCCTGCTCGCTCTGCGGCATAGCCATCAGATCGGCAGGACCGCCGATACGGAAGGATGTATGCTTCGCCATCGGCTCCTCTGCCAGCAAAGGCTTGGCAGTACAGCCTGCGAAAATCTCCTGCAACGTCATTATTTCTCTCCCATTGCCTCTTTGACAACATCCTGAATAGTATTGGTAACGTCCATCAGCATCATCTGGAAACGAATCAGAGCGTTCAAATATTGAACTGCATCTGCATTCAGATTCAAAATGCCCTGCAGTTTCTGCATTTTATCAACAGAAGCCTGGTCGGGAGTTTTACCCTGATGCTTAGCAAACTCAACTTCCTGAGCAACCATCAGATACTCGTTAACCATTTTCTTAGCATCCGGATCCTTCTCCAGAACAGCAGCTGCTTCCTTCATTTTTTTGTACTCATGGCTTTCGCGCATAGCCTTAGCCAATTCGTTTGCGTTATCATATACGTTCATAATTAAACACCTCACTAATGATATATTTTTACACTAACGTAAGAAAACCAAATATAGAAAAAAGAACAAAACACATACGCGGGTTATACTGTTAAAGCTTGCAGATATCACGCCAATACAAGCAAGCGGTATGCCGTGCAGCGAATATAAATTTTAGCAAATGAGTGTCCGGAACCAAAGGAATGACGCAACTGTTTGAGCGCTACGCTTAACTCATACAGAAGAATCTGTTAGCTTAGCGCGAGTTTTGCGGTATTCCGTCTTGGTTCCACACGAAATTTGCGTCCGTCAAATCGCTTCCGCAAAATACTCAAGAACAACTTCCCTATCAAGCGATTGACGGGAAAATTTCTCTGAGCGGAATGGTATATCGCTTGCGACGCTATTACTGGTTACTTACATTCAAGTGAGCGAACTTAAAGCAGTCGCCAAACTCAAAATGCCACCACTCCATCTCAATCCCCTTGAATCCCTGCAGCTCCATCTCCTCGCGCAGCAAGCTGCGCAGATAGCGCTCGCGTGACGTACCGCCGGCATAGCTGGCGTACTGACGCAGCGACGGCTCATCAAAGCCGCAGCCCATATCCAATTCCTCACCGCTTTCCAGGCTGTACAGACCCACATCCACAGCATTACCTGTGTTATGCGTGCTGCCCTTAGTTTCCGGGTCCTCCAGCATGTCCTTCTTATCGTCAGACAAAGCCAGATTAGCCAGCTTGCTCACCGACCAGGGGCGGTAGGCATCCCACAGCACCAGGCCGTAGCCGTAAGGTGCCAGACGCTTTTGCACCTTGCCTAAGGCAGCTGCAGCCTCTTTAGAAACAAAAAGCTTAGACGTAGTATAAAGCGGCGCACCGAAAAGGTTATCACTGCCTGCGTAGACAGAATTAACCTTCACACCGGCAACAGTTGCAGCATCCACCAGCTGCGCCTGCTCACCTGCTGCCAGAGCAGCAGGAACGGCTGCCTTGGCAGCCTCCGCTCGCAGCTTAGCCCAATCCTCGGCACTGCGCTCCGCCAGACGGAAGGACTTCGCCCTCTCGCCGGTAGTCGTGCCTAAAAAGTACCGGCTGTAAGTATTACCGCCGACGCGGCAGGAAATACCGTAGCCGTCAGGATCACGCTCAAAACGGACACCGGCTTCGGTATTGCTCATCGGCCCGGATTCCTGCAAAGTGTAAGAATCAAAATGCACCTTGCTGAGCGGATAAAGATTGGCCGCAGCAAAGGACTTATCCCCCAATGCAGTGCGGTACAACAGCTCCAGACGACCGTTATTCTCACGGATAAGAATATTTTCGCCGTTCCCATAGTAAAAGCCAAGAATATACTTAATATCCTTCGGCGCATCCTTAGGCACGGCAGCCAGAGCAAGCTCCGCTCCCGTTTGGACATAGAAAAGCAGACCGGCCGCCAGGCCGGCCAGCAAATTTCGGTAATTCACTATTGAATCAGCTCCTTGCGTACATCAGCTAAAGCATTAAGCCTGCTGCGTACTCTCGCAACATCTGCCAAATCGATTTCACAGGAAACAACTTCCTCCTGCATACCTGCTTCGGCAAGAATCTTGCCGCTGGGCGCAACAACCATCGAATGACCGTAAAACGGCGCACCCTTAAAGCTGCCTGCACAATTTACCGCCACCACAAAGGTGTGGTTTTCGGCAGCGCGGGCTTGCGCCAGCAAGCGCCAGATATCTCCCCTTGCTTCAGGCCATTCAGCCGGGCAGAAAATGAGCTGTGCTCCCTGCAGAGCCAAATGACGGAAAAGCTCAGGAAAACGCAAATCGTAACAGATAGTCGAGCCGCAGCACAGACCATCTAACGTAAAGGCTTGAAAATTATTGCCGGGAGCAAAGAAATCCTCTTCATGGAAAAGGCCAAAAAGATGCACCTTATCATAAAGATTGACGATTTCACCGTTTTTATTGATAGCCGCAGAGGTATTGTAAATCTTGCCATCGGCATGACGCATAGGCACCGAGCCCGCGAGAATAGCACACTGCTCGGTGCGTGCAATCTCCGCAAGCTGTGCCAGCACAGGCGAAGCCGGCGTTTCGGCCTCCTGCTCCAGGTGTCCCAGGCTGTAGCCTGTTGTCCACACCTCGGGCAGCACCAGCAAATCATGTTTTTGGGCAGCCTCCGCTGCCAGCTGCAGACCATGGGCCACATTAGCCTCTTTATTCTTTTCCAGAACTTCCAGCTGCAGCAGGGCTATTTTCATAATACGCGCTCCTTAGGCATCATATTATTGCTTTGCAGGCGACCAAGAAAGAATTTCTCCAGCTTGCGGGTGCAGCGGGTGATGAAATGCTCCTTACCGCCTAAGGACTCAACAAAAACTACAGGATGACCGGCAACCTTTGCGCCTAAAACGTCGGTCAACAGTTGGTCGCCGACAAAAAGAATTTTACCGCCGCCCATAGCTTTAGTAATTTGCTTATAAGCCATCGGCAAAGGCTTAGCGGCACGCATAATGGTGCCAAGACCGGTCTGACGGGTGATACCTTTAATGCGGTCACCGCCGTTATTGGAAATCAATGCAACATTGATACCCATCTGATGCAGCTGACGAATCCAGGTCATAGCACGAGGTCCTACCAGGTTCTTGTCGCGCGGCAGCAGGGTATTGTCAATATCAACAACAATTTTGGTGTAGCCATTGCGCTTCAGCCATTTTGCGGAAATGTCAAATAAACTTTTTACTCTGTAATCGGGGCAAACATACTTTAAAATCATACTACCTTATCCTTTGGAAATTTTATTTCAAATGTGGTACCAGAACCACATTTGCTGATTACCTCGGCACTGGCGCCGTGGACACGAATAATTTCTTTGGCAATAGCAAGCCCCAGACCGGTTCCCGGAACACTGCGGCAATGCGATTTTTCAACCTTGTAAAAGCGCTCCCAGATAAAGGGAATATCCTCTTCGGGAATACCCTTGCCCTGGTCGGAAACCGTTACAAGCACGCCGCCATCGTCAAGCTTATTCGCACCTATTGATACAGTACCATTTTCCGGCGAATATTTCAAGGCATTATCGCACAAAATCATAATTAACTGTACCATTTGGTCTCCGTCGCCCAAAATTTTGATATTATCGTCGGCATGAACATTAATAGTAATATTATGCTTCATGCAACGCACTGATAATTTTTCGGCGACATTACGGATGATACCGGCCAGCGGCAGCTCATCCATGTTGCTTACAGTCAGCGGATCACTGGACTCCAGTCTGCTGATATCCAACAGCTCGCGTACCATACGCTCCAGACGGACTGTTTCTTCATTTATCAGGCCACGGTAACGCTGAATCAGATCAGTATCCGTTACCATACCGTCACAAATTGCCTCATTGTAGCCACGGATAATCGTAATCGGTGTCCGCAGCTCATGCGATACATTAGCCACAAAATCACGGCGAATTTTTTCCGTCCGCTCCATCTTGGCAATGTAATCACCCAAATCCTTGCCTAAAGAATTGAGCGCATTTCCCAGCTCGGCAATTTCATCATCGCCATGCACCTGCAGCCTGTGGGAATAATCTCCCGCAGCCATCGCCTGCGCATTGTCCTTCATATCCAGAACCGGCCGGATAATCATACCCGACAGACGTTTGACTAAGAACAGACTGAAAATAATGGCAACGATACCTACAATCATAATATAAATATAAACATTTCGCAAGAATTTTTCAAAACCGCTCAAGGGCTCAATCAGCAAAATAGCGCCTGTGTGTCCTTTACCGAAGGTATAAGGAACGCCGACCAGGATTACCTGCTCCTTGTAATACGGATGATAAATCTGCGATTTGAAGGACTTCCCGGCATAAACATCATTCAGTATCACTTTAATGCGATACGATAAATTACTGCTCTTCATATCCTGATCCAGTTTTCTGACGCTTTCCTGCAACACCTGTTGCGAAGGAGCACCATACTTAAGAAAATCCTTCATAGAAGCATTTTCTCCGGTCTCTTGTACATTTTCGTAATTAGAGGCCGCCAAAAGCTCGTAATTATCATCAAACAGCCAGATGCGTGCGCCAACCAGCTTATCTACAGCTAAAATATAACGATAAAGCATATCCCTGTCCTGCAGGCGGATGAAGGCTTCCACAGTTTCCCCCATCTCATCTCCCTTTTCGGCCAACTCCTGCTCCTTAATCTGGAAAAAGTAGTCGGCAATCAGGTAGGATATGCCTGCTGTAATCCCCACAACGACGATAATTATGATAGTCATAAAACTATACATCAGGCGTGTGCTTAGGGATTTTTTCATAGGTTATTCGTCCTTTAGCTCGAATTTATAGCCTACACCCCAGATAGTTGTAATATCCCATTTGGAATCAGGCGGAATGTTCAATTTCTGTCTGATGCGTTTGATGTGCGTATCAACAGTACGGGTATCACCGTAATAGGAATAGCCCCAGATGGTTTCCAGCAGCTGGTTGCGGCTGAAAGCCTTGCCAGGATTCGATGCCAGGCACCACAGCAGCTCCATTTCCTTAGTCGTAAAGGTCATTTTGTTGCCGAATGCTGTTACCTGATACTGATCCATATCAATAATCAGACCGGGATAGGTGATGCGCGAAACCTCGCCCTTCTTCTCCTGCGTGCCTGCACGGCGCAACACAGCCTTCACGCGGGCTACTACCTCACGCGAATTGAACGGCTTGGTGATATAGTCATCAGCGCCGATTTCCAAGCCGGCAATGCGGTCATCATCATCATCCTTGGCCGTAACCATGATAATGGGTAGGTCCGACATTTTACGTACCTGCTTGCAAACCTCAATACCGTCGAGAACGGGCATCATAATATCCAGCAGCAGAATATCCGGTTTTTCGGACTGCACCTTCAAAATTGCGGCAGCACCGTCTTCGGCTTCAATAACCTCAAAGCCTTCCTTCTCAAAATATATGCGCAAGATTTCGCGAATCTGCGCTTCATCATCAGCAATTAATATTTTCTGTTTTGCCATAATCATCACTCCTGCCTTTAAGCTGACTCATACCATTTATTTATCAGAGCAAACGGCAGAGTCCTACAAGATGTTACTATAATTATAGCACAAATACTTGCTTTCTTAGTATGCTTTCACAAAAGATTTACATATATATACTGCTTTTATCATAAACGTAAACGCGAATGCATTATTTATCACAGAAAATGCTTATAATTTTTGTTTTAAGACAGCTATTAAAGCGGCTTGAAGGCTAGCAGCATTTTTTTGCGCTCACGCCAATCGGGCAAACAGCGTTCGACAATCGCATGGAAGCGCGGTGAATGATTAGCCTCGTGCAGATGCGCCAGCTCATGCACCACGATATATTCCAAACATTTCTCGGGCCAGCAGGCCAGCAGCGTATTCAGATTAATGCCGCCTGTGCGCACGTTGCAGGAACCCCAGCGCGTTTTCATTCGATGCACCTTGAGGCCGGTATGACGCACGCCCATTTTCTTTTCCCATGCCTGCAGCAGCTGTTCTCCTCTGTCGGATACCTCCTGCTTATAGAAAAATTCTACAAAGGCGCACCTGGCTTTCTCGCTCAGCTCACTGCGGTAATAAAAGCAGACAACGTCAGCCTGCACCTCATAGGTACCGTGCTTTTTTCCGCTGAGCAAAAAGTTCGCCGGCAAACGCTTGCCCCACAGCCACACATACTGCCCGTCAAAGGGAAGCTCACCCATGCTGTATTTCGGCTCCTGCTTTTGCTGCGACTTTTCCTGCAGTACCTGCTGCAGCTTTTGGCGCAGCCATTGCTCCCTGCTCTCTAAGAACTGCTGCACCTCGCTTAGGCTCATTCCTACGGGAGCAGTAAGAAAGATGTCGCCGGTTTCTTTTATGCGCAGCGTAATATTTTTGACCAGCTTAAACCGAAGCTTTATCTTCAACCCGTGCAGGTTCAGCACGGTCTCGCGGATTATTCTGCTGTTCACAGCTTGTCTACCAGAATATTACGTCCCAGCATACGGTTGAACTCCCAGGCACTCTTGCCGTCATGCACGTCAAACTGGTTCATTACGGCGTTGATTTCGTCGGCGTAATGCACAACGAAGGCTTCACGTGTAGAGCAGGCTACAGGGGAACCCTTTTCGTTATCACCGTGATGCGACAGCAGAATATGCTGCAGCTGCTCCAGACGGGAGGACGGCAAGCGCAGCTTAGCAGCTGCCTCCTGCACCATCATGCAGCTCATGGTAATGTGTCCGAGCAAACGGCCTTCACTGGTATAAGGGAAGCCGATTTCCGCAGAAATTTCGCGGATTTTGCCGATGTCGTGCAGCAATGCGCCGGCAATAACAAGATCCTTGTCCACGCCTTCAATCTGCTCGGCCAAGGCCACTGCCAGACCGGTAACATCCACAGAATGCTGCAGCAGGCCGCCCAAATAAGCATGATGCATGCGCATGCCTGCGGGATTGGTCACAAAGCGCTCATAGGTTGCACCGCTGAAAATAGTTTCCAGCAGCATACGCAGTCCGGGAGTGCGCACTGCCTTGATATAATTGGCAAGCTTGGTTTTATAAGCCTCTACATCAAAATCACCATGCGGCAACAGATTGCTGATATCATCCTGCGGCAGCAGATTTTCCAGACGCTGAATGACAACCTGCAGCGTCATATCGTTATTGAATTTGTTGATGTCGACGTTACCGCCCATCATAAAGGCAGTAGGGCCCTCCAGCTCACGCAGCTTGTCTACCAGCACTGCGTCAAAGCAGATAAAGGCAATGCGTCCGCTGTTATCCTCCAGCATGCCGCGGGCAAAAACGCCGCCGTTAGAGGAATTGCCTACCTTCTGTACCCTTACCAAAACTGCCTGACACACCTTGATGCCGGCTTTAAAATCTTTAATCATTCTTCTATCACCTGTTTTCTATATATGCTTCAGCAGCAGTGTTTCGCGTGCTACCTGAATTGCCACATCCCAATGCTTTTCCGCAAAGCGCAGCGACAATCTGTCGGCAAGGTCATCGAGCACCGGCAGCTCCGTCGGCTGATGGCCTGCATCGATAATGTTCAAGCCGCTGAAAACAGCCTGCTGTGCCTCATGATACTTCACGTCGCCTGTCACCAGCGTATCGGCGCCCTGCGCCAAAGCCAGCCCAATCAAATCGGCACCGGCACCGCCACAGACGGCAACACGCTTAACCTTGCGTCCTGCATCGCCTACGGTAAGATAATCGGCCTGCAAAGCCTTTTTGACGAAAACTGCAAAATCATGTAGCTTGCTCGGCTGCGCCAGCTCGCCGATGCGTCCGAGGCCGCTGACAGTATCCAGCACATCTGCGTCCTGCAGACGCAGTCTTTTCGCCAGCACGCTGTTCACACCGTTAGCCACGCAATCCAGATTAGTGTGCGCGCTGTAAACAGCAACGCCGTTTTCTGCCAGCTGCAGCAAAAGCTCCTGCTGCCAGTCGGCATCAGTCACATTGCCCAGCTTATGAAAAATCGCCGGATGATGCGTAATCAGCATATCAGCCTTTTTCGCCACCGCCTGCGCCACAGTTTCCTGCGTCATATCCAACGCCAAAAGCAGCTTGCGCACAGGCTTATTGCGTCTGCCCAGCATCAGGCCGACGTTGTCCCAAGACTCCGCCAGCTCAGGCGGTGCCATTTCATCCAGCAGGTTGATGATATCATTTACTGTCACTACGCTTGCCATTTTGCAGCACCTCCAGTTCTGCTTTCAACGCTTCGATTTCCTTATACTTTTCGCTCGCGCATGCGCGCTCGCTGCGTCCCATATTCTCCAACAGCTGTCTGCAGGTAGCAAGCTGGCGTTCCAGCTGTTTACCCAGCAGCGGATGCTTCTGTGCGAGCAGCAATGGTCCTACAGCACACTCTGCCGCACTGTAAACAGGCGCTAAGCCGCGCTTAGCGGCAATAATCTCGTAAAAATGTGGGGCATCATCCACCAGCTCTTCGGCAGCCAGCTGCCAGCCGTGGCTGCACAGCCACGCACGCAGAGATGCGGCGCCGGCCATCGGCTGCAGCACCAAAAGCTCTGCGCTCTGCGCTACCTCCGTGTCATCCTCCAAAATGCTGATGATGGTAGAAGCGCCCATGCCTGCAATAGCAATGCAGTCTGCTTCACCGGGGCTTAATACCTTCAGGCCGCTGCCCTGACGTACCTCTACATGCTCATGCTGACCGAACTGCGCCACGGTAGTGCGCGCCGCCTGGCAAGGGCCTGCGGCGATATCGCCGGCAATCGCCCGTGCAATTCTTTGCTTATCCAACAGCCACACGGGTAAATACGCATGGTCCGTGCCGATGTCCGCCAATACGCAGCCCTGCGGCACCAGGTTAGCAATAGTTTCTAATCGTCTATCAATATGCATTGCGTCCCTCCTGAATTTGCTCTAAAATCTTAGTTTCTGAATCGTGACAGCCACAGCCTGTAATATTTTCCGAAGCTGTCCGGAACGTAAATACTCTAACGCTTTATTATAACACAAATCAACGAATATAGAAAATAAGTCTGCAAAGTGATGCCTGCTGCCAATGCCATGATAACTGCTGAAATAAAGAAAAACCCCCGCATTGCTGCGGAGGCCGTGATTGGCATTCAACGCTCAGTTTTTCAGTTCGTTCTTTACCACAAACATTACCCATTGGGCGATATTCGTAGAATGGTCGGCAATGCGCTCCACATATTTGGCAATCATCAGATAGTCAACATATTGGGGTACGTATTGCGGCTTTTGCTGCATTACAGTGGTCAGATGCTGACGCATTTCGGCAAAATAATTGTCTACCTCATCATCGGTAGCAATAACCTTGTTGGCCAGCTCCAAATCATTTTCGCTGATGGCGCTGATGCTGTCGTACACCATCTGGCGCATAACCTGCAGCATAGCCATAAAGTTATCCGGCAGCGGCACAGGATCCTTTTCAATCAGCTTCAAGGTGTATTGGCTGATATCGCTGCAATGGTCGGCAATGCGCTCCATATCGCCCACCAACTTCAGACAGCTGGCAATCTCGCGCCAGTCAGTTGCTACCGGAGTCTGTGTCAGCACCAGCTCCAGGCATTGCTTTTCGATATTTACTTCGCTGTTGTCAAAATTATCATCGTCGCTGATAATTTGCTGCGCCAAGGCGGCATCCTTCTGCTCCAGGTTGGCGATAACCTTATCCAGGGTAGCCTCCAGATTTACGCCCATCACGCGCACACTGTTGAGCAGCTGCTTCAGCTCCTCGTTGAATTTGTTACGTGTCATTTTATTGTTCCTTTCTCCTTGCATCAACCGAATCTGCCGGTAATATACTCTTCTGTCTTAGGATTAGACGGATTAGCAAACAGCTGCTTTGTTTCGTTGAACTCAATCAGCTCGCCCAAAAGGAAGAAGGCCGTTTTATCGGAAATACGTGCAGCCTGCTGCATATTATGCGTAACAATAACAATGGTATAATCCTTTTTCAGCTCCAACGCCAAATCCTCAATCTTCATCGTAGAAATCGGGTCCAGCGCACTGGTAGGCTCGTCCATGAGGATAACCTCCGGCTGCACAGCCAGGGTACGTGCAATGCACAGGCGCTGCTGCTGGCCGCCGCTCAAGCCCAGCGCACTCTTATTCAGTCTGTCCTTCAGCTCGTCCCAGATGGCAGCCTGACGCAGACTGCGCTCCACAATCTCGTCCAGCTCGCTCTTTTTCGTCACGCCATGAATACGCGGACCGTAAGCAACGTTATCATAAATGCTTTTCGGAAAGGGGTTAGGCTGTTGGAAGACCATACCTACACGATGGCGCAGGCTGATGGGGTCAATCTCCGCAAAAATATCCTTGCCATCCAGTGCAATGCTGCCTTCAATGCGAACGCCCTCTTCCAAGTCGTTCATTCTGTTAAGTGTTTTCAAAAAGGTGGATTTGCCGCAGCCGGAAGGACCGATAAGTGCGGTAATTTCCTTTTCCTTAATATCAAGATTTATTTTTTTCAACGCCTGGAATTTGCCGTAATACAAATCCAGATCCTGCACTAAAAATTTAATTGCAGCCTTATCATTCGTCATTTTCTGCTACCTCCGGTTTTTGTATCTAAATAAGTGCTCAGGTAACGTGCGCCCAGGCTAAAGGACAGCACAAGCAGCATTAAGATTGCTGAAGAAAGGTTGGCCATCTGCGCTGCATTGGCCGCCAGAGCCTCGGTACGTGATGCCCAGATATGCAGTGCCAGCGTTTCGCCCGGACGGAAGGGGTTCAGCGGACAGGTCGGCGACAGCAGGTTCCAGCTGTTCCAGTTGATATCTGTGCTCATTCCTGCAGTATACAAGAGAGCTGCCGCTTCACCGAAGCCACGACCTGCGGCCAGAATGACACCTGTCATAATACGCGGCAGGCACGCCGGCAGCAGGACTTTGTAAATTGTCTGCCACAGCGTTGCGCCCATGGCCAGGCTGCCGCGCTTATAGCCCTGCGGCAGTGATTTGAAGGCATCCTCTGTTACCGTCATAATCAGCGGGATGCTGAGAATAGAAACTGCCAGCGCACCGCTGAACAGGTTCCACTGTGAGCCGGTCATTACGATAAATACCAGGTAACCGAACAAGCCGACAACAATGGACGGCAGTGAGGACATCGTTTCGATACACATACGCAGGAACTTGGTGAACTTGCCCTGCTTAGCATATTCCGCCATGTATATACCGGCAGCGACGCCCATAGGCACGCTCACCAGCAGCGACAGGAAAACCAGATAAATAGTGTTGAAGAATAAATTACCGATGCCGCTGCCCTCAAAGGATACCAGGCTCCAACTGAAATCCTTGAAGCCGTTGATAATAACATACAGGGCAAAGGCTACGAGCAGCAGGATAAAGAAGCCTGCTACGCAATAAAACACAGCTGTCATCAGCTTATCAATAAACTTTGCACGCGCTATACTGTCGTTCATGCCTGCTTCCCTCCTTTAGCAGTTAAAAAGTGGATGGCAAAGATACAGGCCAGAGAGATAATAAACAGCATCAATGCCATTGTCCATAAGGCAATGTTGTATTCGCTGCCCTCCATTGCGCCGCCCATATCTGCCGCAATCGCCGCCGTCAGATTGTTAGTCGGGGAAAGCAGTGAGGTTGGGAAGGCACGCATCTTGCCTATAACCATTGCTACAGCCAGCGCTTCGCCGAAGGCACGCGCCAGGCCCAGGATAACGGCCGTCATCAGACCGGTGACTGCCGCAGGCACTACGACCTTGGCAATAGTCTGCCAACGGGTTGCGCCCAAACCATAGGAAGCAGCACGGTAGCTTTTGGGGATGCTGCGCAGTGCATCTGCCGCCAAACTTGTAATCGTCGGGAAAATCATAACCGCCAGTACAATGCCTGCCGCTAATACGGAAAAACCGAAGCGCAGGTTAAAAATGTTTTTAATCAGCGGTACCAAAATTGTCAGGCCGATCCAGCCGTAAACTACGGAAGGAATGCCGACAAAAATTTCCACAGCCGGTTGGACAAAGCGCTTGCCCAGTTCCGGCGAAATCTCCGTCATGAAAATTGCGGTTGCCAGGCTGAACGGTGTAGCAATCGCCAGCGCCAATGCGCAGGTAATAACAGAACCGAAGATAAAGATGGCTGCACCAACACTGCCGCCGCCCTCAGCGCTGTCACTCGGCGCCCAATCTGCCGAAAAAAGAAACTCTGCAATACTGTGGTTGTAGGTAGTAAATGTGCCTACGCCCTTGTAGCACAGGAAAGCGCCGATAGACAGCGTCAGAACAATGAGCGCCAGACCGCAGCCGGTAATAATGTAGCGCCACAACGCATCCTGCCTATAAGCATTTGTTGTAACCTGTTGCATAAACTATTCTCCTCTGATGTAACTCGTGAATATTTCTTTCGTAAAACTAAAGGCTATGCAGAGGCTCGCAGCTGATAACTTACCAGCTCCTGCCCGGCACAGCCTTGATATTTATTCTAAAGGGGATGAGAAGACCGGTAAGACGCATCTCTTGGCGTATGCTGTCTTCCTGCTTCTCGTTTAGATGGAAGCGTAATAATTGTTTTGGGATTGACGCTAATGCGCCTTAGCCGAAGTCCGAATTATCGTTTAACCTGCATTTTAGCAGTAACACCATAACCCTGCTTTTCAATTTCCTTACCATAATCAGCAGAGATGATGAAGTCCAAGAATGCTTTTACAGCGCCGGTAGCTTCGCCTTTAGTATACATATGCTCATAACCCCATACAGGATATTTGCCGTTATAGGTGTTGTCCAGAGTAGGCTCTACACCGTCGATTGCTACGGTTGCAACGTCTTTGTTATTTACAAGGTAGGACAGAGCAACATAACCGATAGCGCCTTTGTTATCCTTTACGCTTTGCAGCAGAGTGCCGGAGTCATCAGTTTCCAGAGATTTGTTGGTTGCTTCTTTAGCACCGCCCAGAGCGAACTCCTGGAAGAGAGCGCGGGTACCGCTTGTAGCAGGACGGGTAATCAGAACGATAGGTTCATCCGGACCGCCAACCTGTTTCCAGTTGGTTACCTTAGCAGTGAAGATGTCGGTCAGCTGAGCCTTGGTCAGGCTTTTTACTTTAGCTGCCAGATCTTTGTTGATAACCGGAGCCATGGTAACTACGCAAACCTTGTGGTCTACAAGTCCTTTGGCAACTTCGGGTTTCAGCTTGCTTTCTGCCGGTACGTCAGAGTTACCGATGTTAACGCTGCCGTCCGCAACCTGTTTCAGACCGGTGCCGCTGCCGCCGCCGTTAAGGGTGATGGAAACATCCGGGTTAATAGCTTTGAATTTGCTTGCTGCATCCTTTGCCAGCGGCAGAAGTGCGGAAGAACCGCTGCCGGTTACACTGCCTGTAACCTTGCTGCCTGCTTTGTTATCAGCAGCCTTGTTATCACTGCCGCAGCCCAGAGCACCGAGTGCTACCATAGCTGCCAGACCTAAACATGCGACTTTTTTCAATTTCATAATATATTTCCTCCTTCAACCATCGTCAAAAAATTTATTTCCGATAAGGCCTGCGCCTCATCAGTAGGGTTCGTGGTTTATGATGCTAGTATAATATATCATTGTTAAGGAAGTATTATGCTGATGTTAAGAACATGTTAAATAGCAAAAAATGCGCACAAGAAAAGCACCTGCCTATCAGTTGTATGATAAGCAGGTGCTTTGAAATTTAGGTTAGATTAGCTTACTTGCCCTCTTCGAGGATAGCGCGCTCAAAAATTTCTCACTTCGCAAAGCTCGTGACAAATCAGGTCTTACTTGTCCTCTTCGAGGATAATTCGACATTCAGTTTCTCGCGGCGCTACGCTTGCGACAAACTGTGTCTTATTTATCCTCTTTCTTGCTCCCTGTTCGGTCGCAAGCGAGGATAATTCCACCTTTTCGATTTCTCGCTTCGTTACACTCGCGACAAATCGGGTGTCATTTACCAGTTCTGCCACGTTTGGTGAACGGTACACCTTTAGCGCACAGCGGACAGGTTGCCGGATCATAGGTTTCTACATTCAAGTGCAGCAGAGCTTCGGTGCGAACGCCGAAATCTACCTTGCCGCCGCTGCGGTCAACCAGCAGGCCTACGCCTACAAGCTCGCCGCCATGCTCTTTAACTACTTCCATAACCTCTTTAACGCTGCCGCCGGTGGTTACGATATCTTCAACAACCAGTACGCGGGTGCCTGCCGGAATTTGGAAGCCGCGACGCAGAGTCATTTTGCCGTTTTCACGCTCGGTGAAGATAGCACGGGTGCCCAGAGCCTTGCCAACCTCGTGAGCCAACAGAATACCGCCGGTCATCGGGCCAACTACCAGTTCAACATTGTCGTTTTCATAACGACGTGCGATTTCCTGGCACAGACGCTCGGTATATTTAGGATGCTGCAGTACGTTGAATTTTTCAACATACATAGGGCTGTGCAGACCGCTGGTTAGCAAAAAGTGACCATGGAGAACTGCTTCAGTTTCCTCAAGCATTTTCATAACATCTTTTTCTTCTAAAACTGCCATTTGCTTACACTCCTTTAATCTCTTCTACAATTGCCAATGCTGCTGCCTGTCTTGCCTCAGCCTTAGTAATAGGTCTGCCTACTACAATGTGGCTGCTGCCGTTTTGCAGAGCGCCTGCCGGTGTTGCTACGCGCTTCTGGTCATCCAAAGAGCTGCCCGCAGGACGTACGCCCGGGGTAACAATCAAAAACTCAGGTCCGCAAGCCTCGCGGATTGCTGCAGCTTCCTTAGGAGAAGCAACAACACCGTCCATACCTGCTTCCTTCGCCAGCTTAGCCAGGCTGATAACCTGCTCGGCAATGGTATTATTATAATTCAAATCAGCAAACTGTTCATCATCCATGCTAGTAAGAATGGTTACAGCAATCAGCTTCGGTGCCGGACGACCTGCTGCCTCAGCAGCCTCATGCACAGCCTTAACAGCCTCTGCCATCATCTTTTTGCCGCCGACAGCATGAACGTTCATCATATCTGCACCCAAATCGCTGAGTACGGTAAGTGCATGAGCAACAGTGTTAGGAATATCCTGCAGCTTGAGGTCTAGGAAAACATGCTTGCCCTGTTCCTTCAAGAAGCGGATAATTTCGCTGCCTACTGCATAATAAAGCTCCATGCCAACCTTATAGTAGCTTACTGTGTCACCCAATTCGACAACGCAAGCCTTAGCCTGTTCCAAGGTAGGAAAGTCAAGTGCGACTATTAATCTATCATCATGTTGCATGAGAAAATCTCCCTTATATCATACTTTATAGACGCTGGAGAATAATGTTATACAGCGTCGTTAAACAACGGCATGCTTGCTTTGCCGTTTGGCAAAGCCAGACCAACAATTTCAGAAATGTTCTGCGCGTTGTGTCTGTCCAGATATGCCAGCATACCATGGGCAATGGTTTCAGCGATATCAGGCTGTACAAAGTTTGCGGTACCAACTGCTACCGCACTTGCGCCTGCCAGCATGAACTCAATTGCATCCTCGGCACACATGATGCCGCCCATGCCGATGATGGGGATATGCACAGCCTGCGCTACCTGGTAAACCAGGCGCACTGCTACCGGACGTACAGCAGGACCGCTGAGGCCGCCGGTTACATTGCCAAGCACAGGACGCTGACGCTCAATATCAATCTTGGTACCGAGCAGCGTATTAATCATGGAAATTGCATCCGCACCTGCTGCCTCTACAGCCTTGGCCATTACCACGATATCCGTTACATTAGGAGAAAGCTTGGCGATAACCATTTTGCCGGTGTTGGCCTTAACCGCACGTACGACTTCGGCAGCTGCTTCCGGCACAGTGCCGAAAACAATGCCGCCCTCTTTAACATTTGGGCAGGAGATGTTGATTTCTACTGCATCAACACCGTCTACGTCCAGCTTTTTGGCAACAGCGCCGTATTCCTCGGGAGTATGGCCGTAAATGTTGACAATCACAGGAACATTATATTTTTTCAGCTCAGGCAGAGTGTGCTCCAAGAAGTACTCACTGCCGGGGTTTTCAAGACCGATGCAGTTCAGCATACCGGACGGGGTTTCTACCGCACGCTGGCCCTTATTGCCTGCCGCAGGCTCTAAGGAGGTACCCTTTACGGTAACAGCGCCAACCTTTTCCAGGTCGAGAAAATCGGTAAATTCCAGGCCAAAGCCAAAGGTGCCGGAGCCGGTAGTAACAGGAGTAGCCATTTTCAGGCCGGCAATATCAACTGCCAGACGGCCATCATACAATGCTTTTACCATTCTCCTACCTCCTCTGCCCAGAATACCGGGCCGTCCTTGCAGACCTTGATGCGCTTGCCGATGCCTTCGCAGGCACAGGACAGGCACGCACCCAGACCGCAGGCCATGTATTTTTCCAGAGATACCTGACATTTTACGCCGGCTTCTAAGCAGGCATTGGCAACTGCGCGCATCATCGGTACAGGACCGCAAACGTATACGCAGTCATAGCCGCCCTCTTTTAACAGCTGCGGCAGCAGAGCCATTACGGTGCCCTTAGTGCCGACACTGCCATCATCGGTGGTCAGATAAATATTTTTGCTGAGGCTTTCATAAAGCTTGGTCCAGAACAATTCCTCGGCACTGCGGCCGCCCATCAGGATATCGGTATTGCCCTCACCGAAGCCCTCTGCCAAAAACAGCAGCGGAGCCAGGCCCAAGCCGCCGCCAACCAGCAGCGGTTTTTTGGCGCTCATATCAAAGCCGTGTCCCAGCGGACCGACGATGCTCAGCTCGTCGCCGCTGCAAACGTCAGCCAGAATATGAGTTGCTTCACCGATGATACGATAGATCATGGTGATGGTTCCCTCAGCCTTGTTAACTCCTGCTACGCCGAAGGGACGGCGCAGCAGCGGAGCAGTATTCTTGCACACCTTCACGTTGACGAACTGTCCTGGGACAGCTTCGTCAGCGATTTCCGGTGTATAAACATTTATTAATTTTGTCGTACTATTTAAAACTCGTTGACCAATTACCTTGGCACTCGCAATAGTTTTAGACATAATCAATCCTCCCAGGTCAGGTCCTGCAGAGCGGTAACTCGTACAACGCTACGACGACGCATTGCGCTCATAACGTTCAGCAGCTCGCGTGCAGTATCCATAGAGGTCAGGCAGGCAATTGCATGCTCTACGGTAGAACGGCGGATCTTGAAGCCGTCACGTTCAGCGTCACGGCCATGGTTGGTGGTGTTGATAACCATACCGATGCGTCCGCTCTTGATATCATCAATCAGGTTCGGATGACCTTCGCTTACTTTGGTAGCAACCTCAACAGTTACACCGTATTGCTGCAGATATTCCGCAGTACCGTCGGTTGCAATAACAGTGTAGCCCAACTCTTCAAAGCCGCGAGCAATAGCAACTGCCTCAGGCTTATCCATATCAGCAACGGTAATCAGAATTGCACCCTCGTGCGGTACATTGATACCGGAAGCGATGCAGGCCTTATACAGCGCACGGCTATACTGGTAGTCGCAGGCCATAACCTCACCGGTGGATTTCATTTCAGGTCCAAGGGTGATATCTACATTGCTCATCTTATTGAAGCTGAATACAGGAGCTTTAACAGCATAGTAGTCCGGGAAGAAGCGTAAACCTGCTTGCAGGCCCTGCTCTTTAAGGCTCATGCCCATTGCGCATCTGGTAGCAACGTCTACCATAGAGATGCCGGTAATTTTGCTCAGGAACGGTACGGTTCTGGAGGAACGCGGGTTAACCTCGATTACATATACATGCTCGTCACGAACGATGTACTGAATGTTGATCATGCCCTTAACTTCCAGGCCCAGAGCCATCTTGTTGGTGTATTCGATAATGGTACGGATAACACTTTCGCTCAGGCTGCGCGGCGGATATACGGCAATGGAGTCACCGCTGTGTACGCCTGCACGTTCAACGTGTTCCATGATGCCGGGGATTAATACTTCCTTGCCGTCGCAGATAGCGTCAACCTCTACCTCAGTACCCTGCAGGTAATGGTCAACCAGTACCGGATGCTCGTGAGAAGCCTTAACGGCATAGGTCATGTAGTTGCGCAGCTCGTCATCGTTATAAACGATTTCCATAGCACGGCCGCCTAATACGTAGGAAGGACGAACCATAGTCGGATAGCCAACCTTGTGAGCAGCAACCAGCGCACCCTCGGTATCGAATACGGTGTGGCCTTGCGGACGCGGGATATCGCAGCTTGTCAGCAGCTCATCGAAGCGTTCACGGTCCTCGGCACGGTCGATGCTGTCAACGGAGGAACCCAGAATCTTCACGCCTGCGCGGGAGAGCGGGCCTGCCAGGTTGATAGCGGTCTGACCACCGAATTGAACGATAACGCCTTCCGGTTTTTCTTTGTCGATAACATTGAGAACATCCTCTACAGTCAGCGGCTCAAAGTACAGTTTATCGGAAATATCGAAGTCAGTGGAAACGGTTTCCGGGTTGTTGTTGATGATAATGGTTTCATAGCCCATTTCCTTCAACGCCCATACACAGTGTACGGAGCAGTAGTCGAATTCTACGCCCTGACCGATACGGATAGGACCGGAGCCAAGTACAACTACTCTCTTTCTGTCGCTTACTTCAACCTCATCCTCGGTTTCGTAGCAGGAATAGTAGTACGGAGTTGCAGCTTCAAATTCCGCAGCGCAGGTATCAACCATTTTGTAGGTCGGCAGAATGCCGTTAGCCTTACGCATATCGCGGATTTCGAACTCAGTCTTGCCTACGCGTTTTCCGATAACAGCATCGGCAAAGCCCATTTTCTTAGCCTTACGCAGCAGGCTCGGAGTCAGCTCGTGAGTTTCCAGAGCTTTTTCCATTTTAATGATGTTTTGGATTTTGGAGAGGAACCACAGGTCAATCTTGGTGATATCGTGAATCTCTTCCAGAGTAATACCGCGGCGGATAGCCTCAGCAACAACGAAGCAGCGCTCGTCGTCAATGCGTTTGATGCGGTCATGAATTTCTTCATCACTCAGAGCCTTCAGCTCAGGCATTTCCAGATGGTTGATGCCGATTTCCAGGCAGCGAACTGCTTTCAGCATGGAAGCTTCAAAGCTGCGCTCAATTGCCATAACCTCACCGGTAGCTTTCATCTGAGTTCCCAGGGTGCGGTCAGCGGTTACAAATTTATCGAACGGCCAACGCGGGAATTTCAGTACGATATAGTCAATGGTAGGCTCGAAGCAAGCCTTAGTCTTTTTGGTAACAGCGTTTTCGATTTCGTCCAGGTTGTAGCCGACAGCGATTTTGCTGGTAACCTTAGCAATCGGATAACCGGTAGCTTTGGAAGCCAGTGCGGAAGAACGGCTTACACGAGGGTTAACTTCAATTACATAATAGTTTTCGGAGTACGGGTCGAGAGCCAGCTGTACGTTACAGCCGCCAACTACACCCAGCTCACGCACGATATCGATGGAAGCCTGACGCAGCAACTGTACCTCTTTATCGCTCAGAGTCTGTGCCGGAGCCACAACTATGGAGTCGCCGGTGTGTACACCAACGGGGTCCAGGTTTTCCATGGAGCAGACGGTGATGCAGTTATCAGCAGCGTCGCGGATTACTTCGTATTCGATTTCTTTCCAGCCGGCGATGCTGCGTTCAATCAGGCATTGGCCGATGGGGCTGTAGCCCAGGCCCTTTTGCACGATATCAATCAGCTCTTCCTCGTTTTCAGCAATACCGCCACCGGTACCGCCGAGGGTATAAGCAGGACGGACAATCAGCGGATAGCCGATTTCCTTGCCGAAGTCGCAAGCAGCCTCAATGGTTTCTACAATGGTGCTTTCAGGAATCGGCTGATGGATTTTCTCCATAGTTTCCTTGAACATTTCGCGGTCTTCGCCACGTTTGATTGCGCTGATCTGAGTGCCCAGCAGACGAACATTGTACTTGTCCAAAATGCCTTGCTCTTCCAATTTCATAGCCATGTTCAGACCAACCTGACCACCAAGAGTTGCCAGCAGGGAATCAGGACGCTCACGTTTGATAATTTTTTCAATGAATTCATCGCTGATAGGTTCAACATATACACGGTCAGCCACATGCACATCAGTCATAATGGTTGCAGGGTTACTGTTAATCAGTACAACCTCCAGGCCTTCTTCCTTCAGAGCGCGGCAAGCCTGAGTGCCTGCATAGTCAAACTCTGCTGCCTGACCGATGATAATAGGGCCGGAGCCGATAACGAGAACCTTTTTAATATCTTTAAGTTTCGGCATAATTAACGACCCTCCATCATATCAACAAAATGTTTAAACAAATAATCATGATCGCCGGGGCCAGGACAGGCTTCCGGATGATATTGAACGGTAAAGGTAGGATGCTTGGTGTATTCCAGGCCTTCGATAGTACCGTCGTTCATGGAAATATGGCTGATGTTGATGCCCTTGCCTTCCAGAGATTTTTCATCTACAGCATAGCCGTGGTTTTGGGCGCTGATGTAGATGCGGCCGGTTGCCAGGTATTTTACAGGTTGGTTGATACCGCGATGGCCGAATTTCATTTTATAGGTATCAGCGCCGTTAGCCAAAGCCATGAGCTGATGACCGAGGCAGATACCGAAAATCGGTTTCTTGCCGATTAATTTCTTAATGTTTTCAATAACCTCAGGCAAATCCTTCGGGTCGCCGGGGCCATTGGACAGGAAGATACCGTCCGGGTCGCAAGCCAGTACTTCTTCTGCGGTAGCGGAAGCAGGGAATACTGTCAGGCGGCAGCCAAAGGCTTCAATGGATTTCAGGATATTGCGTTTAATACCGAAGTCCATCACAGCTACATGCAGCTTGCCCTCGCCCATGGTGTAAACCTCGGGAGTGGTAACCTCCTCAACCTGGTTGCGTACTGCCGGTAAGTCCAACAGTTTCTGTACTTCCTCATCAGGCATTTCTGCCGGAACGATTACGCCCTGCAGTACGCCGTGATTACGGATTTTACGGGTGATAGCACGTGTATCTACACCTGCTAAGGTCGGGATATCCTGTTCAGTCAGGAAATCCTCCAGGCTCTGCTCATTGCGCCAGTTGCTGGGGCAATCGCACAGCTCGCCGATTACGAAGCCCTGGAAGAAGCATTTCTTGCCTTGGTTAAACAACGGATTGCAGCCATAGTTGCCTACCAGAGGATAGGTCATTACTACAATCTGACCGCAGAAGGACGGATCAGTCAAGGTCTCCTGGTAACCGCTCATGCCGGTGGTGAATACAACCTCACCTACAGCATTGCGCTTGCCGCCATACAGAGTGCCTTCAAAAACGCTGCCGTCTTTTAAAACTAATTTTCCTTTTCTTACTTTTTCGTGCATACTACACCATTCCTCATTACAAAATTACCATGCAGCATAGTAGCAACAGCCTTGCCGGTGCAAGCCTTGCCTTCGTACGGGGTGAATTTGCCGCGGGTATAGAATTTGGAGCTGTCAACAGTCCATTTTTTATTCAGGTCCATAATAGTGATATCAGCAACGCTGCCTTCTTTCAGAGTACCGCCGGCCAGCTTGAACAGCTTAGCAGGCTCGCAGCTCATTTTGCTGATAATAGTATTCAGGTCGAATACATGGGTGTGATATAAGTCAGTCAGAATTACTGCCAGAGAGGTTTCCAGACCGCAGAAGCCGTTCGGAGCATAACGGAATTCAACATCCTTTTCTTCCGGTGCGTGCGGGGAGTGGTCGGTAACGATAGCGTCAACAGTGCCGTCTAAAACAGCCTCACGCATAGCCTGTACGTGGTCTGCACTGCGCAGCGGCGGGTTAACGCGGGTTGCAGAATTATAATCTGCGCAAGCCTCATCAGTCAGAGTCAGATGATGTACGGTTACTTCACTGGTAACATTTACGCCGCGTTTTTTAGCCTGGCGGATGATATCGATAGCACCCTTGGAAGCAACGTGGCAGATATGTACATGTGCGCCGGTGTATTCAGCGATGATGCAGTCACGTGCAACAGCGATATCCTCACTGATTGCCGGTACGCCTGGTACGCCGATACGTGCGGAAACAACGCCTTCATGCATGTAGCCTTCGGAATCCAGCTCAGGATCAATTGCATGGCACAGCAAAGGTTTGTCAAAAGCAGTTACATATTTAGCAGCCAGCACCATCAGGCGGGAGCTCTTTACATAGTGGCCGTCATCAGAGAAGCCCATAGCGCCTTTTTCTGCCATATCGCCCATCTCTGCCAGCTCTTCGCCCTTTTCGCCCTTGCTGATTGCGCCGATAACTTCAACGTTAGCGTAGCTTTCTTCGCGAGCACGTTCTTTAATACCGCTTACTACGATGGAGGTATCGATAACAGGCTTGGTATTAGGCATGCAGGCAACGGTGGTTACACCGCCGGCAGCAGCAGCCTTGGTACCGCTGATAATATCTTCCTTAGCTTCCAGGCCGGGCTCACGCATATGAGTGTGTACGTCAATCAGACCGGGAGTTACTACGAGGCCGGTTGCATCAAAAACCTCGTCAGCAGCTTCGGCAATATCCTTGCCCAAAGCTTTAATTTTGCCATCCTCAACGAGGATATCCATTACAGCATCTAATTGTTGGCTGGGGTCTACTACCCTGCCGTTTTTAATCAACGTTTTCAATGTGTTTACCTCCTGTCAAAGTCAAGAATAAGAGTGCCATACGTACAGCTACGCCGTTTTGTACCTCAGTACGGATTGCGGCGTTATCGCAGTAACCAACCTCCCAGGAGATTTCCAGACCACGGTTCATCGGGCCGGGATGCAGCACGGTTACGTCAGGCTTAGCCAGCTTCAGGCGGTTTTCGTTAATACCGAAGATACGTGCATATTCACGCGGAGACGGGAACAGGCCCTTTTGCTGACGTTCCAGCTGAATACGCAGGATATCGATTACGTCAGCGCCTTCGATTGCTTCTTCAACGCGTTTGTGTACGGTAACGCCCAGAGAAGCAATATCATGCGGCAGCAGAGTCATAGGACCTGCAACGTGTACCTCAGCGCCCATTTTGGTCCAGGCAGCAATATTGGTGCGGGCAACACGGCTGTAGAGAATATCACCGATGATTGCCATTTTCAAGCCCTTCAGATTTTTGCCCTGCTCACGGATAGTAAACATATCCAGGAAGCCTTGAGAAGGATGTGCGTGTGCGCCATCGCCGGCGTTGATGATTACAGGGTCTGCAACCTTAGCAGCATATGCTGCAGCGCCTTCAATGGGGTGACGCATAACAATCGCATCACAAGCCATGGATTGTACAGTCAGGATGGTGTCGCGCAGGCATTCACCTTTGACAACACTGGAGGAGGATGTAGTGATGTTTACTACATCGGCACCCAGATATTTGCCTGCCAGCTCGAAGGATGTACGGGTACGTGTACTGGGCTCATAGAACAGATTGATGATAGATTTACCGCGCAGTGAGGGCACCTTTTTGATATCCCTCTTCATAATCTTCTTCATTTCCTCAGCGGTTTTCAAAACCAGCTCGATTTCCTCAACGCTGAGGCTTTCCAGATCCAGTATATCTCTGCCACCCAGAGATACATTTGATTTAGCCATTAGCTTTACCTCCTGTTTTTTATAATAAAATTGCATAATAAAAGGCCTTCTCGTCCCATGATGGTGCAAAAAGGCCTTAGGTTTCATAATAACTTATACCTTGCAGTCTCACAGGACCAATTTAAAGGTGCAAATTGATTGTATATATTTTACACCTTAATGAAGAATACGTCAAATACTTCGAGGTAAAATCTTGGCAGGATTTTTTTACTTATAGTATAATAAAGAAGATTAAAAATTAGCGAGGTACTTATGCGAAACACCATTATAGATAATCTGCGTGGCATCTGCATGCTTGGCGTCATCGGTATTCATATCGGCAGCCTGGCACTTGCCCCCAACAACTTTACTCTTTACTTATTACTGGAGATTTTAAGCCGTTACAGTGTCCCCTCCTTTTTCTTTATCTCCGGCTACGGCCTGGCCTGTACGGATAAAGGCCTATTAAGCGGCAGCCGGCTGAACTATATCGACTTTATGAAGAAGCGTCTGCGGGGAGCAGGCCTGCCCTATCTCAGCTGGTCGCTTTTTTACATGCTTTACTTCTGGCTGATTCTGCCACCGGGCTTCGTCAGCTGGAATCCGCTGCATGTGGCCTATGTGTTATTCTTCGGCCTGGGCTGCTACCATTTGTATTTTATGGTCATCCTGCTGTGGTTTTATGCAAGCTATCCGCTCTGGCGCCAACTTCTGCGTATAATTATACACAAAAGCATACCATTTATGCTAGTGCTTTTATTCATATTCCAGCTTGCATTTAACTGGTGGACAACGCATTCTGGCCTGAATACAGCGGGTTGGAGCGTCATAGCTAAAAATTTCTTTGATTATCGCCTCAACTATCTTCCCTTGCATTATTTACTTATTTTTATGAGTGGCGGCTTGGCAGCCTGCTATTGGGAAAAATTCATCGCCCTCCTGCGCAGATACAGCGCCATGGTATGCATGATTTTTGCTGCAAGCATGGCCTGGGACGTGCAAAGCTGTTACGAAGCAGTTACGGTCAAAGGCTACACGCTGATTGATCTGGCCAACACCTATCACCAGCTCAGCCCGCAGGGACTCTGCTACACCGTAGGCTCGCTGCTCTTCTTCTGCCTGGCACTTGATTGGCTGGAGCGCAAGGCGCAAAGCGAAGGTTCCCTCGCGAAGCCTTTCTATAAAGCCATCAGCATCCTTTCCGCCTACTCTATGCTCATCTACTTTGTGCATCCGCTGCTCCTGGACTGGCTCAGCAGCGCCTACAACCATTTCGGCATCATCATGACCGTCAAAAAGGTAGCACTGTCCTACGTGCTGCTGGTGCTTGGCTCTCTGGCCCTCAGCATCCTGCTGACGAAAGCATTTGAAAAATGCAGTATGGCAAAGCTGCTGTTTACAGGTAAACGCTGAATTTAATACATAGCAAAAAGACGTTGCGTGCTTTTTCAGCACACAACGTCTGCTTTTTTGCCATCTTAAATTTTACAGCTGAGCCTTCATTAATTTCTTATAAACCTCAACGCCAGGCTGGTCAAATGCATCCACATCCGCCAGCTCGCCCTCGTAGGCAATCGTCAGCATCAAAAAATACATCAGCTGACCAAGATAATATTCATTCAGCTTCGGCAGCGTAAAGCGCGCATTGTAACGGTTATCACCCGTCAGCGCCGCTTCATTGGCATTCAGCGCCGCTTTAAGAGCCTTCGCCATATCCATGCCCTCGTACTTATCAAAGAACGGTACATCCGCAAAGGGATTGTGCAAAATTGCCTCCTCCTCAGGGTTGGCAACCTCCAGGAACTGTACCACCTTGTTCAGACGGCCGTCCTGATGCTGCTGCGTCTGCGCATGCATATCCGTCGTGCCAACAGCAACAATCGGCGTTCTACCGTAGTAAACAACCTCACCCTCACGGTTGCAGCGCTTGCCCAACGATTCCGCCAGCAGCTGCACGTACCATTCGCTCAAGGATTTCAGGCGCATGCTGTACGGCATGAACACTTCTATATCACGTCCGCGCTCATAGGCCATAAATTTCAGTAAAGCGTTGAGCAGCGCAGGATTCTCCGCAAGCTCTGCCTGCCGGCAATAGATGTCCATATCACGCGCACCACGCAAAAATTCTTCGATATCTCCGCCCAAGGCAGCCATCGTCACTAGGCCCGGGTCCGTCATGATGCTGAAGCGTCCGCCGATGCCTTCCTTGATATCAAAACGCTCCCAGCCGAATTTTTCCGCCAGCTGCAGCAGCGGCGCAGATTCAATCGGTGCCTGCAAATCGGTAACCACCGTACAATCAAGGTCGATGTCTGCGTTTTGAGACAGATTAGCATAGAAATACGTAAAGGCAGAAATTGTTTCCAGCGTAGTACCGGATTTAGAAATCGGCACCAGCATAATCTTTAGCTTCTTGCCTTCCTGCGCACTTACTCCAGCCATACGGCGCATCTTGAACAGCAGTGAATTGCAGTCCACCGGATCAAGATTATTGCCGGAAAAATAAATGCAGGGCTGCCCCTGACGCAAGGTTGCGCTGGTATTCCAGTGATAACCGCCAAAGGCATCAAACAGCACCTTATTGCCCAAGTAGGAGCCGCCAACGCCCAAAAAGATTACGACATCTTTACTGCGCAGATGCTTGCTGTAGCGCATCAGCTTGATAATCGACTGCTCCGTATTGGGGTTGCCGTCAGCAATATATGGCATGCGTGGAAAATAAACATGCTCAGGCGTGCCGTCCTTAGATAAATGCTTCTTGGCAAAGCCGCTGCGGCGCAGCTCGCACACAGCCTTATCTGCTGCCGCTCCCTGCTGCTGCAGTGCCTGCTCCACTTCCTGCGCTTGCAGTCTGCCCGCTCCAACCATATTGCTGAAGTCAAAAACAATACCACTGGGCATAACAATTTTATATTCCAAAATATACACTCCCAAATATTAGTTGCACCTATAATATGCTATTATAACATATTCATACAGCAAATTCCATAGACTATAAGAGCAAGTAATATTTTATCGCAAACAAGACTGAAGCTTTATTTTACCTCTACCAGCTCAATATGGAAGTTCAGTTCCTTGCCGGCCATTTCATGGTTAGCGTCAAAGGTAATGTTGGTATCATCCTTTTCGGTTACCAGTACAGGAACAGGCTGACCGAATTGGTTCTGCAGGTAAACTCTCTGGCCAACGGTCAGGTTTTCAGAACCAGGCAGCTGGGCAATCGGCATGGTGAAGATAGCCTTCGGATCAGCCTCACCGTATGCTTCTGCCGGCAGCAGATGGATGTCAACCTCAGCGCCAACCTCCAGGTCTGCAACAGCTGCATCAAAGCCTTTAATCATCTGGCCTGCGCCGCAAACAAATTCCAACGGCTCGCCACGATCATAGGAAGAATCAAATTGCTTGCCGTCATTAAAGGTACCTTTATAGTGTACGCGACAGGTTTTTCCTACATTACGTCCGGTTAATTCATTACTCATTATTAAATCACCTCATAAAAATATTTGATATAAAGCCGGTATAAGCGTATATCAGTCACAGTTATGTATATTATACTATAAATTTCGCCTTATTTCACCTCAAAAAAAACGGCAGCCAGTTAAATTCCGACTGCCATCATATTTCAGGCTCATCACATCAGCCCTTTTATTCACCTTCCTGCAGAAAGATACTGCCTCATCAGACCCTTAAAGCCCTGCTTTTTGAAGTCCTTCAACGGTAAAAATTCAATCTCAACACTGTTATTAGCGTATTCAGACCTCATTTCATTGAACTCTTCCACAGTCATATCTGTTTCCTGCGAAGCATCTGCCTCACTCCTGCAGCTCATGTTGCGGTAAACGCCAAGGCCGTCATCCTTTGGCCAGGTAAAATAAAGCTCATAGCATCCTAGGTTGCCGTCAGGCTGCAAATGCTCAACAGCAAGCACCTGATGCGAAATGCCGGTGCCGCCTCGTGTCACCAGATTGTCATTTGCCATAAGCTGCAGACTGCTACGGCTCCAGCCCTCCGCAACGTATTTCACGCTGTCGTCCGCAAAGGTGTAAATCGCATAAATCTCCTTACCGTAATGCCCCGCGCCGCGTTTTTGGCTAATCCAACCGATAAGCAGCTCCGGAACACCGTCGCCGCTGATATCCTGCAGCGTGTAGCCAAGCTGCTGCAGGGCCGCCTCCCGCTTGGCGAAATCCCGCACCTCACAGATGCCTGTTCTTCCCTGCTCCGGCAGGTTATCACTCGTACCGTCAGCGATAAATTCATAAACACTGTCTACAACCTTTGCATATTCCTGCTCATAGGCCGGCGCTGCTTTGGCAGCGGCCTCAGCCTTAGGCAAATCCATCTGCGGTAATACGGAATTTTTTTCTGTGCCGCAACCGGCAAATGCCGCCAGAAGCATTGCCAGGCACATGCTCTTAAACAGCTTACGCTTCATTACGCCACCTCCTGTCAAAAGATGTTTTTAGCAAAATTTGCTTCATCCGTCAGTTCGCTAAATGAACATCACTCTCACAGTACATAATTTCTGCAATCACATCACGAGAATCCAGTTTTACATAAAAGCTCTTATGCAGGCATTTTTGCCCCCTTGCGTTGTATGCATATTTTACCCAACCGATCATATGATGCGTATCCGATATACCCACACCCATAGAATCGTTCTCCCAGCCATTCATTTTCAGGTACCCGTCCAGAGCAATCTGCCTGTCTGTGTCAAGCTGCTGACCGACAGCATAGCCTGCCATGCTGCCATGAAGTTTATTAATCTTCACATCATTTACTTTGTTTCTCGCTGAATCTATATAGAACAGACGCGGTCCGACCTGCATCTTTTTATCAGCATAGGAGATAATATCATCCGTATTCTGTTCCACAGGCCCCGGGTAATAGGCACCTGAAGCAAAAATCTCGGGATCCATAATCCAATCTGCTTCGAGGGCAGCATTAAAGCGTCCTGCTGCGCTGGCAGCTCTCGGGGTTGTATCAAGATATTTGCTTGCCATAAAACCAACATGGCCCCTTTCAGTAGTTCCAAGAAGCCATTTGTATTCACTGTTTACTACATCTACAACCATGCTTACATAAAATTTATCTCCCCTTTGCAGCATGGTGATAACATCACAATCGGTATTAGGCTGTGTTCTGACATTAACATCGGTTGCGTTGCAATATACCTCCAGCGGCCAGCCGGGATAAGACCTGAGCTCGTTGGCCAAATAATCTGTATTAACCTCGGCAAAGGCAGTGTTGGCAAACATTGCCAGACCAAGCGCTGCGCTTAAGAATATTCTCTTTTGCATATCCATCCCTCCTATTCCTGCCATCTGCGTTACGGGCAGTTGTTTTCCTGATTATATTTTAACTTGAAAATAAGCAAAGCGCCCCACCCGAAAGCGTGAATTCGGGTAGGGCGAGAGGGAAATTTGGGGAGAAAGGATATATTTTTATGCCTCATCAAGCTCCTGCAAACGTTTCAACCATCTTATAACAGAGCCACTTTCGATAAAGCCTAATAACGCACCATCACAAAAGCGCTCTGCCCTAAGAGAAGCTATCAGTAAAGCCAATATACATTGAGCATCTAATTCAGAAGCATCGGCTTTCATCATGGAATCATAACCCCATTCTATGCCATTAGCATTAAGAATATCTGCATATTTACTCGGTACTATCTCATCACTTTCTTTGGCAAATTTATAGATATCATCTGCCAACTTCTTAACCGCTATAGAATAACTGACGAAAGGAACGTGTATCGGTCTTTCCGAAGAACCATCATTTTCCTTATCACAAATCCATTCTCCAGCATTATCATTTTTCAAAAGGTTGATATATTTTGTCAATGCAGAGTATTTTTTCATCACACTTCATCCCTCTTCCAATCTCTCCACACTATCATAACACGACAATTCATTTTCATTATCTCTATTATACCATTAAAACCCGAAAACTTTCTTGCCTCATGTGTTATTTTTATTAATTCAGTGTATAATTAAAGCAAAGAAAAATTTAGAAAGCAGACGATATTTTATTTGCCAGCCCTTCCGCTGCCTAATTATTTGTCTGCAGAGCCAGCACAATCAGTTATCTCTCGTGGCATAATTTCTAAGAAGTGACATTAATAAAAGGATTACGACAGACTACCTCAATCAGGTAATCTGCAGGAATCCTTTTTTATGAAAGTTCAATTCTTCTGTTTACTTATTAGTTAAATTTATTTTCATCACATTTCACCTAAAAATGTAATTTGTATGCTAATAAATTTACTTTAATAATTTAGAAGAAAAAGTTGCTTATCATCAATGTCAAATTAAATATTATTTTTCTCCTTTAGCAAAAAACGAATTTCATTCGATTCCAATCCCATATATTCAGCAATTGCTTTTATGCAATCTATTTTTTCTGAATTAGATTTATTGGTTTCTATATACATATTTTTACTAAGTTCAAAAGGTCTTCTCATGCCATCTTTACACTCTTTTGCCCATGAAAACTCTCCTCCATGATAAGCCGTAGGATCATAAGAATACAGTACCTCATTAATTTTTCTAAAAGCATCAGTTACGTTAGTAGTCTTTATTCTTTGTCCTTTTATAATTATTTCAGTAACTAATTTTTTAGTAGAATTAAACTCTTCATCCCAATCAAACCACTCATCTACATTATCTGCAGATGAAGCAACTGAAGGCATCCACCAGATTTCTACTGCTTTATTATATAACAAACTTGCCCGTTCTCTAATTTCTTTTTCTCCCCAAGCATCACATTGAGCAATATATTGATTTAGAACTAATTTAGAAAATGAAAATCCTTTTTCTTTCATATCCCTTTTTACTTTAAATGCTGAATTACTGTAATCTGAATTATAAGCCGTCAACGTAAGATTGCCGATAGTATCCTTGTATTTAGTATGAATCAGTTCCCAAGAAGAGCCAAGTTCTGCCTTCCACTCATCAGTTAACGTTTGTGGCATAACATGCTCAATTGTCAACTGCTCTTTCTCCAATTGTTCATCAACAGCAATCTGCTCTTTATTTTGATAGTTCTCCAATCTTTCTAAAATATACTTTCTGATTGAAGCTTTGGCATTGTATAAATCATATGTGTAAAACTTATCTTCAAAATCATGATTATTGGGAAACCTACTCTTAGCTGTACGTTTCATTATCTCTTTACAAAAAGCCTGATAATAAGTCTGCTTTTTATTTTCTATATCTTTTTCAACATCTGCTCCAACTTGAATAAAAACCTTATTCAAAACATTTGTCGGCAGGTCGCATATTTCTCTTCTAACTATATAATTCTCAATTATTTTTAGAGCATCAGATAATTCATCTAAATTCAAAAAGCCTTCTTTATTAGCTTTAAATAAATCCATACATAACGGAACGCAAGTTTTTACTTCCAGTTTATTAATTCTCTTAAGTGTTTCTGTGTATAACTGACTGCTATCTGACGGATTATTGATTATTTTATAGTAATCCGCATATTCCAACATGTCTTGCAATAATGATTCAATTGATAATCCACTAAGCTGATGGAACAGCTTAAACTCTGCATATACTCTGCCTTCAGCTACAAACACTCTGTTTTTTACTTCAAGATAAAATCTAATAAATTTATTCAACTCTTTAGCAGTAATACCTTCTTCAAGCGGTTTCCAATACTTTTTATAAAACCTTTCCTGAGCTTTGCTATTCATACGCATAAGAACATAATTTCTTACTTTATCAGAAGACTGTAAATCCAAACCAGTTGAATTAAGACTTTCAAAAATTAATTGCGGATCATCTCCATTTTGTGGCTCAAGACTAATACTAACTATCATAAGTTTTGTAATAGCTTTATACAATCCACTCAAATCCTCTTTTGATAATTTTTGAACCTCACTATACAAATAATTATAGTTTGCAGTAACGCTTGTATTTTCAATTAAAGGGTTACCTTCCAATATTGCATCATAAGCTGCATCGTCATTCTGTACTAATTTGAGTTTTAGTTTTTTCCCATCGTCAGCGTACTCATCTACTAAATAAGCATTTTTAATTTTTATTGGATTAATACCTTGAATATCACTATCTTTATTAAGTCTAATACGATTCATGATAGCCAATAAGAGTAATGATACTGTAGTTATTCTCTGCTGTCCGTCTATAATTGTATACTCTTCGCACTCACCATCATTTTGCGATACATAAACAATAGATCCAAAAAAATGTGTTTCATAACCTCGAATATATACATCTGTCAAATCTTTAATAAGCTGTGCGCAATTTTCTCTTTTCCAACTGTACGGACGCTGATAAACAGGAATAACAAATCTCTTATCCTGTCCATCCATAAATCTCAAAATAGTTTTCTCACTTGCTTTCATAAAACAGATCCCCCAATATTTTAAGTTATTTTTTCTCTAGAAACATATTGTTATTATATCACAATATTCTCAGGAGTCATACACGAAAGAAGAACTCCCTCTTAATTAAAATATCACAATTGAACAACCTTAAAATATTTTCTTACGACATGCCAAACCTCAACAATTCAGTGTATAATTAAAGCATAAATAATTTTTCAGAAACGGAGAATCCTCACATGAAATGCTTACTCATTAAAAACGCGGACGTCTACGCTCCGCAGCCCCTCGGAATTGTCGACCTTCTGATTATCAATGACAAAATCGCCAAAATAGGCCAACAGCTTGCAGCACCGCAAGGCTTAGACTGCCAAATTCTTGATGCCCAAAAGCGCAAGGTAGTCCCCGGTTACGTTGACCAGCACGTACACATCATCGGCGGCGGCGGCGAATCCGGCCCCTACAGCCGTACACCGGAAATCAACCTCAGCGAGCTGACCAAGGTTGGCATTACTACCGTAGTAGGCGTTTTGGGCACAGACGGCACCTCCAGACATAACGAAAGCCTGCTGGCGAAGGCCAGAGGTCTGACACACGAAGGCATCACCGCGTACATGCTCACCGGCTCTTACGAAATCCCCCTGCATAACATGACCGGTGATGTGCGCCGCGACATCATCCTGATTAACGAATGCCTTGGCATCGGCGAGGTTGCCTTATCCGACCACAGAAGCTCGCAGCCTACACGCGAAGAGCTGGAAAAGGTGCTTACACAGGCTCGCCTGGGCGGTATGCTTTCCGGCAAGGCCGGCGTTGTGCAGTTCCACATGGGCGTAGGCAAGCGTGGCATAGATGTCCTGCTGGCTATTGTACGCGAAACGGAAATCCCCGCCCGTCATTTTATCCCCACCCACGTCAACCGTGCCTTCCATCTTTTTGAGCAGGCCAAGGAGTTTGCCCGCTTAGGCGGTTATGTAGATGTCACCTCCGGCATCAGGGAGCAGGACGGCTTCCCCGCCTGCGTCAAGCCCAGTGACGCCATCAAAATTCTTTACGAAGAGGGCGTGCCGATGGACAAAGTCACCATGAGCTCGGATGCCAACGGCTGCATGAGCGTTACACTTCCAGACGGCAGCCAAAAGCAGCTTGCCGTTTCGCCGGATTCCTTCCAAGAGGAAGTTAAGGATGCTCTGCTTGCAGGTGTTCCCACAGAGGTTGTGGCAAAGGTTGTCAGCAGCAATCCGGCGCAGGCCAACGGTCTGTATCCTCAAAAGGGCTGCCTGCAAGCCGACAGTGATGCCGATCTGATTATTTACAGCGACAGCTATGACGTAGATACCGTAATCGCCAAAGGCCAAATCATGGTGGCAGCAGGCGAAGCGCTTGTCAAAGGCACCTTTGAAAAATAAACATTGTGACGAAAAATCCCCTGCACAAGCCTTTGCTTATGTAGGGGATTAATTTTTTTATGATATTTTCGTTATAGCTTGACGCACTCAGGCCGCTGCTTATCTGGCAACAGAAAGCTGCTGCTGCATCAGCGGAATCATTTCCTCGATAGTTTCATATGCCAGCTCATGATTGACATACTGCGGCTGAACGCACTGCAGAATCTGCTTGGCTGCCGTTGTAGTAAAAGGCTTATGCAGGTCAATCGCCGCAATATGACGCCAAATAGCTTCCGCATTCAAATCAGCCGGCACCTTGCGTTCAAAGCTGCGCAAATACTTGCCGGAAAGCGAGCTTGAAAGATGCACGCCCTTAATCAGCTCAGCATAAGGACCGAGCTTGTCCACCGTGCGGCAGACAAAATCCGCTGCCTCCTCCTCCGTGCGCAGACGCGGATTGGTATTCATCAGGTGACCGGTATCCAGCATAATACCGACGTTTTTGCGCTCAATGCGCTCAAAGAAAAACTTCACCTTGCGCGCATCCGTCAGGCGCAGACCTGGCCACCACAAATTTTCAAACAGCACCGTAACGTTGGCAGGAATCTCATCTGCCACAGCATTAAAAACATCTGCCGAAGCAGCCAATACCTCACGGTCACCATAATGGAAATCAAAGGTAAAGATTGTTTCGGTATCAGCCTCCGCCACATGCCACACCAGATATTCCGGCTTCTGCGAAATGGCAGCGCAGATATTACGGCGGATTACAGCCAGCCATTCATCACAGCTCATAGCTGTCTTAAAATATGTCTGGCGTTCGTGGATACTGCGAAACTGCTGCTGCAAGCGTTTAGCCTTTCGCAGCCAGAAATCCATCCAATACGGCCAATAATTCAAATGTGCGCCAATCGTCAGCTCCTTGTAATCAGGGAATGCTTCCGGATCTCTGTAAATAAACTGTTCAATACCGTCAACACCCAGCTGCTGCACTAAACCGGCTAAGGTCATCCCCTTACGCTTCAATTCATCTTCATACCAATCAATCGGACAATAGTTAATAAGATGCTTCGTCATTTCTCACCCTTCTTTGCTACATACTGCACGCTCTTAGCGTTTGCTCTAACTGTGCTACCGGCAAATAGCTTGGAATTCTTTTTTCATAAAAAAACTGCGGCGGTCACGCTGCAGTCTTAATTTAGCTCACGCAAGCAGCACTACCGGAATACTAAAGATGGTTTTACCATCCTTCCCTTCACCTGTACATCGCAAGCTCGCGGAAAAAACTTTTTGGCATAGGCACTCTGACTAAGCTCATCACCAGGACAGCATCTTGTGAGGATATGCGCTGCCAGGCTCGCATTACAGTTGCGGTACAGTACCAGGTTCGCACTGGTTTTCCTTCTGCTCAAAGCATATTAAGTTTTTATTGTCTTGCTTCCTTTATCTAACGAAAACTGTGTAATAGTAACATCTACTATTTATAGCATGATTAGTATATCATTAATCAGCTTTTTTGGCAATAGAGTTATAAAATTTTTCCACAGCTGTACTGCAGAAATAATAAACTCCCGCAAGCATGTATACTTTCGGGAGTTTGTTGTTGAATATGCGCCATGACGCTGACAATGGTTTAGCGACAGACTGTAATAGGAACGAGGGCGGGCAGCCCATTACTGCACGCAAACTCATCCGCCTGCACGCGGAACACATCCGCCAGCAGCTTGGACGTAACAATTTCCTTAGGCTCACCACTGACTACCATGCGTCCTGCCTTAATAACGGCAACATAATCAGCGTACTGAATAGCATGGTTCAAATCATGGATAACCATTACTACAGTAAGCCCCAGCTCCTTGTTGAGCTTATCAAGCAGCTGCATAACCTCCAGCTGGTGACAGATATCAAGATAGGTCGTAGGCTCGTCAAGCAGCAGTACCTGCGGTCTTTGCGCCAGCGCCATTGCTATCCAGGCGCGCTGACGCTCGCCGCCGCTCAGCGTATGCAGAAGACGGTGGCTCATCGACGTCATATTGGTCTGCTCCAAGGCCCAGGCAACGTGCTGAGCATCGTCCTTATCACCGCGCCCTAAAAAGCTGCGATGCGGGAAGCGTCCCATCTCAACCAAATCCTGCACCGTCAAATCGGTAGGCGCAACCGGTGACTGCGTCAAAATTGCCAGACAGCGGGCAAACTCGCGGTGCGACAGCCTATGGATATCCTTGCCCAGGAAGCTGATGCTGCCTTTAGCGCACGGCAAGATGCGTGCAATCGCCTTCAGCGTTGTACTCTTGCCACAGCCGTTGGGGCCAATGATAGCGGTAATCTTACCCTCGGGAATCGCCAGCGATAAATCATGGATGATTGTTTTTTTGTTAATTGCTATATCAACATGCGTTGCCTCTAAAACAGCTTTAAAGGGCGCTGCATTATTTTGTTTCATCAGATTTCCCTCCTTAACAGGAATAAGAAGAAGGGCGCGCCCAAAAAGGCCATAATAATACCAACAGGCAGTTCAATCGGCGCAAAAATTACACGCGCAAAGGTATCACTGAGCGTAACAATGGCAATGCCCAAAAGTGCGGAAGCAGGCAGCAGAAAGCGGTAGTCGCTGCCTATCAGCAGTCGCGCCGCATGCGGCACCACAAGGCCTACAAAGCCCAGCAGACCGACAACGCTGACAGCGCTGGCTGCGAGCAAAGCTGCAATAGCCGTAAGGATAATGCGCGTTACCTCAACATTGACACCAAGACCGCGCGCCATCTCATCGCCCAGCTGCAGGATGTTCAGATAAGCGGCACTGGCAAGCGCCAGAATCAGGCCGATAACAGCATATGGCAGAATAATATTTACATGCGGCCAGCTGCGTGCGGCAAGACCGCCTACCATCCACATTAAAGCACCATGCACTCTGTCACTGTAAAAAATCATCAGGCCGCTGATACCTGCACCCAAAAAGGCAGATACCGCAACACCGGCCAAAATAATACGCACCGGCTTAATGCCGTTTTTCCACGCCAGAATATAAATGCAGACAGCAGCCAGCATCGCACCGATGAAGGCAACAGGCGTAATCAGATATTCCATCGCCGGGAACAAAATCATAATCACAACACCTGCCAGTCCTGCGCCGGAGCTGATGCCGATGATATGCGGGTCTGCCAGCGGATTACGCATAATCGCCTGCAGAATCGCACCGGAAAGTGACAGGTTAATGCCGACCAAGGCACCGACGATGGTACGCGGCATACGGATGTTCCAGATAATCTGACTGCGAGGATCATTACCGGGATTAAGCAGAATATCGGTAATCTCCTTGATGCTGATAATGCTGGAGCCTTTTGTTAAGCTCAAAAAGCTGCCCAATACTGCCAAGAACAAAAATATCACAAGAATAGTAATACGCCATTTAGTACGGCCTATACCGAAATGCTCCGTCTGCTCTGCAGACTGCTTATTTTCCATTAGTAAAGACCTCCGGATAAACCTGCTGTGCCATAAACTTTACAGCCTCCGGATAGCGCAGGCCTGGGTTAATCAAGAACAGCTTTTCCGGCAACACATATACTCTGCCTGCTTTTACAGCCGGCAGACTGTTCCATGCGGGGTTATTTTTAAAGTCGGTGCGCAGACGATTTTCAATTTCCTCAGGCTTGCCCATAGAGGTAATGAAGATAATTTCCGGGTTCTGCTCAACCAGTGTTTCCATGCTGTAAGGAGTTTTATTGGATTTTCCCTTGAGCGCTGCAGCAGCAACGTTTTCAAAGCCCAGGATATCGCTTACACAGCCGGCAATGCTGTGCGAGCCTTCTACCGTAACGGCGCTGGCTGTTGCATGCATAATAACGATGCGTTTCTTTTCCTTAGGAAGCTTACTGGTAACGGCGGCAACCTGTTTATCCAACAGCTCATTTTCCTTTTGGGCCTTATCCTGCGTACCATAAATATCGCCCAAGGTTTTAATGGTACCCTTTACATCATTAAAGGTTTGGGTATCAAACTCCACTACGTTGATTTTGTTGGATTTCAGCATGGGAATAAATTTATCATGCTGATTTTTGCTGGCCAGAACCAGATCAGGCTTCATGCCCACAAGCGCTTCCATATTAATATTGTAGACCATGCCTACCTCCGGCACAGACTTCATAGATTCGGGAATCTTGCCTACCTTGGAGCTGGCGCGACCGACTACGGTGCCGCCGACAGCCTCAATCATACTCAAATATGAAGGGCTGAGGCTTACCACTCTTTCAGGCTTTTTGGCAAGCGAAACCTGTCTGCCAGCAGCATCGGTAAGCTGCAGATAAGCCTTGTCACCGCCAGTCTGCGTTCCTACACCGCCGCAACCGGCAGCAACCAGCATAGCCGCACATAATAGACCACAAGCAATTTTTTTCAAGATCATGTTAATCACCTCATACTCATCTTACATTACCCAAGCCCAAGGCTTTGGCAATATATATAACTCTCTGATAAAAAAAGCTTAATAATATTGCCCTCATAATAGCACAAATCAGAAGTATAGTCAATGAAAGTTGCTAAGAAGCGCACATAATAGTATAATTAAATGAATAAGCTTGTTATAACAAAGGAGTAAAAATATTATGGAAATCAATGCAATGATTAACCGCATAAATGCATTAGCCAAAAAGAAGAAAACTTCCGGTCTTACCCCGGAGGAGTTGGCAGAACAAAAGGAGCTGTACAAGGAATATCTGGCCAACATCCGCAGCCAGCTGAAGGCTCAGCTCGATAACATCGAGGTAGTCGACGAGCAGCCGGATAAAAAACAGCTGCACTGATGGCTGCTATCCTGTCGCCATCCATGCTGGCCTACGAGGACGATTTTCTGCTGATTATCGATAAGCCTGCAGGCATGCTGGTACACCCCACCGTCAGCGAGCGTGGCACTACGCTCTACGATTATGTAAAGGCATATTATGAAGCCAACGGCATTAATGCCGGTATACATCCCGTGTCGCGTCTGGACCGCAACACCTCCGGCCTCGTTATTTTTGCCAAGGAGCCTATTGTACAGCACTGGCTTAGTCAGCAGCAGGTTGAAAAGGAATATCTGGCGCTGGCCTGCGGCCGCTTTGAAACCAGCGAAGGTATTATCGAAGCGCCCATCGCCCGCAAGGAAGGCAGTATCATTGAACGCTGCGTTGACTACACGCGCGGCAAATACGCCAAAACAGCCTATGAGGTTTTGGCGTCTTACAGCAATCATACGCTGCTCAAGGTCCGTCTTTTCACCGGACGCACGCACCAGATACGTGTCCACCTTGCTTCTATCGGCCACCCGTTATTCAATGACAATCTTTACGGCACGCCCGGTCCCCAGGCGCGCCATGCGCTGCATGCCTACCGCCTGGCCTTCAAGCATCCGGTCAGCGATGTGTTTTTAGAAATTACCCGTTCTTTACCAAATGATTTACTGAAACTTCTGTACTAAATAAGCAGACCATGATATAATTAGTGTATACTAATGTAAAGACAGAGTAGCTGTAAGGCTACCCTGAATAAGGAGGAATAGACAAATGCCCTTAGTTACATCTACTGAAATGTTCAAAAAAGCTTACGAAGGCCACTATGCTGTTGGTGCCTTCAACGTCAACAACATGGAAATCATCCAAGGTATCGTTGCTGCAGCTCAACAGGAAAAATCCCCGCTGATTCTGCAGGTAAGTGCCGGCGCCCGCAAATATGCCAACCACATCTACCTGATGAAGCTGGTTGAAGCAGCAATCGAAGACACAGGTCTGCCTATCTGCCTGCATCTGGACCATGGCGAAGATTTTGACATCTGCAAAGCTTGCATCGACGGCGGCTTCACCTCCGTTATGATTGATGGCAGCAAGCATCCTTTCGAAGAAAATATCGAAATGACTCGTCGTGTTGTTGAATATGCACACGAAAGAGGCGTTGTAGTTGAGGCAGAGCTTGGCCGACTGGCAGGCGTTGAAGACGCTGTTAAGGTTAACACAAAGGATGCTACCTACACCGATCCCGATCAGGCTGTAGAATTTGTTGAACGCACCGGTTGCGACAGCCTGGCTATCGCTATCGGCACCAGCCACGGCGCTTACAAATTCAAAGGCAAACCGGAACTGGACTTCGCTCGTCTGGAAAAAATCACCAACATGCTGCCCGGTTATCCGCTGGTTCTGCACGGTGCTTCCACCGTTATTCCATCCTTTGTTGAAGAATGCAACAAATACGGCGGCAAGCTGGACGGCGCTCAAGGCGTACCTGAAGACATGCTGCTGCAAGCAGGCAAATTCGGTGTTTGCAAAATCAACATCGATACCGACCTGCGTCTGGCAATGACCGCTTCCATACGTAAACACCTGGTAGAAAACCCCGGCGACTTCGATCCTCGCCAATACCTGAAACCCGCACGTCAGGCTATCCAAGACATGGTAGCTCACAAAATGCGTGACGTACTCAACAGCAGCAACAGACTGTAAGCTATAACGATTTAAAAACTAAAATGAGGCTGGGACAAAACCACCCTCTCAAACTAAAAAAGGACTGGAATTTGAGT
>ERZ809407.134-NODE-134-length-80098-cov-14.645903_pt1 | contig 80098 bp, 75 predicted proteins | sample MGYA00520792_ERZ809407 | MGnify/ENA primary metagenome ERZ809407 (study PRJEB31576, sample SAMEA3212665) | Homo sapiens | biome: human-gut; feature: human gut; material: fecal | place: Sweden | collected 2012 ...
CCCTACAATAATTTAAAGCCGGTATTTTCACATAACCCTACACTATTTTAGAGCGTTGCTCTTAGTTTCTCAATAAAATCTTCTTGTTTTAAAGGCTTTGAATAATAGAAGCCTTGAATCATATCACAATGCATTTCTTTTAAACAATCCCTTTGTTCTTTACTTTCAACACCTTCGGCAACAACCTTCATATCCAGTCCATGACCTAAATCAATGGCTTGTTGCACTATTTTCTTTCCACGCGCTTGATCTATATAATTAATCAAGCTCTTGTCTAATTTTACAGTGCTAAAGTTCAACTCATTTAAAGATGTCAGTGAAGAATAGCCTGAACCAAAATCATCCATGTGAAGCGTAAATCCTGCATTCACTAATTGATCTGTAATTTCAAGAATCTTCTCTGAATACAATGTTGCAGATTCCGTTAATTCAATTGGAACACATTCAAATGGAATTTGTTTCTGATTCACAATATCCACATAATGCTCCACGACATCATTAAAATGAATACTGGCACGAGAAAGGTTAACCGAAATAGGAACCATAGGAAGTTTGTTTTCCATTCTTTCTTTTTGGAATTGACAAACATTCTCAAATACATATTCATCCAAATGAACAACTAATCCATCACTTTCAAACAATGGAATAAAGGCTCCAGGTGAAATCAATGTACCATCGGGTTTTTGCCAACGAACCAAAGCTTCTGCACCCACAATATTTTCTGTATTCACATCATACTTTGGCTGATAATACACCTTGAATTCTCTATTCGCAATCGCAGATTTAAAGTCATTTTCCATTTGTCTTTGTACTAACTGCTTTTGATTCATTTCATCTGTATAAAAGGCCACATTGGTCTTAAAATCTTTGGAGATACTCTTTTCTGCCATCAATGCACGGTCACAAATAACAGGAATAGAAAGATTTGTATCTACATCTTCATAAATACCCACTTTGATACGAATATTTGGTATGGGTGCTTCTTCGGCAATTTTATTTATGTTCCTGTTGATTCTTTCAACATCCATCTTAACTTTACTATGGAACAATCCTAACAACTGATCTCCTTCATAACGCGTCAACAAGCCATTCTTCACATAATATCGAAAGGCATTTGAAAGGTAAACCAATACTTCATTTCCTTTCTTTGTGCCATATGTACCATTGATCAATTTAAAATCCGAAACATCTAGGATAACCACATTAAACTTTTCTTCCGTCATAAAATGTGTATATGTTCTTGCGTGATGATAAAAGGCTTGTCTTGTATATAGACCTGTCAATTCATCTTTTTCAATAGCGGCCAAAGTCATGCTTGATTCTCTAAGTTTGATTACACTATCGATTCGACTCTTCACAATTAGCGCATTATAGGGCTTAGTGATAAAATCCACAGCACCTAGACTTAAACACTTTAATTCATCTTCTTGCGAGTTATTTCCAGTTGTCACAATAACGGGAATACTTGCCAACAAGGAATCGGATTTTTGGCGTGATAAGAATTCAAAGCCATCACAAACAGGCATCACCACATCCAATAAGATAAGTGATATATCTTTATAGTATTGAGATAAGATATTTAATCCTTCTTCTCCATTTGCAGCTTCAAGTACATCATAATCATCTTCTAAAGTTGCCTTTAAAATTTCCCGGTTGATTTCATTATCTTCGACAATCAATACTTTTCTTTTAACCATATTACTAGGCAATGAATTATTAAACATATCAATATTGTTTCTACGAATATCCAAATCTTCATTCGCAAAACCAATGATGATTTGCCTTAATCGACCATCTTCCATTACACGCCCAAAGTGTGAGTACATAAAATGAACTTCCGAATTATTTTTAGATTGGTAATGAACATTAAAATGCTCCGTTTTTTCTAACCTAGAAAATAAAGAGTTAAATGAAAGAGCCATTCGTAACATGTCACGATTCTTGTCGTAAACACGATCATCAATATATTGATTCATCGCATCGTTATAACTCGTACATGACGAAAAACCAGGTAACTCCAATGTTTCCTTAAAAGTATGAATTTGTTGATCTTCACAATCCACAATATAGATGTTTTTAAATTCATCGCCTAGTATTTGATAGATGCGACTGGAATCAAAATCTTTCATAAAAACCTCTTCTAAAACAATAACTTATATATTACTATTATATAATCAAAACTTTCATTACGCAAACAACCTAGGAAAAGAAAAAAAAGTGTCATAAGACACTTTATCATTATTTACGGTTTGCGTTTACCGATTTCATGATTTGACGAATCTGTGCTTCACTAGGTTTACGTCCCATTTGTAAGAACATTGCACGAATCATCTTTTCATTAATTGGTGGATTTTCTTTAATTTCTTTTTCAAACTTCTTACGAGTGAAGTAGAAAGTAACCAAGCCACCAATGATGGCTCCCACTATCGTATATAAAATTGATGAAACCATGTTTTAGTCAACCTCACTATCTACTCATCTATTCTACTATCTTTTTGGGATTTTGACAATATGAATTGACCACTATATTCCGTTAAAATAATGGAAACAAAGATCAAAAGTCCCCCTAAAACCATAATTGGACTTTCCTCTTCATGCAACAATAAGAATCCAAATACATTCGCAAATAAGGATTCTGTACATAAAAGAACACTCGCACTCGATGCATCTGTATATTTTTGTGCCAAAGTCTGAAGTTGAAATGCCAAGAACGTTGCCACTATGATCATATAAGCACAACTCATATACGCATGTGCAGTGATTGTTTGTGGTATCGTTTCTAAACTTAAGGCCAGTGGAATCGAAAGGATAGCCGCAACACTCATTTGTACAGCATTGATCGCAATTGAATTCGAATTTTCTGTCGCATACTCTAAAGATATGATGTGACACGCAAAGATGAAGGCACATGCTAAAGATAAACTATCGCCAAAACTAAATGAGAAATACCCTTTAGATAAGCTTAGGCAGGCAATTCCTGCAAGACAAACAACACTTGCCGCAAGTTGACGATTGCTCGGTTTCTTTTTCCATAACAGCCATACAATATAGGGTACAAGAACGACGTTGACAGCTGTTAAAAAGGCATTTTGACCTGTATTCGTTAAGAATAAGCCGAAGGTTTGAAACGCAAAAGCTAAGTACATTAAAACACCTGAAATACTTCCACGAAATAAGGCTTCCCTAGAAATCTTTACACGACTGACTAAACATACAATAATACTAACGATGCTAGCGCCAAGAAAGCGAATCATTAAAACTGTAAAAGGATCAAATGTTTGCAAAGCTGCATCGGTCGCAATAAACCCGCCACCCCAAATGGCCGCAACCAAAAGGCATACTAAATTAGCTTGTTGTTTACTCATGCTTTTTCCTCATCAAATAAAGATGGTTGTTCAAAATCATCTTGTTTGACCCATGAACCATCCGTAACATTTTCAAGTGGTGAGACCCACTCAAACTTGTCTACTTTGCCTAGTGGTGAAGAGAATGTAGCTTGGGCATTCATCAAACTGATTTCTTTTGCCTCAAAACGCATAATATCTTCTGTATAAATTTCAAATGGTGTTTTTAAATCGACCATATGTACATTTAATATAACATTCGGATTGGACTTCACTAACTTACAAATACGATTTCCTTTCGCCGGACGATTTAATGGCGCAATCTCCGTTTGTTTCATACGCTTTAAAGAAAGGGTTGTCGTAGAAACTAAGACTTGTTCCTCACGATTTTGACTGACACAAATAGAAGCTACGCAATCATCCTTTGATAGATTCATCGCCTTCACACCTTTGGATTTATTTGAAACCAACGGAATTTGTTCAACCGGATACATCAAGCCATAGCCTTGTTCACTTACTAGAATGACTTGATCATCTGGTTTATAAGATAAAGATACACTAATCATTTCGTCCATAGCCCCAATCTTCATACAAGCCATTGTTTTATTAGAACGTGAAACTTCAAATTCTTTTAATTCGGTACGCTTGATCATACCATGACGACTTGCACTTATGACATGAACTCCTGTTTTAAAGGAATCCAATACATAGGCTGCGATAATTTTTTCACTTGAATCCATCTTAATATAATTTGAGATATGACCACCCAAATCTTTCCATTTTGCCTCTTCAATCTGGTAAACCGGAATATATCCATATGTACCACGGTTTGTGAAGAAAACTAATGTCTGTAATGTATGACTCGCTCCGTAACATACTAATGAATCTGTATCTTTTCGTTGTGTCATGGATTCACTAGAAGCATTATAGCTTCTCATAGATACACGCTTGATATAGCCATCACGCGTAATTGTGATCATACATTCTTCTTTGGAGATCATAGCCTTTTCATCAATTACGATTTCTTTCACTTCATGTACAATATCCGAAAGACGAGGTGTATTAAATTCTTCATTCACCTTTTCTAATTCTTCCACCATGACTTTATGAAGTTCATTCTTATCTGAAATGATTATTTCTAATTCGGCAATATCACATTGTAGTTGTTTAAATTCTGCCTTTAATTCTTTAACATCTGTATTTGTTAAACGATATAAGCGCATTACGACAATGGCTTCTGCTTGTTTTTCTGTAAAGTCAAAACGTTCAATCAAATTCTTTTTGGCATGGGCCTTATCTTTTGATTTACGAATGATACGAATGATCTCATCCATTACACTTACAGCTTTGATCAAGCCTTCTAATATGTGTGCACGATCTTTTTTAGAGGCTAAATCATATTTACTTCTACGAATCACTACATCTTCTCTGTGGTTGATAAAGGCATCTAACATCATGGCTAATGACATTTGTACGGGTGCCTTGTTCACAATCGCAATGACGTTGTAATTGTATGATATTTGAAGATCTGTATTTTTATATAAATAGTTTAAGATCTGTTCATCATTACTATCTTTTTTAAGATCCACGACAATTCTTAATCCCGTACGATCACTTTCGTCACGCACATCTAAAATGCCATCGATTTTTTTGTTTAAACGAATCTCATCAATTTTCTTTACCAAGTTCGACTTGATTACTTCATAAGGAATCTCATGAATCACAATTTGCTTAATTGTACGTGTTGGTACAATTTCCACTTTCGAACGAATTAAAATACGTCCACGACCTGTTTGAAAGGCTTGTTTGATTCCGTCAAGTCCCATCACGATGCCGCCTGTAGGAAAGTCAGGGCCTTTCACAAACTGCATCAATTCTTCTAATGAACAATCGGGGTGTGAAATACGATAAATACTTGCTTGAACCACCTCATTTAAATTGTGTGGTGGAATATTTGTAGCATATCCAGCTGCAATACCTGTAATACCATTGACTAATAAGTTAGGAAAGCGAGCAGGAAGTACAGTGGGTTCCATCTTTTCATCGGAAAAGTTGGGTGCCCATTCCACTGTATCTTTATCAATGTCCTGCAACAAGAAATCACTGATTTTGGCTAAACGCGCTTCTGTATAACGCATCGCAGCTGCCGGATCGTCATCGATAGATCCATTGTTTCCTTGCATGTCAATTAAAGGATTAGTAATCTTCCAATTTTGTGACATACGAACCATCGCATCATATACAGAGCTATCCCCATGAGGGTGATAGTTACCAATGACGTTACCGACTGTTTTTGCGGATTTATGATATGGCTTGTTGTAAGTATTCCCATCTTCATACATCGCATATAAAATACGTCTTTGTACTGGCTTCAAGCCATCTCTTGCATCTGGTAAAGCACGCTCTTGAATAATATATTTAGAATATCTGGCGAAACGATCGGCCATGATATCTTCTAAAGAATTCTTTAAAACATTATGTTTTACTTCTTTTTCTTTCACGCATTTACCTCCTTATAATCATCTTCTAGAGTAAATACAACATTGTCTTCGATCCAATTACGGCGAAGCTCTGCCTTATCTCCCATTAACTCAGTCACTCTTTTTTCAGCCATCATCGCATTTTCAATGGTCACACAAAGTAAAGTTCTTGATTCAGGATTCATTGTGGTATCCCAAAGCTGAGTGGCATTCATTTCACCAAGACCTTTATATCGTGTAATGGTGTAACCATTTTTTAATTCGGCTTTTTTCTCATCTAATTCTTCATTTGTATATAAATAGTATTCTTTACCCGCCTTGGCAATCCGATATAGTGGTGGCAAGGCAATATACAACATTTCATGCGTAATTAAATCACGCATATAACGATAGAAGAATGTCAATAATAAGTTTTGAATGTGAGCTCCATCATCATCGGCATCGGTCATGATAATGACTTTATAGTAGTTTGAATCTTCAACTGTAAAATTTGCACCTACACCAGCACCTAAGGCATGAATAATGGTATTTAATTCTTCATTCTTTTCGATAGCTTCTAGACTTGCCTTTTCTGTATTCAATACTTTACCACGCAAAGGAAGAATCGCTTGGTATTTTGAATCACGCCCCTGTTTTGCAGAACCACCCGCAGAATCCCCTTCGACTAGATATAATTCTTTTCTTCTGGCATCCTTACTTTGAGCCGATGCCAACTTTCCAGATAACACTCTTTCCGAACGGTTCTTTCCTTTTCCATTACGAATATCGGCACGCGCTTTTCTTGCGGCATTACGAGCTTGAGCTGCCTTGATGATCTTACGTACTAGAGCATTGGCAACCTCTTTATTTTCTTCCAAGAAGTAACGAAGGTTTTCCGATACCACCGTTTCTGTTGCTGGCTTAGCTTCTGGTGTACCTAACTTTTCTTTGGTCTGCCCTTCAAATTGTAGATAATCTTCTGGAATTGTCAGATTGATAACTAATGTCAAACCTTCTCTGACATCATTCCCATCAAATCCTTTATCTTTTTCTTTTAAGAAACCATTCTTACGAGCATATTCATTAAAGACTTTCGTAAAAGCTTGTTTCGCCCCTGTTTCATGAGATCCTCCATCACGCGTGCGAACCATGTTTGTGAATGAGAAAATGTTCTCTTGATATTCATCTGTATATTGGAAACATCCTTCTACAATGATCTGGTTACTTTCACCTCTAAAACTAATTGGATCATGCATTGGCGTATGATCTTGATTCACTTCTTCAATAAAGGCTTTTAATCCATCTTCATATTGGTAAACGACTTCTCTTTCTTCTTTTCGCTTATCGCGTACAATCATTTTTAACCCTTTTAATAAGAAAGCATCTTCTTGGGCTCTTTCACAAATGGTTGAATATGAAAAGTGAACCGATTTAAAAATAGACGGATCCGGTTTAAAGGAAACAATACTTCCGGTATGATTGGTTTTTCCTACTTTTTCAAGTTTTCCAATCTTACTTCCCCCATCTTCAAATGTCATACTCCATACATCTTTTCCATCATGTACCATAACTTTACACCATGTACAAAGAGCGTTCACAACACTTGCACCTACACCATGCAAACCTCCAGCACTTGTATAGCCTCCATGACTTGTAAATTTACCACCAGCATGCAGAATGGTAAAAATAACTTGAAGTGTACTCACCCCTGATTTATGTTTTCCAACAGGCATTCCACGCCCGTGGTCTTCTACTGTAACACTGCCATCTTTTTCTAGTGTAATTGTGATTTCATCGCCATAGCCATTTAAAGCTTCATCAATCGCATTATCGACAATTTCCCATACTAGATGATGCAAACCCTTTGAATCGGTAGATCCAATATACATTCCTGGACGCTTTCTTACGGCATCCAAACCTTCTAAAATAACGATACTACTTTCATCATATTGTTGTTTTGGCATACTATCCCTACTTTCCAACGTAATTTTTATTATATCAACAAATCAAAAAAAGTGCACATAAATTCCGTCAAATCCATCTCATTATACACGCTATATAGACACTATACATGTACATTTCGGGTGCTTAACATACCTCATACTTAAACCATTTCAAGAGTTCCCATCACACTTTCTTGATTGTACCTAAATTCATTAAGTTGAGTTTCAATGCTCATTTTTGAATATATATTTTAAATCCACACTATTTATGTCAAATTATTAATTTTTCCATACAATTCTCGACTAAGTGGATCAAAACTGCTAAAATGAATTTTGAGGTGGAAGAGATGAAAACTATTTTATGTATTTTATTAGGTTACTTATTAGGATCTTTACCCTTCGCATTGATCATTGGTAAAGTTTTCTATCATACAGACATTCGCCAATATGGCTCAGGAAATCTAGGTGGAACGAACGCAGGAAGAGTTCTTGGAAAGAAAGTGGGAATTTCTGTCATTGTGTTTGATGTATTAAAAGTTGTTCTTGCGATTGCGATCGCAACCCAAGTATCGAAAGTTGCCGGTATCTGGACAGGACTAGCCTGCTGCATCGGACATTGTTATCCAGTCTTCGCAAAATTCCATGGTGGAAAAGCTGTTAGTACAATGTTTGGCTTCTTATTCTCTACAAGCATTTTCTTATTTCAAGACGCAAGTTACTTACTTGTACCATTTGGCATGTTTCTAGTTGTCCTATATCTATTTAAATATGTATCTTTGGCAAGTATGTGTGCAGCCATCGCAAGCAGCTTATACATTACGGCATTGATGCTAGGATTCAACGTGGAAAGTATTTCAGTTATTGTCGCAAGCTGGCTAATGACAGTTCTTGTGATTTACAGACATCGTACAAACATTGAAAAAATCAAAAAGGGTACAGAAAATACAATTTCATGGTTATAGAAAGTTTTTTAAGAAACTTTCTTTTTTTTATGTCTTTTTCACATTGGAATCGTATCATAGTATGTATGAACTATTTATACTACGAATACAAATCCAGTACTGTTTGCACAGTTAAAGAAGATGAAAAGCTATACTACAAGAGTTTAAGTACGCAAAATTATCTAAACGAAAAATGCTTATTAAATGGATCCACCCTTAAAGGAAGACAAGAAGCCTTTGTCTATCAAATGAAAGTAAAAAAATACATTCCTGTTGTTGTATCCATTTCAAGAAAGGAGATCTACTTTCCCAACAAATCGAAAAAAGCACATGACTGTATCTGGATCAATTATGCCAATATTAAAGATGTCACTTACTTTGAATCCACTTGCACAATCACATTTCATGATGGCTCCAAACTCGATTGTGAGCATCCCAAACGAATCCAACAAACGCTAAAACAAATTTTTCGCTACCTAAATAAAAATACACCGGATTAACCGGTGTATTAGTGGCAACCTCCACCACATGATGAACAATCATGTGAGCAACTTGATTGTTGCATTTGTTCTTCATGACGAAGTGTATTTACGCCAAGACCCTCAATACATACTGTGGCATTATCGGCTAAATTCGATACTTCTACAATTGTACATGCTGGGAATGGTTCGTCGACAAAGTTTTTGAATGTATTCAAGAATGCTTCTTTATCCTCGATATTCTTTAAATACACAGTGAACTTCACAACATGGTGAAGCTGTAAACCATAATTTGATAAAACATCAATTACCTTATTGATGGCTGTAATTGTCTGTTCCTGAATGCTTTCGCCAAGTCCAGTCTGACCACTTAAATAAAAGAAGTCTCCCAATTGAACCATATTTGAAACACAAGATGTTCCCTCTTGTTTTCCTGCTGATTTTAAAAATATATTCATAGTACTAAATTCCTTTCTTCTCTTATTATATAGAATCTACGCCATCTTCTAAAGTGTTTTGCACTAAAATTTCTCTAGGCTTACTTCCTCTTGCAGGACCAATGATACCATTTGCCTCTAAAACATCCATCAATCTTGCCGCTCTAGAATAGCCCACAGAGAACTTTCTTTGAATCAAAGACGTACTTGCCTTTCTAGATGCGATCACAAAACGCTTCACTTCCTCATACAAAGGATCAGCTGTAACATTTCCCGCTTCATTTCCTTGATTTTGTAAATCTTTTAATTGAATAAAGGCATCATCATATTTTGGTCTTGCCTGCGATTTCACAAATGCACAAATGTTATTGACTTCTTCATCCTTAATAAAGACACCCTGGATACGACGAGGACTCGTCTCACCATTTGGTAAATACAACATATCTCCATTTCCTAGCAAACGCTCTGCTCCAGCTTGGTCCAAAATCGTTCTTGAATCGACAGCTTGTGATACCGCAAACGCAATACGACTTGGAATATTTGCCTTAATAACACCTGTAATGACATCCACACTCGGTCTTTGTGTGGCAACAATCAAATGAATACCGGCGGCACGAGCAAGTTGTGTAATTCTTTGAATACTTGCTTCTACTTCTTTAGCTGCCACCAACATCAAGTCGGCCAACTCATCAATAATAATCACAATACGAGGCAATACTTTTAAATGATCATCTTCATGATTTTTGACATACTCATTATATGCCGCAATATTACGAACGCCTAATTCACCAAACAAGTCATAACGACGGTCCATGATTTCTACAATGACCTTTAATGCCTTATTGGCAAGATCACCATCCGTAATCACTGGAGATAATAAATGTGGTACATCATTATATGGAGTAAACTCCACTTTTTTAGGATCAATCAAAACTAATTTTACTTCATCTGGCTTTGTTCGCATTAAAATCGAAGAAATAATCGCATTGACACAAACCGATTTACCACTACCCGTAGCTCCTGCAATCAATAAGTGTGGCATACGATTTAATTCGCCATAGACATTGTTCCCCATTAAGTCTTTTCCTAAACAGAAAAGCAACTTTTTATCTTTCATAGAATCCGGTATTGTACGCATCAAATCCTTCATCTGAACACTTGTCTTTTCAACGTTTGGAATTTCAATTCCAACACTTGCCTTACCCGGGATTGGTGCTTCAATACGAATATCCTTAGCCGCAAGCCCCATCTTGATATCGTTTTGTAAGTTACTGATTTTATTCACACGAACACCAAGTTCTGGCTTGATTTCAAACTTTGTGACACTTGGACCAATATGAATTTGTACAAGCTTAGCCTCCACACCAAACTCATGTAAGATCTCAATCAGTTTTTCACCTTTTTCCTTCGCTGTAGTCACATTCGCATTGGATCTTGATTTTCTTTCCATATCCTCTAAAACATTTAATTTTGGAAGCTTATAGTTTTTAAAATCCGAATTTTCATCCGCAACATAATGTTTAGGTTCAACCCTTTCTACAACACCCTCATTGACAACAGGAACTTCTTTTTTGAACTCTACAGGACTCGGTTCATCATCCACATCCACCATAAAGCTTGGTTTTCTAGGTTCTAAATCCCCAATAATCAAAGGCTCATCCATTTCTTTTTCTTCATCCACAGCATCTGGTTGTACAGGTTTTACAGGATCGGCATTAATAATTTGAAAACTCGATTCATTTGTATCTTCATCTTCAAAAATAAAGTTTTTACGATCAATCGAAACAGGTGTTTCCTTGATTGGAGCACTCTTCATTATTTTTTTAGGTTTTCTTTCAAAACCTACAATTTTTTCATAACCAAACATTAAGATAGCTAGCACAAAAAACAATAGTACCATGACATAGGTTCCAGAATAATCGAATAATGACTGAAAAAGACATAGCAACAAAGCCCCTGCTAATCCAGAATATGTTTTCAAATGACCCGTAATTATATTACCGGCATTTTCCATAATATATTTTAAGCCATAGCTACCTGGGTGTGGTTTAAACTCTATAATCGAAGAAATCAAACTTAAGCCAAGTGCCAAAAATAAGATTCCAAACATATAACGCTTACGAATCACAGGCTGTTCCTTATGGAAAATAAGAACTGCACACAAGGTAGCATTCAAAATAAATAATCCATTTGTCAAAGTTCCAAATAAGAATTCAAAGAAATGTTTTAAAAAAGCTCCTACAATGCCAAATTCTAAAACGACAATAAAACTAATACATATCATACAAATAAGGAAACACAAACGAAATAAGTTTGAGTGCAACCAAGACGTTTGTGTTTTCTTTTTCGTAGATTTTCTTCGTGTTGTTTTTTTTCTGGCTTTTGCCATACTTACCCCACTTTCTACTTATTTAAGTTTATTTCTAAAATAACCGGTAAAATCATCGGTCTTTTTGCGGTTTGTTTATAAAGATATTTAGAAACCTTATCACGAATCAAGTTACGCGTTTCTAAATTGTCATACGTTTTATTTTCAACCGCCTCGTTGATCGTATCTTCCATAATTTTAGCTACATCACCCGTGATGTATTCTGCATCACGCAAATAGATCAATCCACGACTTTGTACATCTGGACCATTAATGATTTTCTTTGTCTTTGCGTTGATACCAATTGCTAAAATCATGACACCATCCGTACTCAATGTTTCACGATCTTTTAATACGACACCTGCCATATCCCAGTTTTCTTTTCCATCGATCATTGTTTCATGAAGCTCTAATTCCATTGCGCAAGAAACTAATTTGCGATTTTCAAAAGTAGCTACCTGTCCATTATCTAAAATGATGATGCGACTTGGATCATATCCCATTTCAACCGCAATCTGTGAATTCATGTGCAACAAACGATATTCCCCTTTGATTGGAATATAGTATTTTGGTTTTGTAAGGAAGATCATCATTTTCAAATCCTCTTTACTAGGATGCATACTCAAAACATTCTTATCTAAGACGATGATTTCACCCTCTTTTTTGTACATGTCATTTTCCATGCTCTTGAATTCATTTTCAACACCAGGTACAACTGGACTTGCGACCACAATGATATCATCCTGATCAAACACAATCGATTCTAATTCATTGTTAGCAATGTTGTTGATAGTTTTGAATAAAGATTTACCTTGCCCTGAAATGATTACGACAACATCTTTCATTGAGTTATCAAAATCAGCTGGATCAATCACTAAAGAAGGATCCACCTCATACCCAATTTCTTTTAATCGCCCTACTAAATCACGTAATTCTTTTGAATAGAATACCATCTTACGACGACTTGCCATACAACAATCAATGATTTCCTGAATACGATATACACTTTGTGTATACACACTCACAAATACACGCTTATTTTCATGTGTTTCTAAAACCTGTAAAAGCTTAGGGGAAATACGATGACTCGGAGAAGTGTGTCCACTTCTTTCTGCACCTTTACTTTCCTGTAACAAAACCAATACACCTTCGTTACCAAGTTCTGAAATCGTTGTGAAATCGGCACGATATGCATCGTCTAAATCATCATAGTCTTCAATAAACTCACCAGAATATACAATATAGCCTTGATCTGTACCAATCGCTAAACCAAATGTTCCTGGATAAGCATGCGTAATTGGGAAGAAAACAACTCTTCTTTTGCCGATACGCTTTTTTTCATTACGCTTTACAGAATGTACACGCACACCTGTAATATGTTCCTGACGAATCATTTTCTGTACTTCTTTTACAGCTAATGGAGCGGTATAAACATCACAAGGGACTTGTTTTAATAAATATGGTAAAGCTCCCATTACGTCATCATGACCATGCGTAATAAAAATACCCGCAACACGATCTTTATTTTCGACTAAATACGTAAAATCCTGAATAATAAACTCGATACCTAATGACTCCTTGTTGTCAGGAAATTTGATACCCGCCTCTATTACATAGATGGATTCATCCACCTCCACACAGAATAAATTTTTACCATCTTCATCTAAACCACCAAGGGCAAAGATACGGATTTTTTCAGTTAATGAAGGAATTTTTTCTTCTTTCATATTATCTCCTTTTAAATAGAATTATTTTTCTAAATTATATCACACCGCAACGCCATCTAAAGAGAAACTTTTCGCCTCTGTAATTTTAACTTCTACAAAATCTCCAGGCTGAATATTTTCACCTTTAAAGTTAACTAATTTTTGGGTGTCTGTATATCCAGAATATACCTTTTCATTCTTCTTACTTAAGCCATCCACTAATACGGTAACAGTACGACCCACATAAGCTTTATTCTTTTCTAAAGCCAGATCATTCCATGTTTTATTTAATTTCGCTAAACGCTTTCTCTTTGTCTCCATATCAATCGAGTCATGCATACGGCTAGCTGGTGTACCAGGTCTTGCTGAGAAAATAAATGTAAAGGCATTATCGTATTTACAATAACGAACCACATCTAGAGTGTGTTCAAACTGTTCATCGGTTTCATTTGGGAAACCAACAATGATATCTGTTGAAACAGAAACATTTGGAATTGTATTGACAATCTTATCATATAAAGCCAAGTATGATTCTTTTGTATAACGGCGACCCATTAACTTAAGTACATCATCATCTCCTGATTGTAGTGGCAAATGAATAAATGGCATGATATTGTCATATTTTGCGATTATATCAATCATTTCTTCGGAGAAATCCCAAGGGTGACTGGTTGTAAAACGAACACGAGGAATGCCAATCTTAGCAACTTCTTCTAATAATGTCGCAAAATCCTGTTCATTATCCATATCTTTTCCATACGCATTCACGTTTTGTCCAAGCAATGTGATTTCTTTATAACCCTCATCTTTAAGTTGCTGAACCTCTTTTAAGATTTCAGACATCTTACGTGAACGCTGTTTACCACGAGTATAAGGAACAATACAATATGTACAGAATTTATCACAACCATACATAATGTTGACCCAAGCCTTGAATGTTCCAAAACGGTGTACCGGTAGATTTTCGTAAACCTCTCCTTCTTTAGAGTAAATCTTTACAACTTTTTTACCCTCAACCATACAACTATAAAGCATGCTAGGAAGCTCTTGAATATTGTGTGTGCCAAACAATAAACGAACTTGAGGATATTTCGTTAATAAAGTTTCAACTAAACCTTCCTCTTGTGCCATACATCCACAAACACCAATCACAAGATCTTTGTTTTCGCGATATAAACGTTTGAAGTTACCAATCTCCCCCAATACTTTTTCTTCCGCATTTTGACGAATTGCACAAGTATTGATAATTATGACATCACTGCCTTCAGCCGTTTCATTAGGTACAAATCCTAGCTCATCTAAAATACCGGCCAATGTCTCACTGTCACGCTCATTAGCCTGGCAGCCATATGTAGAAATAAAATATTTTTTTCCTCTTCCCATCATACGAGCAGCTTCAGGAATAGTAAATGTATCAATACGATCAATTGTATTTGTAGTACGCTTTTGTGCTTCTTTTAAATCGGGTAATACCCATCCTGGTTTTTGTTTCATGTGATCTCCTTTCGAAAAAAAATGCCAAGCACTAAGCTTGGCAAATGTGTTTAAATTTGAATTACTGGCTGATTGCTCCAACAGGGCAAGTTCCTACGCATGAACCGCAGTCGATGCAAGTTCCTTCGTCACAAGCTGATTTTCCTTCATCGTCTAATGAAAGAGCTCCTACAGGGCATCCTCCTACACAAGCACCACATCCGATGCAAGCATCTTTATCGATATTTACTGCCATTGTTATTTCCTCCTTGTTTAATAATTTATACTCAAATTATAGCGATAACCAAGTAGTGAATCAAGACAGTTTAGTAAGTGCTGGCTTACCGTAATTCATTTACCAAACTAAAAAATTGAAGTCGGGACTAAAGCCCGACATTTTTATTTTGCGTATTCCTGGGCACGTGTCTCACGAATAACATTAACCTTGATTTGACCTGGATATGTCAATTCAGATTCAATCTTATCACGAATATCACGAGCTAATTTTACACAAGTCAAGTCATCAACGTGTTCTGGATTTACAAGTACACGAATTTCACGACCGGCCTGAATCGCAAACGCATTTGAAACACCCTCAAATCCATTCGCAATTTTCTCTAAGTTTTCAAGACGATTGATATAAGCCTGAGCACTTTCTTTACGTGCACCAGGTCTTGCAGCACTAATTGTATCTGCTGCGATGACCAAATGACTCGTCAAGAACTTAGGTTCTACATCCCCATGGTGTGAGTGGATCGCATTTAATACAATTTCTTTTTCACCATGCTTCTTACAGAACTTGTATCCCAATTCAACGTGAGACCCATCTTGCTGCTCAATATTCAATGCCTTACCAATATCGTGCAACAATCCAGCACGTTTGGCAATTTGCTGATTCAATCCAAGTTCAGCTGCCATGCATCCAGCGATATAGGCAACTTCCATAGAGTGCTGCAAAGCATTTTGTCCATAAGAATAACGATATTTTAATGTACCAATCAATTTTACAATTTCACGATCAATACGACCAATACCCAGTTTAAAGATAGCTTCCTCACCAGCCTTCATGATCTCTTGATCAATTTCATTCTGATATTTCTTAACAACATCTTCAATTCGTCCCGGCTGAATTCTTCCATCACGAATCAAGTGTTCCAAAGCTAAACGAGCCACTTCACGACGTACTGGATTAAAACATGTAATCGTAATCAAATCTGGAGTATCATCGATGTTTAATTCAACACCCGTTGCTTGTTCAAAACAACGAATATTACGTCCTTCACGACCAATGATACGTCCCTTCATTTCTTCACCTGGTAAAGAAACAACACTGACTGTCTTTTCTTGAGTTTCCTGCTGAGACATACGCTCAATAGCTAAGGCAATGATATTCTGCGCTTTTTCATTGGCAGTCGCCTTTGCCTCATCCTCTTTATCTTTGATGTACGCAATTGTTTCATGTTCCATTTTCTTTTCCACAATCGCAAATAATTCATCTTTTGCTGCCTGGCTTGACATTTTGGCAACACTCTCTAAAATGACAACCTGTTTGTCGATTTCTTCTTGTAATTTCTTCTCTTTTTCGTCTAATGATGTCAGTTTGTCAGCAACACTTTTCATCTTTTCATTAATCTGACGCTCTTTTTGATTTAACGCTTCATCACGAAAATTCAAGTTATCTTCTCTACGCAATAACTTGTTCTCTAATTCCATTGATTCTTGTTTACGTTCTTTAATTTCTTTTTCAGCTTCTACGCGCAAATCATGAGCCTGTGTCTTTCCGTCTAACACGGCTTGTTTTACACGAGATTCCGCTTCATTTTGAGCTTCTTTTAAAATCTGTTCTGCTTTTTGCTGATTCTTATTTAAACCTGCTTTGGAAAGTCCGACCATACAGCCAGATCCAATCGCAAGACCTGCGACACCAGACAAAACGATCCATAGTACATCCATACTATTTCCTCCTTTTCGTCCTTTGTTCTAGGTAAAACCAAAAATATTATACACGAAAACAGGTATAAAGTCTATCAACTCAACATCCAAAATAAAAGATGTTTGCCTTGACAAACATCTTATAATAAAGCACGAATCGCAAAGAAGATTAAAACAAATGCACCTAATACGATACGATACCATCCGAATACTTTGAAATCGTGTTTTTTTATGTATGACATTAAGAAGCGAATCACAAAAATAGATACAAAAAATGCCACAACCATACCAATCACTAGAATAAAGAATTCTAGAACACTAAACGCAAGTCCAAATTTCACCAACTTCAATAGACTCGCTCCAAACATAACTGGAATCGCTAAGAAAAAAGTAAATTCTGCAGCTACTGCACGACTGACACCAATCATCAATCCACCAACAATCGTAGCTCCTGATCTTGAAGTTCCAGGAAGTACAGCTGCCACAACTTGAAACAAACCAATAATCAATGCATCTTTATAAGATAAAGCCGATAAACTATTTACACTAGGACACATATCTTTATTACGGTTTTCAATATAAATAAACGCAACACCCACTAAAATCAACATAATCGCTACGACAAAGCCATTATATAAGTGTGCATCGATCCAATCATCCAATGCCAAGCCAATAAATGCTGCAGGAATTGTAGCTACTAAAATCTTAGACCATAAGATCCAGATAGATTTCACAGAAGTATATTTTCCATCTTTATTTTTTCTAAATGGGAAAATTTTATTCCAGTATAAAACAACAACCGCAAGAATGGCCCCTAACTGGATTACGACAAGAAACATACTCCAGAATGATTTTGATACATTCATAGGCATGATTTCTTCTAATAAAATCATATGTCCTGTTGAACTAATTGGAAGCCATTCGGTAATCCCCTCAACAATACCATACAATATCGATTTTAAAATCTCGATCATACTATCCTCCATACTACAGAAAAAGCCAGGAAATCCTGGCTACATTTTTACTTTTCAACGATTTGTTTGCCGTTGTATTCGCCACAAGAGCACATCTTGTGAGCAAGTTTATATTCACCACAATTTGGACAACGAGTCAACGCTGGTTTCACCAATTTGTAATGTGTTCTACGTTTTGCTTTACGTGTTTTTGAATTTCTTCTCTGTTGAACTGCCATGCTTGCACCTCCTAGTCATCATCCAGTTTGAAATCATTTAATTTTTCCCATCGTGGATCAATTTTTGGCTCTTCTTTATCTTGATCCGATAAAAGCTGCCAACCATCTCCCTTTGGATATTGATCTCGAGGTAAACGAGTGATACTCATTGGAGCCTCATATAATATCGCCTGGAAAATCTCTGGGTTAATATCGATTGTCTCTTTTTTCACCACGATAATTTCCTGATCTTCCGCATCCTGTACAGGAACAAAAGAATACGTTTGTTGCGACTCCGCCTCAAATGGAAAATCAATATCTTCGTTTGTGATGGAATCTAGAACAATCATCGTTCCATCCATTCTCAAATCACTCGATACGAAATTCATTCCGTCAAACTCTAATGTACCCGTAACATGTACATCTGGAATAGACTTGACAGAAGTATGATGAAGCAGATCGTTTTCTTCAACCGCAATCCACTCATCAATTTCAATAATATGGTTTTTTGCATTTAAGAAGTCTTTTCTATTAAATTTCACGATCTTCACCTCATGTCGCATTTGATATTATAATAAAAGTAATTGATAAAGTCAATATTTCCACAAGAAAAAGATTTTGATATCATAATGAATATGAAAACATGTGGAATTATTGCAGAATATAATCCTTTTCATCAAGGACATATCTATCATATCCAAAAAACGAAAGAATTAACACAATGTGATTGTTTAATTGCGATTGTTTCCAATCATTTTACACAACGAGGCCTTTTTAACCTATTAACTATGGAAGATAAAACTAAGCTAGCCCTCGAAGCCGGATGCAATCTAGTCATTGAGCTTCCTCCTTGTTATGCAGCACAAAGTGCGGATTACTTTGCCAAATATGCTGTTGAGTCTTTAAGTCAATTACATATTGATCAAATTTGTTTTGGGTCTGAAACAAACAACATCAGCACTCTAAAAGAATATTCGAAACAAATGGAATCGACTCAAGTGGTTCCATCTTTAAGCATGAATCAAAATCTATACACCAAAAATATTCGTCCTAATGATATCTTAGGCATTCAATATATCAAACAATGCGAGAAATACGGTATTATCCCTTGTACAATTGCTCGTAATGATTCTTTTAAAAGTGCTACGCAAACACGCAAAGAATACTTTGACGGTATTTCTCAATTCAATGATGACTACTTTAATAAAAACCAAACATGGGACACACATTATCCATATCTAAGAAAATTTTTACTTTTATCCGATACAAATACTTTATCCACATACTTTTTAGTCAACGAAGGCATTGAATATCGCTTAAAAGAAAATGCCAAAAAATATCAAAAGTGGCAAGATTTTCTTATGGCTTCCATTTCTAAAACTTATACAAAAGCACGTATTCAAAGAACTTGTATGTTCATTTTACTTCAAATCACAAAAGCACAGATGCAAGAGAACAACCATTTCAATCAAGTTATTGTATCAGGCTTTGATTCTGTAGGACAAGAATTTTTAAAAGGTAAACAAGTCATCACAAAATTTAAAGAATTGCCTAAATTTCTGCAAGACATTGAACTCAAATGTCAATATCTATCTTTTGACACATTTAAAGCTAGAAAGGTGATGTATTATGATCGTTAGTATATGCATTTTAATCTTTCTTGTGTGTCTATACATCTATTTTTTCCCATGTATCCCAAAGCGAAAGAAACACTATACGTACGCACTATTACTTGGATGTCCTGCCCATGATGATGGAACCATGTCTTCAAGTCAAATCAAAAGATGCAATCTTGCGATTGACATGTATAAAAAGGGGCTTTATGATACGCTAATTATCTCTGGGTCAAATGTAAAAAATGAGTATGTGGAAGCCAAAGTTATGCACAATTATATAACAAATAAAACGGAAATCCCAACCATTCTGGAAACACACGCAAGAAATACCTTTGAAAACTTCAAGTTATCTAAAGAATATATTCAAGAGCAAGATGTGCTCATTCTAACATCCCAAACGCACGCCAAAAGAGCTTGTGCAATTGCCAAGCAATTCTTTTCAGATTATGGTTGTTCGTGGTTTAAAGATTTAAAGATGAAGCACATTCTTCGCGAAATTATTTCTCGTATCATCTACATTAAAATTGAAATTCAGAAGAAAATAGGAAGGTATTAGCCTTCCTATTGAATTGTACGATCGACTTCATTGACGCTTCGTACTTTTTTTAAGTTCGCAATTAAATTTTGTAGATGCGCTGCATTCTTTACTGCAACCGTTAGTTTTGTAGTTGCCTCTAAGTTTCCTTCATCCACAGCCGAATCTACATGTTTTAAATAAACATTGCACTGCTGCAAAGTCGTTACAATATCACTCAACAAGTAGTTACGATCATCACTATGAACCACCAAATTGACTTCATATTGTTTTTCATCTAAGCCCTCTTCCCATTGAACAGGAATCAGACGTTTCTTTTCATTCAAGATATTTGGACAATCCGCTCTATGGACCTTCACACCTTGGCCTTTAGAAATATATCCAGTAATTGGATCACCCGGAATAGGTCGACAACAATTGGCCAAAGATACCGCAATTGTATCAACGCCTGGAACAATAACACCACAATTTGAATGTTTCACTTGGTGAGCTGTCTGCTTATTGTAGATCTTCATAATTTCCTGATTTTCCAACATATTCGAACGATTCTTCACCAAACGATCCACAATGGACTGCAACGATACACGCTTCATCGCAATACCTACATATAGATCATCCACACTCTTAAATGACAAAGATGTTAAAATCGACTCTAAACGTTTGGTTTCCATTAATTTTGGATCCAGCTTCAAACGTCTAAACTCATCTTCAAGCATCGCTTGACCTAGCTTAATGCTATCCTTGCGTGACTGCTGCTCTTGTTTTTGTAAGAAAGTACGAATCTTATTTCGTGCATGTCCACTCTTAACAATCTTAATCCAGTCTGCACTCGGACCTACAGAGTTGTTGTTGGTTAAAATATCAACAACATCCCCCGTTTTTAATGACGTGTTCAAAGGTACAATAGCTCCATTGACTTTAGCACCAACCGTTTTATTACCAACCTCCGTATGGATTCTGTACGCAAAATCGATTGGACAAGAACCTGAAGGTAACGCAATAACTTTACCTCTAGGAGTTAAACAATATACATTGGCTTCAAAAATATCTTTTTGAAGTACATTCATATATTCAAGTGGATCTTCACTCTCTTCATCAGTCATCATAGAGAAATCTCTAAACCAAGAAAGTTTATCCTCAATCTCTTTTTGTTCATACTCAGGCGCATAATTACGATTTTCTTTATACTTCCAGTGTGCCGCAACACCTCGTTCGGCAATCGCATCCATTTCTTCAGTACGAATCTGGATTTCAAAAATATTACCATGTTCTGGCTCTACAATCGTCGTATGCAAAGACTGATACATGTTGGCTTTTGGCATCGCAATATAATCTTTAAAACGACCAGGAATCGGTCTATATTTGGCATGGATATAACCTAATATTTCATAACAATGCACCACTGAATCTGTAATAATACGAATTGCTAATAAGTCTAAAATTTCTTCAAAACGCTTGTTTTTTGTAACCATCTTTTTATAGATGCTGTAGAAATGTTTAGAACGGCCAAAAATACGATATTGAATATTATACTCTTGTAAAATCGATTCAATATCCGAAATCATTTCTTGAACTTGACCATTACGATCACTTTCACGTTGTTTTACCAACCCTTTGATTTCTTCATACTTCTTATAATCTAGATATTTAAAAGACAAATCTTCCAACTCGTTTTTGATTTCACTGATACCTAAACGGTGTGCAATCGGTGCATATACACTCAAAGTTTCATGCGCAATCTTCTTTTGTTTTTCCGGACGCATATACTGCAACGTACGCATATTATGTAGACGGTCCGCCAATTTAATCAAGATGACACGAATATCTTTGGCCATCGCAATAAATAACTTACGATGATTGCTTGCCAAATATTCTTCTTCATCTTTAAACTTAATGGCACCAATTTTCGTAACTGCATCCACCAAAGTTGCGATTTCTTCACCAAACAATTCTATAATCGTATCTGTAGTTACGCCTTCACAATCTTCTACTGTATCATGTAAAAGACCAGCCGCAATCGTTTTAGGGCCACAATGCATTAACGCTAATGTATTCGCCACCTGAATTACGTGAATGACATAAGGCTCTCCACTTTTACGAAACTGCCCCTTATGGTGTTCATAGGCAAAATCATATGCCTTTTGTATCAACTCAATGTTTTCTGGGCGTTTTATATATGTCTGTACATTCTCCATGCACTCTTCAAAAGTAACTTGCTTTTTCTGACTCATAATCACTGCGCCCCCTTTCCTAAATTAAATTCTTTATTCTCCCTTAAAATGTGTTAAAGCACACACTGGAATATCTTTAAATTTTTCTCTTCCTTTTAAATCATCCAATTCAATCACAAAAGCTACACCGACAACGCTTGCCTGCATACGCTTAACCATTTTAATAATGGCTTCTACAGTACCTCCTGTAGCTAATAAATCATCGATGATCACAACTTTTTGCCCAGGTAAAATGGCATCCGCATGGACACAAAGCTCATCTTGACCATATTCTAGATCGTACGTTTCATTCACTGTTTCTCTAGGAAGTTTTCCTGGCTTTCTAACGGGCACAAAACCAACATGATTCTCTAAAGCTACTGGCACACCAAATAAGAAACCACGAGCTTCTGGGCCAATCACAACATCGGCACCAATACTTTTCACAAAGTCATTGAATTGATCTACACAATAACGCATCGAATTCGCGTTTTGCAGAATAGGTGTTACATCTCTAAAAACGATTCCTTCCTTAGGAAATCCTGGAATACTCTCAATATAATCTTTTAAATCCATACTAAACCTCTTTCTAATTGATTCCATTTTACTACGCATATACAATCTCATCAATCACAAAATTTACCTGTTTACGACCCTGATACTGATTGATTTGAACAGTTCCAATAAATGAATAAATCGCATTTACACTTTTTTTATACTCCGCTTCACTCTGGTTAAATCGCATACACTGCAAGCCAGATTCTAAAGTATACTTGCGATGTTTATGATTTTGAAAATCATATAAACTTTTAATTTTTGGCTGAACGATTTCAAAACTAGGAAACACAAAACCAGGACCAAACGGTCTAAGTATATCTAAAGATTGAATGGTTTTTAAACTTAATTCTTCATCATCTATGACTAATGTATTTTTCTTCTTTACACTATACGTATATTCCTTGATACGTGTATAAATAAATTTTTCAAACAAATCAAATTCATTTAGATTCAAAGAAAAACCAGCTGCATTTTCATGTCCGCCAAACGTCACAAAATGTGGATATTCACCTAAAAAATCCATACAGTTAAAGCCCTCTGGACTTCGCATACTTGCCTTATACCCCTGCTCATTTTTTGCCAAGACAATACAAGGCTTATTAAAGCTAGCACAAATCGATCCTGCAACTAAGCCAATGATTCCCTCATGAAAGCTTGCATCTTCAATCATAAAGATATCTTCATTGCCTTTGCACTTCATCAAAGCTGTTTTTTGCATCTGATCCGATAATTGTTTACGAATCGTATTGATCTGTGTAATCTGCTGACCCAATGTAAAAATACTCTCATCATCCTGCGCTAAAAAATAACGAACAACATTATTCGCATTTGCAAGATTACTTAATCTTCCAATCGCATTTAATTTTGGGACCACCTGAAAACCAATACTCGTTTCATTTAACTCACGGTCGGTAGCTAATGAAAATATATGTTTTTCATGCGTTTGATTCATCAAACGTAAAGCATTTTGAATCAAAGCACGCGTCTGCCCTTTCACAATCATCATATCTGAAATACTCGCAAGGCCTGCTAGCTGTAAAAGATAGTCATTGTCAACTCCTAATACACGCATACATTCATAGGCAACACCAGCTCCACATAGTGTTTCAAAACAAGATTCCATCAATGTTGGATGCACTACAATATCGCAATTCACCTCTTCATCCATTGTATGATGGTCCGTTACGATTACATCCATACCCAATTCTTTAGCCAACGCTAAAGCTTGCGTACTCTTAATTCCATTATCTACTGTGATAATCAAGGAATAACCTTTTTTGTGTGCGAGTGTAACTGTCGCCTCACTTAATCCATACCCCTCTTTGATACGGTCTGGAATATAGAAACCACACTCAAGGCCTAGTTGTCTTAATCCTGAAACCATAATGGTTGTTGCGCTGATACCATCACAATCATAGTCACCGGCAACGATTACTTTTTCACAATTCGAAACAGCTTGTGCTATACGCTTTTTAAACCTTTCCATACATGCAGATTCAGAAATTGAATTTAAAGGCTGACTCGTTGTCCAATATTCCCATTTTGATGTATCGGGCTCTAAAAATTCTAATACTTTTTTTGTTAATTCTGTCATTTGTTCCATGCTAATTATTATACCATATATTAAAATGTTCACAGACTATTAATCTGTGAACAATTCTTTCTGATAAGGAATTTGAAGATGCTCATACGCTTTAGGCGTTACAATTCTTCCTCTTGGCGTTCGATTGATAAAACCAATCTGTAATAAATAGGGCTCATATACATCTTCGAGCGTCATCGGCTCTTCTCCAATACTTGATGCGATGGCTTCAAGCCCGACGGGACCTCCTTTAAATCTTTCAATAATACCCTTTAAGTATTTGTGATCAACCGCATCCAAACCTAAATGATCTACACGAAGTCGGTCTAGAGCTGTTTTTGCAATTTCACTTGAAACCACACCTTCATTATAGACTTGTGCAAAATCACGCACACGTCTAAACAAACGGTTTGCGATACGTGGAGTCCCACGTGAGCGTAAAGATATTTCTGTGACAGCATTTTTATCAATTTCCGTATTCATAACACAACTTGTACGATAAACAATTTTTTCTAAGTCTGATAAATTATAGTACTCCAATTGGGAAATGATCCCAAAACGATCACGTAAAGGAGCACTTAAATCTCCGGCACGAGTTGTGGCACCAACAAGTGTAAAAGGTGGTAAATTAATACGAATATTGTGTACCGTAGCCGAATCTTTACCTACCACAATATCTAGACAATAATCTTCCATAGCTGGATACAACACTTCTTCTACTTGTTTTGGCAAGCGATGGATCTCATCAATAAATAAGACATCTCCTGGTTCAAGCGTCGTAAGAATCGCAGCTAGATCTCCACTTTTTTCAATCGAAGGACCACTGGCTGTTTTAAGATTTCCATGCATCTCATTAGCAAGAATATATGCCAATGTTGTTTTTCCAAGTCCAGGAGGGCCGTAGAATAAAACATGGTCCAAAGCTTCATTTCTAGATCTTGCCGCATGAATAAACACATTTAGATTTTCTTTTAATTCCGATTGCCCAATATATTCATTTAAACTTTGCGGACGCAACGTCTTTTCAAAGTTATCGCACTCTTGTAAATTTCCATCTACTTCTCTAGGCATTTATCTTATACTCCATTTCTTTTTGCGAGTAAGATCAATGCTTGTCTTAGCATTTCATCTTCTCCTAATTCTGTATTTTCTAATTCCTTTTTAATTGTCGTTAATTGATTTGTCTTATATCCAAGTGATAAAAGCGCATCCTGAACTTGGCCCCACACTGGATTTGATGTAGCTCCATCACTGGTTTCCAAAGATACAAACTTGCCTTTTAGATCTAGAACAATTTGTCCTGCCGTTTTTGCACCAATACCAGGTAAAGACTTAAGTTTTTTGATATCATCATTTTCAATGGCTTCAATCATTTCTTTTCCCGAACATACCGACAACATAGTCTGTGCTGTTTTAGGACCAATGCCTTTCACATTGATCAAACGCATAAACACTTCATAGTCTTCTTCTTTTAAAAAACCAAACAACAAGATCGCATCCTCACGTACATGTTGATACGTATAAAGAAACAATTCATCTCCCATTTTTTGACTTAAAGCATTTGCCAGATAGACTTCGTAGCCTACCCCATGCACATCCAACACAACACGATCACTTCGAATAATTCTTACAACGCCATTCACAAACGCAATCATATTACACCTCAACATCTAATTCTACAGGACAATGATCGGAACCATATACATCTGTCAAAATCTTGGCATCCACAATTTTATCTTTTAATTCCGGTGATACTAACCAATAATCAATTCTCCATCCCGCATTCTTTTCGCGAGCCTTAAAGCGATAACTCCACCAAGAATATTCTACTTTTTCAGGATACAAAGTACGGTATGTATCTACAAAATGAGACAATAAACACTTCTTAAAACTATCTCTTTCTTCATCTGTAAAACCTGCATTTTTATGATTTGTCTTTGGATTTTTAATATCGATCTCTTCATTGGCCACATTAAAATCGCCACAAGCCATAACTGGTTTATCTAATGATTTTAAATAGGCACTAAACGCTTTATCCCATTCCATACGATAATCTAAACGCTTTAGACCATCTCCTGAGTTTGGTGTATAAACAGTCACAACATAATATGTAGGATATTCAAGAGTAATTACTCTTCCTTCTGTATCATGTTCTTCCATATTCATTCCATAACGAACCGACACTGGTTCTTCTTTACAGAAAATCATTGTTCCACTATAGCCTTTTCTTTGTGCGCTATTTATATATTGATACGGATATAATTCACAATCCACTTCAATTTGATCGGGTTGAGCCTTCGTTTCTTGAATACAGAAAATATCTGCGTCCAAAGCATAAAGAATTTCCACAAAATCCTTCTTTAATACGGCACGAATCCCGTTTACGTTCCACGAAATACATTTCATAAAAAAACCACCTCAGAAGCATTATACCACACCAAAAGAAAAGGCTACACAATGTGTAACCTTAGTTTTCAATAAATTCAAATTCAAAGCCTAATAAACGTACTGTATCTCCATCTTGACATCCAGCCTCTCTTAAAGCTGTATCAATTCCAAGATAACGCATCTTATTGGCAAATAGATAGAAGTCTTCTTCTGTATTCAACTTATTGATGTCAAATACACGTTCAAGTCTAGGACCTGAAACATTCCATACGCCATCTTCTTCTTTTTCAATAATGATGTCTTTCTTCTTCTCTTCAAATGTATACATAACACCTGTCTCGCCCGTATCTTCCGTAATTGGGAATACTAGTGTTGTTGCAAGAAGATCAGCTGCTTTACGAAGTACTGGGTCTAAGCCTTCATGAATAATCGTTGTTGTTTCATATATTGGGATATCTGGATATTTTTCTTTAAAACGACGAACATTTTCTTCGGCATTTTCCATATCCATTTTATTTGCGACAACTATTTGTGGTCTTTCCAGTAAACGAATCTGGTAAGACTTCAACTCATTATTAATGACTTCATAATCTTTTAATGGATCTCGTCCATCTTCTGCACCCATATCAATAATGTGAATAATAACACGACATCTTTCAATGTGACGCAAGAACTGGTGACCTAAACCTTTGCCATCACTTGCTCCTTCAATAAGTCCTGGTAAATCGGCTAGTACAAAGCTTCTTCCATCTCCGGTTTGTACAACCCCAACATTTGGTGTGATTGTCGTAAATGGATAATCTCCAATTTCTGGACGCGCTTTACTAACAGCATCTAGGAATGTGGATTTTCCTACACTAGGGAATCCTACCAATCCAACATCGGCAAGTACTCTAAGTTCTACAATACAATCAAATTCTTCACCCAATACACCTTGTTCTGCATATTTTGGTGCTGTATTGTGGCTTGATCTAAAATGCCAGTTACCACGACCTCCACGACCACCATGTGCTACAACTTGGCGTTGGTGTGGTTTTGTCAAGTCAGCAAGTACTTGATTATTATCACTTCTCTTTACAATCGTTCCTAATGGAACTTTTACTACTTTATGTTCTCCATTGGCTCCATGCATCTTTTTATTTTTACCTTTTTCACCCGGAGTAGCAATCACCTTACGGTGATAACGTAAATCTAAAAGTGTTGTCATTCCTGGATCGGCTTCAAAAATGACATCTCCACCGTTACCTCCATCGCCCCCAAAAGGTCCACCATAGGCAACATATTTCTCATGGCGAAAACTTACTAAACCATCTCCACCTTTACCTGCTTTTATATGAACTTTGACCTGATCTACAAACATATATACCCTCCTTTCTTTCTCATTAAAAAAGATCCCAGCAACGGGATCTTAAATTTCACACTTGTTAAGCTTGTGGATAAACAGAAACTTTCTTTCTATCTTTACCAAGACGTTCGTATTTAACAACACCGTTAACTAATGCGAACAATGTATCATCAGCACCACGTCCTACGTTAGTTCCTGGATGAATTTTTGTTCCACGTTGACGATAAATAATGCTTCCAGCGTGACAAGATTGTCCATCAGCTAATTTAGCTCCTAAACGTTTTGAGTGAGAATCACGACCGTTCTTTGTAGAACCAACTCCCTTTTTAGAAGCGAATAACTGTAAGTCTAATTTTAATAACATTTTTTACACCTCCTGTACTTGTATGTATTTAGGATAACTCTCTTCAATACTTTGAAACTGAACCAATAGCGTATTCAATATGATTTGTAGTTCAGCACATTCCGTATTGTTTATTTTTAATTCAACATCCCCTGCATCTACTTTATAAGAAATGAAACTTAAATAGCCAAGCTGTGCGATTGCGTTAATACCACCAATAATAATGGTACTGGCTGCAGAACAGACGATATCTTTTCCATACTGATCATACTCAGCATGTCCCTGCATAGAGATCAATGAAATCCCATGTTCATCTCTAGCAATTTTAATTTTAATCATAATTAAGCTTCGATAGCTTCAATTTTTACACGAGTGTAAGGTTGACGGTGTCCTTGTTTACGACGTGTTGAAGATTTTTTGGCTTTATATTTCACGATAGTGATTTTCTTTCCTTTGCCTTGTTTTTCAACAACACCAGTTACCTTTGCACCTTCTACGAATGGTTTACCAAATTTTCCATCAGCGTATAATACTTTGTCAAATGTAACTGTGTCTCCTTCGTTAGCTTCTAATTTTTCAACGAAGATAACAGCATCCTTTTCAACACGGATCTGTTTTCCACCAGTTTCGATAATTGCGTACATGTGTGCACCTCCTATTCATTCTTTTTTCACATTTAGCTTGATACTCGCCATCAAGGTGTGAAATTTCAACTTAAACCTTTTCTGGGCGGTTGCAAGTCCATACACGGAGTTTGCAACATTGATATTTTAAAGGATATAAAGCAATACGTCAAGATAAAATTCTATTTTTTAGCTCTATGTATTATACTGATAAACTGGAATTTATTAGGCAAACAGAATAAGTGCAACACCTGTGATAAGCAGAACTATACCAACAACAAACTCTATCATTCCCACTTTCTTTGCGTATTCTTCTTTCTTCCGACCGGCTTTGAAATCCGCCTCAAAACCGTTGATAAGATTGTATTTCTTTTTAAAGTAAATGAAGTATCCAAACAGAAGGAATGCCAATCCCAGAACTACAGCCAATACCTTTAGGAATATCATATAAACACCTCCACAAAAAATTCCGATTTAGCTTTTTATACATCATAATCATATTTTTAGACTTAAATCACTAAGATTTCTGCCATTTCCAAAATGATACAAAGAATAAATAAAATGACAATTAATAATACGGGCGAAAAACCTTTTTTTAGTATCTTTGTACAACCAAAGAATACACATAAAGAAAGAACTCCAGGTAAAACCATATCTAAATCGGATTGAATATTTACTACATGAATCTGCACAAATCTTTGTACCAAAATTCCAACCACAAACATTCCGAGCATACTTGCAGCTAATGTTACATTCTTTAAGAATGTATCCGATAAGTCCGTAATCAACTTAGTACCTTTCTTATAACCAAGCTCTTGTGTAATCCAAAGAAAACCAAAACGAAGTACGTTCCATGCCACAAAGAAGAAAATAGGTCCTAGAACATTTTGCGATAACGCAAGCGATGCACCAACAGCAGCAAGAATCGGACGCATTGTAAACCAGAATACAGGATCTCCTACACCTGCCAACGGTCCCATTAAGCCAATCTTTACATCTTGAATAGATGTATCTGAAATATCAGCACCTTTTGCCTTTTCTTCTTCCATAGCCAAGACAATACCAACAATGGGAGCAGAAACATATGGATGTGTATTATAAAACTTTAAATGGCGCTCTACAGCCAAATCATAATCTTCTTTGTTTGGATATAATTCTTTCAATGCCGGAAGCAAGCCATAACACCAGCCGCCATTTTGCATACGCTCAAAATTCCATGAACCTTGTAAATATTGATGGTTTAAACAAACCTTTAATCTTGTACTTTTCTTCATATAAACCACCTACTCATAATCATTTAAGATGTCCCCTAATGGATCATTACTTGTTTTACTTGATTGTTTCTTGACATTCAACAGCATATATAGCCAAACTAAGCCACCACCAATAAAGCATAAAGATATTAAAGACAAGCTTGTCATACATGCAAGTCCAAATCCAATCATAAAGAATGGATATGTAAATTTAGATCCTAATACATTCGCTACAATCGCAAAGCCAACCACACAAACTACACCCGAACCAATCAATAATCCCTTATAAATTGAAACAGGGATCATTTCCAAAATTGAACAAATCACGGATGATGGAATCAATAATAAAACGATTGTAGGAATCAAAACACGAATTCCTTGCATACAAATACCAATCCATTGATAATAAGAAACTTTTTTTGTCTCATCCATCTTATGTACAAGTTGGATTGCTAAATTACGACATACCTTTGTCAATGATAACCCCACTAAAGATAATGGAATCGCTAGGGCAATACTAAACGCAATCACATATCTAGCTTCAATTGCACTTTCAAGGCCATGGATCATCAATATAGATGAAATCACACTCGCTAAACATACATCAGGTGCAACAGCCGCACCAATATTGGCCCATCCTAAGGCAATCAATTGTAAAGATCCACCTAATAATAATCCTTCTGCTAAATGGTTTGTCACTAAACCAATTAAAGTACAGGCAACAATGGGTTGATGAAATTCAAACTCATCCAAGATGCCTTCAATGCCTGCGACAAATGCCACAAGTAAAACTAAAACAGTTTGCATACCTCTTCCTCATTTCTTTTTGATTTTTTTAAAATCCTTTGAATTTAAAAAATAATACAAGATAAATGCCCATACAAGAAGGAGTACCGCACCTAATGATATAAATGTCTTATAATAGGGATATCCAAAAACAGCTCCTACGCTTAAAATCAAGCCAACAAAAACATAGGATACAAATTCCTGGATTACATCATAGATTTCTTGAAAACTGTATTGATTATGTGTAGCTTCATCTTCCTGTAGTCCATCATATATACCTTGTGCAATATCTTTTAAAAATCTTTTCATATGTATAATATACCACAAGAAAAGGCTTTTCCATTAGGAAAAGCCAAGATTATTTATTATTCATCATTTTAAGTGCAATTCTAAGAATACAAATGCCCATTACCACAATCACAATTGAATTCAATAACCAAGTGTTGATTGTATACGGTAGTTTATAAATAAAAACGGTACATGTGCAAAGTAGTAAAATAAAGAGTTCTACCATTGAATTTTTAATCATAGTCATATCTGTACCTCCTTATACTTTTAGTATAAATTGCTTTAAACAAAGTACAATATGACTACATACGATTGAACAGACATTTATCCAACACTTAATTTATCCTTAATCTTTGTTAATTTTAGTTTACATCATTTGCAAGTTTTTATAAAGAGGATTATCATTAAATTAACGAATCAAAAAGAAACGGAGCTTATTATGATCAACATACCCGAGATACTGGTGGCAAATGGGACTGGGGCATTTTTAGTACTCTTCTTATTGCTATATCGAATTCGTATTGCACAAACAAATCAGTTTGATGAAAAAATATATAACTTTATGCTGATAGTTACCTTTATTGCCACGGTCAATGAAACGCTTAGTTTTATCATTGATGCACACCCAGGTTTTATCTTTCATATTTTACAATATATCTCAAATACAATTTCTTCAGCTAGCCCAGGCATCATCGTTTATTGTTGGCGTTTATTCGTAGAATATCATATTCATAGAAATTTTGAGCGCATCAAGAAGAAATCAAGAATCTTAGCCATTCCATTGATCATTGCCACAATCTTGATCATTATCAATTTATTGGGAACGGGTATCATCTTTGATATTTCAAAGGAAAATGTATATACTCGTGGTCCCATGAATTTTATTTTATATCTTTTCGTCTTCGTTTATTTTATTGAAAGTATATATACTGTTCAAAAAGCTAAAACCGATACCATTTTAGTAGAATTCTTTCCCATTTACTACTTTATCATCCCTTGTACGATTGGCACCATGATTCAAGGTTTCTTCTTTGGAGTTTCTACGATTTGGCTTTGTGTCGCAATCGCATTTATCATAGTTTACATTGAAATTCAAGTATCTATATCCTTTATTGATGATTTATCCGGACTTTACAATCGAAAATACATGAACCATTATCTGAATAAGCTACAAAATGATAAACCAAAACATGTATACGGATTCTTGATGGATATCAATAGCTTTAAAGCCATCAATGATACATATGGACATTTAAAAGGTGATTATGCCCTCATACAGTTTGGTAAAATACTACAATATTCGATTGATAAAGATTCAGTTGCCATTCGTATGGGTGGGGATGAATTTGTGATCTTTGCGAAACTCAAATCGGATGAAGAAGCCTTGGCTTTAAAGAAACAAATTATATATAATGTTCGGCAATTTAATTTAAAATCAAAAGAACCATTCCATTTATCTTTCTCAATAGGAATCGCAAAATACAATGGAAAAAATATCGATGCATTCTTATCAGCCATGGACGATTCTATGTATGAAGCTAAAAATATGCATCGTTTAATGCAGTAATCAAGGCGAGTTCATCGCCTTTTTTATTTTGAACAAAAAAGATGAGCAATTATTCACTCATCTAGTTTATCAATTACTTTTTTAATGTAGTAGGTTCTTAATAAGCCAAAGATCAAGATACAGATTCCTACAATGGAAATGGCTTTTTCTTGATACAACAAGCCAAACACAAAGACGACAACGCCAAGTCCAGCCAGCTGCAATTGTTTAAAAACAACCTTTTGTTTATCATTCATTAGCGAACAGTTACACCATTAGGCATTTCTTTTGCGACTGTGACAAATGACAAGTCTTTATCATCTGTAGCACACAAAATCATACCATATGATTCTACACCACGTAGTTTTACTGGTTTTAAGTTTGTCACTACGACAACTTGTTTTCCAATCAATTCTTCTGGCTTGTAGTGTTTCGCAATACCACTAACGATTTGACGGACTTCACCACCCAAATCAATTTGTTCAACCAATAAACGATCTGCCTTTGGATGTGGTTCACACTTCACAATCGTACCGACTTTGAATTGTAGTTTCGCAAAATCATCAATCGTAACTTCTTCTACTTTTGCTTCTTTTTTTGGCTCTTCTTTTTTAGCTGCTTCTTTTTCTTTATTAAACTCTTCCATAAATTTCTTTTCATCAATACGTGCAAACAATGGTTCACACTTTTCAACTACATGAATATCTGTTTCTAAGTTTCCAAACGATTCACAAGAATCTAAATCCGTTACTTTTGTATTTAAATATGCGAACATCTTTTCTGCAGTTTCAGGTAAGAATGAATGTAATAATACTGCTGAAATACGAATAGATTCTAATAAGTTATATAAAACAGTAGCTAAACGATCTTGTTTTGATTCATCTTTTGCGAGTACCCAAGGCATTGTTTCATCAATGTACTTGTTTGTACGACGAAGCAATGTGAATACTTCATCTAATGCATCACCAACACGAAGTTCTTCCATCTTAGCTTCTACTTTCTTCTTAGTTTCTAAAGCACAAGCTTTTAATTGTTCATCGACTGCTTCACATACATTTGGATTTGTGACTAAACCACCAAAATATTTATTTGACATCGCAATTGTACGAGATACTAAGTTTCCTAAAATGTTTGCCAAGTCTGAATTGATTCTTTCAATCACTAATTCCCAAGTAATCGTTCCATCTTGCGCAAATGGCATTTCGTGTAAACAGTAATAACGAACAGCATCTACACCAAAGTGAGCCACTAAATCTTCGGCATAAATCACATTACCTTTTGATTTAGACATTTTGTCACTTCCCGTAAGCAACCATGGATGACCGAACACTTTCTTAGGTAAAGGTAAATCCAAAGCCATTAAAATAATTGGCCAATAAATTGTGTGGAAACGCAAAATATCTTTACCAATAATGTGTGTTGCAGGCCAGTATTTGTTGAACTTCTCATCACTAACACCATTGGCATGATAGCCAAGTGTAGTGATATAGTTGCTTAATGCATCAATCCAAACGTATACAACGTGTTTTGGATCAAAGTCAACAGGAACTCCCCATGTAAATGATGTACGAGATACACAAAGATCTTGTAATCCTGGACGCAAGAAGTTATTCAGCATTTCATTCTTACGAGATTCTGGTTGAATGAAATCAGGATGATCTTCAATGTATTTAATTAAGCGATCCGCATACTTTTGCATATTAAAGAAGTAAGCTTCTTCTTTTGCCTTCTTAACTGGACGACCACAATCTGGGCAACATCCATCTACCAATTGAGATTCTGTCCAGAATGATTCACAAGGCGTACAATACCATCCTTCATATGTTCCTTTATAGATATCTCCTTGATCGTATAAACGCTTAAAAATACTTTGTACTTCTTTTACGTGATAATCATCTGTAGTACGCACAAAATAATCATAGCTTGTATTCATTAAATCCCAGTTTGATTTAATTTGAGCAGCCACACCATCCACGAATTCTTGTGGACTTACACCTGCAGCTTTTGCCTTTTCTTCAATTTTTACACCATGCTCATCTGTACCTGTCTGAAAGAATACATCATATCCTTGTGCTCTTTTAAAACGAGCAATCGCATCCGACAAGATAATTTCATATGTATTCCCAATGTGAGGTCTACCTGATGTATACGCAATGGCCGTTGTTAAATAAAATGGTTCTTTCTTTTGTGTCATCTTTATTTCCTCCTATCATACAAATAAAAAAAGCCTTCATCCAAGGACGAAAGCTTCGTGGTACCACCTTAGTTTGTGTTTTCACACCTCAAGCTGTTAACGCCAGCATACGTCTTTACCTACCTATCGATAAAGAAGCTCCAAGACCATCTTCTTTATATATTGTACGCAGATTCACACCAAACCATCTGCTCTCTTTAGTACGCCATATAAATACTCTTCTTTTCTAAGCTTATTGACTTGTTTATTATACGCTATAAAACGTATTTTGAGCAAATTTATTTCGCAGCTTTTGTCAAAATTTTTACCAATGGTAAAGCTTTTTCAGGACAATTTGAAACACCCATATGATACTTTGGCTTAGTAGGACCATGATAATTACTACCACAAGATACGAATAATTTGCGTTTCTGAACAATCTTCAATGCAGCCGCAACCGTTTGTTCATGAATATCATTAGAGAAGCATTCCACTCCATCCATACCTAAATCCACAATTTCTCCTAAAACATCATCGGAAATATAATCTAAATGCCAGCTTGATAAAATCGCAATACCTCCAGCACTATGAATCGCATCAATTACTGCTTTCGCATCCGGATAGTTAGCCTTTACATAACAAGGTCCATTCTTACCAAATACATCGGTTTCAAAACGAGACATCGCAACACTCTCACTTTCACAACTATCAATATACTTCTTCACAAAAGGCAATAAACGTGTTCTTTCGTTATGGAACACCATCTTTGTGATTTCTGTTGGTGTAATAGTTTGGAAACGAGAATTTGAAATTAATGAATCTACATCAATACGAATGCCTGAGTAATTTTCGAATTTTTCAACACGCTCCATGGATAAATCTTTTTCACGCTTCAAAGAATTTTGTTCTAACACTTCAAACACTTCATTCGTCCAGTCAATATAATAACCTAGAATACGTACTCGCATTCTTTTATATTGTGCATCCACTTCCACGCCTGGAATATATTGAATGTTGTACAAACTTGAAAAGCGAACCGCTGCCGCATTCGCTCTTGCACAGTTGTGGTCTGTGATTGAGATAACTTCCAAATGATTTTCTTTGGCTTGTTTGAATAATTCTTCTACATCATAATAACCATCATCACTGTAGTTTGAACGAATATGTAAATCGATTGGAGTCACAACCAACTCTTCTTTTACTAAAGCTGGTTCCACCTTTGTTTCAAAACGAATTTCCTGATCTGGTTCATTTACAGGGACCAAACCAAAAATCAGATCAAATAGAGTTTGTTGGTTTGGAGTGATTAAGACAACAATACCATTAATGACCCACCATAAAATGACTCCTGGCACTTGAAAGAAGAACCCTAAAATCATCAAAGGAAGACCAAATCCCAATGCTTGTCGTAAGATCAAATGGATTGGCATCGCCTCTTTTTTGTTTCTACGAACCAATTTCAAATCCATAATGGCATATCCAAATGACTGCCCATTTGTTCGTGCTGTAAAAAACGCAAGTAATAATACACTAGATACAAATAACATGGCAAACATTAAGTAGAATAATAAATCAAAGAAGTGTGGTGGAATCAATCCACACATAATTAATAAAAACTCAAGAACCCATATATAAACAGGCAATAAACAAATGTTGACATCCATCAAAAACGCAAAAAAATGATTTTGGTAATCTCTTAGAATCCGTTTTAATGGAGTGGCATATTTATATCCACCTGCACGATACAATTTCGATTTTTTTTGAAAGTAAGCTAGAGTTAGATCTTTAAAATTGTATTTCTGTTGTTTCATAAAATTATAAGCCTTTCTTTCGTTATTATAACAATTTTTAAGCATGAAAAAAAGGGCCATAGCCCTTAATCTTGTTTTCTTAAACGTTTTAGTACAAATACTAATGCACCTAAAGACATCATACATAACCATGAATAAATCGTTACATTTGTATTTGTTGATGTATTTACAGGCGTATATTTCCCTGCATTCATACTAAATTTTTGTGCTTCCTGCAACAAACGCTGATACTTTTTACCAACTTTATTCATCAATTCTGCATTCACTGCATTTTTATCAGTTGCAGATAATTTTACCCAGCTAGGCATCGCAGAAAGAATCTTTTGATAATTCAAGCTGTTGGCACTTGTAAAGATATTTCCACTTGCACTCGTTAAGTATGTCTTAATGAAATTATTAGCTGCCGCACTTGTATCCTCTTGTTTGACTACTGTTTCTACTTTTGCAGCTTCCACATTCTTTGTTTCTACTGTTGGAGCCACAACTTGCGGCTGTTCTTGTACAACTGGTGTTTGCACTAATAATTCATTACTTGTTTCTACTTTTGGTGCAACCTTTTCTTCTAAAGTAACCACCTTGTATACAAAGTTTGTATTATCGTCTAAATATGCATTTAGATGTGCTAACGTTTCATCCACTTTTGCCTGTGTTGATTCATCGTTTGAAAGTACAAGACTACAATCATCCAATTCTTTCTTGAAATTATTATAAGACGCTTCTTCAAGCATATCCTTATTGGATTCTAAGACTTCACTAGCTTCCTGCACTTTTTCGTTCAATTTAGAGAAATCCGCTTTTTTAACTAAAGAAGCAGCTGCCGCATTTAAAGCAGACTGTGCCTTTTCAATGTCTTCAACAGTACTTGCACTATTTTTTAATACTTGCTTAGCTTCGTTCAAACTTGTTTCATATGCCGTATAGCTTCTATGAGTATAGCTATCCTTTACATATGTACTTGATTGATCTACGATAGCTTTTAATCCAGAAACATTGATCAATGCATTTTTTGCATTATCCAGCTTCACTAACTCTTGTGTAAGTTGTTCTAAAGTTGAAGTTGTTGATTGAACCAAAAGGCTTGATTCGTCCATCACCGTTTTTAAAGCGGCATAGCTATCTGTAGTAAAGATTGTAGAATCTAAACTTTGTGCATCTTTTAAAGAAGTATCTAAAGCTGTTTTAGCGTTTAGAATCAATGTATTAGCCAATGCATTGGCCTCAGATACAACAATTTCATATGCACTTAAAGTACATCCTTCAGCTTTTTTCATACCTGCTTTTTCGTATGCATCTTGATAAGCTTTTTTGATTTGATTCTGATTTTCGTTAGTCAAGACTTTGAACAATTGATCTCCTGCTAATACGAAAGAATAATTCTTTTCATCCACCTTAGTGATCAATGTATATATTTCTACATCTTTATTTGTACTATCTTTAACAATTTCTTTTGTACTCAAATATCGTTCGATAAAATCATCTGCAGTAATTGTCTGTTGGGCTTTTTCTTCTAATTTTACTGGCTGTACTTGTTTGGCAAGCACATCCATATTTGGATTTGAAGCCACACAAACTGCTACAGCACTAGCGACACAATAAACCTTTGCTTTATTCACAACAAACCCTCCATTCCATTTCACTATTTTACTCCCAAAATATCAATTGGTCTAGTCCCAATATTCAACAACAAACTTTCGAGCCCACGCATCCGTTGTTTCTAATTGATCAATTGTAGGGTTTTCAATATATTTTGCCTGCTTACAAGCTTGTTCAATACTTTCTTCAATTTGTAAAAATGAAATCTTTTTATCTAAAAATAGCTGTACTGCCTGTTCATCCGCTCCATTAAATACGGCACCTAGATTTCCTTCTTTTTTACCAATTTCATAGGCTAGTTTCAACATTGGATAACGAACATAATCCATTTCTTTAAAGTTCAAATCCATTGTTTTTGTCATGTCCAAAGGATGATCTTCCTTTAACACCGGACGATCTGGATAACATAACGCATATTGAATTGGTAAACGCATATCGGCAGATCCAAGTTGTGCAATAATTGCGTTGTCATTGTATTCAACCATAGAATGCACGATACTTTGACGGTGTAACACCGTATCGATTTTTTCATACGGCAAATCAAATAAATAGTGTGCTTCAATCACTTCAAAGCCTTTATTAACCATTGTTGCACTATCCACTGTGATTCGTTTTCCCATGTTCCAGTTTGGATGTTTTAAAGTCTGTTCTACTGTTACATCACTTAACTCATCCCTTGTCTTATCTCTAAAACTACCGCCACTTGCCGTAATAATTAAACGCTTCACATCTTCACTACGATTTCCCTGCAAGGATTGAAAGATAGCAGAGTGTTCTGAATCGATTGGATATAGTTTGGTGTTTGTTTCCTGCAATGTCTGACGTACCAAAACACCGCCCGCAACCAAACTTTCTTTATTAGCCAATGCCACATCAATTCCTTTTTTTAAAGATGTTAAGGTAGGCTTTAATCCTCTAAATCCAACAACGGCATTCACCAACAAATCATATTCACAGTTTTCCATACATTGAACCATGGCTTCATTACCACTATATACAGTAACACCACTTAATTCTTTAGCCTTTGAAACATCTGAAATACCAGCTACCTGAATGGTAGGATGTTTATCAATAATTTTCTGCATTACATCCACTTGATGTCCAGCCGCAATACCAACTAGACAAAATTGATCTGGATGTTGTTCAATCACATCCACTGTTTGTAAACCGATAGAGCCTGTAGCTCCTAATAATAATATTCTTTTCATAATTCATCACCTATACTTATCATTTTAACACAATACAGACAAAAGATGTGGTTAAATAGTAATTGGAGGTAAATTATGAAATCATTGATTTAACACATACTATTTCGGAAGATATGCGCGTCTTTTCGGGTAGTGAAGCACCAAAATTAACCACAAAAAGCACCTACAAAAGGATGGTTTTAAAGAAACACTCCTTCAAATGTATTCTCATGTACAAACACACATGGATCCACCGACTCATATTTTTGCGAAACGAAGAAACTTTAGATCAATTTTCCCCCGAACAATTCTTCGGCAAAGCTCTTGTCGTTGATTGTAGGGATTTAAAAGAAGGACAAGCCATCACAATCGATAAAATCAATATAGATAAAGCCAAGTTGGCTGAGTTTCTTCTCTTCAATCTTGGTTGAGACAAACGTTGGAATTTAGATACCTATTTTAATGATTACCCGTGCATAGATGACACAGTATTAGAATTCATTCTAAATTGTAATTTCAAAGGCATTGGCTTTGACGTAATGGGATTAGACCCCCTGCGTGATAAAAATTTGACACGAGACAAAGCGTTATTTAAAGATACAGATATTGTGAATATTGAAAATCTTACCAACTTAGATCAATGCGGAAATGATTTATTTTGGTTTAGTTGTTTCCCACCTAAAATTGAAAACTGTGATGGCTTTCCTATTCGAGCGATTGCTTGGTATGAATAAAGACCGGATCACCGGTCTTTCAATTTTTTCTTTTCATTATATAATTGTTTATCAGCTTCAATAAACCAATCATTCCATTTATGTATATCTTTATGATATGGTGCACATCCAATACTCACATCTAAGTCAAAGGGAAAAGATAGTTTTCTTATGTACGCATGAATTCTTTGGCACAAACCTTCTACATCATTTCCTTTATACACAATCACAAATTCATCCCCACCATAGCGAGCAATAAAATCACTTTTTTCAATACAAGATTCTTTTAAACAGTTCGCAATGGCCTTTAATGCTAAATCCCCTTGCGTATGTCCATACTCGTCGTTGATTTTCTTAAATCTATTCACGTCCAGCACTAACAAGTACATATTTAAATCTTGACTTCTTACACACTCAAATAAATGCTGTTCCATACGATTACGGTTATTTAATTGTGTTAATGGATCAATAGAAATCATTTGTTCTTCCAAACTAATATATACAATAAGGATACTAAGACTAGTTCCTACACAAAAAACAGGAATGTCACGAAAAAAATCTTGCATTGTGCCAATCAACAATAGTGACCCCATATAAATGGCTAAAATTTGATTCGATTTCTTTTGTTGATAATTCTTTGCCTTACAGCTATACACATAAGCTTGATAGGCTCCAACCATAAAATAGAGATCGTTTATAAATACATACAAAATATAGAGTGGTCCTTCTTGAAAATTTCCATATGAATCGATTTGAAATAAACATCCATTCAATGTATTTACAAGTAGAAGGACAACGCTTGCGAACACAGGAATCATTGCGAATAACGTTTGCGATTTTTTTACATAATGAACTTCAAGCATTGTTTGGATGTAATTAAACCAAGAAAGTGTGCATAGCGAAAAGAACAGGAAGCACATTTCATTTAGAAACAGGTCCTGACCATTTGTCGTCATTCGTACTAAATCAGTTTGAAAATATAATATATGTACAAGGACAACTGCCAAAAAGCTAACTTTTTGACTGTTTTTCATCATGGAATGATAGGTTTTAAAACCTAGAATCAACATGATAGCAACACATATATAGTAGATTTCCGCAAAAAGAATTTCATTCATAAAACCATTTTATCATGAAAAAAAGATCATATCACCTTTATTCGGTAAATATGATCTGTTTTTTTAATTAGTCTTCAAATGACAATGGTTTTAAATCCCAAATTTCTTTAGCGTATTCGCTAATTGTACGATCACTAGAGAAATATCCTGATTTGGCAATATTTACTAACATTGTCTTAGCCCAGCGACTCTTGTCCATGTAACGAGCTTGTACTTTTTCTTGTGCATATATGTATGCATCAAAGTCAGCTAATACGAAGAATTCATCGTTACGCATCATTAAGTCGTTGTTGATCAACTTAAATTCGTTTGGATCATTTGACCATGTACAATTTTTAAGTGAATCTATTACCATACGGATATTGTAGCTTGAATTGTATAGGTTCCATGCGTTGTATGAGTTTTCATGACGAAGTTCATTGATGTCTTCTACATGTAAACCAAAGATTTCTGCATTTTCGTATCCAACACGCTCAACGATTTCTACGTTAGCTCCATCAAGTGTACCAAGAGTAATTGCACCATTCATCATATATTTCATGTTTCCTGTACCACTTGCTTCTTTACCAGCAGTAGAAATCTGTTCAGAAACATCTGCCGCATTCAATAAGATTTCAGCAATGGATACAGAGTAGTTAGGAATGAAGACAACCTTCATGTATTTAGAAATTTCTGGGTCATTATTAACAACATTGGCAACCATGTTAATCAATTTAATAATTTCCTTCGCTAAATCATAACTTGCTGCTGCTTTTGCAGAGTAGAAGAATGTACGAGGGTAAATTCTAAATGAAGGATCCTGTTTCATTCTTAAGTATAAATACATAACGTGGAAGATATTTAATAATTGACGTTTGTATGCGTGAAGACGTTTAGCTTGGCAGTCAAAGATTGAATTTACATCAATATCAATACCTAAGTTTTCTTTTACATAGGTAGCCAAAATCTTTTTACGCTCTAATTTCACATCCATGAATTTAGCTTGTAAAGCCTCATCTTCAACGTGTGCCATTAAATCTTCTAATTTTTCTGGATTTGTCTTGAACTCATCTCCAATTGTATCTTCTAACAACTGAGTCAATTGAGGGTTTGAGAACAATAACCATCTACGGTGAGTAATACCATTTGTCTTATTGTTGAATTTATCTGGATAAATTGTCACAAAATCTTTGAATACATCATTTACTAAGATTTCAGAGTGAAGTTTCGCAACACCGTTTACACTGTGTGAACCAACAACAGCCAAGTTAGCCATGTGAACTTGTCCTTCTTTTAAGATTGAAACATTGTTGAAGATTCCACATAATCCTCTGTGATCTACGTCATATTTGAAACGACGGTTGATTTCTTCAATGATCATATATAGACGTGGCAACAATGAACGAACCATGTCTTGAGGCCATTTTTCAAGTGCTTCTGCCATAACTGTGTGGTTTGTATACGCAACAGTCTTTGTCACGATATTCCAAGCATCATCCCATTCATAGAAGTAATCATCTAGTAATACACGCATTAATTCAGGAATAACTAATACAGGGTGTGTATCATTTAACTGAATCGCAACTTTATCACCTAAATTATCTAAGCTTGGGTATACACGTAAGTGTGTACGAATAATTTGATCAATTCCAGCACATACAAAGAAATATTCTTGTGTTAAACGCAAACGTTTTCCTTCGATTGTTGAATCATCAGGATATACATTTGCTGTAATAGCTGTTACTTGATTCAAATATTCATTTAATCCACCTGAGTTTACAGAATCTTCATCAACTTCTGCATCCCATAAGCGAAGTGTATTTGTGGTTGTTGTATGATATCCAACGATTGGTTCATCATAAGGTACAGCACGTACGACAAATTCTGGATGATGTTGAGCATAAAATTTTCCATATTCATCCATGTATCCATCTACGTAACCACCAAATTTAACTTTTACGGCATGTTGAGGTTTCCATACTTCCCAAACATTACCATTCTTTAACCAGCAGTCTGGCAATTCAACTTGTTGGTTGTTTTCAATTTTTTGTTTGAACAAACCGTAACGGTATCGAATACAGTTACCATGTCCTGGCAAATCAAGAGATGCTAATGAATCCATGAAACATGCGGCAAGTCTTCCTAAACCACCATTTCCTAATCCTGCATCACTTTCAATGTTTTCCATTTCATTGATGTCCATACCTAAATCTTTTAAACCATCTTTAACAATATCATAGATGTTTAGGTTCATTAGGTTACTAGTCATTAAACGACCCATCAAGAATTCCATAGAAAAATAATAAAGCTGTTTTGATTCTGTTTTCTTGATCGCATTTTTAGTTTCTCTCCAATGCTCTCCAGCAAAATCACGAATCATGTTACCTAGGACATTATATCTCTCTTCAGGATATGTATCTTCAAAATCACGTCCATAGGCATCAGAAACAGCTTCTTTAAAGCTTTCCTTAAAACTATCTTTAGACTCAAATAGATGTGGCATAATCTAAATCTCCTTCCAACACTTTTACATTATACCTTTATTTCAAGCCATTTTTCAACTTTATCCCACTTTAAAAACATCAAAATCCCAAAAATAGCCAACAGTTTTATGGGTTTTGATGTATTCATCACCCAAAAGGCGACGAATTGAAGCGATATGAACCGTTAAAGTGTTATCCAATATTTCGTGATGATACGCCTGTTCCAAGTAAAAAACCAGCGCCGATCTAGATACAGTTTTGTGTGGAACGTCCATCAGTGTTGAAATAATTGTAAAACTTGCCTTAGGAATAAAGATTTTTTCTTTACCCTTTTGGATAATGTTAGAATCCATGTCAATCAATAGATTCCCCGTTCTATATAACCCCTTTTTCTTTCGAACATTTTCAATGGACATTGAAATCAAACCGTTGCTGTAATTTCTCACTTCATCATTCACTTTTAAATTTTGGCATAACATAGCTGGTGTTTTGTAGTAAACCTGCCCGTTCTCTTCAATGCGATCCACAGGATATCCATTATCGACTAACTCTTCGAGCAGTTCTAAATCGACCTCTGTAATCAACTTACAAAACTTCATATGTATACTTATCTCCTTTAGCTAACCATTTCACATTTGGCTCATATCAATAGTATCCCATATCTATGTGAATTTAACATTAAAAACTAACTTTTTGTTAATTTGTGCAAATTTTCAATTAATTTGTGCAAACGCATAGTATCTTTTAATGATTTTTACTCAAATTTCTCTATTTTACCGAAACATTTAATGCTTGAATCAATAATCATTCCACCCTCTTCATAGATGCCATACACAGGAATTTGTTTCTCTGATTTTACCTTTTCAATACTTTGCAGCTGCACTTTACTCCTTCTAAAATGAGGTTCAATCGCAAAGCCAGATAAACAACCTAAACCTGTCTGATACAAAAATTCTGGATAATCCTCATCCGGACTTATGTGATAAGAGTCAAGCTGAATCATGGCTCCTGCACTATATCCAATCATAATTCCCTTATAATTTTTAATTAACTTCTTTAATTTCTTTTCTTTAATTCGCTTCATCATTAAATCAGGAGCTCCACCTGTCAACATCAAAATGGAACTATTTAAAATCTTTTCCTTCATTTCATCCATCGAATCTTTAAAGTAATTGACCCATACTATTTGTTCCTTACCGATTCCATACTTGTAGAATACATCTTGATTAGAGCGATACCATATCCCTTGTCCAGGCGCATATTGTTTATTCCAATCAGACTCATTTTTAGTATCATTAAAAAAGCTAAATGGAAGGATACAAACACGATCATTTTTAGATATATATGATTTTAAATTCATATATATCCACTTTTCATCAATCATACTCGTATTCAATAAGACATGAATAGGATGAATACAATTTTCAAGTTCTTTTACTCCATCAAAAGAATAGGGTTTCCTATTTTCAAACTCTTCAAAACACTTCATCTCACTCGTTGCCTCATGCATAGTGACTACTTTATTATTCTCATCAATATATAATTTCATTTTTGGACTCCTTTCATGAAAAAAGATGGACTCTTATTGTCCATCATCTTCGTTTTTCGCATTTGCGATATTTTGTTGAATCTGTTCACTTGCTGCTTTTAATTGATTTGAAAGCTCAGGATCTTTTGCGGTTGTCATATTATCTGTAACAGGACCATCACTAGCTCCGGTCTTCGTCAATTTTAAATATGTCCAGCCATCTGCCGTATGTGTATCATCAATCAAATAATTATAAGAATCAATTTCTAGATCATACATCTTTGAACTATCTTTATTTGTAAAATATGTATCAATTGGCAATTGTTCATTCACAATATTATAAGCACTATCAAGTGCCACATTCGCCACATCATCCGTTGCACTATCTACTAGATCAATATGTACACGTAGTGTTGCACTTAATAAATTCACACTTACCTTTTCTACATTATCAATGTTTCCTAGAGCACTCTCAAGAGATGAGATATTGTCTTTTGTGATGGCAGGATCTAAATCCGCTTTTGAAAAACGACTACCTTCCACAGGTCGATTTTGTCCACCTAAGCTTGTCAACAAAACATATCCTACAATCACAACAGGGATCATAATTATAATAACAGTAAACCATACAAGCTTGTGTCCTTGACCTGTAGGTTTATTGGACGTATGTCTTCTACGCTTCATCTTGGCCATTAAAAAACCTCCTAATAACGTATTTATTATAACACAGTACATAAAAACATTAAAAGTCTGAATGAATCAGACTTTTATCTTTTCTTTAATTCTTCTTGAATCAACTCATTTGTACGTTTAGGATTTGCCTGCCCACGACTCGCCTTCATGACCTGGCCTACTAAGAATCCAACGGCACGATCTTTACCATTTTTGAAGTCTTCAATTGATTGAGGGTTGGCATCTAAAACACTGTTAACGATAGCTAAAATAGCACCATCATCACTTACTTGTTTCATACCCTTTTCTTCGATAACCTTCTTAGGATCTTTTCCTAGCATAACCTCTTCAAATACAACTTTACCTTGTTTTCCACTGATTTCTCCAGCCTCGATCACATTAATCAAGCTAGCCAAGTTTTCACTTGAACAAGGTACTTTCGCAAAACTTAAGTTGTTTTTGTTTAAGTAAGCTGAAACATCTCCAATGATCCAGTTACATGCTTTTTTCGCAAATTTTGTTGATTTTAATACTTCTTCAAAGAAATCAGCCATTTCACGATCAGAAACCAATACACCTGCATCATATTCACTCAATTCATAATCCTTCATGAAACGAGCTAAACGAGCATCAGGAAGCTCTTCTAGATTATCCTGAATCGATTTAACCCAGTCAAGATCTAATTGAATTGGGAAAATATTTGGCTCTGGGAAATATTTATAGTCAACATTTCCTTCTTTTTTACGCATTAGAATTGTAGTCTTTTGTGCTTCATCATAACGGCGAGTCGCCTGTTCTACTTTTTCACCAGCATCCAATAATGCAGATTGACGTTCTATTTCTGCTTGAACCGCTTTTTGAACATTCGCAATGGAGTTCAAGTTTTTGATTTCTGTCTTTGTTCCCAAAGTATCTTTATCTTTACTCAAAGAAATATTGACATCACAACGCATACTTCCTTCTTCCATCTTAACATCACTGACATTTAGATATAAAAGATTTTTACGAAGTGTTTCCACATAAGCTGCTGCTTCTTTAGCACTATGCATATCTGGTTTTGATACGATTTCAATCAATGGTGTTCCAGCACGGTTAAAGTCAATATATGTACCTGTATCTTTATGGAACTGTTTTGCGGTATCCTCTTCCATATGAATACGTTCGATGCGAATTTGTTTCTTTTCTCCATCTACATCAATTTCTACATATCCATTTGTTCCAATAGGATGGAACTGTTGCGTAATCTGGAATCCTTTTGGTAAATCTGAATAGTAATAGTTTTTACGATCAAAACGAACCAATGTTTCAAGATCACAATGCATAGCTGTACATGCCTTGATAGCTAAGGCTATAGCCTCTTTATTTACACATGGTAAGCATCCAGGATGTCCCAAATCCACAACACTTGTACATGTATTTGCGATTTCTCCAAAGCGCACAGGAGCACCAGAGAACATTTTTGTATTTGTCTTTAATTCACAGTGAATTTCAATACCAATCGTTACAAAATAATTCATTACTATCCCTCCAAACATTGTCCTTTTAAGCCTGTGCATTCTTCAATCGCACTAGATACATCAAACATTTTTTGTTCTTCAAAAGGCTTGCAAGTTAAATTCACAGCCACAGGCATAGAATCTACTTTTCCTAGTGGAAGTGTAATACTTGGATAACCAGAGAAATTTTGTAACTGCATGTGTTCTTCGGCAAAACTAGATACGCCAAAACGAACATTTGTACTTTCATTGATTAATGGTGCAATCGTTGGTGCTGCAACACTTAATACAGCATCACATTCTTCAAACATCTTCGCGTAAGCTTGAACGATCAAGCGACGAATCTTTTGGGCTTTTCTAAATAAACGATCTTGATTTTCTTCAAACAAAGAATATGAACCAATCACGAAACGGGCACGAACATAGCTTGAGAAACCTTTTGTGCGAGTATTTGTCATGACTTCTTCTAAATTTTGGCCTTCTTCACGCATTCCAAAACGAATACCATCCAGATTTGAATGGTTAGCTGTTGCTTCTGCATTCGCAATTGTCTTATAGACAGGTGCAATCAATTCCATATATTCTTTTGGCATTTCCACTTCAACAATCTTAGCTCCTTTTTCCTCTAATTTAGAAACTAAAGTGTTGAATTGAGCTTTTAATTCTTCGTTTTTCACTTCATCCATTACGGTTTTAAATACACCAATTGTTTTGTTTGTTAGATCCCCATTCAATAATTTTGAATATTCTTTAACCGCTTCATAACTTGAAGTCATATCATGATCATCACGACCGGCAAGTACTTCTAGAGCTAATGCAGCATCTTTTACATTTGTTGTAAAATATCCAACATGATCTAATGAACTCGCATAAGGAATGATGCCATAACGTGAAATACGTCCATATGTTGGTTTAACCCCAACAACACCACAATATGCAGCAGGTTTTCGAATGCTATCCCCTGTATCTGTACCAATAGCCAAAGGTACACATCCTGCGGCAACTAAAGCAGCACATCCACCGCTTGATCCACCTGGAATGCGGTCTAGATCATAAGGATTGTGTACAGCACCTGTGTAGGCATTCTTGTTGGTTCCACCCATACCAAGTTCATCCATACTTGCCTTACATACAAAGTCAGCTCCTGCCTCTCTTAATTTCTTTACGATTGTCGCATCATAAACAGGAACATAGTTATCTAAAATACGGCTACTTGCAGTTGTACGAATACCACAAGTAGAAATGTTATCTTTCAATGCGACTGGAACACCTGAAAGTTTTCCTTTCTTTGTGTTATTAGCTTCATCAACCATAGTTACTACGGCATTTAATTTTGGTTGAACCGCATTAATTTTTTCAATAGCCACATTTTTATTTACACAATTTGAAATTTCCATCTTACTTCACCACCTTTGGAACGTGAACATGTCCCATACGCGCATCTTTTACATTCTTCAACGCTTCTTCTTGCGTTAATACATCACTTACAACGTCTTCTCTTAAGAATGTTGTAGGTGCTTCAAAAGGATAGACCATAGGTTCTACGCCTTCTGTGTCCACTTTTTCAAAAAGGGATACTTGTTCTTCGACGGCAACGAAATCTTTTTTCAATTCTTCAATTTCTTCATCACTCAAATCAAACTTCAAATCGTTTGCCAATTTGTGAAAATATTCTGTACTGAATTTTTCCATATTCTCCTCCTATATCTTACTGATCACATTACATTCACTTGAACCAGATGCTCTCTCTATCAATGCATACACTGTATCATCATTTAGAACGGTAATCAAATAGTCACATTTTTTTGAACTAAATGTATCCATCTGATCTTTTACATCCTCAATCACGGCCAAGATTTCTCCGGCTGTCTTTCCGTGTGCTGTAATTGTCAAATTTAATTTCTTTAATTTTTTAGATTCAAATTTAGCCTCTCCCGTAATATACGTGTTATCTGGAAGAACTCTTGAAATCTCTTCTTTGAAAGACGCAAACTCCGTTGCAGCTGATGAATCCAAATCTGTAAAGTGTGAACTTGGAACCAATACCCATTCTTGACTTAAAGAAGTAAAACTTCCTTGTCCACCCTTATAATATCCTTCATAGATATAGCCGCCTTTACCGGTTGTATTTGAATCATCTAAGCGATAAGCCGCTATAAAGATTGGAATATTCTTATTGATTTCATTAAAACGCTCATGCATATAGGAAGCTAATTTAGAAAAAGTAACCTCCAAATAATTTTGCATCTTTTCATCTGTAATTTCTACACTCGAACCATCGGATGCATTTAATTCTCCATTTACGACAAGACCTAATGAAATTCCTTTTAGATTATCGTTTGTGTACCAATCTAATTCATACAAGTCCACTAAAATTGTCGCATTTGTCACAATCCCATTTCCCGTATCAAATTCTTCATCGGCACTTGGATTTAGACCATTTGGATTTCCATCACGAACCGTTCCTAATAATCCTCTTGAACCGTCTGTCGCATCCAATTCATCATAATCTAAGAATTGATGTGTCTTATACCCCACCGAAGTTGGTGAAAAATACTTTTTCGACAGATCCATCAATCCACTTTCCATTTCTACACGCAAATCTGTATCTTGGATCAAACCTACATGTTTGCTTCTTGTATCACTGGATTCATAGGGTAAAATAGCTTGATACGAGTCTTCATCCAATGCGTTTGCCTGATTTTTATTTCCGGTAGAACAAGCGCATAAACTCATTGCTAATAAACCAATCAATAATTTATTCTTTAGCATTTTCTACCTCCTGCACAAACTCTTCTTCACTCATTGTCATAACGCCTAGACTTTGTGCCTTTGTAAGCTTAGATCCTGCAGCCGTACCATAAATGACATAATCTGTCTTTTTGGATACAGAACCAGACACATTCGCACCTAAAGATTCTAAAATGGCCTTTGCCTCATTACGCGTATAATGTTCTAGAGTTCCTGTTAATACACATGTTTTATTTGTGAAACGACTTTGTACAACTTTTTTCTTTTCTTGTGTAAAATTACATCCAGCTTGTTTTAATACTTCAATTAAATGAAGATTCTTTTCTTCTTTAAAGAAAGCTACAACACTTTGGGCTGTAATTAAACCAATATCATGAATCATAACTAAATCATCCATACTTGCATGCATTAAAGTATCGATGTCACCAAATTGTTCAGCTAAAATCATTGCGGCTTTTTTACCAACCTGACGAATTCCAAGTCCATATAAGATGACACCCAATGGTTGTTTTTTACTATTTTCAATCGATTCAAGAAGCTTATCCACCGACTTGGTTTGATAGCCTGGTTTTTCAATCAATTCATCATAGTAACGATTTAAAAAATAAATATCTTCAATCGAATTTAAATAACCCCATTCGTGTAATTGCTCAATTTTCTTATCACCCAAAGTATCAATATTCATCGCATCTCTTGACGCAAAATGAATCATACTTTCGACAACACGAGCAGGACAATCTTGGTTGATACAATAGTGTGCCGCTTCATCAGGTAGTCGTACTAAATGGGAGCCACAAATTGGACATGTCGTTGGAAAATGATATGGCACTTGTGTTCCATCTCTTCTTTCAGGTACACTTGTTACCACTTCAGGAATAATTTCTCCAGCCTTTCGAACAACAACAATATCACCAATACGAAGATCTTTATTGGCAATCATATCTTCATTATGTAACTGAGCCGCACTCACCGTGGTTCCGGCAACACGAACTGGTTCTAACACAGCGTTAGGCGTAATTTTTCCGGTACGCCCTACTGTAATGACAATGTCTTTTAATCGCGTCAAAACTTCTTGTGCTGGAAATTTATAGGCAGTCGCATAACGTGGTACTTTAGCAGTGCTTCCAAGTCTTCTTTGATCGGCTAAATTATTTAATTTAATGACCATACCATCAATTTCATAAGGTAGATCCTCACGTTTTTCTTGAATTTCCTGTATAAATTGCCAAATTTCATCAACGGTTGTACAAACTTTACGCAATGGATTTGTTCTAAAATGCATCTTAGACATTGCTTCTAAAGCTTCTTCTTGTGTTTGTACCGCAAAATCAGACGCATTCTGGAAGTAATACCAATAGGCATCTAATTTACGACTTGCACACACACTTGAATTCAATTGGCGAATGCTTCCTGCAGCTGCATTTCTTGGGTTCGCAAAAGGGGCTACCCCTTTTTCTTCTTGTCTTTTATTTAATAGTTCAAAGCTTGCCTTAGGCATATACACTTCACCACGAACCTCAACATGTCGCGTTTCAGGAATGTGCATAGGAATGGAAAGGATGGTTTTTACATTGTTTGAAACATCTTCTCCAACTATTCCATCACCCCTGGTCACAGCTCGAGTAAAGTTACCATCATCATATAGTAATGCCATCGCAAGTCCATCGTATTTGCATTCTACGACAAATTCTGGATTCGAAACGCTTTCCGATATTCTTTGAACAAATTCTTCAATTTCTTCTTTATTAAACACATTGCCTAAGGACAACATTTGTGAATCGTGCGTAACCTTTTCAAATCCCTCAAGTACAGACCCAATGATTCTTTGACTAGGACTATTCGCATCATACATTTCTGGATGTTTTTCTTCTAATGCCATTAATTCTTGCATCAAACGATCGTACTCTTGATCGGTAACGCTTGGATTGTCATAGACATAGTATTCAATGGAATATTTTTCTAATTCTTTACGTAAGTCTAAAATTCTTGCCTTTTCATCCATCATACTCACCTAGGCTTTCTTTAAAGAAGGATGTGATGCATTTAATTTTTTCACACCAATCGTATGACCAAAGGCAATGGTTGCGACATCCCCACGTATTTCAAGCACAACACCCTGGCCATAAATCGTATGTTCAACCGCATCCCCTTTACGTAAACGTATTTTCTTTTTATTAGCACCAAGCTTAGATGGTCTTCCTGTTAAGGATTGAGACACAACAACCTTTGGTTGTTCTGGTGCTTCTTCTTTTTCTTCTTGTTCAATATATTCCATTGGGATTTCAGCTCTAAAACGACTTGGTGTTTTAAACGCATCCTGCATATAACTAAAGCCTGTATTCCAAGAAATATACAGTGTTTTTTTTGCACGTGTCATCGCAACATATAGAAGTCTTCTTTCTTCTTCTAATGCCTTCATACCACCTTCATCACATGCTCTAGAACTTGGGAATACACCATCGTTAAAGTTAACTAAGAATACTGTGTCAAATTCTAGTCCTTTTGCGGCATGTACCGTCATTAAGCTGACTGTATTTTCACTTGTTTCCTGTGTTTTATCCGTAAACAAGGCAATATCTTGTAAATAAGATTCTAAAGTCATTTCTGGATCTTCAATCATACTTTGGGCAATGTCTTCTTTTAATTCCTTTAAATTATCAATACGGTCCTGACCACTTTCTCGATCTTCTTTCAACATCGAAATATAGCCTGTTGTATCTAATACATAATCCAAGAAATCTTCTAACGTATAATGCTCTCTATTTTCACGTAGATCTTCAATTAAATCTACAAACATTTCACATTTCTTCGTAACCGCTGTACTTAATCCAATTGGATCTTTCATGACATCATATAAATTCATATGCCTTTCTGCGGCTTGTCTTTGAAGATTTTCAATTGTACGTGCACCAATACCACGACGAGGTACATTAATCACACGTAGTACATCCAAATCTAATGCCATTTGGTCTGGATCTTCTTCGCTACGGTTTGTACATAATCTTAAATAGCATAGGGCATCTTTAATTTCTTGTCTTTCATAGAAACGAATACCCCCATAGATTACGTATGGAATGCCGACCGATTTAAAGATACGTTCAAAAGCACGTGAAGAATAGTTCGAACGATAAAGAATCGCCATATCTTTGTATTCTAAACCTTTTTTGTGCTTTTCATTTATTTGACGAGCCACAAAGATTGGTTCTTCACTATCTTCTTTACCTTCAAACATTGTGATTTTTTCATCACCAGGAAGTTTTGTGTATAAATCTTTATCAATACGTTCCTTATTGTATTTAATAACTGCATTGGAAGCATCTAGAATTGGCTGTGTTGAACGATAGTTCTCATTCAAAATTACAGTTTTACATGGTTCAAAGTCTTTATTAAACTTCAAAATGATGTCAACACTGGCTCCACGCCAAGTATAAATAGTTTGGTCTGGATCTCCTACAACACATAAATGTGTATTCTTTCCAGTTAGTAGTTTAATAATTCCATATTGAATTGGATCCACGTCCTGGAACTCGTCTACGTGGATGTAGTCTAAACGGTTTTGCCACTTCTCACGAACAGAAGATACGCTATTTAATAAGCGGTGTCCCTCCAGCAACAAATCATCAAAATCCATAGCCTTCATTTCATTACGACGTTTTTCATAACCAGCATAAATTTTAGCTAAAGTAATACTGACATCATCCATTGCCATATTACCTGCCATTTGTGGATCAATATAGTTTGTCTTATAAGCACTAATGGCACCGAGTGCACGATTATAAGAAATCGTTGTTTTATCCACTTCTAATGTTTTATAAATCGGTTTTAAAATAGCCTTTTGATCTTCTGGATCCATAATTGCGAATGTTTTTGGATAACCAATCAAATCCGCATCTTCTCTAAGCATTCTTACGCACAAAGAGTGAATGGTTGAAATACGGACTACGCTTGCCATACTACCTAGTTGTGCTGTTAGTCGCGTTTTCATTTCATTTGCCGCTTTATTCGTAAATGTGATAGCCAAGATACGATTTGGTAAAATACCACAATCTTGGACCAAATAAACAATACGTGCCATTAAGACACGTGTTTTCCCACTACCAGCACCCGCAATAATACGAACATGTTCGTTAATTGTCGTTGCAGCCGTTCTTTGATTTTCATTTAATGTATCTAATATTGAGTTACTCATAATTTTTAATCACCGTATCAATTTTACCATAAACCCAAAAAAAGTGCTCAGAAATATGAGCACTCAAAACCTCAGAAAACGAATACCTTCGTATTTACTTTATTTATTGGTAAAACTCTTCACAATAGCTTTGACAATTTCTATCTTCTTATGTTTTGGCGTTAACACAGAAGACACAAATCTATAATCCATCAACAACGTATCAACAGATGAATAGCCATATACTTTTGTTGTCTTCTCTAACACTTTATCTAGTCTTGTTGCGTTTTAGTAAAACCAGATTCCTTAATACATTGTTCTAAGAAAGCTAAATCCTTTTCCTTGGCACATACATCGTGGAAATATAAGAATTTTTCTTTATAGCGAAGTACAGCTTCTAATACATAGATACCATCTTCTTGCCATGAATCCATCCAAATTGTCTTCTTATCATATTGAATTGGATCTTGTTCCATAATATGATCTAAGTTTGTGACAATACCCAGTTGTTTACTGGCCTGTATCAACCAATCCCATTGTGCTTCATCTGTATATGGTGACATTAAACACAACGCTTGATTTACTGGATCATAGCTTCTTTCTGCGGCACCACTGGCAACAACTCTTGCATCTTCAAATAAGTGATACACTTCTTTAATGCGATATTGAATGGCTTCCTGCTCCATATTTTTGGCATTCTGCAATTTATTTTCTCGATCCAATTGTTCACACAAATCTGCATATACATCCAAAGGCAAATCAATTGTATGATCTTTTTCATAAGCAGCTTCAATATATTCACAAATATCATTGGCATGTTTAATGGTTGTTTCATTCATTAATGTGTATTTGCCAACACCCTCTTTAGCAAGTAAAGTCAACGCACAATTCTTATAGAATTTGGCATCTCTTTCCCAATCGTTCCAAACATAGAAAGAATCCATTAAGTCGCGAGTATTCATATGTTTAAATTCTTTTAAATCCAAATCTCCCTGACTTGTTAGGATACGATCTTCCTTTTGAAGCGGTAAGAAATAAGTTTCTTCATACATATAATTCTGTTGACGCATCACTTCATTTTCTAAAAGAACACCACGAATATAATCTATTTCATCCTCATACATAGAACTTAATCGATCAAAATCCTCATCCTTATCAAATTCCATATCATCCATTAGTTCATATTCTCCAGGAACTTCTTCCTGAATATCTTTAAATATATCTACCACAAACGCATGAAAGCCTGGACCTGCATGACGGGTATTGGCACGTAAAACCATATCACCATCTTCTTCTGTCACAACAATCTTTCCTTGTGGACAAACCAAGATATCAACATGATCATAACGATCTTCAATTTGCACTTCTTCTCGTCTTGCGATAAGGCCTAAAACTTCATACAATTCATTCATTTCTTTTTCATTTCGATCTTTACAAATCATTTGAACAAACATGTTAAAACCTCCTTCTAGAGTTACTCTCTATTATATCATAGTTGGCAAATGTATGTTATAATAAAGCGGTTAAAGGAGAACTAAGTATGAATCAAATTGCTAAAGAATGGCAAGACTATGAAGTTATTGATACTGGAAATAAAGAAAAACTAGAAAGATGGAATCAAACGATTCTAAGAAGACCGGACCCTGTGGCAATCTGGCCAATTGAAGATGAGCGTGCATGGAATAAGGCCGATGCTGTTTATCATCGTTCTAAATCGGGTGGTGGTCATTGGGAAATGAAAAAGCCTGTTAAAGAATTCTGGACAATTGGATATAAGGGATTGCGTTTTAAAATTAGTCCAACTGGATTTAAACACACAGGACTATTCCCTGAACAAGCCAGCAACTGGGATTTTATGGCTAATAAGATCAAAGAATCAAAGCGTGATGATTTAAGAATCTTAAATCTATTTGCCTATACAGGTGGTGCTACCATGGCTTGTTCAAAAGCTGGAGCGAAAGAAGTTGTGCATGTTGATGCTTCAAAAGGTATGATTCAATGGGCAAAAGAAAACATGCAACTTTCTAATTTACAAGATCGTACGATTCGCTTTATTGTCGATGACTGTATTAAGTTTGTTAAAAGAGAACAAAGAAGAGGAAGAAAATACGATGGTATCGTAATGGATCCACCTAGTTATGGTAGAGGGCCTAATGGAGAACTTTGGAAATTAGAAGAAGAATTATTCCCATTAATTCAAGAATGTATGAAGATCTTAAGCGATGATGCGCTATTCTTTATTGTGAACTGCTATACAACTGGATTTAGTTGCTCAACATTAAATGAAGCTTTATCAAGATCCATTCAGAAAGAAAAAGGCGGACACATTGAATGTGGTGAAAACTTACTTCCTGTAACGACAAATAATAGTGTATTACCATGTGGAATCTTTGGAAGATGGACGAATGACTAGTCCATCTTTTTTGTTAAGAAAAAGAAAAAAGGAAGAAAACTCTTCCTAACAAACCATCCACTCGGGATAGAATTGAATCCCATTTTTGATCATACGATGAATCAAAGGTCTTCCCAAAGTTTGAAAATAATGTTCAATCGTTGTGACTTGTAAAACCAAAAGATCGGCTGTTTTTCCAATTTCAATCGATCCACGATCTGATAAATTAAATTCTTTAGCTGGTAAAGATGTCATACTTTCTAATAATGTTCTTGAACACACTCGATGCGTTTGAAACAACATATAACTAATGGGTGCCATACTATATACATAGGAGTTTGGTAGTCCAAATCCACAACTCATTAAAAATGTTTCTGGAATTTCATTTTTCAATTCACTCAATCGATGTAGCACTGGTAATTTTGGCTGGTTTTTCTTATAAAACACATCCTGTTCTAACTTCATTCTTTGCGTATTTGGATTGTCACAAATTAAAGTTAAGATTCCATTTTGACGCATCGCATACAACGCATTGATATCTTGTCTTAATTGATCACCTAAACGTACGTGTGTAAAACTTTTAAATTGACAATCAATAAAAGCAGGCACAACACACTCGCCTTGTGCATCAATGACACGAGTTGCAGGATCTAGCCATTCTTTATAAGAACCCGTATTGATTTCAATGATCTTATCATGGTGACATGCAATAAAGGCATGATGCAAGATTGTAAAATCCTTATCACATGTATATAAGTTTTCAATATTTTTAATCAGTAAAGTTGCCTTCATGATACATGTGACCTTCCTTTCAATAGATGCTATAATAATTATACAACGAGGTGATGCGAATGTCTTTATTTAATCGAAGAAAGAAACCTATAATAGTTACAATCCATGGATTTGGAAGAAATCTAAGTCATGAATTCGATTCATTAGCGCGCTATTTAAAAGCTAAAAAATATGAAGTAATTCAATTTGATATGTACGATTTAAACAATCCAAATGATGCCAACTACAAAGATTGGGTACAAAGATGTGAAGCCAAATTAAGTCTAGCTATTAAAGAAAATCCTAACGTGATTCTAATTGGTTTTTCCATGGGAGGCGTAATTGCCAGTTATTTGGCAAGCATTTATAAAGTACAATCTTTAATTCTTTGTGCACCTGCCTTTGAATATCTTGACATTAAAAAAGTAACAGGTTTATTTAAAAAATCCGACAAAGAAAAGAAAGGCCCAAGCTCAAAGCAATACCAAGCCTTCACAAAAATTGTTTCTCAATACAAAGAATCTATTTCACAAATTGAATGTCCAGTCCTTATGTTGCATGGAACAAGTGATGAAGTCATTGCTCCATCAAGTTCTTCTCATGCCTATAAGAAGATTCCAGCCCAAAAGAAACGTTTGATTTATATTGAAGATGCCAAACATAGAATGTTGTATGATGGAAGAATGGAACAGACTATATTTACAATCATCGAACAAATGCTTGAAAACAGAATATTTTAAAACCTTACTCAATTGATTCAATAATTAATTTGTGATAAACTACATTTGCTAGGAAAAACATACGTTTTGAGGAGGCAGTCTTGTTAGCGACACTGCTTCCTTTTTTTTGTAAAATAATAAAGCCAGTTTAAAATGTCCTGATTTGAAAAGATAAACAAACCATTTTTTCACACGAATCTAAAAAAAGACCAATCAAATTTGACTAGTCTACTTTAAAAGTTCCATTTTTCAAATCTTCTGCTAAGAAAGGCATAAAGTAAAATGGAATCGTAACCAATTTCTTTTCATGATCATACCCATAATTATTCTTTGATACTTTAATCGCCATTTCAAATGAATTTTGGTTTGAAAATTTATCTAAAGAATTTAAAACACCTTTACCCTTTTTCACATCTAAAGGATACAGTTTGTTATCGGATTCAATAATGAATTCTAATTCTGCATCATTTTTTCCACGCCAATAATATAATCCAATACCTTTTGCGACTAATTCATTCGCAACATAGTTTTCGTAAAATATACCAGATAAAGTATTCTCTTTATTTGGAGCAACAAAAGAAGATGCATTAATTCCACTTTGATATGAGAACATACCAATATCTCCCAAAAACAATCTGAATTTACCTTCTCCATCAGGAATCAGAGGCATTGTGACATGTTGTTTTAATTGGAAAGATTGATTCACAATATGAGCTAAGGTCAACCATTGAATTGGATGGAAATAATCTCTCGTTTTTGTCTTTTCTTCAATAAATCCGGGTGAAAAATTCTTAGATTCTTTATTTAGCTGTCCATATATATTTGAAAATAAATTCTTTGAACGTAAACAAGATTCTCGACTTGCCTGATACAATTCCATATCGGATAAATAGTTATCGTACAAATCCTTTAATACTCTTCTTGATTCTAGAAAACTATTGGATTCAAAGTATGTATTCACTGCTTCAGGCATACCTCCAATCAGTAAATATTTATAAAACTCATTTAATACTAATTCATGTATACTACTGCTTAATGGAGTTCTACTCTCATATGCCTTTTTTGTCACATTAAACAATTTTTCATTGCTATTCAATAAGAATTCATCAAAACTTAAAGGGTATATAGTGAGTTGTTCAATCTTACCAACAGGAAACATAAACTTTTGTGTGGATCCATTTCTTGTTAATTCTCTTTGAAGACGAATTCGTACCATTGATCCTGTCGCAATGATTGGAATTTCTCTAAAATCCTGGCAAAAATATTTTAAAGAAGAAATAATATTCGGACATTCTTGTATTTCATCAAATATTAAAAGTGTATTCTTAGTAATATCTTTACCTTTATATAAGCAAATATATTCAATTATTTTTTCTGCATTAGCTGTATGATCACAAAAATCGCGTATTTCATCTTCAATTTTAAAATCAATATATATATAAGAATTTGAATAATATTCTTCGGCAAATATATCCTTAACAAGATATGTTTTACCCACCTGACGAGCGCCCCATACAATAAGTGGCTTTCGATTCTTTCGAGCATTCCATTTTGTCAATAAATTCGTCGCATTTCTTAACATATATAATCTCCTTTATATATGGGTATTATAGCACACTTTCACACCTATTTACACCTTTAAGCACTTTTTTATCAACTTCATTTGCACCTACAAGGACTTTTTTTGTCTTGTGGTTTGCACCTGTAAAGAAAAAAGCCTGTATTTCTACAAGCTTAATCACCAATAATTGAATAAAACTGATCATAAGAAGGTTTTAATACTTCATATACATCTGGCTGAATACGATATTGCGTATAATCACGCAATCTTCCATCCTCTTCTTTTTCAATGACTCTTCTCTCAATCATTTTTTTATTCTTTAATAATCCGCCCTGTTTGACATCTCCTTTATATTCCAAAGGCTCATTATCATTATCTAATAGTTCTTCAAACAAAGCCTTATCCTTTTTGTTTAAAGATGTCATAAAATTCCATAAATCTGGAACATTCATCTTTTTCTCTTTCCTAAAAAACATAATCATCACCTATTCTTAATACCATTAAAACTTCTCTATTTTACAACGATGTTCTTTTGTCTTGGAATCATAAGTAATTCCAACCAATAATAAATTATCGGTATATTCTCGAATCGATTGAGGATATACTTTTTCCTTGATTTGATCTAATGCACTTTGAACATTATGATTCCATTTTAACTCCACCAATAAGGCAGGATAATAATCTTTATATTCAGGTTTAGGGATATAAACAAAATCCGCAAATCCTCTTCCTGTTGGCAATTCTCGTATTGGTTTAAAATAATATTTCAAAGTTGATAAATACGCAATCGTTAAAACACTGCTCAAACTATTTTCATTATGATATGCAATATTAGAAGCATACGTATTATGAATCTTTTCCATTTGTTGAGCTACAACTTCTGTCTCCATTTGACAAGTTGCTTCCAAAATGGTATCCGATTCCCTTTCAAATTGAATTAAATCATTCCATTTATCTTCTGAAACAGAATTCACAAATTCTTGTCGGATTTCTTCATTTGGAATAAATACCGTCTTATATGTTTGATTGTATCCCAAATATCCTAAATGAACCAATGCCGTTAAGACATCATCCATATTTTTAAATGAAACCATATCATTTTGAAAAGACGTTGTCTGCATCTTCACTTCATTACCACTTAACATTTCTAAAACAGCTTCTTTTAAGCCATCAAAATTCATTTGAATCAAACTATGAATTGATTCATAGCTACTTGTCTGTGCCCAATAACTTTGAAACACACCTAAAGTAAATAAACTCACAACGGCTTTCGGATTATATACATGCTGATGATTTAAGTAATATCCATCATACCATTTCTTGATTCTATCAAAATCTATATTGTATTTATTACTTAATTCTTTTACTTCCCCCTCTGTAAATCCAATAAAAGAAGCCAATGGACCTGGATTCAACATTGTATATTCATCAAAATTATTCAATGCGGACTGTGTCATTGTTCTTTTGATTGGTAAAATACCTGTTAAATACGCTAATGCGATATAACGAGAAGGTTGTGATCCTTTAAATAATCCTTTTAAGAAATCGATATATTCTTCTAGTAATTTTTTATTATTCGCATTATCACGAATCAATACATCCCACTCATCAATGATTACCACAAAGCGATGTCCTGTTTCATCATTGATTTTAGAAAGTGTACCAGACAAAGAAATAATTCCATTATAGTCAATATTGGAATATTCATTCTGTAATTCATGCATACAACTCTCTTTGATATAATTTACAATATCATTTATATTTTCAACTTGATCTTTACACCATTGTACATCAATATGAATGACATCATATTGATTTATATACTTCTCAAATGTAGAACATGAAGAAATCGTATATGGCTGAAATAATTCTCTAGAATCACATCCCTTTGAATAATAAGCACAAAGCATATCGGCAGTCATGGATTTTCCAAAACGTCTAGGTCTTGAATTACAAATGAATTTAGCTGTGGTTGAAAGCACACTATTTGTATATTCAATTAAACCCGTTTTATCCACATATATTTTTGAATGAACCGCTTCATTAAAATTCGCATTATCAGGATTTAGAAATATAGCCATAAAGATTCCTCCTACACCACTATTATATCAGAAAAAGACTGTAGAATTTAAAAAACGAGATGTTAATTCATCTCGCCTTACTTCACTCCATGGCTTTTTAAATAAGAAGGTATGATTTTTATAAAACAAATGATTGTCACAATACTTGCATAAATATCGGCTATTGGTTGTGCATAGAAAATATTAGAAACTCCTAAAAAAGCAGGCAATAAACATGTACAACACAAATACATCATCTTACGATTTAATGATAAAAATAACGATAATTTTACATTAGATAATCCTGTAATTCCATCCACTAAAACATATTGAATGGACATCATCAAAATACCTAAACAGAAGATTTTAATAGCCCTATCTGCGATTGGCATAGTCATGGTATTATTAGTAAACATAGCCACAAATACATTGGAGTAACACATTGAAATAATAAACATAACAAGGCAGAATAAAAACGCAAATGAAATCACAATTTTAAAGGCTTCTTTGATCTTCTTTAAATTTTGCGAACCAAAATGATACGCAAATATCGGTTGTGTACCCGAACTAATACCAAGTAATGGTCCTGTAATCAATAAGAAATAGCTTTGAGCTACAGTAATAGCCGAAATATAAATATCACCCATATTTCCACCATACTTTTGAAGCATCATATTCATCACTATTAAAATGATTGAATCGGATGCGATAATCAGAAATGGGGAAAATCCAAGTTTAACAATATGCTTCATCTTCTCTATAGATAAATCTTCTTTTCTCAATTTGATCTTTGATTTGAATCTTAAAAAACAAAGCACGAACATACAAGATAAAAACTGTGCTACAACTGTACCAATGGCTGCTCCAGCCACACCAATCTTTAAAGTACGAATCAAAATAAAGTCAAAAATAATATTTGTGATGGCACCGATACATACACTCAACATTGCGATTGTGGCATAGCCTTGTCCCGTTATAAAATAATTCAATCCAATTGACATTAAGGCAAAAAAAGTTCCTAATGTATAGATTGTTAAATAGGTATTGGCATAAGGATAAAGGGCGTCACTGCCTCCAAACCAATAGATCAAATTGTGTTTTAAAAGAATGAATCCAAGTGTTAAACAAACAGAAAGAACAACCAACATCACAAAGCTGTTATATAAGATTTGACTGGCCCTTTTCTCATTCTTTTGCCCTAAACACATGGATAGCCAAATCGAACCACCAATACCTACAAGTGTTCCAAAACTCGATAATAAAGTAACGATTGGCCCACATATTCCAACGGCTGCCAAACACACATTTCCCACTTCTTCAATTTGTCCTACAAACATACGATCGACAATGGAATATAAAATATTGACGAGCTGTGCAATCATACTCGGTATAGCCAACCCCATAACAAGCTTTAACATGGGTGTATTTTCAAAATCATTTTGTCGCATTTTACAATATATTCTCTTTAATATAATCTTTAGCTTCAATCAAATCTTTTACTATACAAATTGTCTGCTTCTTTTGTACTTCTGTTGGAGCAATTAGATCAGGCACTTGAATACAGTCAATACTAGCCCTATAAGCTGCTTCAACACCCACACTCGAATCTTCTAATACAATCGCATTTTCTGCTTTTGTGTTCATTTTCTTTAAAACACTCAAATAAATTTCTGGATCAGGCTTACGCTTTGTGACTTCATCCCCACAAAGAACATAGTCAAAACGATCATATACCCTAATCTTTTTAAGTCTTTGTTCGGTTAAATCCCTTCTTGTCGTTGTTGCGACAGCCATTTTGATATGATGTTGTTCTAAAAAATCCAACATCTCATATAATCCTAGTTTAACAGGCACTTCTTTTTCTAAAGAAGAAAGCCCCATTTGTCTCCAATCATTCAATAATTTATCTTGGATATCACTTGGTAAAAGACGATCCAACAATTCTTGTTCATCTTCCAATCTTTTTCCTATCAAGGAAGGAAATAAAGTGTCTCCTAAATTAGGAATACCATACTTATCTCCTGCTTTATCAAAAGCTTCTTTCCATACGCTTTCCGTATCAATCATTAACCCATCTACATCAAATATGACTAACTCTAACATGTATATCCTCCCTCAAAAAAAGCAACATTAGTATAGCACAAGAAAAGAAGCAACGTTACATTGCTTCTAATATATCGATTACTTCTTTTAAATTCTTACACTGAAGATCAACATATTTCATGTCCTCTTCATTAAATGGGACTTGATCTGGAATCCAAACTCTTCGCATATTTGCATTATACGCCGCACGAATTCCATTTTTACTATCTTCAAGTACGATACAGTTTTCAGGCTTTACTCCCATCTTTTTTGCACAGGCCAAAAATAAATCGGGAGCTGGCTTTGACGCATATTCATCTTGTGATGAAAGCATCAAATCTGCTTGAAAATCAAATCCACAGTTTCCTACTAACTTCTTAATATGAGAAACACTTGAACTAGAGGCTATACAGATTTTATATCCTTTTTCCTTTAAATAATCATGTAATTCTTCAAGACCATATTTATTGGCAGAACCCGGAATTGCAAAGCGCTCATCATAATAGGAAGTGAACACATCATCTGCGATTTCCAGCATATCCTCAAGCCATGGATATTCCTTACGGTAGATCGAATAGTCAAAATGACTTGTGCCTAACATCCCTAAAAAATATTCTCTTGGAAAAGCGTGACCATGTTTTTTACAAACATCTTCAAATACATCAATATAAAGTGTTTCTGTATCAAACATTAATCCGTCCATATCAAAAATTACTGTATTAATCATCGCCGTCATAATTTACAAAATTCTCCGTTTTTGCAGCCGCAATAGCCTTAAATTCCTTTAATAAAGGATGTTGATAAATAGAATGTAAGTCATCTGAAATAATAAAACTTAATAGTTGTACAAATGGTAGATATACAAGTGGACATAATTCACTAGATACAGTATCACTCAAACTTAAAACATGATCATCATCTGCTAATCCAGGATTATTTGAAATCAAATAAGCACGCTCACTTACTTTGCGTGTAGCCTTATATACTTGTTCCACACGATGACTTGCCACATCGTTTCCATCAAAGAAAATCACATTGTATTGTGGCGTTAATTGTAAGTTCGGACCATGAATATATTCTTCAATTTCGTAGCAGCAACTTGGAATATGAATGGTTTCACCCATTTTTAATGCACTTTCAAGTGCTGTTCCATAATTGGCTCCCGCTCCACAACTGTAAACCCAAGACATAGATGAGAATTCTTTATAGTGTAACTGAATAAAGTTTGTAGCCTTACCAATCATTTCTTCATTTAAATGGACAGCTTTTTTTAACTCTTCTAAATATTCATTCTTACCAGAATACGCAATTGCGAATAAATCTAAGAATAGCGCAAGTGAGGAAACACCCTTTGTGACATAGCCAACTAATTCTTCGCCAACACCATATTCAATCACAACATCCGCAACATCTTTTACATCACTATTCTTATTTCCAGTTAAACAAATTGCTCTACATTGGTTTTTCTTAATGATTTTTAATGCTTCAATTGCATTTGTACTTAAACCACTCTGTGTAACCACTAAGACTAAGTCGTTTTCTTTAATATCATTTTCATAATACGTAAATGTATATGGGGTAATGATTCTAACTTCTAAACCACTCACTTTTTCCACAAAACTTCGAGCACAATAACATGCATTATGACTCGATCCAGAAGCAACAAGCAAAATACGTTTGATTTCTTTTTTTTGCACTTCTTTCATCAATGGTTCAACCAATGCAGTGTATTGTTCAATATTTGTTCTTAATACGCCCGGTGTTTCTTTCACATAATCAAGCATTGTTAATTTTTCCATATGTTCCTCCCTAAACAACATATAAAAGGTGGAATGGTTCCACCTTTATATTTTAGTATTCTAATCTTCTGTAATAACGACGGATTTCCATTGGGTGACGTGTTTCGATTTCCATGTGAACATCAATTCTGTTGTTTACAGCGTGCATTACGTGGTGAGATAAGTGTTTACGATATTTTTCACTAATTCCCTTTAATTCGTAATCTTTAGAGTCAATAATTGTGTAGTTTTCACAAATTCTTGGAATAAAGTTAGCTACACGCTCAGACAATGGACGTTGAGCATCTTCACCGATATAGATTGTAACTGGAGTTTCTTTAGTTACGATTTCAAACATACCGTGGAAAAATTCATTAGATGAGATTGATTTAGTCTTTAACCATAATTGTTCTTCCCAATAGCACATTGCGTATGAGTAAGTAGCTCCCCATTGATTTCCAGCACCTACAAAGTAGTGCATTTCGTCATTCCAGTGTTTTTTAGCAAATTCAACAGCAAATGGTTCAGCTTTCTTTTCAACTTCTACTAAAGCTTGAGCCAAGTATTTGTCAAATTCTGCATACATATCTTCGTAGTCTTCGAATTCACCATTGTTGAACATGAAGCGGTCAGCAACCATGAAGAACTTTAATTGTTCGTTAACAGGATAAGAGATCTTGTAGTCTGCTAAGTCTAATAAGATAGCTTCTTTAGCATCAACAAATGAGATAACTGTAGCGCCAACTTCTGCTTTGATTTTTTTGATAGCATCAACAACTTCTTTAGTATTTCCAGTTACAGAAGAGATAATAACAACTGTATCTTTAGTAATACGTTTGTTTCCTGTAGTTAAGTATTCAGCAGCATTTTCTGCCCAAGTTTCAATAGCACTCATCTCTTTCATGTGTACTGTAGCCTGCATAGCACTTGCCCAAGTACCACCAACACCTAACCAGCAGATGTTTGAATATCCACGTTCGCAGATTTCATCAACGATTTTGTTGATTTGAGGGCGTAGAGCCAATGCTCCATTTACGCTATCGATTTTTTCTTGTTCATTAAATTTAATCATTTTCTTTTCCTCCATTTATTTAAATTTATTAACAACCTAAGATACCAAAGAATGAGCCAATCAATCCGATTGCGACACACAATAACAACAATGTGGTTGTCTTAATATTTTTCTTTTTCAATAAGTAGTAAACCAATAATGTGAATAATAATGGCATTAAACCAGGCATGATATTGTTGAATACATCATTTAATGTAGTTGCTTCATCACCAGAACCAAATGCCAATGGGAATTGGATAGAAACGTTTTCAGCAGTCATACCACCAACAACCATCAATCCTAAAACGCTTGCTGCATAAGTAAGTTTTGACATCAATCCATTTTCCTGGATCTTAGCCAAGAATCCACTACCTAATTTATAACCAGCGTTCATTAAGTAATAACGTAATCCCTGAGCAGGAATATTGAAGATCAATAAGAATAAGATTGGTCCTAAGATATTTCCTTGGTTCGCTAATGATAGACCAACACCAGTAGCGATGATACGTAATGTTCCCCAGATGAATGAGTCACCAATACCAGCTAAAGGTCCCATCAATGAAACTTTTACACTGTTGATACTTTCTGTATCGAAGTTAGGATCATTTGCGTTACTTTCTTCCATAGCAGCACTGATACCAAGAATCAATGTTGACAATTGAGGTGTTGTATTGAAGAATTCCAAGTGACGTTGCATAGCTGCAATTTGGTCTTCTTTATTTGAATACAATTTTTTGATTACTGGTAACATACAGTAGCAGTATGCCATGTTCATCTGTCTTTCATAGTTCCAGTCCCATTCCATTCCGAATGAACGCCAGAATACTTGATTTAATTCTTTTTTTGTTAATTTATTAGAAGTCGTCATCTTCGTCTAATCCTCCTTCTGTAGCTGTTTGAGCTGAGTTGCTACGTAATTGAGTCAATACGATAGCGATGATAGTTCCAAAAATTGCGATTGCAGTTACTGGAATTCCTAAGTATACGCTTAATGCGAATCCTAAGAAGAAGAAACATGCAACTTTTTTGTCCATAATCATCATTAACAATAAGCCAAATCCAATTGCAGGTAATAAGCCCATTGTGATTTGTAAACCATTTGAGATCCATTCAGGAATTACATTTAATAAAGCCTGTACAGCAGGTCCACCTGCATAGTATCCACATGCTACGATAACACCAATAATCAAGTTAACACCGAAGAATCCACCTAAGAAGTGCATTCTAGCAACGCCAGCCATATTTCCTTCAGCTGCATATTTATCTGCTTTGTGAACAAATGGAGGTAAAATAAATACCATTCCAACGTTCTTTGCGATTAAAACCAATGAAGCAACTGGTAAACCAACAGTCAATGCAGTTTCTGGTCCTGCTCCTGTTGTGATTGTGAAAGCTGTTCCTAATACGGTTCCTGAAATCATTTCAGGTGGAATACTAGCTCCGATTGAGAAAGCTCCCATAAATGCTAATTCTAATGTTGCCCCTAAAGTAACACCTGTTGGGATATCACCAAGTACAACGCCTGTCAAAGCTCCCATAACCAATGGTCTTGACAACAAGCTTGTACCGAACAAATATTCAGCATTTCCAAGCATTGCTACCAAGCCAAGTAAAATTGCTTGTAATAACATATTTCTCCTCCTATAATACTTTCTCTACGTTTACTGGACTATCTTCTGGAACCATCTGAATTGTTACATCCACACCTGATTCACATAATCCTTTTAAAATTGTTTCTTCTGCTGGAGTAATATTCACTGCCTTTGAAATATTACGAGTTTCAGCAGTAGCTTTAGTACCACCAAGATTTAATTTATTGATATTGCACTCTTTACACAATCTTTCAGCATCCTTAATAGATTCAACTACAGTCAATAATTTGTATTTGTCTGTAACACCACTGTTGATCGCATTTACTGCATCATCCATATTTTTAATAACTAATTTAACACCACTTGGTTTTGCCAACTTAATTGATGTTTTTCTTAAATCATCTTTCATAACTGCATCGCACGCAATTAAGATACAATCTGCTTCAACTGCATTTTTCCAAGAAAAAGCAACTTGACCATGTAACAATCTGTGATCCACTCTTAATAATTTGATCATTTTTTTCTCCTCCTATTAGAAATCTTCATCATCTTCGCTTGTCATACCATTCATAACTGTCATTCCCTCTTTAGCTGCTTCAATCAAATCGTTCGCATCTGCTAATTCAAGATTTTGGCCCAAGCTTTTCATTACTACATCTAATGCCAATCCCATGTTCATTCCTGAAAAAACCATTACATTATCTAATACTGCAAGTTTAGATAATGCTGTGTGAACACTACCACCTTTGATATCACACAAGATTACGATTTGTTCCTCACTTTCTTTTGCTTCTTTCAAAAGTTCTAGATAATAATCTTCAGGATTTTGCCCAGGAAGCAAACTATATGTTTCTACATCTTTAGCTAAATCTCCAACGATCATAGAAACTGAATCTTTCATTCCTTTAGATAATCCTCCATGTGAGGCAAATATTACTCTGCTCATTCATCTTTCTCCTTTCTGTATTACGTCATTCACTTATATACAAGCAAATATTGTGCCATAGAAATAAGTTTACAAAAAAAGATGAGTTTCCCCATCTTTACTAGTTATTCTTCACATAATTATAAATATGAACCATTTCCTCTGTAGGAATGTCTACACCATAGAAATCTTCTACTTGCTTAAACGCCTTCTTAACATAGTCTACAAAATCTTTGTGTTCATTTAAGAAATCCAAGCTTGGATCATACTCAGCATTTCTTGAAACAACAAGTCTTTCGATCAAACAACAAATGTGTACGTACAATCCAAAACAAGTTCGATTGCTGAAACGAACCCCAACATACTTTTGTAAAACATCAATCGCATTGGCAACCTGCTCTAATAGTTTTGCCGGATTTAATATCGTTAGTGCATTCATAATATTACTCAATGAGAAATTATGTAGAATATTTTTATCAAACAAAGCCAGCTGTTCTTCATCCATATAATCCTTGAAGTATTGATTGAAATCACCAAATGTATCTTCAATAATCAAATCTTCAATACCCACAAATGGAATGTCCTCCATGTTTGGATCTAATGTACCAAGTACACATAAAACATCATATTCTTCAAATACATTGTTCTTTTTACCTAATTCAATCAATTCCGAATAATTCAACGTCTTCACATCTAAATTGATACCATCTGGAAAAGATTGCTCCAACATAGACTTTAATTTCTTGGCCGTACCCAATCCACTTGCGCAAGAACATAGAATGACTGGCTGTTTTTGTTGATGCTTTTCAATATGATACGCAAAATTGACACGGAAAGCATCAATCGTTTTTTGTAGTATGCTCTCCATCTCTACATTATTACGAATTCCATTTCCAATTTCTAAAGCAATTGGAGTACTCACATTGTTGATAATTCCAATATTCGCATTCTCTATATGCAAACCTTTATAAATATCTTCCAAACTACCCATATCCACTAATAGATACAATTCTTTGACCTTGCCAATACGATCCAAATACCGATTCAATTTCTCAATCATTGTAGCCGTATCAATATATAAAGGCATATCTAGCGCATCAAAAATATATTGTCCTAAAAAACGATTGGCGGCATCCGCAATACTAGAAGCCGTAGAAAAACCATGAGATAGTACAACGGCTGCTTTTTGAGAAAGCCTTGAATCTTTTTGTACATTATAAACATAGAAGATAAATGTACAAATAATAATGGAATACATGTCCATTTCTAGATAGGACTTTAAATACGTACAAATTTCTAAAGATACATTGGTCGCTCTAAAAAATTCTTCTTGCAACAATTGATACAAATCGTCACACTCTTCTTCATGTTTTAAAAACCAGCTTCTTAAATCATGATATTCATGATGAATCTCATCTAAATAAGATGCGATAGCTAACGTTTCATTATTTGTAATTTTTAATCCATACCGCGATTCAATCAAGTTAAAGATATGCTGCACACCACGATTATAATAATCGACCTGACTCGATTCTTTCTTTCTAAAGATCAAGTTATCAAAATATTTTTGAACATAATTCTTTTCTTTTGCCATAAAATCCGACAAGCTTGTATGTTCCTCTTTATATTTTCGATAACACGCCAACAAGCTATCATTTAATTGAAGAATTTCTTTTGTCCCATTATAGTAACCCTGCAAATCATCCACATATATATATTCATCATCGTCCAAGACCGTTTTTTGATTCGCATAAACCTGCTGTAAAAGATCTTTAGGCAAACTATCCAAATGAATCACTAATTCGTCATTGACCTTATCAAATAAAGAATTGATACAACAAGACTGCACGCTACTCTTTAATTGACCAATATTACCTGGCATCTTACTTTGTAACAGCGCATTATACACTTTACTGCTCATCTTGATCTGACAATCTAAACGTTTTTCTTCCTGACTAAAAATGTTATACAACAGCTCTATGCGCTCTTGTGTACCTCTTTGTTCAAGACTAGGAATAGTGATTGTCATGGGAATACGTCGCATTAATGTTTTTAACAACACTTTATCCGGATTTTCTGTAGTCGCAAATACTATACGAACATTAGACTTATACCACTTTTCATTATCCCCCACACGATGATAAATGCCTTGATCCATAAACAAGAACAACTTTTCCTGGCATTCCGCCTTTAATTCATGCACCTCATCCAAAAATAAAACACCATTATCAGCTAAAGCAATCAAACCCTCATTATCTTTTTCAGCACCTGTAAAAGCACCTTTGACATGACCAAATAGATTGGCTGTTAATAATTCAGGATTGTTCGCATATTCACTACAGTTCACCTGCACAAATTGTCCATCTTTTGAAATGACTCCCTGATTTCTTGCCCACTCATACGTCAACTTTGCAATTAAAGACTTACCCGTTCCCGTAGGTCCATAAAGTAACATAGGCAACCCATTAGGAGGATATGAAATGGTAGCTTTACATTGTTTAACCGTTTGAGCCAAAGAATGATTCATGCCTACTAGTTTTTCAAAATCCTTCTTTTCCTGATTTGTCAATAAATCATCTAAACTTGCATATACACTATCTTTAAAAGGAATTGACTTTTCTTTCAAATATTCAACCGAAATGAAACAAAACGGTTTTGATTCAATGCGAATCAACTTATTTTCTTTTACTAATTTATTTAATACAACAGACACCTGTGAGCGGCTAATCTTTAAATTTTCACTTATCAAGGCAACTGTTGTTTGATCAAATTCACTATTAATACAACGTGCCAAAATATATGCCAATATTTTTTCTATCATACGACCCCTCCACTTTTTTTGAATTATTATACCATAATATGTTATAACATATATACATATGAAACAAGATTTGATTTATACACATACCTACAAACAAACACTCCATATGACAACGGGTTTAAAGTCGCATCTAGAAATATTAAGTAAAGATAGACAGACTTTATCAGATCTCTTGTATAATGTCAGTCAAAATAATCCCTTTTTAGAATACACTCCAAGTCAAGATATCCAACAATATCTTGAAGCAGGCATTTCCAATAAGCCAAGTCTAAAGGATGAACTTTATTTACAGCTGCATACAAGCACTAAAAAATACAATGAACCCATTGCCCATTATATTATTGAATCCTTAGATAGTCATGGCTTCTTTGATCAAGAAATCCAAACTGTCCTATCGGACTTAAAATGTACTAAAACACAGTTTGAAGAAACACTCTCTTTCATTCAAACCTTTGACCCCATTGGTGTGGCAGCTAAAAACAGTATTGATTCTTTAATGATTCAATTAAAAGAAAAAGGCTATACAATCGCATACACTATTTTAAAGAATTATTCAAAAGAACTTGAAGAAAAAGATTTCTATACAATTTCTGAATCTTTAGGTATATCTTATGAATCCGTATTTGATGAATTAGCACACATGCAAGAATGCAATCCATTTCCTTGCAGTGAATATGACACAGAAAGTACGACAAATTTAGCTTTACCTGAATTCACAATTGAAATTGATGAAGATCAATTAAAAATCATCCCCAAAGAAATGGGAAATCTATCGCTTCATTGTGAAGAAGTAAAATTGTCAAAAGAAGCTAAAAAATATTTAAATGAAGCTAAGTTTTATATAGATAGTATCAACCGTCGAAACAAAACCATTCTTCTACTCGCAAATATATTGATCACGCATCAAAAGAATTATTTTCTATTTCAAGATGATTTAAAAGAATGCACACTTAAAGAAATTGCTCAAGAATCTGGCTACTCGATTTCAACCGTTTCTAGGACTCTGAGTGATAAATATTATGAATTTAATGATCATATATATCCTGTAAAAGATTTATTTATTTCAAAGACACACAAAGGAAGCAGTAAAGACTCTATTCAAAAGGCCATTCAATTATTGATTGAAGTTGAAAATCCAGAAAATCCTCTACAAGATGAAGAAATTGTAGAAGAACTCGAAAATATGGAACTATACGCATCAAGAAGAACCATATCAAAATATCGAAAGGAATTAAATATTCCCAATTCGAAACAAAGAAAAAAGGCGAGACTCTACTAAATCTCGCCCCTTACCTTGTTTTCTACAAACTTTTTAAGTAATCTTCAACTTTAAGTACTGAATAGTATCCATTTCTGTATTTTCTCCACGATAAATCAATTAAATGAAAAAGAAGCAATAGTACATTGCTTATGCAATTTCTTATAGAATTTTTATATGCCACTATTTCATTGTCCTTTTTTCATTTCCACGACAGTAATTCTCTAATCAATAATGTTACTATATACATCTTGACTTGCTGCCTTTTACACCCTTTATACCCATTTGACATTTTTATAGGGGGGTATAAAAAAAGAGACTACAGATTTGCCTCCTTTTTACTCTTCATCCTCATCATCTTCATGATCTACACGTCTGAATAGATGTTTCTTTTCTTTACCCGTATGCTGTTCTAAAGTATTCCAATCTGTATCTAATTCTTCTTCACTTTCAGAAGTATCATAGAAATCTTTACTTTCTTCGATTGCACGACTTTCACGAATCCTTAATTTAGATTTTAATTCACGAGCCCTCTTCTTAGATTTTCTAAGCATTCTGCCATACATGCAGAATACAATAAATGAAATTAAGAATAGACCTGCACATAATGCGATTCCTGCTAAATAGCCTTGGAAATACACTTGTAATAGTCCTGTCACAACGCAACAAGCCATACAAATAAACACTAAGAACATTGTTGAGCGACATGAACTTGAATATTTCTTAAAGAAACGGAATTTTTCTGAATCATTATTAATTTCTTTACGATATTCTCCATCTTCTTCTTCGTTTCTAAAAGTAAACCAACCCGCATCACTTTTCTTTTTACCGTCTGATTTAGAAACCAATTTCCATCCATCAGATTCCCACTCGCGCCATTGATCTGCATCTGGCTCATCCACAAAATAGTTCATTGAATAATAATACGTTTTTGGCTGCCCTTTTCTAAAGAAATATTTCTTTCCTTCTTGACGCACAAAGTGATAACCTTCACTGGATTTATCTTGAAGATATTGTTCTATTTTTGGATATTCCGCATATAAGAATTTCTTTCTTTCCTCATAAAGATCTTCATCTTCATCTTCATCTTCACCTTCATCGTCATCCTCATATTCGTACTCAAAATCCTCTTCATCATCCGATACTTCTAGAACTGGTTGTTCTTCCTCAATTGGTTTCGCGTTAAAAGACTTTAATTCGTTTTCAATTGATTCTGTTGTAAAATCATCATCAACATCTAATTTTTCAACAACGATCTTTTTAGGTTTTTCTTCAATGAATTTTGGCTTATCTTCAACCAATGGCTTATCATCTACTTTTGGTTCTTCCACAACATGCTTTTCAATAGGTGCCTCTACTTCTTCAATTGAAGTACTAGGCGTAATATCTACTGACTCTGCAACTTCTTCGTCAAAAATATTCTCATTGATTTTTACATGTGTTTTTGCACTTCGTTTTCCAAAGATGGTTTTCTTTTCTGGCTCTTCATCAATATGGAAAATGTTTTCCGCATTAAAATCATGTAATTCTGGTTCATGTATATCTAAAGATTTAATTCGATCCGTTCTTTTTAGACGTCTAAGCTCTTCTAAAGCACTGGGATTCTTTTCATTTTCATTTGCCATAAATATCCCTCCAATTATAATATTGTACTAATTTAATGTATATTCGTCAAATTCACTTGTGTATTTACCATCCTTGAAAATATGGATCTTTTTACCATTTTTTAATGTAGCTTCAATCGATAAATCACTGGTTCCTACCATGAAATCTACATGCGTAAACGATTGATTCATACCATGTTCCAACAATTCTTCTTCACTCATTTCTAAACCTTTTTCAATGCATTCATTATAGCTTGCACCCAAGGCAAAATGACATGAAGCATTTTCATCAATTAGTGTTTCATAAAACAAAGTATCCAATGCACTAATAGGCGATCCATAAGGAACTAAGGCAATTTCACCAAGATATTTTGACCCTTCATCCGTTTCTAAAATACTAGTCAAAACCTCTTTTCCTTCTTTGGCATCATAATCAACAACTTGCCCATCCTTAAATTCAAACCAGAAATCTTTTACGATTGCACCATTGTAAGCCAAAGGTAAAGCACTATATAATTTACCATTTACACCCGTCTTTTTAGGTGCCGAGAAAATTTCTTCTGTAGGAATATTTGGGAAATAGTAGTTACCATTATCTAAAAAGGATCCTCCACCTGCAAATACATAACCTTCTGGAAGTTCAACTACTAAATCAGTTCCTAAAGAATTTGTATAATGAACACTTTCGATATCTAAATGATTTAAAATATGAACGCGCTTATCAAAAGATGCACGATGCTCATTCCAGTTTTCATTGGCATCCTTTTCGTCTACACGACTAATTTTTAATACTGCATTCCACAAATCAGATAATGCATCTTCTGATTCAGGATATACCTTTTTAGCCCAAGCCATAGTTGGAACACTGGCCACACACCATGCTGCATGCATATAATCCAATTTATCACGATATGGCTGTGTCATTTCTCTTAATGCCTTTCTATAATTTGCCATTAGTTTTGGCTCTACCCCCTTCATTCCATCAGGATCTTCACCAACTAAGCTCAAATAACAAGCTCCTTTTTCAGCTGTTTCATTATGGAATAAAGCTTCATAATCATAAGGCATACGATTACCTGAAAGATATCTCATACGATTGATTTCATCATCACTATAGCGAACAATTACATCTTTTGCGCCAACATCAAAACATGATTTCACAATCAAACGAACAAAATCATTCATTTCTACGTTAGCACGAACAACTACTATTTGATCTTTTTGAACATTCAAGCCTGAACGAACAATTAAGTCTGCATATTTTTCTTTTAAATTCATTTTAATTTTCCTCGATTCTTGCACCTATTATATCAAAAGAAAGAGCATCTTTCGATGCTCTTATTTACTAAATTGTTCTTTTTTTATTTGATCAAAAAACGCCTTGGGATTTTCACACATCGAATGACTGCCACAATGTGAACAACCTCCACCACAACTTGATTTTCCACTTTTTTTATCTTTATAAATGCTTCGACAAGCTAAGCCTGCACATGCACATACAACCAATAGAACTAGAAATGTTGATAGATTCATGGAAACCCCTCCTTTTACATTATTTTACCGCAAATTCAACTTCAGCAGTATCACTTTCTTTTGATGGGCGAACCAATAAATAAATTAAACCAATCAATAAGATAAATCCTACAATCGTTCCAAATCCAAAAGATTCACCATTGAATAAACTGCCTAATTGATAAACGATCAGTGAACATATATAAGCGAATCCACATTGGTAACCAATGGCAATCCAGAACCATTTTGTGTTATTCATTTCACGTTTGATAGCCCCCATTGCTGCAAAACATGGAGCACACAATAAATTAAATATCATGAATGAATAGGCAGCTAGAGGTGTAAAGCTTGCGGATAATTGTCCCCAGAATTCATTTCCTTCTTCAGCGACTTCAGCAAATCCATATAATTGTCCAAATGTTGCGACAACATTTTCTTTGGCAATTAAACCTGTTACACTAGCAACTGCAGCTTTCCAATCTCCCCAACCAAGTGGTGAGAAGATCCATGCGAATGTTTGTCCAATTGAAGATAGAATTGAATGATCAATATCATCAACCATGCCAAACGCACCTTTTTCCCATCCAAATCCTTGTAAGAACCACAATACGATTGTCGATAATAAGATAATTGTTCCAGCCTTTTTAATAAAGCTTGAACCACGCTCCCACATACTTCTTAATACATTAACCACACGAGGCATATGGTATGCTGGCATTTCCATAACAAATGGTGCAGGGTCTCCAGCAAATAATTTTGTCTTCTTCAACATAATTCCAGAAACAATAACAGCTGCCATACCTACAAAGTAAGCACTTGGAGCTACCCAGCTAGCCCCATGGAAAATAGCACCGGCAATTAAACCAATAATTGGCATTTTGGCACCACAAGGAATAAATGTCGTTGTCATGATAGTCATCTTACGATCACGATCACTTTCAATGGTACGACTTGCCATAACAGCAGGTACACCACATCCTGTACCAATCAACATAGGAATAAATGATTTTCCAGATAATCCAAACTTACGGAAAATACGGTCCATGATAAAGGCAACACGTGCCATATATCCACAATCTTCTAAAATTGCTAAGAAGAAGAATAATACTAACATCTGTGGTACAAAGCCAATAACAGCTCCTACACCACCAATAATACCATCCACAATCAATCCATGTAACCAATCTGCACATTGAATTGAAGTTAAGAAATTATCCACTTCAGGAGGAATAATTTCACCAAACAAGACATCATTTGTCCAGTCAGTTACAATAGTTCCTACTGTTGTTACTGAAATATAATATACAAACCACATTACAAGCGCAAAGATTGGAAGTGCTAAAACGCGGTTTGTGACAAAACGATCAATCTTATCTGAAGTTGTTAATACTTCTTTTGATCCCTTTTTGTAACAATCTTTAATTACACTTGTGATATATGTATAACGAGCATCTGTAATAATTGATTCACTATCATCATCCATTGACTTTTCTACAGTTTCAATCACACTAGCTTCTGCCTTTGACTTGATAGATGCTTCAATTTTATCATCTCTTTCAAATAATTTAATGGCATAGAAGAAACGACGACTTGCTTCAATACTTGAAGGTAAACTTGCTTCAATTGTATTCAATGCATTTAGTACTTTACCTGCATAAATGTTTTTAGGTAAGCTTTGCGTATTCGCTACCTTTTTTACCTCAGCCATCAACTCTTTGATTCCTGTGTTTTTCAAAGCTGAAATTGGTAATACAGGACAACCTAATTCTTTTGATAACTTTTTATAGTCAATTGAATCTTTTCTTTTTTCAATAACATCCAACATATTGATTGCGACAACAGTTGGAATACCCAACTCTAAGATTTGTGTTGTCAAAAATAAGTTTCTTTCTAAGTTAGAACCATCAATGATGTTTAAAACAACATCGACATTTCCATTTAATAAAAATTCACGAGATACAACTTCTTCCAAAGTGTATGGTGATAATGAATAAATACCTGGTAAATCGGTAATTTTAATATCTTTATCTTCCTTATACTTTCCTTCTTTTTTCTCAACTGTAACCCCTGGCCAGTTACCTACATATTGTGTAGCACCTGTTAAGCCATTAAACAATGTAGTTTTACCACAGTTCGGATTACCTGCTAATGCGACTTGAATTGACATAATTCCCTCCTATTTTTTAACTTTACTCTACTTCAATCATTTCTGCGTCGGCTTTACGAAGCGATAATTGATATCCGCGAACGGTTAATTCAATAGGATCCCCTAATGGCGCTACCTTTTGAACAGTTACACTTACTCCTTTAGTAATTCCCATATCCATAATTCTTCGTTTTGTTGCTCCTTGACCCGACAATTTCTTTACAGTCACTGTTTGACCAATTGAAACTTCCTTTAAAGTCATAATTACTCCTTTCTACACCATGATCTTTCTTGCGAGTTCTTCACTAATGGCTATTCGAACTTCTTTAACATTCACAATTACATTTCCATTGGTTTTACTCACAACCACAATCACAGTCCCAGGCACAAAGCCTAAGTTTTCTAAGTGTCGTTGTTGTTCTTTAGAACCACCAATTTTTTTGATTGTATTGACTGAATTTAAATCTGCAAAAGATAATGGCATATCGAACCCTCCTGGTTAGTTATATCTAACACAGTTAGTTTACTCTTACAATAAAGCGATGTCAACAAAAAGTTATACGCATTTAACTTGGTTTGAAGCTCCTAACTATTTGGTGTATTTTTTTCATTGGAGGATTAAACATATGAACTTACCAACAATTATTATATCTGTCATTTTAGTAATTATTATCTGTATTGGAAATCGTTCCACGAAAAAAAGAGCCACATCAGGATGTTGTGGTTCAAGTGAAGCCACAAGAAAAGACTTTTTCAGCGAAAAAGTCACACGCCTAAATGACGTGCCCGGTTCGTTTCCAGTCGTCCGGTAACATTTCAATATCCACT
>ERZ809407.136-NODE-136-length-79481-cov-14.070279_pt1 | contig 79481 bp, 74 predicted proteins | sample MGYA00520792_ERZ809407 | MGnify/ENA primary metagenome ERZ809407 (study PRJEB31576, sample SAMEA3212665) | Homo sapiens | biome: human-gut; feature: human gut; material: fecal | place: Sweden | collected 2012 ...
ATCAAATCACCACAAAAGTGTTATGAAAAAGATAGGCGATGAATGTTCTTTGCTTCATGATATTATTGGAGTTCGCATCATTTGTTCGTTTGTGGATGAAATCTATGAAATAAAGGATTGGATTCATTCATGTTTTAAAGTGGTGGAAGTAAGAGACAATTTAATCTATCCCAAACTCAGTGGATATCGCAGTCTACATGTGATTATTAAAGTAGATGGATGTTTAGTTGAAATCCAAGTACGAACGATCGCATTAGATTTTTGGGCAAATCTCAAATTCATTATAAGAAACATATTGAAGATGAAGATTTGATACGTAGTGAATTAAAACGATGTGCCGATGAAATTGCTTCTTTAGATTTGTCATTTCAGACAATCAAAGATAGAATCGAGGGATAATATGCGATTATTGATAGCGGATGATGAAATTAATTTGGCTAAAGCACTACGAGCTGTCTTAGAAGATGAGGGCTATAATTGCGGTGTGTGTTTTGATGGGAATAGTGCCATTCGTTTGATTTCCCAAGAAATTTATGATGGATTGATTTTGGATATTATGATACCTGAAAAGAATGGTTATGAAGTGCTAAATCAGATTCGCAAACAAAAAGATGATATTCCGGTATTACTTTTAAGTGCATTAAATGAAGTGGATGATAAAGTTACAGGTTTTGATTTAGGTGCCAACGATTATTTATCCAATCCCTTTTCGACAAAGGAATTGATTGCACGAGTCAAAATGATGTTAAAAGAAAATACGATAGACGAATCTTATTTACAATATCAAGATATTCTATTAGATAGGAAAGAAGTAACACTTGCGCATAAGAATACAAAATATCAATTGACGAAGTTGGAATGTAGTATTCTTTCTTTATTGGTTCGAAGTGAATCGAATCGAGTACCTATTTGGCTTGTGATTGAAAAAGTTTGGAACAATCGAGTAGATGTGAATCAGAATACAGTTTCATTGTATGTATCCTATTTAAATCGAAAGTTATCGGCATTACAATCTTGTGTATCTATAAAAATGAGTAAAGAAAATATAGAACTGTGTGTTAATATATAAAAAAGAAGAAAGGGCGTGGTGTTTATGAATATATTAGTTGTGGATGATGAAAAAAACATTGCGTATGCGATTGCACAAATTTTAGAAGAACAAAAATGGCAAGTAACTATGGCTTATGATGGACAAGAAGGTTTAGATTTAGCCCTAAGTGGATTTTATGATGTAGCTATTTTAGATATTATGCTCCCTGTTATGAATGGTTTTGAGGTTGTACAGAAAATGCGTGCCAATAAGATTGAAACTCCAACTTTGTTGTTGTCGGCATTGGATGAAATTCCAGATAAAGTGAAAGGCCTAAATGTAGGGGCCGACGATTATATGACTAAACCATTTTCAGCTGCTGAACTTGTTGCTCGAATTAATGCACTGACAAGACGTAAAGGAGAAGTCATTGTACATGAGTTAAAGTATGACGATTTATCGTTACAACTTGATACTTGTGAGTTGTATTGTGCAAGCCAACATATTCATTTAGGATATAAAGAATTTGAAATTATGAAACATTTAATGTCACATCCAGAAATGATTACTTCTAAAGATGATTTGATTGTTTCGGTATGGGGTAGTGAAAGTGATGCGATGGACAATAATGTAGAGGTTTATATCTCGTTTTTAAGAAAGAAACTAAAATTTTTAAAAAGCAAAGTTTCAATCAAGGTGATTCGAAAAGTTGGATATCGACTAGAGGTTTGTGATGCTTAAAAAACTACAGACAAAATTCATTTTGATTTTAATGTCCTTTGTCAGTGTAATCTTATTATCTGTATTTGGTATAGTTTGTTGCTCAAACTATGTTCATGATAAAAAAGATGTTGAGCGAAGTTTGGAAATGGCTTTACGATTAAAGGATAAAGATTTTTCGATTTCATTTGGAAACAGTCGAAATTTTAATGGGAATTCCTTCGTGATTTATACGGATTCAAATTATGAATATATGATCACAAGCCGTTCAGTATGGAATATTTATGCAGAAGATGCGCAAATCTTAATTGAGAGTGTAAAAAATAAAGACGATATTGGAATTTTGAAAAGACTAGGGTTTGCGTATAAAAAAGAAAAAATTACCAACTATCAAGTGGATGAAAACACAATCATTCCTTCAGGTTATGCCGTAGCCTTTGTGGATGTATCTCACATGCAGTCTTCTTTTCAAAGAATGTTGATTATATCTATTCAAATTGGATCGAGTGTATTACTAGTATTCTTTATACTAAGTTGTATTTTAAGTAAATGGGCATTAAAACCAGTCGAACAGGCATGGGATAAACAGAAACAATTTGTGGCCGATGCCAGTCATGAATTAAAAACGCCATTAACGGTTATTTTAGCGGATAGTGATGTATTAACCAATCATTCGACAGAAACTATTTCTTCACAAAAACAATGGATAGAATCGATTCAAAGCGAAGCGAACCGCATGCGAAAACTTGTAGAAGATATGTTGTTTCTTGCCAAGAATGATGCGAATCGAATTGAAATTTCTATGCAGAATTGTTCGCTTAGTGATATATGTTTTCATTGTGTTTTACCGTTTGAATCCATTGCGTTTGAAAAAGGTATTGATTTAATCGATGAAGTGGAAGAAAATATAGAGGTACATGGTAATGAGTCACAGTTAAAACAATTGATTTTAATTTTCTTGGACAATGCGATCAAATATACACCTTCAGGTGGAAAGATTTATTTTAAATTATGTAAGGTACAAAATAAACCCGTCATAACAATTCGTAATACAGATAGCTATATTCTGCCAGAAGATTTAAAACATGTATTTGAGCGCTTCTATCGTGTTGATAAGTCAAGAAAATATCAAGGGGGAGCGGGTTTAGGTTTATCTATCGCAAGTCAAATTACGCAAAGCCATAAAATCAAATTAAGTGTGACAAGTGATGAGAAACAAGGTACAGAATTTACTTTGAATTTCTAGGAGGATAATTATGTTTCAAAAAAGAGTCGATCAAGTGATTGCGAGAATGAAGGCGGATGGGCTTAAACAAATCTTAGTTAGTGAACCATGCAGCATCTATTATTTAACAGGCGTTGATGTAGGTCCAGGAGAAAGATTGTTTGCACTGTACTTGAATGATGAAGGAAGAAAAGTCTTATTTTTAAATACATTATTTACGGTTGAACAAAAGGATTGTGAAGAAATTTGGTATAGCGATACGGATGATTCCACTTCACTTTTAGCTAGTGTTATTAATTTAAGTGAAACGCTAGGTGTTGATAAAGATTGGACAGCACGATTTTTGATTCCTTTAATGGAAAAGTGTGAAGGATTAAAAGTTGTTCTTGGATCAAAATATGTAGATGATACTCGTGCCATTAAGGATGAAAAAGAAATAGAATGTATGATAGAAAACTCACAGATCAATGATGTTGTGATGGAACGTACAAGAGATTTCATTTCAGAAGGTATGACTGAAAAACAAGTAGAATCTTTTATTCTTGAACAATATAAATTGCTAGGATGTCAAAATGTTTCATTCTCACCAATCTGTTCGTTTGGAGCTAATGGTGCTGATCCTCATCATATGCCAGATGATTCTGTGTTAAAAGCAGGAGATAGTATTGTGATCGATATTGGTGGAAGAAAAGATCGTTATTGTTCGGATATGACACGTACTTATTTCTGTAAAGAAGCAAGTGACGAATATAAAAAGATTCATGATATTGTACGTGTAGCTAATGAAAAAGCGGAAGAAATCATTCGTCCAGGCGTTCGTCTATGCGATATCGATTTAACGGCTCGTAATTATATTTCTAGCTTTGGTTATGGTGAATACTTTACACATCGCCTAGGACATTTCATTGGTCAAACGGATCATGAATTTGGGGATGTAAGTTCAACCAACACAGAAACTGTGAAACCAGGTATGATTTTCTCAATTGAACCAGGTATCTATTTGCCAGAAAAGATGGGTGTTCGTGTCGAAGATTTGGTTTTAGTTACTGAAGATGGTTGTGTTGTATTAAATAAAGTAGATAAAAAATATGCGATGATTGGTTAATCATCGCATTTTACTATTTACCTAAACAAAATTTAGAAAATAATGTATCCAACAAGTCTTCTCTATGAACTTCACCTAAGATTTCTTTCAAATGATCATGAGCAGCCTGAATGTCAATCTCAATTAAATCAGGTTCTACCATCCTGTCCATGGCTTCTTTCGCCCTTAACATATCTTCTTTGGCTTGATTCAATAAACCAATTTGACGCTCATTTGAAAGTAGTGGATCTTCCTTTAATAAATCTTCATGATACAAGTTTTCCAAGGCATCAATCAAAGGTTGAATGTCTTTGTTGGCAGCTGAAATCCAAATGCCATCTTTATCGGGGCTGGTTTTATCTAATTTATTGTAGATAATTAAACGCATCTTATCTTTTGTCAGTTCTAACAATTGTTTATCTTCTTCATCCAATTCTTTTGAACCATCAAAGACTAAAAGAACCAACTTGGCATCTTTTAATTTTTCTTGACTTTTTTCAATGCCAATCTGTTCAATCTTATCGCTGGATTCACGAATACCAGCTGTATCAATTAAATTCAATTGAACACTGCCAATATGAATTTGACCCTCCACCAAGTCTCTTGTGGTCCCCGCAATATCTGTAACGATGGCTTTATCTTCTTCAAGAAGTGCATTTAATAAGCTGGATTTACCAACATTTGGCTTACCGATAATGATTGTATCAATACCTTTTTTTAACATTTGCCCCGTCTGTACACGAGCAAGTATATGATCGATTTTATCTAACCAATCATTTGTTTTAGGTAATAAGTCATTTGTCGTTAATTGTTCGACATCTTCATATTCAGGATAATCAATATTCACTTCAATCTGTGCAATAATATCCATTAAATCATCAATCAAAGGCTGTAGCAGTTTTTTTACACTTCCTTTAATTCCATGAATAGCCATACTAGCTGCGGTATTATTACTTGCTTCAATCATATCTTGAACGGCTTCAGCTTGCGATAAATCAATTCTTCCATGATAGAAGGCACGCTGCGTAAATTCTCCCGGTTTTGCCAGATCTGCTCCAGCACTTAATACCATCGATAAGATTTTACGAGTAATAAAAGTACCACCATGACAATTGATCTCGACAATGTCTTCGCGTGTATATGTTTTTGGAGCTCTAAATATAGAAATTAAAACTTCATCAACAGGATTTTTATCGATATCTATAATAAAACCATAATGAATGGTATGACTTTTCGCATTCATGATATTACGGTCAAATATTTTTTGCGTGATTTCAATAGCCTTGTCACCACTTAAACGAATGATGGAAATGGCACCATCCTGCAAAGAAGTGGAGATGGCTGCAATTGTATTTTCAAACATTGTAAACATCCTTTCTTTCTTAGTGTATTTTATCATAAAAGATGTATAATGTCTTAGACAGAGGTGTAAACATGAAAGAATATACTAAAAATCAAGTACACGAAGTAGCGTGTGCATTTAATGAACATAAAATTATTGCTCTTCCTACAGATACAGTATATGGAGTTGGAGTAAAATATGGGGATTTAGAAGATTTAGAACGATTAAAACGCGCAAAACATCGTCCAGAAACGAAACCAATCCCAATGATGGTTTCAAATGTAGAACAAATGAAGCAAGTCGCGTTAGTGGATGAAAGAATTGAAAAGATTGCGGACAAGTTTTTACCGGGTGCATTGACACTCGTTGTGAATGTAAAAGACAGTGTTGATTCAGCATACACAAATGGCTTAAGTACAATTGCGATTCGTATTCCAGATGAAAAATTTATATTAGATGTGATTGATGAGTTGAATTGTCCAATCTTGGTCACAAGTGCCAATCAGTCTGGAGAAAAAACAGCACTTACAAGTGATGATGTGTATGAACAGCTTCCAAAAATTGATGGTATTGTACTTGGGACGTGTAAAGCGTTACAGGCAAGTACGATTGTTGACTGTACAAAAGAAAAGTTACAAATCTTAAGACCTGGACCTATTTCTTTAGAAGAACTAGAATCCTTATTATAGAAAAAACACCCAGAACCTATGTTGTAGGGCATAGGCCAGGGTGCATACGAACACATCTAGAAGTAGTATGCTTCCAGCAGTTCATCTAGTATGTTACTCTGAATTGTATAAGATTCAATGTTTTGGGTTTAAATTTAAACATATGTTAAAACTTGTCAAAATGAGGGATGTTGATTATAATACTATGTATGACAGAAGAAGAAATGATTAGACAAATTGCCGAGCCTATACTTAAACAATTGGAAAAAATCGAAAAGGAACTTGGAAATCATCGTATGCCGCAGCTTCCGCAAATTAAGTTTGTGAAAGAAACAAATATGGGAGATGGTCCTTTTATGATAGGTGACATTGAGGTTACAGATGAGCTTTTAGAAAAAGTGGAAGCCTATATCCAAGAAGAGATTGAAATGATGCATAAGCCAACTGTATTACACTAAGAAGTTACAAAAAAGTAACTTCTTTTAAAAAATACTTGCATTTTATTTTATGTTAGTGTATTATATGTGAGCACGTTGGAAATGCGGGTGTGGCGAAATTGGCAGACGCACCAGACTTAGGATCTGGCGCCTTCGGCGTGGGGGTTCGAGTCCCTTCACCCGCACCACTTGTAAATATAGACAATTACTTCGGTAGTTGTCTTTTTTTGTTTTATGTTATAATTTTTGTATGGAAATTTGTGTATATTATGAAAAAGTAAATGATGAAAGTATTTGTATAAGAAGAGTGTATGCATCCAGTCCGATTGTTGAAATACCTGAAGTGATAGATGGATATATTGTTCGTGAAATTGGAAATTATTGTTTTTCATCAAAAGAAGTCGATTTATCTAAAGCAGTTTTAAGTTGTGAAATTCCATCTTATTATCATGAGTGTAGTGGTAGTGATGTTGAAAGTGTTAAGCTTCCTAGAACTTTAAAAAAACTTGGCGATTATGCATTCTATAATTGTCGAAAGTTAAAAGAAGTATTTGTACCTTCTAGTTTAATGTGTATTGGCAGTGATGTGTTTATGAATTGTTTAAGACTCAATCATATTTATTATGATTGTAAAATTTTTGATGTTACTTTCCTGAAACAAATCTTAACGCAAATCACATGGGATGTAGAGGTTCACTTTTTAGATAGTTCTATATTCTATCCAGAATACAACGGGAGTTATGATGAAGTGGGCCCTGCTCATATCTTTGCCCTGAATATTGAAGGGGAAGGTTTTCGCATGCGTCAATGTTTTAAAGAGGGGAAAATCGATTTTGACGGATATGATGCTTGTTTTGAAAAGCTATGCGCTGAAGAAAGTGAATCTTGTATCTTTCATGTAGCGATTCTTCGCTTTATGATGGGATCTGAACAATACATTCCTTATTTAAGGACACATGATTTGACTTCTTATTTACATGGATATAAAGATATATGTGCTATAGTAGAAAAATTGTTAAAAAAAGAGTGTCTTGGTCAGTCTGATCTAAATCGATTGATTTTTATGGAAATGGATTTAGAAACTCGTACTCAATTGATGGAATTAAAGAATAAGATGTTTAAATCATCATCGACATATTCTTTTGAGGATTTTTAATGCGACAAAGTGAATGGGAAAAGGAAAAGGCAATTCATATCTTAGAATTAGTTCGATCCGAACTCTATATAGATATGCCACATTTTTTAACAGCTTTAAATACGCTGATGTTGAAGGAAGACGAGCGTGTAGCTGTATGTGCTACAAATGGCGTGTATTTTTACTATAATCCATTAAAGATTATTGATTTATTTCAGAAGAATGCAGTGTTTTTAAATCGTAGTTTTTTACATAGTGTTCTACATTGTTTATATAGCCATATTTGGCTTAGAAAAAATCGTGTTGAATTGATTTGGAATGTAGCTTGCGATATTATCGTGGAGTATACATTGGATTCGATGCATAAAAAGAGTGTTTCGCGAATCTTGTCATATGTTCGAAAAGATGTATATCGTGAAATTGAAAGTTTAACAGCTATCAGCTGTATAACTGTATATGAATGGCTTTGTACACGTGGCGATATTCAAGATTTATATTATGAATTTGTGGTAGATGATCATAGTTCATGGCCTAAAGAGCAAGATGACAAAATCCCTCAATCTTCTTCTGTTCAAAAAAAGTGGCAGAGTGTTGCCAAACAAACATTGTTTGATCATAAACAAAAAGGGAAAGATAATGAGGAGGGGGATGCCTTTCTTGTGTCGAGTTTACAGGCAAAGAAATCGAAATACTCGTTTTCTCAGTTTTTAAAACGATTTAGTATTGTGAAAGAAGAAATGCAAATAGATTTGGATGAATTTGATTTATCCTATTACACATATGGGATGTCTATTTATAAAAATATGCCATTGATTGAACCTTTAGAGACAAAAGAAGTTAAAAAAATCTATGAGTTTGTGATTGTACTCGATACGAGTTATTCTATTGATGAAAATCTTGCGAAGCGTTTTATATCCAATACATATAGTATTTTAAGTACTTCAAATATGTTTTATAAATCGTGCAAGGTGCATATTATTCAATGTGATGACAGGATTCGCAAAGACGATGTTATTTCAAATCAAAATGAGATGGATCGATTGTTGAATTCATTTTCTCTAACAGGGGGAGGCAACACTGATTTTAGACCGGTATTTAGTTATGTGAATGATTTGATCAATCAAAAAGTTTTTCAAAATCTTTGTGGCCTACTCTATTTTACGGATGGCAAAGGAATCTATCCTAAAAAGAGTCCGGCCTATAAAACGGCTTTTATTTATTTAGAGGATTATGATCAAAGTAAAGTGCCTTCATGGGCCATTCAATATAGATTGGAAGAAAAGTTATGAATATATTACAGGCAAAAAATGAAATAAAAAATACTGTACAGGCATATTTATCGAAGAATTCGTTTGGTGAATATGAGATTGAAACGAAGAATCAGCGACCATTATTGTTGATTGGTCCTCCTGGTATTGGTAAAACACAGATTATGGAACAAATCGCAAAGGAATGTCAAATTGGACTTGTCAGCTATACAATTACGCATCATACGCGTCAAAGTGCTGTGGGCCTTCCTTTTATTCAAGAAAAGAAATTTCAAGGAAAGACATACTCGATTACCGAATATACAATGAGTGAGATTATTGCGAGTGTTTATTCAAAAATGGAAGATACAGGTTTAAAAGAAGGTATCTTATTTATTGATGAAATCAATTGTGTATCGGAAACATTAGCACCTACGATGTTGCAGTTTCTACAGAATAAAACCTTTGGAAATCAGAAGGTTCCTTGTGGCTGGATCATTGTAGCGGCAGGAAATCCGAGTGAATATAATAAATCAGTTCGTGATTTTGATGTCGTGACAATGGATCGTATTCGTTATATCCATGTGGAAACGGATTACTATGTATGGAAAGAGTATGCGATTTCAAAACATATTCATCCGATGATCTTAAGCTATTTGGAATTAAAACCCAATCATTTCTATAATGTTTCAACAAGTGTGGATGGTATGGAATTTGTGACGGCAAGAGGCTGGGAAGATTTATCTTATTTACTCTATACCTATGAAAAGATGCATCTGGAAATCTCTCAAGATACGATTTATGAATATCTGCATCATGAAGATATTGCCGAAGATGTTTTCGCCTATTATTTGGTGTATAAAAAATATCAGGATGATTATGGCATTGATGATATCTTACAAGGAAATGTATCAAGCACTATCTATGCTCGATTGTTACAAGCCGATTTTGATGAAAGAGTCTCTGTTGTTAATTTGGTGATGGATGGTTTACTACGACAAGTGAATTTATATTCTTTTGAAAAACATTGTACGGATCTTTGGTTTTGTTTCTTAAAAGAATATCGTAAAGATATGGATTCTTCTTATTTGGACCATACAAAGGCATTTATGTCAAATTATCGTGATAAATTGCAGGCAGAATTATTAAGTGTTTCACAAAAACATGAATATGAATTTGTGTTAAATAACATACAAAAAGTAATGGTGGATGAAAGTTTAGATCCAAAGTCTCGTTTTGATTCTTGTACAAAGCCTTTCTTTGAACAAAAGGAAAAAATGGAAAAGTTGGATAGCCAATTGAAGTTGGAGATTGAAAATGCGTTTGAATTTATGGAAAATGCATTTAAGAATGGTCAGGAAATGACAATATTTGTAACGAATCTAACAATGTCGAGTGAAATGGCTCTCTATTTAAGTTCACATACGATTGATATATATGAAAAGTATAAACAACTCTTGTTGATAGGAACACAAAAGGCAAGATTATTAGATGAGTTAGCGCATTAAAAGGAGAAGAGCATGAATTATTCAGACTTGAAATATGATATAGAAGAATTTGAATCGGACCAAGACAAAAAACTTCCACAACCACCTTTGGTTAAAGCTGCTATGCGAAAAGATTCCATAGAACTTCCTAAAAATTTCGACGCATTATCCGTTCATTCTAACTTTCTAGATATTATCAATACACGTCACAGTAGTCGTGTATATACGCAAGAGCCCATGTCTTTGTTGGAACTTTCTTATATGCTTTGGACTTGCCAAGGTGTTAAACAAATTCGTGGTAAGAAATATGCGACTTTGCGTACAGTACCATCTGGAGGAGCTAGACATGGTTTTGAACTTTATTTTGTATGTCAAAATGTAGAAGGGTTAAACCCTGGAACCTATCATTATTTGCCTATGGAACATCGTATTGAGTTTTTAAATCCAATTGAAAAGGTAAGTGATATTTTGGCATCTTCCTTATGTGATCAATTATGGGCCTTAAAAGCCAATGTAATTTTCTATTTCAGCTATATTCCGTATCGTACCGAATGGCGCTATGGACATCTTGCACATCGAATAGCTTTAGTGGATTTAGGCCATGTTGGAGAAAATATATATTTGGCAAGCACAAGTATTGGTTTAGGAACTTGTGGAATTGGAGCATGTGTGACAAGGATTTGTGATGAAATGTTTGAATTGGAAGGCGAAAATGAATTTATTATTTATGCACAGCCGATTGGAAAGGTGAATAAGGAGGATTTTGTGAAAGAAAAATCTTTTTATGAATTTGTTGAAAAAGAAGGCTTATAATGTGTTAAAATAGATTCGAACTAAGGAAAATATATTATGAGTAAAAATGATAAGAATATAGATGCTTATTCAAAAGCACTTTTAGATAAAAAAACAGAATATAACGATGAATTAAAAAAGCCTAAAAAGGTTCATCAGATGTCTGAAGCAGAAAGAAGACAGGCTGAAAAGACAATGTCTTCAGCTTTAGATATGCTTCGTAAAGAGCGTGGTCAAAAAACGATTGCGGAAGAAGAGCAGTTTTATCAGGAGCATAAAGATGATTTAAAAGACATGGAAGATGATTTTACAACTTCTTCAATTGAGAAGGAACAATCCAATGAGGCATTAGATCTTGTACATGCGATGTTGCAGGATATGTCAAATGAGGGTGACGAAGATGAAGAGGTAGTTATCCAAAAGGAAAAGAAGCCAAAAGAAAAGAAAGGAAAAAAGGAACATAAACCAAAAGAAAAGAAGTCTAAGAATAAACAAGTCAAAGAAAAGAAACCGATGAAGAAGGTTACAAAAATTGTGCTATGCGTAATCTTATTAGGTCTGGCTGCTTTAGGTGGATATGCATATAAAGTTTTGGTGTATAATCCACAAAATATTGTTTCTGAAACGCAACAAAAAACATATGATAAATTAGTGTCTTATGCGGATGAGTATGGAGACAATATGATGTCAGATGCAGAGAAATTAGAGCTTCTAGATTTAGATAAAGATTATCAAAAGCTTTTGGATAAACAAAAGACTTCAATCAATGAATATTTTAAAGAACAGACTGGAAAAACATATAAGGCTTTGTTGAAAGATATAAAGCAGCTTCATCAAGATAAAGAAGAAGTTAAACTTCCTGCTTATCAACAAATCGTTGATTTATTAAATGGTTGGGAATCAAAATCCGATGAAGAAAAGATGGCTGTAGCCGATATGCAGCCTACATATAGTTCATTGTCTAAAAATTTAAAAGATGAAGTGGATACTTTATCAAAATCTAAGACTGGCAAAGACTTTATTGATCTATGTAAAGAACAGGGTGAATTAAAGGCGGCTGCCGAGGAAAAGGCTCGTCAGGAAGAAGAAGCTAAAAAAGCAGAGAATGAAAAGAAGGTTAAAGAATATCAAACAAGCTTGAATAGTTTGCAGCAAGACTACAATACGTATGCACAATATGCACAGAGTCTAGAGTCTGATTTGGCATATGCGCAACAAAATGGAGAAGATACTACAGATATTCAATCTCAAATTGATACAAACAATCAGATGTTGTCTTCTTTGCAGCAACAAATCGCATATTATCAACAACAGATTTCTGCTTTACAATCTTAAAAAATAAGACTATTCTAATAGAGTAGTCTTTATGCCGACTTAGCACAGTGGTAGTGCAACGCACTCGTAACGCGTAGGTCATTGGTTCAAATCCGATAGTCGGCACCATGTTTTGAAATTAAGCTGGTTCAACCAGCTTATTTTTTTGAAGGGAGTATCTATGAATTTAGATGAAAAAATGATTTTATTGGCAACTGCCTTTCTGTTTTTGCCCTATCAAATCGCAAGTGTAGCACTCGCATGCATTTTAATACAAGCATTATGCCGACATAAATTGGTGGATGCCATAAAGAATCAAACGGGCGCAATTTTCTTTTATAGCTTTATCGTATTGGAATTTATTGTTTCCATCTTCCATTCGAACTGGACAGGTTTTGGCAATACATGGTTATTTGTGTTGATCGGTTTATATGGAGCTTATTATCGTAGAAGCATCACAAAAAGTACATTTGAAAAGATGTGTGATCTTATTATTATTTTATCGGTATTTGCGGCTATCTACGGTTTGTATCAGTTTAATCAGATTTCCCTTGCGAATGGACGAACATTTTTAGAATTCCATATCTTCAATTCGCCAAAACGAAGAATTACTTCGACATTTATGAATGCGAATATCTATGCGATGGTCATTGATTTTGTATGTGTAATGTGTATGTATCGTTTTGTGAAAAACGATAATATTCTTTGTAAGATTGGTTATTTTATAATTGCACTGTTTAATTTCTTTGTTCTATATTTAACGGGATCTAGAACTGCATTATTACCATTTGCCCTAATCTTTCCTATCTTTCTTTATTGTGTGCGATGGAAAAAACTATTTATCACATCTATTGTATTCGAACTTGGTATATGTGCTTTAGTATTCTTAAAACCAACGTTGATTCCAAGAATCAGTGATATGTCAACTTTTGTCTCTCGTATTAAGATCTGGAAAACGGCATTTATGTGTATTTCAATGTATCCATTCTTTGGATGGGGTCCACAGACATATCAGAAGTTTTATCCATTAGTACATGGTCATAAGGCACCTCATGCCCATAATATTTATATTGATTCCATTTTGTCGTATGGAGTTGTTGGAACAGTGGTGCTTTTGGCATATACATTTGTGCTAAATAAGGAGATCTTTACTTCGCATACAAGAAAAGAAAATCCTGCACTATTTGGCATGATGATGTGTTTTATTGCGATCGTGTTGATATATGGATTGTTGGATTGTACATTAAATATTGTCGCAACAGGAACTTTATGTTTTATCATTTTAAATAGTGCTTGCATGTACTTAGAAAAATAAATACAATAATTTTAGAAGACAGACAGTAGAAGGAGTATTATGAAATGTATATCTCTTTTTGTCTGTTTTTTTATTGGCTTACAATCGATGATCGTGCCGAGTTATGAAGTTTTAATTTCAAATATAGAATCCAAAGTCGATACAATTCATGAAGATAGAGCTAGTTTTCTATCTTTAAAATGTAGAGATATTGCGATGGATGTTACATCTAAAAAAATGGATTTACGGATTGAAATGGATAAACAAGAAAAATGTGTGGATGAACTTGAACGTAGGTATAAAATTAAAAAGAATTATTATGAATTGAAAAAAATGGAATATGGCTTGGAATTACAAGCGATTCAAAAAAACAACTCCATTTTGTATCCATATAAGATTCAAAAGAATTTGACGCTATACTTCGATGAATATAGAAATGTTGAAGTAGAATATTTGAAACAAAAAAAACAGTTCGATAAGAATCAAAATACGTTATTGTTATATGATGAATATCTTGAGAGATTATCCAATTGTCAAAGTCGTTTATTAAAACGATTTTCACATTTAGCACAAATCAATGAATCTGGGCAACATAATGAAGATTCTATGATTTCAGGAACTGAGCATTTGCCTGATTTTGGTGGGTATGAATCGTGGCAACAAAACGGTATGTCTTGTTTGGTGGATGGAAATTATGAAATTGATTCGTACAGTTCTTTTTGGCAAAATCCAGTTGAAAATGGTACAATCAGTGCTGGATGTTGGTCCTATCCGGATGGAGGTCTTCATTTAGGCTTGGATATCGCAAGTGCCATGTATAGTGATGTGTTAGCGGTTGCTAATGGTATCATATTGTATGCCCATGCACCAGTGGATTCGAATAATGGATATTTAGGAAACTGGTGTGGATGGCCAAACGGTGGTGGCAATACCATTTGTATGGTGGCTGCCGTAAATGATAAACTTTATGCGATTAGTTATGCGCATTTATCCAATGAAATCTATGTGACAAGTGGCCAGCAAGTCAGTCAAGGTACAGTTATAGCGAAAAGTGGTAACAGTGGCAATTCAACAGGGCCTCATACGCATGTAGAGGTGTTTGAATTAAAACAGGATCTCAATTCGATCGTAGAATATTTTAGAAACAGTGGTGCTGATTTTTCTTTTGGATGTGGCTATAGTGAGGCTGCAACATGCTCAGGCTATGCATGTCGCATTGATCCTGAGACCGTTTTGGAGGGTGTATGAGTCAAGAAATGTATTTTTCTCGCATGCAGAAATTATTAAAAGATGAATATAATGCCTATATTGAATCTTTATCAAAACCTTTATATCGTGGTATGCGTATAAATTTAAAAAAGGCAGAATTGGATGAATTTGATCATTTGGATAATCCAAGTCGGTTTTGTAAGGAAAGTTATTATGTAGATAAGCCGTTGGGAAATCATCCTTTCCATATTTGTGGTTGTTTTTATCTGCAAGAACCAAGTGCTTCAAGCGCTGTTGAAATCTTGGATGTACAAGAAGATGATTATGTATTGGATTTATGTGCAGCACCAGGTGGAAAGAGTACGCAGATCGCATCACATTTAAAAAGTGGATATCTAGTATCAAATGAAATTGATGCGAAGCGTGCCCAAATCCTTTTGTCTAATATTGAGCGTATGGGTGTGAAAAATGTGGCAGTAACCAATACAAGTGTAGATAAGCTTGCGAAGGTGTTTGATGCTTGTTTTGACAAAATTTTAGTGGATGCCCCTTGTAGTGGTGAGGGGATGATCAAAAAGCATGATGTTGCCTTAAATAATTGGAGCATTGAAAATGTTGAACTTTGTGCGACTCGTCAAAAAGAAATATTAGAACATGCCTATTTCATGTTGAAACCGGGTGGTACTTTGGTGTATTCCACTTGTACATATGCTTTAGAAGAAGATGAAGATGTTGTCTTAGATTTTTTAGAAAAACATGAGGATATGATCTTGGTAGATCCTGAAGTTTCGTGGGGAAGAAAAGGGTTTAAAGACTTGAATGTGCGTCGTATCTTTCCAATGGATGGTGGTGAGGGTCATTTCATTGCGAAATTCAAGAAACAATCAGATGTCGCAGGTAAGCTTCCAGTTCTAAAATCAAAAAAAATAGATAATGTGACTCAGAAATTTTTAAAGGAACAATTGAATACATTACCAAACAATTACTATATAGATAAGGATAGAGTATATGGTATGGATGTTCCGTTTGTGGATTTTAAAAAGGTAAAAGTATTACGTCAAGGCGTATATTTGGGGGATGTCATTAAGAATCGTTTTGAGCCAAGTCATTCTTTTTATATGGTTGCAGATTTTGACTATAAAAGAAAAGTGGATGTAACTCTAGAAGAAATGGACCTTTTTATGCATGGTGAAGTTTTACAAAAGGAATGTGAAAAAGGGTATGTGGCTGTATGTTTTAAGGGACATCCGTTTGGCTTTGGCAAGAGTGATGGAAAACAAATCAAAAACAAGATTCCTAAAGGACTTCGTTTATTGCCAAATTCACATGTAAATATAGACTAAAAATGCCAGGAAATTTATTCCTGGCAATTTTTTGCGATTTCTTTTGCAACATTAAAATAGTCTTCTAATTGATTATCACTTGGTGTGTAGCATTGATTGACCACATCGTGGCATGATTCGATTCCAGATTGTTGCATTCTTGTATCGATTTCTTTGGCAACTTGGTTAAACCATCCGTATGCGGCAAAGGCCAACCCTTTTTTATTTTTAAATTTACATGGACGAATGTGTTCAAGGAAAGCGGCTACACTAGGTGCCATGACATTGTTGTAGGTTCCTGATCCAATACATACAACTTTGGCATCCATGATTTCACGCATCACAATGCTTGATTTTGTATCCGATAATTTATAGACTTTCACATCCATACCAGCATCGCTGAATCCTTCGGCTAAGCTTTCGGCAATCTGTTGCGTATGTTTCCATACAGATTCATATACAATTACGGCTTTATTTTCTACTTTTTGAGCAGCGATACCTTTATATGTTTCTATAATATCTGCAATATAGTCTTTCCAAATAATACCATGTGCCGGCATGATATATTCAATGTCTAAATTCATGCCTAGAATTAGGTTTAATTTAGCTTGCACTGGTGTTGTATATGGTAAAACAATATTCGCAAAGTATTCTTTAGCTTGTTTTAAACAATACGCTTTATCCAATCCTTCATCGGTTAGATTAAAGTTTACAATGTGCTGTCCAAAGGCATCGTTTGAGAATACAGTTTTTAACTGTGGACAATATGTCAACATGTTGTCTGGCCAGTGAATCATCTGCATTTCGACAAAGACAAAGTCATATTTTCCTGTGTTGATTGTATCATTTGTCTTTACGACCTGATATGGAACTTGATCAAAGTATTGTTCAATCATATTCTTCTTTCCAGAAATAGATGCGTAAACTTTTGCGTTTGGATATTTGGCATATACTTTTTTAAATCCACCCGAATGATCTGGTTCTGTATGTTGAACAACAATATTGTCAATTTCTCTTCCTTGAAGTACGGATTCAACTCTTTCCAATAGTTCTTCTGTGAATTCTTCTTCGACTGTATCAAAAAGTGTGACTTCATCATCTACAACTAAGTAGGCATTATATGTACAACCTTCATCAATTGGATATAAATCACCATGGAAGTGACGGTTGTTTAAGTCTCTAACCCCGACCCAGTATACGTTATCTATAATCTTTTTAGCTTTTTTCATTTTTGTTCACCTCTTTTTTTATTTTAGAATTATTTAGAGAATTTGTCTATTCATTTGCATCTTTTATATTTTTTGAATAAAAATTATAAAAAGTCAGCTAAAAAGTGTAAGTGTTTTCTTTTATAAAGAGTATAATAATAGTTAGGAGGAATTGTCGATATGATTATTCAAAGTAAAAGAATTTGGGTCGTAAATACATGGTTGGCAGCCCAAGTTGAAGTGGAAGAAGGAAAGATTGTAAATATCTATCCATATGGAGAAAAAGATGTAGATGAAGATTATGGAGATAAGAGAATTGTCCCAGGATTTATCGATGTACACACACATGGTGCTTATGGATTTGATACAAATGATGCGAATGAAGAAGGTCTTCGTAACTGGATGAAAAACATCGTTAAAGAAGGTGTTACAGGTATTCTTCCAACAACAATCACACAGTCTGAAGAAGTTTTGACAAATGCGGTTAAAAATGTTGCGAAAGTTGTTGAAGAAGGGTATGAAGGTGCAGAAATTTTAGGTATTCACTTTGAAGGACCTTATTTGGATCAAGTATATAAGGGAGCACAACCTGAACAGTATTGTGTAAAACCAGATCTTGAACAATTTAAACGTTATCTAGCAGCTTCTAATAATTTAATTAAAATTGTAACTATGGCTTGTGAACACGATGATAACTTTGCATTAACTAAGTTCTTACGTGCAAATGGAATTGTATGTAGTCAAGGTCACTCAGGAGCTACTTTTGAACAGGCTCGTTTAGCTATCGCGAATGGTGCAAACTCAATGACTCACGTTTTCAATGGTATGACTAAATTCCATCACCGTGAACCAGGATTGGTTGGTGCTGCCATGCGTTATAGAGATGTATATGGTGAAATTATCTGTGATGGAAACCATTCAACTTATGAAGCATTAAATGATTTCTTTACAGCTAAAGGTCCTGATCACTGTATCATGATCACTGACTCATTGATGGTTAAGGGCCTTCCTGTAGGTACAAAAGTATTGTTTGGTGGAAACGAAATCGAATTATATCCAGATGGAAGTGCACACTTAACAGATACGAAAGGTCTTGCGGGATCTACATTGCATGTCAATGATGGACTTCGTATTTTAGTAGAAAAAGCAATGGTTCCTTGGCAAACAGCTATCAATGCTTGTACATTGAACCCAGCTCGTATGTTGAATGTAGATGATCGTAAAGGATCGATTCAAACAGGAAAAGATGCAGATTTAGTTGTATTAAATGATGACTATTCTGTTGAAATGACGTACGTAAAAGGTCAAAAAGCATTCTAATATAATAAAAGCACATTTAATGTGCTTTTATTATGTTTTCGTGTTTTATAGTATCATCTAGTTTATTATCGGTGATAATCATGTCAAAATCATCGATGTTGGCTATTTTTGACATATACTTTTTATTAAATTTTGTATGGTCTGCCATACAAATTTTTTTATTGGAAGAATCAAGAATGGCTTTTTTAACTAAAGCATCACTCATGCTGGGAATGGATACGCCATAGTCTAAGTCAAGGCCTAATACGGAGATAAAGGCTTTATCGATATAATAGTTTTGAAAGAATTGAATGGTGCTTTCAGATAGAGCTGCCTGGGTTACAGGATTATAGGTGCCTGGAGCCATAATGATTTTCGCCTTGGTATTTCGATCTACATATTGAAGAATTTTCCAAAAATTTGTAAAGATTGTGATTTTTTTATGGTGTATACGTTTAAAGAGCTCAAGGCAGGTTGTACCACAATCTAAATAGATAGAATCTCCATCTTGAATGAGTGTACTGGCGTAAATCGCGATCTCTTTTTTATCCGATTGTGACATGCCTTCTTTGATTTCAAAGGAAGGCTCAGTTGAACTAGACTCATTGAGTGTGGCTCCTCCATAGCTCTTTGTGGCGAGTCCTTGGTTTTCTAGACTATCTAAGTCTCTTCGTATGGTCATTAAGGAAACGGCGTATACTTTTGCAAGTTCACTTACTTGTACGGTTTTATCTTTTTTTAGTTTTTCATAGATTTCATATCTTCGTTGTGTTGTGTTCATACTTTTATTAAAGCACAAAAAAGAACATAAAGAAACATGTTTATTTGTGTTCTTTTGAAATAATTTGTTTTATGTGAAAAGGATATTGAATCTATATTTTTGTAGTGTTAGGATACAGATGAACTTAAGGAGGATCCATCATGGAATTAATTATCGATTCATCAAATATTGAACAAATTAAAGAACTAAATGAATTATTAACAATTACGGGTGTTACGACAAACCCTACAATATTAACGAAATCAAATAGAGAAGCAATGGATGTAGTAAAAGATCTTTGTATGGTGTTGAGTGAAGATCAATTGTTATTTATTCAAACGGTACAAACCTCTTTTGAAGGTATTATGGAAGAGGCAAAAATGATTTCTTCCATTCGTAATAAAAATATGTATGTAAAGATTCCGGTTACACATGAGGGTTTAAGAGCTATTAAAGAATGTAAAAAATTAGGAATTCACACATTGGCTACTGCCATTTATACAGCGGACCAGGCTTTTTTAGCTGCAATGAATGGAGCTGAATATTTAGCACCTTATACAAATCGTATGTGTAATTATGGAGATGGTGTTCAGGATGTGAAAGACTTGATTGAAATGTTGAGAGTGAATCATATGCCGGCTAAAGTGATTGCGGCAAGCTTTAAAAATACATATCAAGTACATGAATTGATCAAGGCTGGAATTCAAGCTGTAACTGTTCCTTGTGATGTTTTATATCAAATGATTGATCATCCAGGAACAAAAATTGCGGTGGGCGAATTTAGCGTAAATTGGCAAAGAGCTTATAATCGTAATACATTGGAAAAGTAGAGAAATCTACTTTTCTTTTTTAAAATAATTAGCACTTAAGTGTTGACAGTGCCAAAAATGGTGTTATACTATCATTAGCAATCATAAAGAGTGAGTGCTAAGTACAAGGAGGTGCTTATTTATGAATATCGATCAAATGTCAGAGCGTTTGCAGAAGATTTTAATGGATGCCATTAATTTGGCAAAATCCTACCAACATCCAAGTGTAGATACTGTGGATATGTTGGAAACGATTTTTAAGGATGATGTATTGGACGGCTTGTTTGAGCGTATTGGCTTGGATAAAGGTCGTTCTTTACAGATGGTTCAACAAGAATCGAATCGTGTCGCAAAGAGCTCAACAAGTAATATAAATTTATCCAATGAAGTGCAGAAATCGTTTGAAGATGCACAAAACTGGGCGAGTCAGCATGAAGAAACTTATCTTTCGGTAGCTAGTGTATTCTTAGCTTTATTGTTTAATCGATCTTATATTTCTAAAGAATTGGTTAGAACTTTTAATTTGAATAAGGATGCTTGCTACAAGGCTGAATTAGAGCGTCGTAATGGTAAAAAATTTGATACACCAAATTCAGAAGAGAATGTAGAAGCTTTAAAAAAATATGGTCGTGATCTAGTTCAGGATGTGCGTGATGGTAAGATTGATCCAATTATTGGACGTGATGATGAAATTCGTCGTGTTATGCAAATTTTATCTCGTAAGACAAAGAACAACCCTGTCTTGATTGGTGAGCCAGGTGTTGGTAAGACGGCTGTTGTTGAAGGGATCGCATGGCGTATTATGAAGGGTGATGTGCCTGAGTCATTAAAAGAAAAACGCTTGATTGAATTGGATATGGGATCTTTGATTGCCGGTGCTAAGTATCGTGGTGAATTTGAGGAGCGTTTAAAATCTATTTTGGATGAAGTCAAAAAATCGGATGGACAAATCATCTTGTTTATTGATGAAATTCATAATTTGGTTGGTGCAGGTAAAACCGAAGGTAGTATGGATGCGGCTAACTTATTAAAGCCAATGTTAGCTCGTGGTGAACTACATTGTATTGGTGCAACAACTTTCAATGAATATCGTAAATATATTGAAAAGGATGCGGCTTTAGAGCGTCGTTTCCAAAAAGTACAAGTTGCTCAGCCAAGTGTAGAGGATACAATCAGTATTTTGCGTGGATTAAAAGATCGTTTTGAAAGCTATCATGGTGTACGTATTTTGGATGAAGCTTTAATTGCGGCAGCTACTATGTCCGATCGTTATATCACGGATCGTTTCTTACCAGATAAGGCAATTGACTTAGTGGATGAGGCTTGTGCTACGTTAAAGGTTGAAATGGAAAGTATGCCTCAAGAGTTGGATGAATTACAGCGTAAAATTTTACAACTTCAAATTGAAAAGACTTCTCTACAAAAAGAAGAAGATAAAAGGGCTATTGAGCGTCGTGAAGAAATTGAAAGTGAATTGGCTTCTTTACAATCAAAGCGTGATGAAATGCATTCTAAGTGGGAAGACGAAAAACGTGGCTTGGCTAATGAAAAAGAGGATAAACAACGTTTGGAGAAGGCTCGTTTGGATTTAGAGCAAGCGCGTAATGAAGCTCGTTATGAAGATGCTGCTAAACTTCAATATGGCACGATTCCAGAATTAGAGGCTCGTATTCAAAAGGAGCAGGCAAGTCAAAAAGAGGATGCTTTGATTCAAGAAACGGTCAATGAAGAATTGATTGCGAAAATCGTTTCTAGATGGACAGGCGTTGAAGTGACTCGTTTGGTTGCTTCTGAAAGAGATAAATTATTGAATTTGAAGGAAGAACTTGAAAAACGTGTTGTTGGTCAAAATGAAGCTCTAGAACTTGTAACAGATGCAATCTTGCGTTCTAAAGCACAGATTCAAGATGAGAATCGTCCAATTGGATCGTTCATGTTCTTAGGTCCAACTGGTGTTGGTAAAACGGAGGTTGCCAAGGCTTTGGCTGAACAGTTATTTGATGATGAAAGACATATTGTGCGTATTGATATGAGTGAATACATGGAAAAACACAGTGTGGCACGATTAATTGGTGCTCCTCCAGGATACGTAGGATACGATGAGGGAGGTCAATTGACAGAGGCAGTTCGTCGTAATCCATATAGTATTGTCTTGTTTGATGAAATCGAAAAGGCGCATCCAGATGTATTCAATGTGTTACTTCAAATTCTTGATGATGGTCGTATTACAGATTCGAAAGGTGTTACGGTAGATTTTAAGAATACAATTATTATCTTAACATCTAACTTAGGTAGCCAATATGCCTTTGAATCTGGTGATGTACATGATAAATATATGGAAGAAGTAAAGCATCATTTTAAACCAGAATTCATTAATCGTATCGATGAAATTATAGTGTTTAACGCATTAGATGATTCAGCCTTTATTAAGATTGCCCACAAGTTTGTCGGCTTGCTACAAAAGCGATTGGCTCAACGTGACATTACATTGAATGTAAGTGATGCAGTGTATAATCAGATCGCAAAGATGGGTGTTGATCCAGTGTATGGTGCTCGTCCAATGAAGCGTTATATTCAAAGAAATCTTGAAACACAGATTGCCAAGGAAATGATTAAGACTGGTGCTATGCAAGGGGATGTAATCAATGTAGATTGTCATAATGGCGAGTATACATTTGATATTCAAGGAAGATAGTGAAATATCTTCCTTTCTTTTCTTGTTTGGAGGTATAATAGTTTCAGGAAGTGATGTTATGTCTTTAAAAGATTGGATTCAAGAAAGTAATAATATAGTATTTTTTGGTGGTGCTGGAGTGTCTACAGAAAGTAACATTCCAGATTTTCGTAGTGACAATGGATTATATAAAAAGAAGTATCCATATCCGGCTGAGATTATGTTGTCACATAGTTTTTATTTAAGTCATCCTAAAGAATTCTTTGATTTTTACTTTAATCAGATGATTTATCCAGATGCCCAACCTAATAAGGCGCATTATGCTCTTTCAAAGCTTGAAAAAATGGGAAAGCTAAAAGGGATTGTGACACAGAATATTGATGGCTTACATCAGATGGCAGGTTCTAAAAAGGTCTATGAATTACATGGAAGTGTTTTAAGAAATACTTGTACGCATTGTCAAACAAAATATTCTCTAGAGGATATGATGAAACTAAGAGATAATGAAGGTATTCCTCGATGTAGCAAGTGTGGTGCTATCATTAAGCCAGATGTTGTTTTGTATGAAGAAGGCTTAGATGAATATACATTGTACTCGGCTATTCATGCGATTGAGCAGGCAGATCTTTTAATTGTAGGTGGTACAAGTCTAGTCGTATATCCTGCGGCTGGCTTAATTAACTATTTTCATGGCAAACATTTGGTTTTGATCAATAAAGATAGTACGAATATGGATTCAAAGGCGGATCTTGTGATTCATGATTCGATTGGTAAGGTATTAGATGATTCACTATGTGAAGTTTATGTGAAATAAACACTAAACTTGAAATTTAGACATAAATAAACTAAAATTTTATCATGTCAGAAAGAAACAAGAAATCTTTTATCCGTGATGGATTATATAACATAGAAAGAACAATGCAGTTAGACCCGGCAGCACATTCAAAATGGGAAGTGTTTTGGTTGTATCCACATATTAAGGCAATTGGTTTACATCGTATTGCCCATTGGTTTTGGGTGCATAATCATACATTTATTGCGCGTTGGGTAAGTAATCGAGCAAGGCATTGGACAGGAATTGAAATTCACCCTGGTGCTGTGATTGGTCGTGGTTTGATGATTGATCATGGTATAGGAGTTGTGATTGGTGAAACGGCAATTATCGGGGATGATTGTCAGCTTTATCATGGTGTCACACTTGGTGGTACAGGAAAGCAGCATGTCAAAAGACATCCAACTTTAGAGGATGGTGTATATATTGGCTGTGGCGCAAAATGTTTAGGGAATATCACTTTGAAAAAGGGGTGTCGTGTAGGGGCAAATGCGGTCGTCTTAAAAGATGTTCCTGAAGGGGCAACTGCAGTAGGTATTCCTGCAAGAATTATAGAGAAGAAATAGGTGGTTGTATGTGGAAATATCGTTGTAAATCCCATTTAATAGCGTTAGTTGTAGCTTTTTTAGTTGGACTTTGCTTAAGTGCGGTTGTATTTGCGAGTGGTATAGATATGAGTTCGGATATGTTATCGAGTTCATTAAGTTCTGTGCCAGGTGTAGATACAGAATCACTGAAACAGGTTTTAACGTATCTACAAAATAATATGTGGATCTTATATGTGGGTGATGCCTTATTGATTTCAGGAATCATCAATATCATTTATATTGGACAATATGTAACATCACGATTCAACATCAGCCCATGGATCGTTATGTGTTTGATTTTCTTTTTACCTGAATACATGATCTATATAGGTGCCATCTTGGTTGTGCCTGCATTTATTGTATGTATTTATGGAATGTTAAGTTTGCGCAAAAGCATTTCGAAAGAACGTCGCGAATTTAATTTTACAAGTGATGATGAATTGGTTCGTATGTATAAGATTCATCATGAATTGGATGAGTCTTATAAGGATCTCGCAAAAACTTGCCGTAAAAATGTGCGTAAATTAACAGGTATTTATGCGTTAGGTATTGTTGCCCTATTTGTGATTTTAATTGCCGTAAATAACATGATGCTTCTAGCTGTATTGTTGATGTTCTACTTATTTGCATTTAATTTAGTGTTACGTTATCGTGCTGTATCACTTTTACCAATCACGAAATTATTATATGAAGATTGTAATCCTGAGGCTTGTGCGAGTGCCATTATTTACTATTGCACAAATTCAAAGGGACATACACGATTGTGCCAGCACACATTGCTTGCACAATGCTTGATTTATTTAAATGATGCTGAACTTGCTCAAGATGTATTGATCAGCTATCCACGTAAGGATGCATCGAGTTCTTTACAATATTGGTCATTGATGTCTTACATCTATTATATGTTGAAGGATGAAGAGGCTTTATCTCGTTGTAAAGAAGAGGCACAAAATATTCGTCTTCATTATGGACGTGCGGGTGTCATGATTCAAAGTGAAGAAATGGCGGCTATTGAAAATAAAATCCATCTAATGGATGGGGATTTGAATACTTGTAAGAAATATTATTTGCAAGGTCTACAAAGAGCGAATTTTCCTTTCCAGCAAGTAGATTCATGTTACTACATTGCTCTGATTTCATTTGTTGAAGAAGATTATAAATTGGCTCGCTTGTATTTTGAAAAAGTAGTTGAGCTTGGAAATCGTATGTATTTTGTGAAAAAAGCGAAAAACTACTTAGATAAGATTGAAAAGATCAATCCTGAAACATCCAGTGATGAAGTAGAATATTCGTAGTAAATGAAAAATAGATTTCGCAAAAGCCAGTAATGTGGCCAAACATAAATGTGAACACAAAACTCAATCCAATGTTGATAAAAAACAGGATTGAGTTTTTATTTAACTGAACCGGAACATAAAGAAACCATTCAAGGATAAACCAGGCTACAAAAAGAATGGAAAGCCATACGTGAAGGTCTTTTAAAAGTGTTATATCGTTATAGGGAATACTACATGAAAGAATCATGCCTAAACAGATTAGGGCATGATTTTTTTTATTGTAATTTACGTTGTATTTTTCCCATATTTTTTTTGAATAATAATAAAATCCAATTGCTGAACTAAACGCCCATAGAAATAAGTATATGGGGTGATGTAGTTGATTTCCTATATAAGTCTGGTTGTCATAGAAGACGTCAATCCAGCAAAATGGAAGGAAATTCAGGATGACTTGGATTAAATAAACGTGAATATATGTTATAAATTTCATCATTTTTTCATTTTAGACAAAAAAACTCAAAAAATCAAAAAAATAATGAAAGTTTTCTGGAAAAAGTAATAAAAAAAACGTTTAAGAGTATGGAGGTGATGAGATGTCCGAATGGATTGAACAAGATCACATGGATGAAAATCACTTGTATGTTCATTTGAAAAATCCAGAATTACTCGATCTTTCTATTTTTGATCGATTATCGAACGATGATTTTTGTCTGCCTTGTATGTTGACAAACGAAAAAACGGCATCGATGGTGTATGCGATAGAAGGCTATATTCCTTTACATGATTTTTTAAGCCAGTATGTGTTTGAAAAAGAAGAAGGATATATATTCTTGCATCAGTTATTTGAACAAGCCATCGCATCCAATCGTAATAAACCAGTTCTATTTGATCCAGACTACGTATTTGTCTCTAGTTTTGGAGATCGCTTTGCGTTTGTCGTGGTGCCTATTCAAATATCGAACTGGATGTTTCAAAAGGATATGTCAGAAAAATGGGTGGAGTACATCGCAAAAACAATGCAGACTACAACCGCTTTTGAAATTCCTGGATTTTTATTGAAGTTTTTAAAGAGTGCTGAGTTTAGTTTACCCAATCTTGTCTTAGGTCTGGATAATATACGAAATTTATATTATCCGAAAAAGTTTTCTTTCTTTAAAAACAAGAGAATGCAGACATTTAAAGTCAAAGAACCCATACAAGCTTTCCATAAAGAGAAGCCTGTTGAATCTGTTTTGGAAGAAAAAACACAGCTTTTACAAGTAAAAGTAGATTTTTATGCCTACTTATTATGCGATCAGGAAAAATATGCATTGTGCAACGAAATCAATCTAGTGGGTAGAGCGATGGTATGTGATGTCCGTATACAGAATGCGAGTATATCTTTAAAACATGCCAAGATCGTATGCGAAAATGATCGGTACTATATACAAGATCTAAAGAGTACGAATAAGACGTATCTGAACGAAAAAGAAGTGAAACGCAAGATGCGATTAAAAGATGGCATGACGATACGATTTGGTGATGTCGTGTGTGAATTTAAAGAACAATAGATATAAGGTCATACATACCTATAATGCCAATGTTTATCGTGTTATGGATGAATTGAGTACGTGTGTTTATATTTTAAAAATCTGTCCAGATTATGAAACAAAACGATATAAACATCAATTTAAAACAGAGATCAATGTGCTCTCCAACTTAAATTCGATTCATGTCCCTAGCTTGATTACTTGTTTTGAAGAAGACTTTGCACAATGTTTTGTCGAAACGTATATTCCAGGAATCAACGCAAGACAATACTTTCAAAACCATCGTTGTTTATTCAAAAAGTATTGCTTGCTAATTGATGTTTTAAAAGTCTTGCAAGACCTACATCAGATTGGCTATCTCTATATTGATTTAAAACTTGAAAATATTATTTATTATCAGAACCATTTTTATTTAATTGATTTTAATGCATGTATTGAAAATCACTCACATGTGGCAGTGATGGCTTCAGAATCCAATTGTGCACCTGAATTATTAACATTGAGTGAAAAGGATATTCGTTGTGATATCTATGCACTTGGTTCTTTGATTCAAGAACTTTTCGGCATAAGTATGATGCCCATAGTTCTTTTGTGTCATCAAAAACAAGAGCGAAGAATATCTCAATTATCCACATTTAAGAACTTGATTTTTATACATATCATCATTCGAATCTTACTTGTACTTTCTATATGTATTCTGTCTGTCTTCCGTACAAGTCCAAAAAGTGTCTTTGATGCGTACTACACCCATCATCAAATTGCCTTATTTGAAAAAGCGTATAAAGAGTCTGATAAAAAAGATCGTTTATATACGTGGATCTCTAATGGATGGATCTTGGATGAAGTATATGTCAATGAACAAGCATCTTTATTTTTAATGGAGGAGGCAATAGCGACAAAAGATGCTACTTTGATTCGATATGTATATAATCGTGTTTCTTTAGATAAATGGCCAGAGCTTCAAGCACTTGTGTTGGTGTATTTAAATCCGGATGCCACACATATTGATACGTGTGTTAAGCTGGTGAATTCAAATAACTTGCTTCTAAAAGATAAATTGAACGTTGTAAATCAATGTCTTCAGTTTGGTTTGCATAAAGAAATTAAAATTTCGATTCAACCGATTAAAGAATGGATTGAAAGTATAAATCCAGAGACATTAAAAACGTATCAGGCCGAATTTGAAAATCTAGGATGCAATTACTTGGAATATGTACTTTTGTTACGAAATAAGGAGAGTGAAAATATGGAAATTCCAGTGGTTTTTATTGACAATTTAAAAAGTGAAAGATGGAAAGATCTTTATGAATTTTGGAGGAGCCTATGATTGTTTCTCTACAAGATGTTGAATATACAGATTTTATATATTGGCAGGAAAAAGAAAACTTTATAAATGGTGTGGCCTCTGCGACAGGAAATGTTGAGTTGTTTTTTGATGAAAAAGTGGATCGAGATTCTAGTTTAGTTATTTATGATGGCAAAGAAATTGATTTAAACCAAGAACATACTTTTATCGATATTCAAAAAGAAGGAATCACGCAGCTTGTATATATTTTAAAAGATATAGATGGTTATGCTTTACAGGAAGGTGAAAAAACAATTCTATTAGATACGACAATGCCAGATATTGTATTTGATACAGGCAATCAAAATATCATAGATGTACTTCCTTTAGAAGATAAAGAAACCATTCATGTAAAGATATTCGAACAAAATTTGAAAAGTATTGAGGTTTATTTAGATGATGAACAAATAGATTGTGAAGGTCTTGAATTTGATGTGGATGTTACATCCAAAAATCAATCTTTACGAATAATCTGTACAGATATTGCACAAAATAAGTTGGAAAGAGAAATTAAAATTTTACCTATTGAATATCCTGAATGTTTATTAAATTCTGTCGTGTACACAAAAGAAAATCATTCTAACCTGAAATTTGAATCTGTATGTAAACAGGCTTTTAATCTGAATGTATATTATGATGGTATATATTACTATTCACTCGATTTAGAAGACAAAAATCAAGTGTTGATTGATCATTCAAAAAATGGAAAGTATACATTTGAGTTAGAACACAAAGAGTATCCACAGTTTAAAAAAAGTATCGATGGCTCTATTGAATATTCTAATACTTTGCCAATAGTCACATTAACTCCTTCAAGTAAGCTATCCAATGAGGATGTCATTGTGAAAGCAATCCGTAATGTACCTAAATTAGAAATAGGATATATAGATGTGGATCTCAATGGTATTAAAACGCGCTATGCGCTCAATGAAACGATTCGTTTGCCAGCCATACATAATCAGGATGTCATCTATTGTGTGAGTGCGTATGCCAAAGATTTATATGGACATGAGGTAAGTGATCAAATCTATGTCCAAATCGATAAAAAAGCCCCTTCAAGTCAGTTGTTTATGAATAATGAAAGGGTTGTGGATCGCATGAATTTAAAGAAACAACCCAGTCTAGAATACAAGTATGATGATGCAAATGCGTATATGCGGGTGGAATACTATTTAAATGATACTTTCATGGATATGGATTTTGAGAAAGTCTTTAATCGTATGATCAAAGATGATGTATTAAAAATTGTGACATATACAAATGATGTGCTGATGAACCTAGAAAAGAAAGAATATGAATTTGTATTTAGTCCCGATAAAGAGATTGAAATGGTTTCAAAAAGTGAACAAGTTCTAGAAAAAGATGAAGTGGTTGAATTTGAACGTGTCTGGGTTGTAAATGAAGATAATGAAGTGGTATTAAAAAAGAATACGAAACATATTCAAAAGGTTTCTAAACCCAAAATTCACTATACGCGTAAAAAGAATAAGGTACAAATATGGTCTGAAGATAAGATCGAGTATGTTTTAGTCAATGGTAAGCGTGTACAGATTGAAAAAGATGTGGTGGGACATGATTTTGTCGAGATTTCGTTAAAAAAGAAAAAGACTTCAATTGAGGTAAAGACAAAGCATCGCAAAGTATTAAAAAAAGAAGAAATCAAAAGGTCAGCTGTGAGAATCACCTCTATACAGAAAATAAGGATGTGGCTCAAACAAATCTTTAAATTATGATCAAACTATGGGTATACACAGACAAATCCTGCCACTACTTTGATTTGAACTGCGCAAAGTCATTTTCAAAGTACTTCTTTGAAAAAAGAAGGAATGGTGTGTGTATCGTATGGAATCAATCTAAAAAAATATTGAGATATGGCGAATCGTGTATTCTAGATGAAGTTTTATTTTATTTGGAAGAAATAGAAAGTACAATGTGCCATTTTCCAATTTCTAAAAAAATAAAGGTTGGAAGGAGTGAAGCATGTGATATTCAATTATGTACAAATGGAGTGTCTAGGTATCATTTTCAAATTGAAGAAGGTGTATTACAGGATTTTAATAGTTTAAACGGTACGTATGTCAATTCGAAACGAGTTAAAAGACGCAGCCTTTGTATGCAGGATGAAATCGTATTTGCGAACATTCGCATGATTTATTTTAAAGATTATGTACTTTTGGATATGGTCAATAATCCGTATAGTAATGTAGAGCTAGATCGAAAAAATGCAACATATTATCCGTCCTGTTTAAATATTGAAATGCCAAAGGTTCAAAAATTTGATATTCAGATGCCACAAATTATGCGTTCAGTTCAAAAACAAAGTCTATTTAGTGCGATAGGACCGAGTTGTATGATCGCAAGTTCTGGTTTAATCTCTTCTATTTTGATTGGGTATCTTCAAAAACAAAGAATAGAATCACTCTTCACAAGTATGATCAGCTCTTTGACAATGGCATTTACTTTTATGGTGTATGGCCTTTACAACCGGAATTATCAATACAAATTAAGTGTAAAAGAGAGCACAAAAAGTATCGATATGTATAATGCTTACATAGAGAAGATGTATGAAAAGGGTGTTGTATCTAAAGGTACATTTAAAAAGCAGGTGGATGAATATATTTCTAAATATATAGATACATACCAACACGAAAACAGAGATGTGATTTATGTAGGATGTGCATACAATGCATGGTGTAAAATAAGTTATCGTGAAGTTTCGTATGAATATGCACTTGATGACTTGATGCAGAAAAGAGAACAGTTGATCTCAAACTTAAATCAATTTGTACAAGTTCCTATATTTTTGAGACAAGGAGAGGTTTGTTGGATTCAAGGCGATGTGAAGGCAAGTATTATTTTATTTGAAAATTATTTGTGGTATTCCAAACAAAAACGTAAATGGGTATGGCTTCAGGAGTTTGAAGGAATGAAACAAATTCTTTTAAATCCCTATTGTGCTATTTGTGAAAAAATCGATGCCGATACAATTGTCGTTGATGTAGAAGGAAAATATCTTCCTAAGTCGTATTATTGTTTGATTTATGTGGGAAACCAAAAACCATCTTTCCATTATGACTACCAAATTGAAACAATTGCGATAACAGAATTAAGCTTAGATCGAAAACGGTTTGTATTGCGGAATGAAGATTCAAATTTCTATGATCAACTAATCAAAATAGGTCCTGTTCGAAAATCTGAGTATGTAATGAAAGTTCCAGTAGGTATTGATGAGTCCCAACAAATTGTTGTTATGGATTTTCAAGAGTATGGGCCTCATGGCTTAGTTGCAGGAATGACAGGTTTTGGCAAGAGTGAATTTATTAGTTTTCTTTTGATGATGCTGATATGGCATAATACACCTCAACAATTTCAATATGTATTGATCGATTTTAAGGGCGGTGCCTTTGGACAACCCTTTTATGAATTTGCGCATTGTGCAGGAATTGTGACCAATTTAGATGCACAATCTATGGAACGTTTCTTTCAGAGCATGAATTATGAGTTGGAGAAAAGACAGCGCTTGTTCTTAAAAGAAAAAGTATCGGATATTCAGTCCTACAATAAGATCCATACAATGTCACATTTATGGATCTTTGTGGATGAATTTGCCCAATTGAAAATGCGATTTCCACAATTTATGTCACAACTGCAGGAAATTGCACGAATTGGAAGGTCACTAGGCATCCATTTGGTTTTAAGTACACAAAAACCTTCTGGCATTATTGATGATCAAGTTTGGTCCAATACAACTTGGCGTGCTTGTTTTCATGTGAGTAGTATACAAGATAGTCGAGAAATGCTTCAAAATGAAATGGCGTATCATTTAAAAAATCCAGGTGATATGATTCTTCACCACCAACAAAAGAATCAATCTTGTCGAAGTTTTTATTTGCAGAGTTCAATAGATGAAATATGTTGGCGTGAAATCAATGAGAAAAAGGAAGTACTGCATTCAAAACATCATGCGGGTAAGCGTGTCATGGATGTATTAAAGGATCAAATTCATGATTTAAAGGAAGTAAGAGAATGGGTGTTATTACCGAAAGACATTCCTGAACATGTATTTGGTGTTTTAGATCTTCCTTTTGAACAAAAACAATGTGAAATTAAATTTATGTCAATACAGTTGTTTTATACAAAAAGTCTAGATATTGTATATCGTTTGATCAAGTATTTTGAAAATGAAACGATCTATGTCTATGGAACAAATATGTTAGATTCCTATGTAGATTTTAGTTTCTTTCAATCTCGCTATTTTTCAAAGATTCATGAAGGTGTTTGTATCATTTTCGAAGATGAGAATTTGGATCTTTCTGAATTGGATGAACATGTAATTTCGTTTGTGGTTACGAATAATGAAACCACAAATTTGAAATGGATCTTAAATAAGTATGTATTTGATATAGAGAGTTTAGATGATAAACGGATATTTTTTGACACCTACCATCTGCCTTCGTATCTAAATATGACGCTGTATCACAATACATATGTTGAAATTTTATATCGAAAGATAAAAGAAACAGATCTTAAATCAAGAGCTACAAAATTGATGATATTTAATAAGGATAAAAATTGTATTGGTTTTGAATGTAAGGGCGATCGACCGGTTTTTATAGATGAAACAAAAAAGTTATTCATTTTATATATGCATACGGATTATGTGCATGAAGTAAATCGTATATGTGAGAGTTTAGCACATTTAAAAATTACGAGTGATTGGAATCAAGAGAGTGATGTATATGTCGTGTGTGTAGATGTGAGTTTATTGAATGAGGATGCATTTCAAAAGAAACTATACAATGCTCAAATTGTATGGGTTGGTTATGGTTTAAAAGAATATGGATATATGTTAAAGCGAAAGCTTCCATATGAACATTTTGATTGTGTCTTTTTTAAAGATCAAAATGAAGGGGTTGGTATTTGTGAATGAGGTTGGTATATATTTGTCACTCGATCTAAGAATGGTATATGTATCTCAATTGTATGTTGTAAAAATGTTTTTGAATGAGTTTTTAGGTTATGAAATACAGTATGTGTTTAATGTGACAGGAAATTATTTTTTAGATTTAAATAAAACGTTTCAAGAAAATCAAATCGCTTATGGCGATATCTTAATCTACGGGAGGTAAAAATGAAAATATCAGTGGATTATTCCGAAGTATATCAAGCAAGTGTCTATGTAAAAAACAAAGCGGATAGCTATAATGATCTAATTCAGAATCTTTATAAAAAAGTGGAGCAGATGCAAAGTATCTGGCAGGGTGTGGATCATTTAGCTTTTCAAAATCAGCTAGAAGAATTTAGACCTTCATTAAATGAAATGTATCAAGTGATTCAAGAATACAGCAATGTATTGAAGCAGACAGCTTCGGTTTATGAACAGCTTCAACAAGATCGTGTTGCACAAGCTAGATTGTTGTTGTAGAAGGAGAAAAGTATGGCACAAATTCAAATATCAAGTGAAGATGTAATGGCATATTCTAAGCAGGTGGATGCGTATGCCAATGAGATTCGAACTGTATTTAATGAAATTGAATCCAGAATGTATTATGTGGAATCTATTTGGCAATCTCCAGCTTCGAAATACTTTATGGAACAATTTCAAACGTTGAATCCAGCAATGATATCGTATTTAGATACGTTAGCACGCTTTTCTACGTACTTACATCAAACCGCAAATCTATATCAGGAAAACGAACAATCTTTGATGCGTTATGAATGAGATAAATTTCTACAATGCCTTGTCTAGTGATTTAAATGCGTTGTTAAATCAGACAAAAAATATTGTATCGAATGAAGAGTTTGTCTATGTGAATCAAAAGGTCAGTCGAATTCAATATTTGATTCAAATTCAGATGCAGGGGATAATGAATCGTGAACGGCGATAGTATAGCTTGTCAAAATCTAAGTCTTGAATATAAGGCGCTCGCTTCTAGGGCTCTATCTTCAAAAGATCCTACAATTAATGAAAGGCAATATCGCATCGCAAAAGAAATAATGGATATTGCGAATTATTTATCGAAGAGCGCATCTTTAATTGAGTCTTGCGAGCACAAACAAAGTGCTTGGAAACCTGGAAAGGTGAATTTGATCAAGTATACGAACTTGAATTTAGTTTCACAATTGACAAAACAGAGCCGCTATTCGTATGGTTCTGTTCGCTATACAAAGTCATTTAAAGAATGGAATAAAGATTACACAAAGCCTTATTTTCATGTAGGGGCTAATGCCACACTTCTTGATGGAGAAATTAAATCGAGTATCAGTGCAAGAATATGGAAGAACAAAAAATTTGATCCGCGTATAGTATTAAATGCCGAGACAAGTCTAGCGTTATTATCTTCTACAGTAAATGCGCGTATTGGAAATTCAAAAGTCTATGCGAATGCTCGAGCAACAGGGCAAGTTGGTGTAGCGTATGCGACTTGTAAAGCTGCTTTTTCTAGGAAAGTACAGTCGTTTGAAGCTGGAGTTGGTGTTGCAGCATTACGAGGCGAAACACGTTGTGTATTGAATATTCTTGGGGCGAAAGTCACTTTAACGGCACAAGGAAGTGTAGGTAGTGCAGAGGCTAATTTCTCTTATCATTTTTCTAGCAGGGAGTGGGAAATCGGCTCAAAACTTGGCTTTATTGCGGGACTGGGCTTTAAAATCAACGTAAGTTATTAGAAAGGAGTCGGCATGAAAGATTTATTACCGATTGGTAGTGTTGTCACTTTAAAAGAGGGGACAAAGAAATTAATGATCATGGGGCGTCTTCAACAAAATATGAAGACAAAAAAAATCTATGATTATGCGGGATGTTTATGGCCAGAAGGCTATATGGATAAGGAGCATTGTTACGTATTTGATCATGAGGATATAGATTGTTTATTCTATATAGGGTTACAGGATATAGAAGAATTTAATTTTCGATTTGAACTGGATGAAATGATGAAAAAAATGGGCCACTAGACTATTGTCTAATGGCCTTTCATTTAGTCGTCTGATTCAGATAAATCTGGTCTAGAGACTAGATATTCAGGATTGTTTGCCTTTAAATTATTGAATACATCTTGATCGTGTACTTCAAAATTGTATTTCTTTAAATAATAAACAAGACAAGCTTTTGTGACGTCATCGTCACTGCTCAATGCTGTATATACATCATCTTTAATGTCTTTATATGTATTAGATACTAATACGGCAACATATGCATATGTTGTTCCACTGCTTTCGTTTGTGAAGACTTCGTCAATGACTCCGGCTTTTTTTGTCTTTGACAATGTATTGATCAAACGAGTTGATAAATCCGTTGTCTTTGTCGTTACCAATGTTTCTTTTCCAGAATATTTTGCAGAATCAACCATGTATTGTTGAGCTACTTCTTCTGGATCTGTTCCATTCTTTAATGCTTTCAAAGCTTTTTTAGCAGTTGCCTTATTCTCACATTGAATGATACGAGCTTTACTTGGTTTATATGTTTTTTGGATGTCTTTCTTTGCGTCTGTGAAGTATTTTTCGGTTAATTCACTTGCTTGTAAACTTGGAATTAGAACTTTATTCATATATTGTTTACTATTTTTATAGCCCAATGAGTGAATTTGTTCATCAAAGTTTTCCATGTTTTCTTTGTAGTCGTTAACTTGTTTTTGTGCTTTTTCCTTCATTTCCTTTGTAACCTTGACTTCTTGTTTGTAGATAGCCTGTTTTACAAGTTCCATTGTAAGATCTGAACCAGTAGATATTTTTAACAATTCATATTCATCACCCTTAGTGTATTTTGTGTCACCAATAGTCATGATTGTTTCATCTTTATCCTTAATAGTTGCGGTTGCTCCAGAGCATCCTGTCAACATCATGGCAGCACATACGAATAATATAGGTGTCTTTTTCATTATTGATCACCTCCATAAGTTGTTTTTACATAGCTGTCGAATTTTTTCTTTGTGTCTTTATCGTTGAATTTAATATCTAATTTTTTTGCATACGAATCTAAAATCTTGTATGAAAGAGAAGAATCGCTGTTTAAGATGGCATACAATGCTTGGTTTGAAACAGTGTCACTTTTTGCGTTAAAAATCTTCTTTGAATTTGTTTCTTTTACATATACCTTATATAAGCTTGTTCCACTTGAACTTGTAACTGTGATCCAGTCACTTGTTTCCCCTTTTTTAAGGCTGATTGCAGCTGTCACTACATCAGCAGGAACATTTGATGTTGAACTTGAGTCTGAACTTGTTGAGTTTGAATCTACATATCCTGCAAATCCGTTTTTATTAGCGGTATTTGAATCTTCAGAGAAGGCTTTTGCGACATCCGCAAAGCTTTCTTTTTCTAAAGCCTTATCAATATTACTTTTCTTTTTAGTTTCTGTTTCTGTTAGATTATCGGCATCACTAACATCCATCTTAATAATGGATACGGTTCTTGGGCTTTTTTCTTCCCAAGCTTTTTTCACCTCATCAAAATGTTTAGTGATATATTTTTTGTTCATTTCTTTTTCTTTTACACTTGTTAAGCAATAATCATTAAGTTCTTCATAGGATGCATAACCATATTTGGCAAGTTCTGTTGTTAGTGTAGATTCATAGTCATCACTTTGACTAGATGCGTTAGATTTAATATTAGACTCTAATGTGCTTGCCTGTTTCTTTAAATCTTTTGTAGTTTTGATAGATTGATCGATAACGGCATTTTTATACATATTGTAGATAGTAGAGCCATCATAAGGTGTGGATTCATTATATAAATCATCAGCGGTAATGTCATCCTTATTAATGGAAGCAACAACTTGTTCATTGTTGGTTGTTTTTGCGGAAACATTATCTTTATTGGTGTCGTAGATGAAGTAGCCAATAAAACCAATAATGATGATGGCAATAAGTACAACAAACCAGTTATTTCGTAAAATATCAGTCATAATTAACCTCCTTGAGAATGTCTTTTCAATTATACGAGATATCTTTTTAAATTGCAATGAAGGCTCGAGACGTATTAATTGAGAATTTAATAATTATTTGGTATTATATTGCAGTGAAAAGAGGTAAAAGGTATGGCAGATTTGGTCATTAAGGATCTTCATGTATCCGTGGAGAATAAAGAAATTTTAAAAGGGTTGAGCTTAACTGTAAAATCAGGTGAGCGTCATGCCCTAATGGGACCTAATGGAAATGGTAAGTCTACATTGCTTGCAGCCATTATGGGTAATCCAAAATATACAGTTACATCAGGTTCAATCACATTGGATGGAAAAGATGTACTACAAATGTCAGTCGATGAAAGAAGTAAGGCAGGACTTTTCTTGGGTATGCAATATCCTAGTGTTGTTTCTGGTGTTACAAACTCTGACTTTTTAAGAAGTGCAATCAATGCGCGTTTAGAAAAACCAATCTCATTATTTAAATTTATCAAAGAAATGGATAAAGCGATTGAACAATTAGAAATGAAACCAGACTTAGCTCATCGTTTCTTAAATGATGGTTTTAGTGGGGGTGAGAAGAAACGTAATGAAATCGTTCAAATGATGATGTTAAAACCGGCAATTGCGATGTTGGATGAAATTGACTCTGGACTAGATGTCGATGCATTGCGTATTGTTTCTGATGCCATCAACCAATGTCAGCAGCAAACAGATCTTGGTTTATTGATCGTATCTCACTATGCACGTTTCTATGAATATTTACAGCCAACACATGCTCACGTATTAATGGATGGACAAATTGTTGTATCTGGTGATGCAAGTTTAGTTGAAAAAGTTGATCAGGATGGATATGAATGGATTGAAAAAGAATACCACGTAACCGCAAATAAAGAAGAAGATAAACAACCTATTTCTTTAGGTTCTTGTGGGGCTAAAAAATATGCTTAATCGCAAGGAAGTACACAATAGCGAAACTTTAAACATTCAAATCGATTCCCGTGATCAAAAATCATATTTAATTGAATTGAGTAAAGATTGTACAAAATTTGATTTGAATGTGGAGTGTTTAGAAAATTCTTTTTCAAAATTCTTTATTTTAAACCATGCTGAAAGTGCGTGCGAATTAAACATTAATATGGTACTTAAACAAGATGCCAACTGCCAAATGGGTGTCTTGGATCTAGAAAAAAGCCCATTGAAATGGAATCACTATGTGGATCTAAAAGAGCAGGGGGCTGAATATGAAATTTTAAGTGGTCAATTATGTCAGGAACACATCGAAAAAGTATGTGATATGGAAGTAAGACATAATGCGCCTCATACAAATGGTCAAATGAAAAACTTTGCCGTTTTATTTGATTATGGACAATATCAAATGATTGCCAATGGAAATATCAAAAAAGGATGTTTCGATGCTCAGTCTCATCAGGCAACGCGTGTATTAACTTTGGGCAAGGGACATAAGACAAAAGTTATTCCACTATTATTAATTGATGAAAATGATGTAAAGGCAAGCCACGCTCTAACAATTGGGCAGCCAGATGCTGATCAGCTATATTATCTACAGTCTCGTGGATTGAGCACAAAACAAGCTGTTGGATTGTTAAGTGTTGGTTATTTCTTGCCAGTTATTGATTTAGTAGAAGATGAAGAATTGAAAGATAGTCTTCGTCAAGAAATGGAAAGTAAGGTTGGATTACATGGACATCAGTAGAATTCGTAAAGATTTTCCGATTTTAACGCGTAAGATGTCTGATAAACCTCTAGTGTATTTAGATAACGGGGCTACGACATTAAAGCCTCAACCCGTGATTGATGCTGTAGTGAATTATTATACATACCTTGGTGCTAATGCTCACCGTGGTGATTATGAAATGAGTGCACAGGTCGATGCGGCTTTTGAAGGGGCTCGTGTTCGTACTCAAAAATTCTTAAATGCGAAACACAAAGAAGAAATCGTATTTACTTCAGGTTCGAGTGAAGGCTTGAATCTTGTAGCTATGATGGTTACAGAACAGCTTTTACATGAAGGTGATGTCATTTTAAGTGACGAAAGTGAACATGCCTCAAGTATCTTGCCTTGGATGCAGGCGGGAAAGAATAAAGGAACTAAAATCGATTACATTCCTTTGGATGAAGAGGGTAAGATCACAGTTGAAAACTTTAAAAGTGTCTTAACTGATCAAGTTAAAGTTGTTGCGATAGCGATGGTTTCTAATGTTATGGGTTTTGTGGCTCCTGTTAAGGAAATCGCCAAGATCTGTCATGAACGAGGCATTTTGTTAGTGATTGATGGAGCGCAGAGTACTCCTCATTTAAATATTGATGTGCAGGATTTAGATTGTGATTTCTATGCGTTTAGTGCTCACAAGATGTGTGGTCCTACAGGCGTAGGTGCTTTATATGGCAAGAAAAAATGGTTGGATCAACTAGAACCAATTTTCTATGGTGGTGAAAGTAATGCGCGCTTCGACAAGTCTTGTTCATTAACTTTAAAGGAAACGCCATTAAAGTTTGAATCTGGAACACAGCCAATTGAGGGTGTAATTGGTATGGCAGCTGCCATGGATTATTTGGATGCGATTGGAAAAGAGAATATTCATGCGCATGAAGTAGAATTAAAGGAATATTTCTTAAAAAAAGCTGAAGCTTTAGGAAATATTGTTGTATATAATGAAAATGCGAAGAGTGGAATTGTGACATTTAATGTGAAGGATAAAGATCAAATGATTTTTGCGCAAGATGTCGCTAGCTATTTAAATACATTTGGCATTGCCGTTCGTTCTGGACAGCATTGTGCTAAATTACTTCCGGAAGTGTTGAAGACTCCGGGTACTTGTCGTGCAAGTTTCTATTTGTACAACACGAAAGAAGAAGTCGATCAATTGATTGATGCTTTGAAGAATGCGACAGTGGAAAACTGTGTCAGCATTTTCTTTTAGGAAGGAAGCTTAATTATGTCAAATATTGATCCAATGTTGATGCGCCAGATTATTATGGATCATTATGACTATCCTCGTAATAAAGAATTGACAAAAGACAATGGTTATATGTCACGTCATATGGCGAGTGATTCTTGTATTGATGACATTACGGTGCAGACAAAAATTTCAGATGGAAAAATTGATGATATTCGTTTTGATGGGGTTGCCTGTACGATTTCAACGGCTTCGACTTCAATTATGTCTGAACTATTAAAAGGAAAGACGACACAAGAAGCAAAAGAAATTATAGACAATTATTTCAAAATGATTGATCAAAAAGAATATGATGAAGATGTTTTAGATGAGGCCATAGCGTTTCAAAATGTCGGAAAACAAGCCAATCGTATCAATTGTGCCACAATTGGATGGAAGGCTATGCGTGAAATGATTAAGGAAAGTGAGGATGGAAAAGATGAGTAACGAAAAAGATATCGCACTTTCTAGTGAATATGAATATGGTTTTCATGATGAAGATGTCAGTGTTTATAAAACCCAAAAGGGATTGAATGAAGAAACAGTTCGTACGATCTCAAAAATCAAAAATGAGCCTGAATGGATGTTGCAGCTAAGACTTGATGCATATCATTCTTTTGAAAAGCAACAAAATCCAAATTGGGGTCCAGATTTAAGTGAAATCAACTTTGATGATTATACATACTACATCAAACCAAGTGATAAACAGGAAAAGTCATGGGATGAAGTTCCAGATACGATTCGTAATACGTTTGATAAGCTAGGAATTCCGGAAGCGGAACAAAAATTCTTAGCCGGTGTATCTACGCAATATGAGAGTGAAGTTGTATATCACAATATGTTAGAGGAAGTGGAAGAGAAGGGTGTTATCTTCTTGGATACGGATTCTGCATTAAAGGCATGTCCAGATTTATTAAAGGAATATTTTGGTAAACTTGTTCCTTATACAGACAATAAATATGCAGCTTTAAATACGGCTGTATGGTCAGGAGGATCCTTTATTTATGTACCAAAGGGTGTGAAGTTGGAAAAACCACTTCAATCCTATTTCCGTATCAACTCCATGCAGATGGGACAGTTTGAAAGAACGTTGATCATTGTAGATGAGGGTGCCGATGTACATTATGTAGAAGGATGTACGGCACCAACGTATTCAAAGGATTCTTTACATGCGGCAGTTGTAGAAATTTATGTACATAAGAATGCGAAGTGTCGTTATTCAACGGTGCAAAACTGGTCAAGCAATATCTTGAACTTAGTGACTAAGCGTGCAAAAGTATTTGAAAATGGACACATGGAATGGATTGATGGTAACGTTGGTTCCCATGTAAATATGAAGTATCCAGCTTGTATTTTGGCTGAGCCATACGCAAAGGGAACAACGATTTCGATTGCGGTAGCCGGTGAAAACCAGATTCAGGATGCAGGAAGTAAAATGATTCATTTAGCTCCTCATACTTCTAGTACAATTATTTCTAAATCCATTGCGCGTAATGGTGGTGAAGTAAACTATCGTGGTTGGGTAACACATTCTAAAAATGCAGCATATGCCAAGAGCAAAGTTGAATGTGATACTCTGATTTTAGATAAGAAATCACGTAGTGATACAGTTCCGATGAATGTATCTTATAATGATACATCTCAAATTGAGCATGAGGCGACAGTTTCAAACATTAGTGAAGAACAATTGTTCTATTTAATGTCTCGTGGTTTAACTCGTTCTCAAGCTACGGAAATGATTGTTATGGGATTCTTAGAACCATTTACGCGTGAACTTCCAATGGAATATGCGGTTGAATTGAATCAAATGTTGAAACTGGATATGAGTGACAGCATTGGATAAGCGAAAGTTGTGCATTCAAAGGCGTGGTTCATTATCAAATTCAAAAAGATTTGAAAAGGAAAAGGCAATCACTAATTGTGTTTTGCCTTTTTTAAAAGGAAAAATAGGAACATATATTCCAATTCGAAATGAAGTGGATGTATATGCAAAGTTTCGTGATGAATTTGATTTATATATACCTAAGATGTTAGATGCTACTACGATTGCCTTTTATTCGGATCGAGAAGAAAAAAGTAAGGGTCCATTTTCAACAATTGAACCCATTGGGATGCATGAGGTAAAAGATTTAGATGTGATTTTAGTACCGGTCGTTGGATTCTTTGGAACGTATCGAATGGGGTATGGAAAAGGCTATTATGATCGGTATTTAAGTAAAAGTTCTGCATTGAAGATTGGGGTAGCATTTGATGTGCAGGAAATGGAATTTGATGTAAAACCAACCGATGTGAAGTTAGATATGATTATTACAGAATCGAGGATATTACGATGAAGATATTATTTTTTGGGGATAGTAATACGTGGGGCTATAATGCCAAAGATGCGTCTAGACAACCAAATCGTTTTACGCAGCTTGTTAAAAAGGCATTTTGGGAACATGAAATTATTGAGGAAGGCTTATGTGGTCGAACATTGTGCTTGGATGATCCGTATGATGCGGATCGTAATGGAGCTAAAATGATTTCGATGGTTTTAAAAACGCATGCTCCCATTGATGTTGTGTTTATTATGTTGGGAACGAATGATGCGAAACGTCAATTTTCAACGAATTCCATCTCTTTAGAGAAGGGGATTCGTACTTTGATGTATAGAGCCTTAAATCCGGAAAACTATCGTGATGGATCTAAACTGCCTAAATTTTTTGTGGTGTGTCCACCTAAAATGAATGTGGATGGCTTAAAAAATGAAAGAACAGCTAGTAATTTTGGTCAAGCTGGATTTGGTATTTTAGCGAATACAAAGCCATACTTAGAAAAAGGTTGTTCTGGTTTGAATGTAGAAGTGATTGATACGAGTGCTGTAGCTGGAAGTTTGGATGGAATCCATATGGATGAGAAGGGTCATAAACTTGTGGCGGATGCCTTGATATCTGTGATTAAAGAATTATAAGAAGGGAGATCATCAATGAGTGCTTATACAAATGGTTTAACGTTCTGGAAGCATTTTGAAGAAAAACAGGGTGCAATTATTAATTGTTTAAAGGCCGGACAATATAAAGAATTAAACGAATTGATTCAAGAATTGGATGAAGAGGTAATGGAAATTAGTGGTGCCCATTTCTTTGTCGAAAGCTTTTATGATTCTTTTGAGATGACCTTTGACACAGGTCCAAATAAGACAACGCAATATTTGTGTCAGATGCTTTGTGACATTGCACCTAAGAGTGTGAAACAAAACTGGATCATGAATGCGACTTTACCGCCTATGTCGCAAAAGGCGATTCAGGCCATGGTTCAAATCAAAAATGAGGAATATACTTTAGCAGATTTTCATGTATTCTATCAAATTGAAAATGATATGTTGGATTGTAAAGTATATTGTCCTGGATTTAATTTGATTGGTAATCCGGAAAATAAAAAAGAAATGAGCATGTATCTTATGGAGCTTGCGATTGGCCAGCTTGCGTATGAGGCATATATTTGTCGTGTTGATTTTATCGATACGCCAGACTCAGATATGAAGTTCTGTCAAATGATTGATTTTTATGAAGTGATTATGGCTCTTGTTGAGAAGAATCATTGGAAAGTATATGATAAGCCAATTGATATTTATTCAGTATATCAGCCAATTCAGGATTTTGCGCACGATGCCTTAAGAAAAGATATGAAGCTTATTTTTACTACGCATCCTTTATTGGTGGAACAAACGATTGAGGAAAAGGAAGAAGTACTTGCAGATTTATCGAGTAAAGATGGTGAGTTTGGCTATGTGTATTATTCGAATCCTTTCCATAATAAAGAAGATGCTTTGTATCGTCAGAAATTATCGAAACAATTGGATGAAACTATTTCTAAGGTGCATGCAGGTAAAGTGGTTGGGGGAGCTATTGGTAAGAGCTTTTCCTATATTGACTGGATTGTGTATGATAAAGATGTATTTATGAAGGTGTTTAACCAATTAAAAAAACAGCTCGATGCGAGTGTCGAACTGTATTATCAAAAATTTTAATGACTTTGAATATCAGCGCAGGCGTTAAGCAGGCGCTGTCTTTTCATTCCAGTGATTTCTTTTTCGGGATTTTCTAAGAAACGAGCTAATACGTCAGCGTCTTTTAAGGCTTCACAAAGTGGTGAGTCAAAAGATTCTTTTTTGGAATGTTGACGAATCGCGTAAGTAATATCATCTATTTCTGTAGTTTTAAATAAGCCACTTTCTTTTAAGTACTTATAGGCGTGAAGACTTGATAATTTGGCATGTTGAGAATGTGGGCAGTTGTCAATAAATTGAGCGTAGTCATGAAATAGAGCAGCTACTTTAGCTCGTTCTAGATTTGTGCCTCTTGCCATGGCAATAAATGTAATGGCAAGGTCCACACTCGCAGTATGGGTAAGGGCGGCTACTTTTAAATCTTCATTATAAATTTTGGCATATTGAGAATATACATATTCTTTTACTTTTTCATATCGCTCTAACATAAAATCCCTCTCTTTCATGAAAAAAGCGCACAATGTGCGCTTGATTCGAACAAATTTCTACGCAGCTGTATCTACAACTGTGACATTGTTAGCCTGTTGTCCACGATCGCTTTCAACAACGTCATAAGTAACAGTTTGTCCTTCTTCTAAAGTTTTAAATCCTTCAGAATTAATTGATGAATAGTGTACGAATACATCTTTTCCATCTTCACTGGTAATGAATCCATAACCCTTTTCAGCGTTAAACCATTTTACTTTACCTGTGCTCATGCCTATACCTCCTGGACTAAGCCAATATCCTTTGACCGTTAAAAAAGAAAGTATTTGCATACAATTGCATTTATCACAATCAGAATATGAGTCTAATCCTTAACTGCTTTCATTTTAGCATTTTCTAACAATATTGTCATTAAAAAAACCATTTTTATATAGTTATTATGTTATATTTTGATTATAATGAATATATAAAGGAGGGCATTTGTTTTATGCTTATTCAAGATGATGCGCTACGTAGTGTAATTGCGCGCACTTTGCGTGTTAAAGAAGAAGAACTAAACGAAGATTTGATGAAGGAATTGATCCACTTAGAAGTACAAGATCATGAAATAGAGACTCTAGAAGGTTTGCAGTATGCGGAAAATCTAGAAACTTTAAATGCGAGCAATAATAAGTTGCAAACATTGGATCCAATCAAAGATTTACATAATTTAGTTAGTTTAAATGTTTCTCGAAATCAATTAAGAGACTTACAGGCTTTACATGGTTTTAGACAACTAAAAAAATTAAATATCTCAAGAAACAATTTATATACAATGGATATTTCAAGTGTTGCTGCTATGATTGATTTGGAAGTATTGAATCTTTCTAAGGCAAAAGTTGATAGTTTGATTTATTTAGAGCACTGTAAGAAGTTAGAAGAGGTTCATATCAATACTGAAAATGGTCCTTTTAGTTATGCAATCTTAGGTGTACTTAAGAAATTAAAGAAATTGGATATGGGTGGTATGCGTTTATTCAATATCGAAGATTTAACATATCTTTCTAATGTTGAAGAATTGGATTTAAACACAAACTTAATGTCGGATCTAAGTCCATTGTTGTCAATGAAAAACTTAAAGAAATTGAATGTTTCTAACTGTCCATATTTAAAGGATTATTCTGTACTAAAAGAATTTTCAAATCTTAAATCTTTGAATATTTCTTATAATGAACCAGAACACTTTACATTCTTGAAGGAATTAAATCATTTAGAATCTCTGTCTATGGAACAGACTGGATTTAAGGACATGTCTTTATTGAATAACTTGGGCGATTTAAAAGAATTGAATGTATCAAAAAACCGCTTGAAGAATTTAGAAAAATTCGCAAATGTTGAGCATTTGGAAAGCTTGGATGCGAAGTTCTGTCAGTTAACTGAAATCAATTTCTTAAAGAATGCGCATCAATTGAAGCGTTTAAATTTGTTCACTAACCGTATCAAGGATATTCGTATTTTAAAGGATGCCAAAGACATGGTGTATTTGAATGTGGGTCGTAATGATATTAAGGATATTACTTGTTTAAAGGATATGAAGCAATTGGAAATTATTTCTTTGGAAAACAACAATGTCAAAGATCTAACTCCATTAACTGAACTTACAAATCTTTGCGACGTGGATCTATACAACAATGTTATTGAGGATCTAACACCATTAGAACATTTAGAGTTTATTTCTTATTTGCGTTTGGACCACAATGCGATTACAGATTTAACTCCATTATCTAAACTTAAATATTTGCGTTCACTTACTTTGAAGGCAAACTATATTACAGATGCAACTCCATTAAAAGATCTAGAATTATTAGAAGCTTTACGTTTGGATGATAATCCAATCCAGGATACAAGCGTTCTTGAGAGTATGGAGTTCTACGAAAAATTTACTAACTAATCAAAATCCCCTTTTATATAAAGGGGATTTAATGATTTTATGTTGTATTATATCTTAATTAGGTCTTAAAAATTTGAGATTGCGTTCAAAATCTTTTCTTCAGCATTAATTAAGCATCCATAGATTTGACATTCACACAAAGATTTGATAATAAAGAAGAAAAGCCACTGAAATAAATCAGTGACTTTCTACATGGCGCTAAGGCCGTTGTTCATAAGCAGATTAACATCTCATAACTCTAAAGTCAAAAGATTTACTTTGTAAATAATTCTATTAATTTATTATCAAGTATTGTCATGATTTCATCTGAAACTCTAATTTTTAAAATGGGATCATACTTGTTTATTGGTTTAAGAACTCTCAATTTGTTGATTGTGGAGATATTTTGTACCATTGCATAGGAGTCAACACCCATTTTTTGATGCATTTTGGCAACCACAATAAACTTATTTGCATTATCCAACATTGCTTTTTTCTCTTCATGTGTAACATTTTTAATGTTCTCTATGAATTCATTTAATTGTTTATCTAAGAAAGGGATTGCTTCATTAAAAAAAATTACCAAATGGAACATAATAAGGCTTATTTTTTGAACTTAATGGAATTACCGTTAGCACACCATTATTAGGTGAATCATTTTCGTTAAAACGATAGCTAAATATTTCCCCTTGATTTCACTACCCATAGATGGTGAAAATTCCACCATTACAACACTTCCGCGTTTAAATCTTTGAAATTTCATTTTATTTTTCCTTCTTTAATTCTTTCATATTGCATCTGGGCTACTGTATCCACTGCATGTTGACATTTGTTATCTAGATACCTATATGTTTCCAGGTGTTTGTGTTAATACATTAAAGGATCAATTAGCACTATATATTATTTCACCTATATTCTACTAAAATCTTCGTTAGATAGATATTTTAAATTAAAGTGAATATTCGATGTTAAATTCATCTAAATCAAGTACGTATAACAAAGTACTTGACAATCCAAGGTAGTGTGTATATCATAATAGTGACGGGGTGATATTATGCAGCCAAGAGCGGTGATTTATTGTTCTAAACATGGAGCAACAAAAGAATATGCGCAATGTTTAGGTAAAAAAAAGAATCTTCCTGTGATTTCGATTGACCATATTTCGGGATACTCTTTCCAAAATATTCCGGTGTATTTTTGTGGCTGGATTCGTAACGGAAAAATCATGGGGTTGAATAAAGCTTCGAAATTATTTATGTGTGTTCAAGTAATTGGTGTGGGTGCCATTGAATATAATGAGGCATATGAATTGAAGTTGAAATATAAGAATGGGATTGTGAATCCAAATTTTAAGTATGTACAGTCGATTCGTAATCTTTCATTGACAACTTTGGAAAAGATGTATGTAGATGTGTTTCAGCCATCATTAATGGGAAAGAATAGGGGTGAAACGCATGAATACTCAATTTAAAAAAGGTGTTTTAGAGTTGATTGTATTAAAGGCTATTGTATCGGATGATCTATATGGGTATCAGCTTGTGTCTCGTATCAACGAGGTAATTCAAGTAAATGAAGGTACGATTTATCCTTTGTTGAAGCGATTGTCGAACGATCGTTTGTTGGAGTCTTATTTAAAAGAATCTACGGAGGGTCCTCCAAGAAAATATTATCATATCACAAGTTTGGGACTTGAAAGATATGATGCTTTATTATCGGAGTGGACGGATTTTTCAGATAGTGTAAATGCATATTTGAAAGGAGTGGAGTAGAGTGTTAAAAAAGGAATTTTTGGATGTTCTAACGCAAAAGTTATCATTGATTAGCGATAAAGAAAGAGAAGACATCCTATTAGAATATGGAACATATATTGATGACAAGATTGCTGGTGGCGTTGCAGAAGAAGAGGCGGTTGCTGGATTTGGTGATGTGGATGAATTGGTAAAGGATATTCTAGATGCATATAAGATCAATACGGACTCAATGGATCCATTCTCTAATCGTGCAGATAAAACGATTGATAAGGTGTATGCGAAGGTAGAGGAATTGTTTTCTAAGCTTGGTAATTTTTCGATGAATGAAATTTTTCACATCTTATTTGATGCGATTGTTTTAGTGTTGATTTTGTTGATTGGAAAAGTCATCGTGGTTGATATATTATGCCGATTTTTATTGTCTATGATTTTTTCATTCTTTGTCGGAATCTATATGATCACAGATTTTATGCTAAGTCTTTGTCGCATACTATATTTATGTTTAGCCATTTATTTCTTTGTGAAAGTCATGGCTAAAAGAGTGGAGCGTTATCGTTTGCATGCGCATAATGTGGGTGTGATGGATGATATCAAAGATACTTGGAATGATAATATTAAATCGAGTGATTTGCCTCCAACACCTGAGCGTCCTTTGTATCATGAAAGAAAGCCAAGTCACCTTGAATCGGATGTCTTAAAGGTGATCTTAGTCTTGGCTATGATTCCTGTAGCGTGCGTTTTGATTGGTAGTGGTATTGGTTTAGTGGTGTTAATTTATGTCAGTGCTATGTATGCCACAACAAGCGCTGGATTATATTGTATGGATATTGCCTTTGTGTTAGGAAGTTTGGCAATACTATTGATGTTAGTTCGTGCTTGGCCTAAGAGGGTGGATACAAATGCGTAAGTTAGGTATATTGTTGGTTGTTTCAATCTTATTGTTTGTGTTTGGTTGTGGAACTTTTGTATATGAATTGAGTCAAATTAGTCCAAATCAAATTGATTTGTCTCAAGAAACGCAGACTATGACAACGACAATGCCAGATCGTTGTCGTTTGTATACAAAAACGTATTTAAGTTCGGTTGGTGATGTACGTGTTGTTGTGGATGAGATGGTGGAAGATAATCAATTACCGAATAATTCATTGGTGATCACATATCCTAAAATGCTTCATGTTGTGCAGGATGGGGATCAATTGGATTTACAGATGGATGATTATGAGATGTCAAAGGATCTTCAAACCATTTTTAATACGTTTAAATCAAAGAGTTACGACGAATATTATGTGAATAATGATGAAATTCATGTAAGTCTTCGATATGGCAAGACATTAAAGGATAAAATTACATTCGTCGATGACTACTATTAAGGAACAGTTTATACTGTTTCTTTTTGATTTTTAACAAGTGTGTTAAAATACTGTTATGGTGAAAAATAATAAAGACTGGAGTCGTTTGTTGAGAATGATTCTGGTGGGTGATAAAAAGAAGTCAAATTCGCTAAGGAATTTAAAAAGGGGTAAAGTGACAAATACGCCTTTACGTAGAAAGCAGGATGTGAAACGATGAGTGATACGAATACGATGTCAACGAGTGCAAGGTTTGCGCAGATTGTATCTATATTAAGAAAACATCATATCCAAAAGGGGATGGATCCCGTTAAGTTTCGTATGATACTTGAAGACTTGGGTCCTACTTTCGTTAAGATTGGACAAATTATGTCGACAAGACAGGATCTGTTTTCTGAGCGTTATTGTAAAGAGTTGATGAAGCTTCGCTCGCAGGCAAGTCCCATGCCTTTTTCTATGGTTGAACAAATCATTCAAGAGACGTACGGCGATTTATTTCAAGAAGAGTTTGAAAGTATTGATGAGATTTGTCTAGGTTCAGCATCTATTGCGCAGGTGCATGCAGCTACTTTGAAGTCTAAAAAACGAGTTGTGCTTAAGATTCAGCGTCCTAAGATTTATGAGTGGATGGAACGTGATGTAGCCTTGTTAAGAAAGGCTGTTAAGATATTGAATCTTTCAGATATTGTATCAAGCGTAGTGGATCTAGATATGGTCATCGATGAATTTTGGACAACCGCAAAACAGGAGATGGATTTTACGATTGAGGCTCAATTTGCGAAACGCTTTAAGAATGATTATAAGGATTGTAAGTTTATTGATGCGCCAAAGATTTATGATGAATATACAAGAAAGAATATTCTTGTGATGGAATATGTAGATGGCATTGAGATTAATGATTCAAAAAAATTAGATGAACTAGGCTATGATCGTAGTGAGATAGCCGATAAATTGGCATTTAATTATATTTCACAGATTATTGAGAATGGTTTCTTTCATGCAGATCCACATTCGGGAAATCTAAGAATTCGTGATAATCAGATCGTATGGATCGATTTTGGTATGATGGGCACTTTAGATGCGAATGAACGTGAAACGATGAAGGAGGCTGTTCGTGCCATTGCCTTGAGGGATACACAAAAGTTAGTGGATTGTATCTTGATGATAGGGGATTGTAAAAAGGAGATTGATTATACGACTTTTTGTGCGGATATGGATCGTTTTGTGAATCAATATTTGAGTGTTCCATATTCAGAAATTGATGTTGCCAAACTGATTCAGGATATGTTTTCAATTTGTCATGTATATTCGATTTCTTTGCCTAAAGGCATTAGTATGTTAGCACGTTCTATGATGACAATTGAAGGAACGTTAACTGCTTTAGATCCGAATATGAATACGATGAAGATTGCGATGAGTCATAAGTCAAGGTTGACAAAAATTGATTGGGAGAAAGAAATCAAGTCGGGATTTAAGCGTAGTATTGATGCGCTTTCTCGTTCGGTGGATATTCCTGTGCAGGCAAGCGATGTGTTGAAGATGGTTCAAAGAGGACAGATCAAGGTCAATTTGAATCTAATGGGTTCTCAAGCTCCACTTGCCAAGATTGATCAAATGGTGAATCGTTTGATTGTATGTGTGTTGATTGCCGCTTTGGTTATGGGTTCAAGTTTGATTTGTACGACAAAGATGAAGCCGATGATTATGGGGATACCAGCACTTGGATTTTTTGGGTACATCATTGCGATTGGGATGAGTGTATGGTTGTTTTTTAAGATGTTATTTTTGCATCGAAAAAACAAGTCTTTTTAAAGGGGAAGTATATGAAAAAAGGTAAAACTACAGTGGCTTCACTATTGATTGTGTTGGTCACTTTGGGACTGGATCAATGGACAAAGTGGGCTGTTGAGAAGTCTATCGCATTAAATGATTCGGTTGAAATGATCAATCATTTCTTTTATTTGACATATGTTCGAAATACAGGGGCAGGTTTTAGTATGTTTGCGGAAGCTGGAATGGGTTTCTTTGCCGCACTTACCATTATTGCCTTAGTTGGAATGGTATATATGTTTTTTAAAACGAATGATTCGCGTTATCAGATTTGTTTATCTTTAGTTTTTTCGGGAGCTATTGGAAACTTTATCGATCGTATGATGCTAGGCTTTGTAAGAGACTTTTTTAGTTTCTATATTTTTGGCTATCCATTTCCCGTATTTAATGTAGCAGATATCTGTATTACAGTGGGTATCGCATTAATATTAGTAAGTATGTTTATAGATGATAAGAAGGAGCAAGAGAGATGGAAACAAGAATCTTAAAGATAGATGAAGATACTAAATTGGATCGTTTGGACAAGATTCTTGCGGAAAAATTGGATTTTTCACGTAAGAGAATTAAAGATTTATTAGACGAAGGAAATGTCTTGGTCAATCAAAAGGTGATGAAGGCAAGTTATAAAGTTTGTGTAGGAGATGAAATCGCGGTTTCTATTCCTGAACTAGATTCTACCGAAGTTCTTCCTGAACCCATTGATTTGGATATTGTATATGAGGATCATGATATTATTGTGATCAATAAGCCAAAGGGCATGGTTGTGCATCCAGCTCCTGGTCATTATTCTGGAACTTTAGTGAATGCGTTGTTGTATCATTGTAAAGATTTGAGTGGTATCAATGGAGTGATGCGTCCAGGCATTGTACACCGTATTGATAAGGATACGTCTGGATTATTGGTTGTTGCCAAGAATGATGTGGCCCATGAATCTTTAAGTCAGCAATTACAGGATAAAACGTGTCATCGTGAATATGTAGCTATTGTACATAATCCTTTTACGCACGAGCATGGCACGATTCATGCTCCAATTGGTCGTGATGAAAAGGATCGTCAGAAAATGGCGGTTACCGCAAATAATTCGAAGGATGCGATTACGCATTTTACAGTATTGGAAAACTTCAAGAAATTTGCGTATATCAAGTGTCAGTTAGAGACAGGTAGAACACATCAAATTCGTGTTCATATGAAGTATATTGAACATCCAATCGCAGGAGATCCTAAGTATGGTCCTAGAAAAACAATTCAGGCCAATGGTCAATTGTTGCATGCGTGTGCGTTGGAATTTGTGCATCCTACGACAAAGGAAAAGATGCGTTTTGAGATTGGGTTAGAACCTACTTTTAAAAGAGTTTTAAATGAACTTAGAGAAGGGGAAGAATAATGCGTGATGATGTATTAAGTTGGGATCAATATTTTATGGGCATGGCTCATTTGAGTGCAAAGCGTTCAAAAGATCCAAATACGCGTGTAGGAGCTTGTATAGTCAATCCTCAAAAAAGAGTGGTTGGACTTGGATACAATGGTTTTCCTTATGGTTGTGAAGATGAGGAGTTTCCTTGGGATCGAGATGGTGAATTTCTTGAGACTAAGTATCCTTATGTTGTGCATGCTGAATTGAATGCAATTTTAAATAGTATTCAAGACCTTCATGGTTGTACTTTATATGTATCGTTATTTCCTTGTAATGAATGTGCAAAAGCCATTATTCAGGCTGGTATTTCTTGCGTAGTATATGAAAGTGATAAGTATGACGGAACCGAAGGCAATATTGCCAGTAAGCGTATGTTTCATGAGGCGGGTGTAAAGCTTGTACAGCTTCCTTATGAGATTGATGTAGAAACAAAAATCAGTGAGCGCTAAGTCATCCAATTGGATGGCTTTTTATTTTAAACTCCAATCTTCTGTGTGTTTTTGAAATGAAGCTTTGCCACTTGGTAAAGCTTTTCTTTTCCAAATTTTTGTACGAATTTCTTGCCGCACACATCCACCTTGCTTCCGGCACCCTTCTCGAATTTGAAATCATATTTTTCTTCCATAAGATCCCACGTTTCTAGAAAGGCATTTCTTGCCAGGATACTCGCACAAGCTACGGCCAGGTATTTGTTTTCGGCCTTGGTCTCAAATGTGATACCTCTAATGACTTCAGGAAAGCCTTGTAAGTAGCGATAGTAACTTTTTTCTTGCACAAACTGATCAATAACAATCTGCTTAGGAAGCGTATATCCTTTATGTACCAAATTTACATAAGCCTGGTTATGCAGACGACACTTCATATCCACCATATTACAAGTATCATGCATGTCATTATATTTTGAATTGGGAACAATCAAAATACTATGTGGACATACTTCCTTGATGATAGGTGCAAGCTTACGAATCTTAACATCATCCACCTGCTTTGAATCTTGAATGCCAAGATGCGCAAGTTTTTTGCGAGCCTTGTTTGTGACAATGCAGCTAGCCACTACAACTGGACCAAAATAATCACCAGTACCCACTTCATCGCTGCCCGCTTCATCTTGTGCTTCACTATGCGTTGGTTTCGGTTCTAACCAAGAAAGATCGGCTCCCTGAAATACAACTTTACCACTTGTATATGCCGTAATCGAACATTCTTTCGTTTTGATTTGATAGTACGTATACTGTGGTGTACTTTCTTTTAATATAAATGGAGATAATCGATTTTTTAATTGAAAGATCTCTTCTTTTGTCATATTCTTTGTCAATGTTGCCATTTTAATCACCTTATTTAGTTTACCATAAATTTTGTGTTAAAATAGGTGAGAACGGAGTATTTTATGGAACAAAATTTTAGAAATGAATTAAACCAGGCCATTGATTTTTCAAGTGTATTAACACAGATTTCTGCATTTTCTAGCTTTTCTTGCGCCAAAGAAAAAATTTTAAATGCGTTGCCTGTATTTGATAAATTAGAAATACAAGAACAATTAAATTATGCCAAAGAAGCCATTCAGTTTGAACAAGCCGGAGGCTTACTTTCTTTATCAGGAGCGAATGATATTTCTTTACCAGTCTCAAAAGCTTCGAAACAGATGACACTAACAAGTAAAGAATTGATTTCCATCTACCATTTTTTAACAGCTGTTAAACAAGCCAAACAAAGCCTGGATGGATCTGACTATCCAGAACTGACAAATTTAGCTCAATCTATGGATGGATGTACACGCTTGATGGATTCAATCATTTCAAAGATTGATCTAACAGGATCGGTTAAAGAAGATGCGACACCTGCATTAAAAAGTATGCATAAGGCGTTGGTAGATACGCGCTTAGCATTACAATCAAAATCAAGACAGTTTTTAAAGAAGAACAGTTCAAAACTTATGGAAAATATGACGACAACCGTATCTGGGCGTGTTGTTGTCTTGGTTCGTGCCCAAGATAAGAATGCCTTTGGCGGTATGATTCATGGACAATCAAGTTCAGGACTTGCCTATTATGTTGAACCATCCAGCTTTGTAGCTGATAATAATGAGATTTCTTCTTTGATGATTCGTATTGAAGAAGAAAAGAAACGAATCTGTAAGGAATTGTCTATGCAAGTTAAGAAAAATGCGTTGTCTTTAACTTCGGCATTAGAAACATTAACTGTAATTGATGTAGCTTTCACAAAGGCAAAATGGGCTGTACGCTATGATGGATGCATTCCATCTTTACAATCAAGAGATCACTCTATGTATTTAGAACATGCCAAACATCCTTTGATTGATGAAAAGAAAGTGGTTTGTAACACATATGAATTAAATGATAAACAAGCTTGCCTTATGATTTCAGGGCCAAACATGGGAGGTAAGACTGTCACATTAAAGACAATTGGACTCTTTGTAGCTTTGGCCCATGCTGCATTTCCCGTATTATGTCATAAAGCCATTCTACCATTCTATCAATCGATGTATTTTGACATTGGAGATCATCAGTCCATTGAAAATAACTTATCGACTTTCTCAAGTCATATTTCTCGTCTTTCTCATATTTGTCAGAAGAGTGATGAGAATAGTTTTATCTTATTGGATGAAATTGGAAATGGTACCGATCCATTAGAAGGAGCTAGTCTTGCGGTTGCGATTTTGGAGTATTTGATCTCAAAAAGAAGTACGATTATTACTTCAACTCACTATTCGCAAGTAAAAACATATGGAAAAGCGAATGATTCTGTATTAGTATCGAGTGTTGAGTTTAATCCAGAAACATTAAAGCCAACCTATAAATATATTCCTGGTGTATCTGGAGCAAGTTATGCCTTTCATATTGCCAGAGAATACAATTTAGAAGAGTCCATTTTAGAAAGAGCAGATTTTTTAAAGAATGAAAATGAAAAGCAGACAGAAAAAGAATTGGAGAAATTAGAAAAACTTCAAAATGATGTCTTGAAACAAAAGGAGCGTTTTAATCAATTGATTGAAGATGCACACCGCGTTCAAAAGGAGGCTTACGAAAAAGAAAAAGAAATCGAAAAGCGTAAGGCCCAATTGGATGCATCGTATCAGGAACAATTGAATGAGATGCTCGAAAAGAAAAAGGCAGAGGCCAAAGAAATCTTAACTGTGCTTCGTAAAGAAAAGACGGGTAAGCAGCATAAGCAGATTGAAAAAATGCATGAACTGGATCTTTTAAATGAGCATGTTGAAGAAGTTGAAGACGATAAGAAAGAATTTAAGGTTGGTGATTATGTAAAAATCACAGGCTTGAATTCGCATGGTGAAATTGTGGATATTCGAAGAAATGAAGCTACCGTTTTAACGAATGGTATGAAGATGAAGGTGAAAATTTCGAAGTTGGAGCCTATGCATAAGCCACAAATCAAGAAAGCAACTTATAAAGCACATGTAGAATCGGTATCCAGTCGTTTTCCTTTGGAGTTGAATCTAATTGGAATGCGCGTCGAAGAAGGCATTGCTGCTTTAGATAAATATTTAGATCAAGCTGTCGTTAAACACATTAAACAAGTACGTATCATTCATGGTATGGGTACGGGTGCTTTGCGTACGGCTGTTTGGAAGGATTTAAAGAAACAGCCAAACGTTTCTAAGTTTAACAGTGCCGGTCCAAGTGAAGGTGGACTTGGTGCAACTATCGTTATATTAAAGTAGGGGATAAAATGAGTGTTTCTAAACATCTACAAGATAAATTAGCCTTACTTCCAGATTCTCCTGGTTGTTACATCATGAAAGATGAAAATCAGAATATATTGTATGTGGGAAAGGCCAAAGTTTTAAAGAATCGTGTGCGTTCTTATTTTCATGGTACCCACAACAATAAGACGACGCGTTTAGTGTCGCACATTCATGATTTCGAATTTATCGTGACGGGCAGTGAAAAAGAGGCTTTATTATTAGAAATCAATTTAATAAAAAAACATACGCCACCTTACAACATCATGTTTATGGATGATAAGACATATCCATATATTGAGATCACAAAAGAGAATAATTTTGTGGTGCGTACAACACGAAATATCAAAAATAAGAAGAGTGAATATTTTGGACCGTATCCAAGTAGTCAGTCGGCTTATGAAATCGTGAAATTGATCAATCAGATCTTTTGTGTACGTAAATGTCGTCATATTCCAGATTCTCCGTGTTTGTACTATCACATGCACCAATGTCTAGGACCTTGTATTCATGAGATTGATCCTAAGGAAAATGAAAAGACGCGTAAAAAAATTAAGAAGTTTTTGCAGGGAGACACCAAAGAGGTGATGGATTCTTTGCAGGCTAAAATGATGGAGGCCAGTGAAAACTTGCAGTTTGAAAAAGCACAGGAAATCTACAATACGATCCAAGCATTAGAACATGTCATTGAAAAACAGACGATTGACTTTAAAGATCGTGCTAATCGTGATGTATTTGGATATTATGTGGATTCTGGATACATTTCTTTTCAAGGTTTCTTTATTCGTCAAGGAAAATTATTGGAGAGAAATATGTCAATTACACCGTTGTATGAAGATGAGATGGATGCCTTTACTAGCTTTATCATGCAGTATTATGAAAAAAATGTGGTGCCAAAAGAAATTTTGGTGCCGCCTGGAACGCCTGTGGACGTTTTAAAGGAAGCTTTAAATACGAATGTGCATATTCCGGTTCGTGGTGAAAAAAAGAAACTGATTGATTTAGTTTATAAAAATGCCAAGGAAGCACATGAGCAGAAGTTTAAACTGGTATTTCGTAAGGATAATGAGTTGCGTCAGGCCAATGAAACGTTGTCGAAAATATTCAATGCGGATATTCATACGGTTGAAATGTTTGATAACTCCCACATCCAAGGTACGTTTAATGTGAGTGGTTTGGTTGTCTTTAAGGATGGCTTACCTGATAAGAATTCATATCGTCATTATAAATTAGATGGGTATCGCAGTGATGTGGACAGTATGAAAGAAGTCATTTATCGAAGATACTTTCGATTGTTGAAAGAACATTTGCCGATGCCAGATTTATTGTTGGTGGATGGTGGTGCTGCACAGATTGCGGCGGCCAAAGAAATTATAGATATGTTGCAGCTTGATTTAAGGGTGGCAGGACTCGTAAAGGATGATAAGCATGCGACAAGAGCATTGATGGATGTGAATTTAAATGAAATTCCAATTGATTCTAAGTCGAGCTTATTCTTCTTATTAACACGTATGCAGGATGAAGTGCATCGCTTTGCGATTTCGTATCATAGAAAACTTCGAGATCAGTCTATGACAAAATCTGTATTGGATACGGTGAGCGGTATTGGGCCTAAGCGTAAAAAGGAATTGTTGAAGCATTTTAAAAGCATGAAGCAGATGCGTCTTGCGAGTGTAGAACAATTGAGTGAAGTGATTCCTGAAGATGTGGCTAAGATTCTATATGCTCGTTTGCATGAGAATTAATAGTCTAGTATAATGGGGTGCGTGAGGTACTTATTTTGATTAGTAAAAAAGAATTGCGGGCACGTATTTTATTGATTGTGGTTTGTCTAGTGGTGGGCTTATATTGTCTATATAGCATGGATAAATCGTATGATCCTTTAGCTCGATATCCTTATACAACCGATGAAAATCGTGATGTTTTATTAAAATATCTAGATAGTGATGATATTGATTATTTGGTAAATCAACATATTTCACCGGATAAATTTATGGATTTTATAGAGTTGAAAGATTTCAATTTAAAAAATACGTTATATTATAAAGAAGCCAAGGAAACGCAGGATGCAGATAATGAATATATCGTCAATTTTGTGAATCGTTTTCGAAAGAATTTTTCGTATGATTCTTTAAAACAATTGTTGATGCACTATTCATATATTGATTTAACGACGTTCTATGAAAACGAAGCTGTATTGTATCCAGATTTAAGATTGGTTGCCGATCCAACCAATCCGTATGTCGTATTAAATCAGGAAAATACAGTATATAAGTATATACCAGAAAAGATTACGACATTTAATACTATCTTAGTTCAAACATGTATGGTCGAAGATCTAACGAATATGTTAGATTCGTATGCGTCTGTTATGGATGGGCAGGATCATTTGAATTTGGTCAGTGGTTATTTGAATTATGAACAAATTCTAGGGCAATATGTCAACGCATCCAAAGAATATGAGGGTGTTGACCACTATATGTTTAGTGCCGGTAAAAATGAGCAGCAACTCGGCTATACGATTGTATTAGAGGGTCATGATGAATGGATCAATCTATGTAGGCAATATGTCGATGATGGATATGATTATTCAAAAGTCGAAGAAGAATTGTCTGAAGAAAGTAAAAAGCGTATGGAATGGATTGAAGAAAATGCGTATCGCTATGGTTTTGTAGTTCGTTACCAACAAGAACAAGAAAAGAAGACGGGACATTGGTATCAGCCTTTTATGCTTCGTTATGTGGGTGTAAAAACCGCGAAAATCATGCATGATAGTGGTAAGGGCATGGAACAAATGTCATTTCCGGATGAATTGGAGTAAAAGACTTTATGAAAATAGTTGTTGTGAGTGATTCTCATGGAAGAAACGATATATTAAAAACAATCCAGGAAAAACATCCAAACGCGAAATTGTTTATTCATTGTGGTGATTTAGAGGATGATCCGATGTATTATCCGGGCTATATCATTGTGCGTGGAAACAATGATTATTTTGGTCGTTTTGAAAATGAAAGAATCATACCGATTGGTAAACATCAAATTTATGTAACACATTCTCATCGGTTCTCTTATTTTTTAAGAAGTGAACAATTGGTGAATCGTGCTAAAGAATTGAATTGTGACATTGTATGCTTTGGACATACACACGTATCCTTTTTAGATCGTGTTGATGGTGTTACATTAGTAAATCCAGGATCTTTATCGCATTCTAGAGATGGAAAGCCATGTAGCTATGCGATTTTAGATATAAATGAAGATGATATTCAGGTTGAATTCAAATTTGAGCCTGAGTGGTAAGAAAGAGGGAAGTTTTATGTACAAAATAAGCGAATTATATGATTTAGATCATACTTTAGCAAAGGATTATTTAGCAAAGTTTGAATATCCTTGGCAAGCTTTGTCGGGAATCAAAGACTTGATTTTAGAACTAGGTAAAAACTTAGGAGAAGATTATGTGGAAGTCAAAGAACATGTATGGGTACACAAGAGTGCCAATGTCTTTGAAAGTGCATATCTAGGAGCTCCATGCATCATTGGTCCTGAAACAGAGGTTCGTCATTGTGCTTTTGTGCGTGGAAGTGCTTTAGTGGGCGCAAACTGCGTGGTTGGAAACAGTGTGGAATTAAAGAACTGTATTTTATTTGACAATGTAGAAACGCCTCACTACAACTATGTAGGAGATAGTATTCTTGGATATCATTCTCACTTGGGTGCTGGGGGTATCACAAGTAATTTAAAGAGTGCTCGTGACAATATCATCTTAAGAAGAAAAGATGAAAATTATAATGTGGTTGAAGAATTTGAAACAGGATTAAGAAAAATCGGTGCCTTTATGGGTGACTATGTAGAAGTTGGATGTAACTCTGTACTTTGTCCAGGAACGATTATTGGTCCACACACAAATGTATATCCACTATCTCGTGTGCGTGGTCAAATTGCGGCAAATTCAATCTTTAAAGATGCTTCACACGTGACTTTAAAGGATTAATCTTACGAACTTGTAATTTTACAAGTTCGTTTTCTTATGTTAATGTTTAGATATGAAAAAGTTTGTTAAGTTTATATTTAAATTATTATTAATCTTGATTATTGCCTTTGTAGGCATCTTTTTTGGTAAAGGATATTGGGGTTATTTAGAATTAACACAATCTCAATCTGTGGATGATGTGGTAAATGAAGTCACATCTAGATCTACTTTTGTCGGATATGATGATTTATCACCTGAACTCGTACGAGCAACGGTGGCAATAGAAGATCGTCGTTTTTATGATCATGGAGGCGTTGATTATATTGGGCTTATGCGTGCACTTGTATCCCAATTGGATGATAATCTATTAAAAAGTGGTGGTTCTACGATTACGCAGCAATTGGCTAAAAATTTATATGGTATGTTTGATGGTACATGGGATCGTAAAAGTACAGAATTATTTGTAGCTCGTTATTTGGAGAAACATTATTCTAAAAATGAAATCATTGCCCTATATGTGAATGTGATCAATTATGGAAATAACTATACAGGTATCTATGAAGCAAGTTATGGATATTTTGATACAGATCCAGAAGATCTGACCATAGCTCAAGCTTCTTTACTTGCAGGAATTCCCCAATCGCCAAACAATTATGAATTAGTTTATCATTTTGCCCAAGCCAAACAAAAACAATATGCCGTATTAAAGGCGATGGCTGAGTGTGGCTATATTTCAGAGAGTGATATTGCGACATATTATAATGCATCTGTTTAAGAAGGATGCATTTTTTTGGTTTAGTGGCTTTTTAAAAAAAATCCTTGCATGACATTCTATCTTTTGGTATAATAGTCAAGCAATGCCCGGGTGGTGAAATTGGTAGACGCAGTGGACTCAAAATCCACCGGTAGCGATACCGTGCCGGTTCGAGTCCGGCCCTGGGCACCATTTTTAAAATTAAATATTTGTTTTTTGCCCGGGTGGTGAAATTGGTAGACGCAGTGGACTCAAAATCCACCGGTAGCGATACCGTGCCGGTTCGAGTCCGGCCCTGGGCACCATTTTGAATTGTTGGATCAAGTTTTTCGGGCTTGGTCCTTTTTTATGATATAATTTTTGATAGTTGGAGGATTACATATGAAAGTATTAGTTGGATTAAGTGGCGGTGTAGATTCTGCTGTTGCAGCTTATTTATTAAAGAAACAAGGGTATGATGTGACTTGTTGTTTTATGCGTAACTGGGATAGTTTTGCGAATAATGATATTGCAGGAAATCCTACAATCAAAGATGATACTTGTCCTCAGGAACAGGATTATTTAGATGCGTTAGCGGTTGCCAATCATTTGGATTTGCCTTTACAGCGTGTTGATTTTATTGAAGAATATTGGGATAACGTATTTAAAACGTTTTTAAGTGAATATGAAAAGGGGCGTACGCCAAATCCAGATATTTTATGTAATAAATATATTAAGTTTGATTCATTTTTTGAATATGCCATGAAACAAGGTTTTGATAAGTTGGCTACAGGGCATTATGCTTCAAACAAAGAGGAAGAGAATGGCTTTACATATTTAACACGTGCTAAAGACCAGAATAAAGACCAGACATATTTCTTGTGTCAGGTTGAAAAGAGTAAGGTGGCTAAAACGATTTTCCCTTTGGCAAATTTAGAAAAACCAGAAATTCGTCGGATTGCTTCTGAATTAAACTTAGAATCGGTTGCGACAAAGAAAGATAGTACGGGTATTTGTTTCATTGGAGAAAGAAACTTCAGACAATTCCTATCGAACTATCTTCCTAGTAAAGATGGTGACATTGTAGATGTGAATACAGGTAAAGTCATTGCACGTCATGTGGGCGTTTTATATTACACGATTGGACAAAGAAAAGGTTTAAATATAGATCATGAAAAGGGTCCTTGGTTTGTGGTTGGAAAAGATGTTGTGAAGAACATTCTTTATGTATGTCGTACAGACCAAAGAGATTTATTGTATTCAGATTCGTGTGTTGTAAAAGGAATCAACTGGATCTTGCCAAGCTTGGATGAGATTCCAACAAAGTGTACTTGTAAATTTAGATATCGTCAAAAGGATCAAGATATCGAAATCGAAAGATTGGATGATACAAGTGTGTTAGTAAAATATCCACAAACAATTGCGTCTGTTACAGAAGGACAGGAAGCTGTATTCTATGATGGCGACAAGTGCATTGGTGGGGGTGTCATTGAAGAAGTCTTCAAGGATGGCAAGAATTTAAATCAATTGATTATGGAGACAGCCAATGGACATCGAGGCTAGGCTTGAATATATCATTTTTGAAAATAAAGCCAATCATTATGTCGTTGCTGGTTTTTCAGAATTAAAGACGTATCATAATTTTACAGCGGCTGGAAGAATTGAAGATCCAATCGAAGATCAAGAATATGTTTTGCAGGGGGAATATGTAAAACACCCTAAGTATGGGGAGCAGTTTCGTGTGGATTTGGCCAAAAAGAAATTGCCAGACAATTCGGATGCGATCATTCATTTTCTTTGTGGTGAGAATTTTCCTACGATTGGTAAAAAAACAGCCGAAAGTATTTATGAGACTCTTGGCGAGAATTGTTTAGAGAAGATTCATAATAATCCAGAACTTTTACATGAAGTGCCCAATTTGACAGCCAAAAAGATATTGATTATTCAAAAGGGTATTCAAGAATTTACAGGATTTAATGAGACATATGCAAAGCTATTAAAGTATGGCTTGAGTCCAAGACAGATTCAGATGTTGTTGGACACATATGATAATGTGTTGGATGTGATTGAACAGGATTGTTTCAAACCCTATTATGAAGTGTATGGTTTTGGATATAAAACCGCTTGTAAGATGGCAAGTGCCATAGGCTTATCCAATGAGGATCCAAGAAGATTAGATGCCTATATCTATGAATTGGCTAGACAACTATCCATGGCGACTGGAAATACATATATTACATTTGCGACAATCTTTCAAAATGTACGTGGTGTAAATGAATCCTTGATTCAGGAAAGTATTGATCGTTTGGTTTCACTTCAATATTTGTATGTTGAAAATACTCGAATCTATCCTTTTACTTTACATGAAGATGAGGTCACGATTGCCAAAGAGTTGAAAAATCATTTATTTGAAGTGGAAAGTGTGTATGTTGAATCAAAAATCAAACAAGTGGAGTTTAGTTTAGCTATTACATATGATCAGGAACAAAAGGATGCGATTCAATTGTTCTTCGATCGTTCGTTTATGATTTTAACGGGTGGTCCTGGTACTGGTAAGACAACGACGGTAAAGGGAATCTTGGAAATTTGTAAGGATGTATATCCAGATAGTAAGATTCAGCTTTGTGCACCGACAGGAAGAGCTTCAAAGCGACTTGCACAACTTTCAAATTGTGATTCAAGAACCATTCATTCCTTGCTGCAGTGGAACTTAGAAGATAATTCCTTCGGCAAAAATGAAGAGGATCCATTAGATGTCGACTTTATTATTGTGGATGAGTTTAGTATGGTGGACACACACTTATTTGCCCAATTATTAAAGGCACTTCCACAGCGTTGTCGCATTCTTTTAATTGGTGATGAAAATCAGTTAGAGAGTGTGGGTCCTGGAAAGGTATTAGAAGATCTAATTAAATCGGATGTGATTGATACGGTCCATCTAAAAAAGATTTTTAGACAGTCAAGTGGTTCTGGAATCGTGACTTTGGCAAAAGAAATTCGTGAAGAAACTACGTGTCATTATGAGGATGGTGTTGAGTTTATTGAAAGAACAACGCCAAAAATTATGGATGCCCTAATTGATTATGTCAAAGATATGGATCTAGATTCCATGCAGATCTTGGCACCAATGTATAAAGGGGCTGCTGGCATTGATGAGATCAATCGTCAGATGCAGGTGTTGTTCAATCCAAAAAGTCCGCAAAAGAATCAGATGAAGGTAGGAACAACAATCTTTCGTGAAAACGATAAGGTCATGTTGTTGAAGAATTTACCGGATGAAGATGTTTACAATGGGGATATTGGTACGATTGTTAACATTGATTCAAAACAGAATGTGATTTCCGTGGATTTCACAAATGCGATTGTTGATTTTTCAACAGACTTTCTATATTACTTAAAACACGCATGGTGTATCAGTGTTCATAAATCCCAAGGTAATGAATATCAGACGGTATTCTGTATTGTGGATGTGAATGCGAAAAACATGTTAGAAAAGCGTCTTTTATATACGGCGATATCGCGTGCTAAAAAACAGCTTTTTATTATTGGCAATAGGAGCTTATTTGAAACGCAGGTACGCTTAAAATTAAAGCGTATTCGTCAAACAACGTTGCAGGAAAGAATTTATGAAAGTATTAGCAAATAGAATATCGACATTCTGAAACAGCTATAAAGTGTTTCTGTGCATACGGAAACGCAAGAGAAGATTGTGGTTTATGAAGCACTATATGGGGATTATAAATATTTTGTTCGTCCATATGAAATGTTTGTATTAAAAGTGGATCATGACAAGTATCCGGATGTGAAGCAGGAATATCGATTTGAACTCATAGAAGAATAGGCTTAGGTCTATTCTTTTTTCTCACTGTGTGATTTGTTAACGTATCACAGGAAGGAGTGTGTTATAATAAACGATATTGAAAAAGGATGATTTAAATTATGGGGTGTGAATTATTTTTAGACTTTTTTTCAGAGCACGAAGTGCCTGTTATTCGTAAAAGAAGACATACATTTTTAAAGATGGAAGATGAGAATGTATATGTTTTAAAAGAAGGTGTTGTGAAGGTCAGTGTTTTAATGCGTGATGGACGTGAATTTAATATTACGTATTTAAAAGGCTTTGATATTTTATCTATGTTTAAAGATGCAGTTGTTGATTGTAAATTTTCTTCATTGATGATTCGTGTTGAGAGTGATGAAGCTAGTTTTTATTGTGTTTCTAAAGAATTATTTAATCAATTATTAAATGAACATTCTGAATTGGTGGAATACGTGAATACGTATTATCGTAAGAAATTATCGGAAACAATTTCAAGACAAGAATTAATGACGATGAATGGTAAGAATGGTGCTGTATGTGCTTTTATATACTATTTGGTTACAATGTTTGGAAAAGAAGCGCGTGATGGAATTTTGATCGACCTAAAGATCACAAACGATGATATTGCGGGTTTCTGTGGAATTTCTACAAGACATAGCGTGAATCGTATTTTGCGCGGCTTAAGAGAAGAACATGTTATTCGCACATTGTATAATAAAATTATGGTCTTGGATGTCGAGTATTTAAAACAATTTGTAGATGTTAAGGTGGATGCATAATCCGCCTTTTTTCATGCAACATAAAAAGAGCCGACTTAAAATGTGGGATGTCGACTCTTAAAACTGCCATTACAAGAAAGACTATCATGAGTTGGTTACAACCAGTTTTGTTTACTATATCATGAATTTTGAAATGAAAAAAAAGCTGAACTAGATGATGTGGCAAATAATTCAGCTCTATTCATAGGAAACTGGATATGCAAATTACTTTATGGACACGCTATCCAGCAAAGATAAGTATATCATCTTGTTGTGTATTATACAAAAACAATTATCCATGATTGGTAATATAATAAATATCAATTGCTAACAAGAATCTACTGAAGTATGATAAAATGGAAATAATAATAGAGGTGACGAAGATGAATTGTGACTATGTGCTTAAATATCTAGAAAAGATGGAAGTCCCAATTGTTTCAAAAAAGAACCATGATATTATAATGTGCGGTTTAGAAAAGATGATTTTCTTAAAGGAAGGTGTCGTAAAGGTGAGTTCCATTTTAGAGGATGGACGTGAATATAATATAACTTACGCCAAAGGACCCAATCTTCTTTCGTTAATGAGCGACACACTTCGTGAAGATGTTGCGTATCGTATAAGAATTCGTGTTGAAAGTGAAGAGGCATCTTTTTTTTTGGTAGGTCGAGAAGATTTCTCAAGGGCTGTAAAGCAAGATGGAAAATTAAAAGAATATGTTGAGGCATATTATCGTGAAAATCTACAAAGAGCTCTGTATCGCCAAAAATGTATGACAATGAATGGAAAGAGTGGCGCTATCTATGCCTTTCTTTATAATTTGATTTCTTTGTTTGGAAAAGAAATCAAGGAAGGTATATTGATTGATATGCAGGTCACAAACGATGATATTGCAGGATTCTGTGGTATTTCTACCAGAAACAGCGTCAACCGTATTTTGCGTGGATTAAGAGAAGAGAATGTAATTCGTATAGTCGATAATAAGATTTTAATTTTGAATGCAGATTATTTAAAGCCATATGCAGACTAAAAGGGTGATATCTCACCCTTTTAATTTCGCTAATTTTTCTTTTAATAATTCCATAGTGATTGGTTTTGCGATATGTCCATCCATACCTGCTTTTAGGCATTCTTGAATATCACTTTCAAATGCATTGGCACTCATCGCAAGAATATGTACGCTTTTCGCATCACTTCTTGGTAAGGCACGTATTTCTTTTGTTGCTTCTAATCCATCTTTAACTGGCATCATAATATCCATAAAAATATAATCAAAAGTGTAAAGCTTAGATTCTTTGAATTGATCAATGGCTTCTTGTCCGTTTCGAGCAGTCGATACATCAAGCCCTAGATCTTGCAACAAAATGGTTGCGATTTCTAGGTTGATATCATTGTCTTCAACAAGGAGTGCTTTTTTATTTGTAAGATTTAATGGCTTAGTTTGAATGGGTTTTATGATTTGTGGGTTTGGATCTATCTGTAAAGGAAGAAGTATCCTAAAGGTTGTACCCACATTTTCTTTACTTTCCATTTGAATCGTACCATGCATCATTTCTACAATGTCTTTGACAATGGATAAACCTAATCCTGTACCATTATATCCGGTTGTGGTTGGTTTACCTTCGCAGGTAAATGGTTCAAAGGCGTGTTTTTGGAATTCTTCACTCATACCAAGACCTGTATCTTTACATACAAATTCATATAGGGCATGTGTATCATCACTCGATAATTCGGTGCAATATAATGTAACAGAACCACCTTTACGGTTGTATTTAATGGCGTTGCTTGCGATATTCATCAATAGGCGGTTTAAATATTCACCACTACCCACAAAATTGCGATGGATGATCTTGCTCATATCTTTACCACCAAAGAATTGAATGTTGTGTTGTTCACAGTTTGTTTCAACAATCGCAATAATTTTATTTATAATATCAATTAGGTTGAATGGTTTGTTTTCTAAAACAAGTGTACCGGATTCTACTTTATTCATATCTAGAATATCATTGATCAAAGACAACAAATAGTCGAGTGAAGTCAATACTTTTTCTTTACATTCATAGAGCTTAACTGTGTCATTTGAATATCTTTCAGATAGGTTGATCATACCTACGATGCCATTTAATGGTGTACGTATGTCGTGGGAGATTCTTCGTAAGAAGTTTGTCTTGGCAAGATTTGCTTGCTTAGCTTCAATGGCGGCTTCTTTTAGTTTTTCTTTGGCTTCTAGCTCTCTTTTCTTGAAATCATCAATATCAGATAGAGTCATCAATACATTAGTCAAATTATGATTCTTGTCATAGGTTTGTGGGATGATGGAGCAGGCATGCCATTTTCCATCTTGGCCTTTCATTTCTAGAGTAAGAATGTTTTTGCCTTTCATACGCTCAGGGATTGTGTCTAGATCAATAAATTCTAAGACTTCATCGACAAAAGGGGATGTGCTGTTTTTATCTAAAAAGTATTGCTTTAATTGGTTCATACTTCCTTTAAAATCGGTTTCTGTAATTTTCTTGTCTGAACTATTGTAGGATAGTACGGTATAGGTTTGTTTCTTTAGATCAATGGTGGTGATACTTTTATAAATTGAACCAATCGCATGAATGATTTCGTTATATGTGCGCTCTTTTTTTAGGGCTTCATTCAATTGTTTGTTTTGTTCTTCACGTTCTTTGACAATATCATCAATATGACGTGAGCCTAGAATGATTTTGAAGCCAGTATCGGATTTGATTTTCACAACACGCGTTTCCATATAGGATGGATTGGCTTGGTCTTTATTGATACAAAATTGTAAAGAAAGTTCATCCCTATCTTTCATGGCTTGTATTAGATTGGTACGCTCTAACTTTTCAACATAGGATTCATTGCCTTTATAAATTGCTTGTATCCTACTATATATATCTAGGGTTGTTGAATATTTAAATTCAGAACCGGATGCGATATGTGGATTGGTATCTTTGATGACTTTTAAATCGTCTTTTTCTAAATCGCATACATAGACAACGCTATAGTCATTGCATAATGCCAATAATATGGAGTCTTCTTCAGAAGCTTGTTTATAGGCAATTTCTAATTCTTTTTTTTGATGTTTCTTTTCTTCAAGGAGTTGTTGAAGGCGCTTTTCATTCTTATATTGTTTTTCCATGAGATCATCCATGACTTTGACACCAATCACAACTTCAAAGCTGGATGTGGATGCGTTGGTTTTAATGGCTCGAAAAGAATGGTACTCATTGCCATTTTGATTTGGTTTTAAACGACAATGGTAGCAATAGATGGGGTTGTCGTTTAGTTTTTCCATTAATGCCTGGGGTTCAAATTCTTTCCATAAGCTTTCTTGTGCGGAATCTTGAATATAAAGATTTTCAAAATATTGAATCATTTTATGAAAGGAGTGAAGTGTATAGGGATCCATGGTTTGTATGGCCATATCGGTATGGGTTCCTTTGTCAAAGCGGACGATATCGATAGTATCTTGGATAAGGTCGCATTGATATATGGCCGTAAAATCTGTACATAAAGCTTCAAGTATTTGTGGATTCATGATAACCCTCCTTTAAAAAAAGCGTCTATAGAAAGACGCGGGTAAGGTAGTACAATTTAAAAATATAATCATGCACCTTTCTAAGTGCATTATACTCGTTTGTTAAAACGAAGAAAAGAGCTGATCGGGTAAATCAGCTCAAGAAATAGGAAACGCTGGATAAGCGGTAAAAGGGTAATTTGATTATCCAGTATAGCCTAATATATCACTATGAATTGAAAATGCAAGAAGATTGAACATATTTCTTGTATCACATTGAATATTGTATCCATGTATAATTTTGATGTATTCAAAGCTATTCGTTTGGCAAGTTTTCAAGTGGGTTCAATTATAACGACAACGGGATATTCGAGTTGTGATTATAGTGTCTGGCCACAACTTAGTAAGATGATTCTCTTCTTGTTAACAGTCTGTGGTGCGAGTGCTGGTTCGACTGGTGGTGGTTTTAAGGTCAGTCGTCTTTTGATTATTGTGAAGAAGATCAAATTGGATATTCAAAAGTTTCTGCATCCACAAAAAGTAGAAGCCATCACAATAGATGGTAAGGTAGTGGATACAGAGGTGATCAATCAGATCATGGCTTATTTCTGTAGTTTCATTAGTATTGTCGGTATCTTGTTGTTCTTGGTTTCATTTAATACCTTTGATTTTGAGACAACAGTTACATCCGTTCCGACTTGTATTGGCAATGTAGGTCCAGGATATGGTCTTTGTAGTCCAATGGGAAACTTTTCCATGATCTTGGATTTTTCTAAGATTGTCTTATCTTTTGCGATGTGGATTGGTCGTTTGGAAATCTATCCAATTATCATTTTCTTGGCTCCAATTTTAAATATTCGTAGTGTATCGAAGAATATTCATAGTCGTAAAAAGTGTAGAAGCAATTAAGGTACTTTATGTACCTTTTTTAGTTGCACTTTTTAGTACAATTTGTACTTTTTAATTGATTGTAAACGCATACATATAACTTAAACGTAATTTATGTTACTATATAGTCAAACTAGTTTACTTTTATTTAATGGGAATATAACCATAGTTTTTAATGGATTGAAATAGGATTGAGAGTTTGATAGAGTAATGGATATTAGGGGATTTTTTATGAAGATAATAGATAATGATTTGACAATTCAAGAAGTGTGTGGGCGTATTGGTGGATATCATCGGTGTTCATTGGGGGATGGATATCCCTTTTTATATGTGAGTTTAAAATTTCAAGAGATTTTTGGTTGGTCAAAGGAAGAGATTGAAACTCGATTTGATAATAAATTAATGAATATGGTGCATCCAGAAGATCATAATCTTGATCTTTTTCATTCTGTCTTTCGTTTGTTAGGAAAAGATGGATATCACTATGTGAGTGAGAGTATAGATATAGAGGGGGATTCTATACTGCATGGAAACATTTCGGATGTGACAGAGTTTATTCGTGAAAAGGAACATAATAATATCTTATCGGCCTTGACTATGGATTATACTTCTTTAGTGCTTTGTGACTTGAAACAAGATACAGTGGAAGTGATTAAGCAGGATGCGAGTTGTGCTGAAATGAATGGGCATAGTTATAGCGAAAGTTTAAATTATTTCTATGATAATGTACTGATGATGGATTCTTGTCCAAATTATATGGATCTTTTATCGAATGCTTCTTTAATGCGTACATTAAAGGAACAGGGTTCTTTAGAATGGCAGTTTCAAATTATCCCAGATGAGAATGGAGTATCGAATTTAGGGGCAAGGGCAGTATTTCTATATGAGGATTTGAACCATTTTAAGATTATAATGGGTTTTCGTCCAATTGATGAAATTGTAAAGAGGGAAAAAGTATTAGAACTTCAAAGAGAGATTATTGAGGGCCTTGGTAAAGAATATTTTTCCATATTATTGTTGGAATTGGATAGTGGTCAAATCTTTTCTTATCGTGAAGTGGGGGAGAATGGTAAGTGTATTGCGGATTTTTGTCGTAAATATGAAAATCAGTGGTGTGCATTCTTGCCGGCTTATGCCGATGAGATTGTGACGGATGAAAGTCGTGAGAATTTCTTAGATCAGCTTTCGTTAGATGCGTTATGTTCAAATCAAGATGATTTTTCAATGACCTATGAATTTAAAATGGGTAATCGTATTATTTATCATCAGACACGTATTGTGTATGTTTATAAAAAAGATCGTAGTCGTGTGGCAGTGATTGGTACAAGAAACATTGATGATTTGATTAAGAAGGAACGTATGCAGGAGGCAAAATTAAAAGAGGCGTATATTGTGGCGGAAGAGGCGAATAAGGCAAAAACAGATTTCTTAAACAATATGTCGCATGATATTCGTACGCCTATGAATGTGATTCTTGGCTACAATGAGTTGATGAAACAGTACTTGACGGATCCAATCCTAGTGGATTATCAACATAAGATTGAGCAGAGTGGTAAGCTATTACTTTCTATCATTAATAATGTGCTGGATATGTCGCGTATTGAGAGTGGTAAGATGGTTGTCGAAGAAAGAGCCGAGCAAATCGGGCTTGTAGTCGAAGAAATCGAGAACGTATTCGAGTCGAGTGCACAAGAAAAGAATATCGTATTTACAACGAGTGTGGATGTTGATCATACACATGTGTTGTGGGATGGCTTTAAGGTTCGTGAAATCTTAATGAATCTCGTGGGAAATGCGTTTAAGTATACGCCTGAGGGTGGTCATATTGCGATTGATGTCAAGGAATTGAATTGTACAAGATCGGGTTATGTCAGAATTCAAACGCAAGTCAAAGATACGGGTGTTGGTATGAGTGAAGACTATCTTCCAACTTTGTTTGATTCTTTTTCTAGAGAATACAATACAACGATTGGAAAAGTTTCGGGTACAGGTCTAGGCATGGCGATTGTCAAAAATCTTGTGGATATGATGGATGGAGATATTTGTGTCAAGAGTAAGCGGGGTGAGGGGACTTGTTTCACTGTTACTTTTGAGCATAGAATAGCGGATGAGGAATGTATAGAATTGAATCAAGAATTAGATGTTCTTGATGGAAAATCTGTCTTACAAGGTAAGCATGTATTACTTGTGGAAGATAATGAATTAAATGCCGAGATTGCGATGGCCATACTTGAACAGAGTGGTTTAATATTGGATCGTGTTGAGGATGGTTTAGCTTGTTTAAATCGGTTGTCTGAAGTGGATGCAGATTTGTATGATTTGATTTTGATGGATATTCAAATGCCAAATGTGAATGGATATGAGGCGACAAGAAGAATTCGTCAATTTAAAAATTTAAAAAAGGCAAGTATTCCAATTCTAGCTATGACGGCCAATGCGTTTGAGGAAGATAAGAAAATGGCAATGGAAGCAGGTATGAATGGGCATATTTCTAAGCCAATTGATGTGAATGCATTGGAAAATCAAATCATAAACTTATTCAAAAAAGTGTCTTAATTGGCACTTTTTTCTATACAAGGTATACATTTGCGGTTTATAATGTGGGTGGTTCGATGCAAAGGAGTGGTAATATATGAGATTTTTTGATTACATTGATACTATCGAAAAGCCTACGATTGACAATATTCGGGTTATATATAAGGCTGTAAATGAGAAGTATGATGATCTCATAGACATGGCACTAGAGCCGAATAGTAAGAATTATAAAAAGTGGGTTCAGAATATGGAGTGTTTAAAAAAGTCTGAAGACATGATGATTGATTGTATTTGCAATAAGCAGATTACAGATACAGAGTGGTTAGAACTTATGTATAATATTTATCGTTATCAAGTTAAATATGGTGGATTAAAATACCTTACAATTGAATTATAGAAAAAGGGACGTATGATATACGCCCTAATTTTTTTAGTTTAATTTATCTTGTACGATTTTCTTTACCATTGGATAGGCAATAAGTGCAATCACAATGCCTGCAGCTCCTTGGACTACGTTGGCTAAAATTTCACTTGCGGCTACGATCCAGCTTCCTTTTAATATGTATTTGGCAATGAAGTATCCAAATACCATAATGACAGATCCGAATACGTAGCTTAAGATTTGTTTCGGTTTAGAGTAGTTTTTCATAAGTAGGGAAACTACGATAGCTTCTAGTCCTTTGATGATTAGAGTAAAGAAGAAGTAGTGTCCGTATCCTCCGGCTACATCGGCTAGTGCGCTTCCTAAGCCTCCAATCAAGAAGCTTTCAAATGGATTTAAAAAGCTTGCGAATAATAGGATGAAGCCATCTCCTAGATTGAAGTATCCGTCTAATGCGTTTGGTACTTTGATGAACATGGTTGCGACAAATACAAGTGCCATACCTAGTCCTGTTAGTACGATTTCATATGTTTGTTTGTTTTTCATGATCTTTCCTTCTTTCTGTAACTTAGTGATTATTATACTTGTTTCTGTATATAAAAAAATATACAATTATAAAAAATAATTAGGGGACAGTTGCATGAAGAAATATCAAGTAATTTATGATTTGTATAAGGAGTCGATTCTTTCTGGAATTTTAAAGTATGGGGATCGTGTGGATTCGATTCGTGAATGTGTAAAGAAGATGAATGTGTCTAAGACCACAGTGGAAAATGCATATAATAAGTTGGTTTTGGATGGGTTTATTTCAAGTCAAGAAAAAGTGGGATATGTAGTGAGTATGAATCCGGAGCGTATCATACTGCATCAGGAAATTTTGGATTATAGTTCGAGTCATAAAGAAAAATCGTATGATTATGATTTTCGGATTCAGTCGGTTTCTTTTGATTCGTTTGAAACGACAATTTGGAAACGATATATGAAGGGTGTTTTGAATGATAAGCGGTTGATGTCAAGTTATGGTCTTGCGCAGGGTGAGTATGGATTAAGACAGGCTCTATGTAAGTATGTATATCAGAATCGGAATATTTTGTGTTTTCCTGAGCAGATGGTGATTGGTTCAAACTATCAGTCTTTGTTGTATATATTTTGTGGGATGTTAGACAAATCAAAGGTGATTGGTTTAAGTACTTTAGTAGATGATCAGGCTAAGCAGGTTTTTTTGTCGTATGGTTTTCATGTTGAATATTTAAATCCAGATTCTTTTGTGAAGGATATTCAAAGGTTGAATGTGGATGTTGTCTATGTGAATACGACTTGTTTTACGTCTAATAGACAGTCTATGAGTGAAAGAATTCGTGAGGAATTAGTTTCCTTAGAGAATGTTTTGATTCTTGAGGATGATTATAATGGGGAGCTTGTGTATGCTTCTAAAATCAAGACTTCGTTGTGTTCGAAAAGTAAGAATGTGATTTACTTTTCTTCGTTTTCAAGACTATTATTACCGAGTCTTCGTATTGGGTATATGATTTTAAATGAGGAGTATATGCGTAAGTATAGTGCTTCTTATTTTGGTCCAACGACGAGTAAAATTGAGCAGGTGGCTTTTACACAGTATATTGTGGATGGGTATTTGCAGAAGCATTTAAGAAAGCTTGTTCGTGAGTATAAGGAGAAGCATTTATATTTAAAGAAATTGTTGGACACGTATATTGGTTGTTCGTATATTTTGGATGAGACGTATATGGCGTATTGGTTAAATTTAGATGTGGATATATCACGCTTTCGAGATTTGTGTGAATCGAATCGTGTCGCAATTAGTATTTCAAATGGGCGTATTGGATTGTCTTTTGCGAGTATGAGTAAAGAATTGATGTTAGATGGTGTGATTCGTCTTGCAGAAATATGGAAAGAGTGTTAAAATTTTATCGATTCGACAGTGAAGAAGATAAGTAGAATTAAAAGTTCTTGTGTATAGAGAGAGGGCGTTTGGTGAAAGCTCTTCGAGATTTTTAGTTTGAAGCTACTTTGGAGTTGAAACGTAGTCGGCGTTAACGAGTGAATTGAGGGCATTTTTCGATTTTGAAAAATGAACTAGGATGGTACCGCGTAATTATACGTTCCTAGAAATAGGAGCGTTTTTTTATTGGAGGAAAGAAAAGATGAAACAATTAACTGGTAATCAGATTCGTCAGATGTTCTTGGATTATTTTAAATCTAAAGGGCATATGATTGAGCCGGGCGCAAGTTTGATTCCGCATAATGACCCAACATTATTATGGATCAATGCGGGTGTTGCGGCTTTGAAAAAATATTTTGATGGTAGTGAAAAACCAGCTTCAAATCGTATTGCGAATGCGCAGAAGTCAATTCGTACAAATGATATTGAAAATGTGGGTCGTACAGCTCGTCACCACACTTTCTTTGAAATGTTAGGTAACTTCTCGATTGGAGATTATTTCAAGGATGAGGCCATTCAGTTTGCGTGGGAATTTTTAACAAGCGAAGAATGGATGGGTATTGATAAGGACAGATTGTATGTGTCTGTATATACAGATGATGCGCGTGCTTATGAAGTATGGACTACAATTTGTGGTGTAGATCCTAGTCATATTTTAAAGACAGATGATAACTTCTGGGAAATTGGTAAGGGACCTGGTGGACCTGACAGTGAAATTTTCTTTGATCGTGGAGAAAAATATGATCCAGAGGGATTGGGAGAAAAATTATTCTTTGATGAAATGGAAAATGATCGTTATGTAGAAGTATGGAATGTTGTATTCTCTCAATATGATTGTGATCCAAGTATTGATCGTAAAGACTATAAGGAACTTCCTCAGAAGAACATTGATACAGGTATGGGTCTTGAGCGTTTGGTTGCCTTAGTTCAGGATGGAGAAACAAACTTTGATACCGATTTATTCTTACCTATTATTCGTGCTACTGAGGCTATGGCAAAACATCCTTATGAAGGTGAATATAAGATGGCTTACCGTGTTATTGCGGACCACGTTCGTACAGTGACTTTTGCGTTGAGTGATGGTGCTAACTTCTCAAATAGTGGTCGTGGGTATGTACTTCGTCGTGTTCTTCGTCGTGCAGTTCGTTATGGTTTAAAATTAGGTTTGGATGAACCATTCTTGTATAAACTAGTTCCTGTTGTTGCGGATTTAATGCAGGATTTCTATCCTTATTTGCAGGAGCATGTTGCGTTCAACCAGAAGTTGATTAAGGTGGAAGAAGAAACTTTCAAGAAGACTTTAAAGGTTGGTCAGGCATTACTAGATGAAGAGATCAGCAAAGCTAAGGATGGTAAGCTTAGTGGTGAAGTTGTCTTTAAATTGTATGATACATATGGATTCCCTTTTGAATTGACACAAGAAATTGCCGAGGAAAGTGGAATTACAGTAAGTCATGATGAGTTTGATGCAGAGATGAATAAACAAAAAGAGCGTGCTCGTAATGCGCGTAATGTAAAGGATTCTTTTGCGTCTCAAAATGAAGAGTTGATGAACTTCAATGAGCCTAGTGAGTTTATCGGTTATGATCACTTGTCTTGTGATGGTAAGATCATTGCCTTATTTAATGCTGAGGGTAAAATGGTTGATTCTTTAGAAGATGAAGGTATGATCATTTTAGATGAAACTTGTTTCTATGCCGAAAGTGGTGGGCAGGTTGCCGATAAGGGAATGTTTACAGCTGATGGTGTAGAAGTAGAGGTATTGGATGTTCAAAAGACGCGTAATAAACAGCATATTCACACAGTAAAAATCAATAGTGGTGTATTAGAAAAGGGTATGTCTTTACATGGTGAAGTGAATGTCAAAGATCGTTTGGCAACGACAGCAAACCACTCTTGTACACACTTGTTGCAGTCGGCTTTAGTTAAGGTATTGGGCGATCATATTCACCAGGCTGGTTCTTATAATTGTCCTGAATATTTGCGTTTTGACTTTAATCATTATGAAAAGGTTACGGCTGAACAATTGGCTGAAGTAGAACGTATTGTGAATGAATATATTAGTGCGGCATATCCAGTAACAAAAGAAGTAATGCCTATTGAGCAGGCTAAGAAGTCTGGTGCCACTGCATTATTTGATGAGAAGTATGGAGATACAGTTCGTGTTGTAACAATGGGTGATGTATCTAAGGAATTCTGTGCTGGATGTCACGTTGAAAACACAGCTCAGATTGGTCTATGCAAGATCATTAGTGAGGAAAGTATTGGTTCAGATTCTCGTCGTATTACGGCTAAGACTAAGTTTGCGGCTTACCAAGATTTTGCACAAGAACACACTATGTTAGAAAACATTGCGGATAGTGCGAAACAAAAGGGTATTAAGAATATTGATACAAAGGTTGAAACTGCTTATAAGACTATGCATGATATGCAAAAGGAAATCGATAACTTGAAAAACCAAATCTTTACTTTGAAGTCTAAAGAGTGGGCTACTGAGGCTAAAGATTTTGGAAAAGTCAATGTATTGATTAAATCTGTTTCTGGAATGGATGCAGGTGCATTGAAGGATATTGTTTCTAACTTAAAGGCTAGTGATGACAAGATGGTTGTATTCTTCGTTAACACAAATGGAGAAAAGGTTGTCTTTGTATCTGGTGCAGGTAAAGAGGCTGTTAAGGCTGGTGTACATGCGGGTCAATTGGTTAAGAAAGCGGCTCAAATCTGTTCTGGTAATGGTGGTGGAAAGCCAGATATGGCTCAAGCCGGTGGTAAGGATGCTTCTAAGGTCGATGAGGCTATCCGTGCAATCACAGAAGAATTGAAAAGTTTATAAGAGTAATTAGGATATGCCTTGTGCATATCCTTTTGTTTGTCATAAAATTGACATAACTTAACATACATTTTATAATTTTCATATGTATTGAAAGGGTTTTAAGTATGAATAATGAGCATTGGTATGTATTATTAACCATTCGTTCGAAGGAAGAGGAAGTATGTAAATACTTGAATGAAAACGAGGGTATTTTTGCGTTTAGTCCTAAGATGGAGTTTTATCATAGGGTTTCTAAACAGATTCAATTGCGAACTTTATTCGGTGGCTATGTATTTGTGGTGAGCAAATTGTCACAGGTAGAAGTGGATCGTATTTTTAGAAAGTTTCCTTTGGAGAGTGTTTTTATTCACGAATTAAAATATAAAGAGGATATTTCTGCATTAACTGATGAAGAGATTCGTATTCTTACGATGTTGATGGATGACAAGAAGATTCTTCGTATGTCTTATGGTGTATTACTAAACAATAAGATTCATGTGACAAGAGGTCCACTTGTAAATATGGATGATTATATTATTAAGTATGATAAGCATAATCGTTTGGCTACATTGAATTTGAATTTCTTGAATCAGATATGGAAAGTGGGAGTCACCTTAATTGAATAGTGTGATAGAATGGATATGTTTAAGGACATGTCCGTTTTTTTATAGGGGTGAAAGGGTAATGAAAAATGCGGTTGTTTTAGCGTGTGATAATAGTTATATGGATAAGTTGGAAACAACAATTAAATCTATTTGTGCGCATAATAAAAATATTAAGTTTTATATCTTAAATGAGGATCTACCAATTGAGTGGTTTCGATTGATGACAAAGAAGTTGTCTTATTTTAATTCGGAAATATTAAATATTAAGGTTTCGGGTGATAGTTTTAAGAAGTTTAATTGTCCGTCGACGCATATTAAATACCAAACTTACTTTAGATATTTAATTCCTGAATATGTCGAAGAAGATAGAGTCCTTTATTTAGATTGCGACATGATTGTGACGGATTCACTGGATGAATTATTTGATATGGAATTAAATGGATGTCCAGTGGGTGCTGTGGTGGATTTACCAACAACAGATTCAGGCTTTAATGCAGGCTTATTGTTGATTGATAATGCGTATTGGAAAGAGAACCATATATTAAATCAATTAATGGATTTAAC